>Ga0209018_1000001_pt1 | contig 358582 bp, 320 predicted proteins | sample YNPBryBLVA2012_FD_185814 | JGI IMG/M metagenome (GOLD analysis project Ga0209018, IMG submission 185814) | Anoxygenic and chlorotrophic microbial mat microbial communities from Yellowstone National Park, USA - YNP Bryant BLVA 2012 (SPAdes)... ... | reverse complement strand
GATCACGCCGATCGCGATCGAGAAGCAGCTGCGGTTTGCGATCCGGGAAGGCGGCCACACCGTCGGCGCCGGTGTCGTCACCGAAATCCTGGAGTGACCGGAGCACATCATGGGCGAACGAGTCATCAACGTGATGCAGTGCACGGTATGTAAGGACAAGAACTACTACTTCGCGACCGGCAAGAAGAAGGAAAAGAAGGTTGAGGTCAAGAAGTTCTGTCGCAAGTGCCGGAAGCACACCCCGCATAAGGCGGGCAAAGTATAACGGTGACGACCGCGCGGTGGGCCTGTCGGTTAATGGCAAACCACCGGTCTCCAAAACCGGGACTCCCTGTTCAAGTCGGGGCAGGCCCGCGTGGTTTCCCGCGGGGAAACGGGAGCGACATGCATGGGTACCATGAGTGATTGGACGGGTTCGGTGCGGCGGTTTGTCGCGGAGTCCCTCGTCGAACTGAAGAAGGTCAACTGGCTGCGGCCGCGTGAAGCGGCTGTTTCCACGGTGGTGGTCATTGTGCTGATCGCCGTCTTCGCGTCGTACATCAGCCTGGTTGACTGGGGACTTGCGGAAATGGTCAAGGCGGCGTTGCGCATTTTCGGAGGGCGCTCATGACGGACCAGGAACTGGGACAACCACTCGAGCAGCAGGTCGCCGGGCCGGAGCCTGAACCGCAGGCTCCCCCCCGGGACCCCGCCGACGAGGGTTTTGGGTGGTACATCGTGTACTGCACCGTCGGGCGCGAGATGAGCATCAAGCACAAACTGGAGGAGAAAATTAAGAAGACCTCCGAGATGCGGGATGTTATCCGCGAGGTGCTGGTCCCCGAGGAAGAAGAGATACAAATCCACAACGGCCGCAAGAAGGTGGTGCGCAAGGCGCCATACAAAGGATACATCTACGTTCACATGAGGATCGAGCCGCGATCGTACTGGTTCATCCGGGGCACACCCGGGGTCAAGGGTTTCCTCGGCGGTTCGCACCCGGAGCCGATGAACGACAGGGAAGTGGCCTCTATAAAGGTGCTCCTGGAGAAACTCAAGACATCACAGCCGCGCACCGCCCGCAACTTCGACTTGGGCGACAGCGCGCGCATCATTGACGGCCCATTCAAACATTTCACCGGCATCATCGACGAGATCGCGGAGGACAAGGGCAAGCTGAAAATGGTGGTTACGGTTTTCGGACGTCCGACCTCGGTGGAGCTCGATTTCTCCCAGGTGGAGAAGGTATAGGCTGACCGCGCCCTGCGGGGTGCGGAGGCCTCGTCGCGCAAAGGAGCGGCAGGTTTATGGCGAAAAAGGTCAAGACCCAGGTGAAGCTGCAGATTCCGGCCGGGCAGGCGAATCCCGCCCCTCCCGTGGGGCCGGCACTCGGCCAGCACGGTGTCAATATCATGGCGTTCTGCAACGACTTCAACGCCAAGACCAAGGCGATGGAACAGGGAATGACCATTCCGGTCATCATCACGATCTTCGAGGACCGCAGTTTCACCTTCGTCCTGAAGACGCCGCCGGTATCGGCACTCATCAAGAAGGTGGCGGGGATCGCCAAGGCATCCGGCAAGGCGGGCAGCGAAACCATCGGTAAAATCACCAGGAACCAGGTAGCGGAAATCGCCAAACTGAAACTTCCCGACCTCAATACCACTACGCTCGAGTCCGCGGTGAAGCTCGTCGCGGGTACGGCGCGCAGCATGGGTATCGAGGTCGTTGAGGACTGAACGGGAGAACCGCATGAGCAAGCGCATGGCCGCGGTCGCGGAAAAAGTTGACGCATCCAGGTCGTACACACTGGCGGAGGCGATCGATCTGCTGCAATCAATCCCGTCCGTAAAGTTCGACGAGACGGTGGAGTTGCACGTCCGGCTGGGTATCGATCCCAAGCAGTCGTCGCAGATCGTCCGCAGCAGTGTCGTGCTGCCGCACGGTACGGGCAAGGCCGTGCGCATCTGCGTGCTGACCCGCGGCGAGAAGGCGAAAGAGGCGGAGGCGGCGGGGGCCGATGTGGTGGGGGCCGACGACGTCGTCGAGAAGATTACCAAGGGGTGGATGGAGTTCGATGTGCTCATTGCTACGCCCGACATGATGAAGGACATCGCCAAGCTCGGCAAGGTGCTGGGTCCGCGAGGTCTCATGCCCAACCCCAAGACCGGGACGGTCACCAACGAAATCGCGCAGGCGGTGGCAGACACCAAGAAGGGTCGCGTGGAGTTCCGCAACGACGACTACGGCATCGTGCATACCATCATCGGGAAAAAGTCGTTTTCCAAACAGCAGCTGCTGGAAAACGCTACTGCGCTGATGGATGTCGTGGTGAAGATGAAGCCCGCGCAGGCGAAGGGGGAGTACCTCAGGAGTGTCACCCTCTCCTCCACGATGGGGCCCGGTATTACGGTGGATCCGGCGGAATTCCTGCGAAAGAAGTGACGCGGATACGGATCCGGGAGGTACGTCGGCCATGAACGACGTCCACAAGACTTACCGTCGCACGCACTTCATTGTAAAACCGGAGATCCAGATCAAGTACGTGGTGTTCGCCGCCGGTGCGGTGGTGCTGGCGGGCCTGGCAATTTACGCATTTACCCTGCTCAGTGTCACCAGCGCGGTCGAGAACACCGTCACGCTCGTCAACAAGCTTACTCCCGCCGAGGCGAGCCTCATCAAGGACGCCATCGGGCGGACCGTGTTCATCGTCACCGCGGTACTGGTGATCCTGGTCGCTGTGGAGGGCATCCTGCTGTGGCACCGCATCACCGGGCCCATATACGCCCTTCAGCAGATGATGCGCGCGGTCGGTGCGGGCAACCTCTCGATCAGCCGGCAGCTGCGTGAAAAGGACGAACTCAAGGATGTCGCCGCGGACTTCTACCGGATGATTCACGCGATCGCCGGGTATGTCGTTGAGGACAAGCAGGTGGCGGAGGAGATCCGGCGCCGCCTCGACGAAGTCATCACCAACAAGGATGCACTCTCCATATCCGAGATCAACGCGCGACTCACCGTCATCCAGGGATTGCTCGGGTCGCTCTTCACCAAGTTCCGCCTATGACGGCGGTCGGGATCATCGGTTGCGGGAACGTCGGTACCGAGCTCGTCCGCGCCTGCCCGCGCGGGGCCACGTCGTTCCAGGTGTTCGACACGGACGCCGAGAAATCCCACCAGCTGGCGGAACTCCGAAGCAGGGTTCCCGTGACGGTGTGTTCATCGATCGGGGAAGTGTTCCGCTGCGCGGACATGGTGGTTGAAGCCGCCGGCGTCGCGGCGGTCGGGGAGGTACTGGACACACTGCAGGTTCATCCACGTACCCCCACAGTCATCCTCTCGGTCGGTGGTCTCATCATCCACTTCCCGCGCTACCGGACCCTTCTGGCGCGCGGCTCCAGAATCACCATTCCCTCCGGCGCGATCGCCGGATGCGATGCACTGTCTGCCCTGCGCCGGGTACCCATCCGATCCATCACGCTGCGTACCTCAAAGCCGGCGGCGACCTTGGTATCCGCACCGTATTTCCGCGCGCGGCCCCAGCTGGGACGATCGCTGAAAAGTAAAGACCGTGTGGTGGTGTTCCGTGGTGGTGTCCGGGAGGCCATCAGGCATTTCCCCCAGAATATCAACGTGGCGGCAACCCTCGCCGTGGTCTCTGGTCGTCCCGACCTGGTCAGGGTGGAAATAGTTGCGGATCGTACACTCACCCGCAACGTGCACGAAGTGACGGTTGTCTCAGAAGCGGGAACGCTGTACACCCGGACTGAAAACGCTCCGTCACCGTCCAATCCCAAAACGAGCTACCTCGCCGCGCTGTCGCTCGTCGCCGCTGTAGAGGACCTGCTGGGTCGACGGTAGCTGCATTCTGCGGTGGTGTTTCTCCCGCATCCCCTGGCGTACAACCACCACATCTGTGGTGTGTCTTTTCTCGTTGATCCTCCGGAACGCCGGCCGGTTCCTTTTCCGGAATCACCTATGCAAGGACGCCTGTGCGGGTTGGTGTGCCCTTCCTCAAACCGAGTCAGTTGAAAAGCAATACGTATGGCGGTGGGTTGGTTGGAGTGTATGTTGTATGTTTGTCTGCCAGGACTGCCTGCTGTTTAAAACTGCCGGGCCTGGACTTGAACCAGGAATGGATGGTCCAGAGCCATCTGTGTTACCATTACACCACCCGGCAATGCGTGTCGCCTCGGGTACGAACGCCGGCACTCAGCCGCCGGCGGTGTTCGTCCCGCTCTCGGAAGAACCAGGGACATTGCCGCCCTCACCGGACGGCGGTGCGTCCCCTTTCTTCAATTCATCCGTGTAGTTGAGTTCCAAGTCGGCAATCGCGGCCAGTAGTGTGCGTTCCTCGTCGGCCGTCAGATTACCCTTGGTCTTTTCCTTGAGCATGCGCAGCATGTCAATGGTCATCTGGGCATGTTCCAGGCTTCTCTGCACCTTACCGGTCAGCGGGTGAGGAACCTTTCCCAGCTGCATCCACGCGGTGGACGCCAGCGACGCGGCAAGTGCCAGAAACAGACTTTCTTGGTGTTCGGTCATGAGTGCGGCTTCTCCAGAACTCGCGCGATGCGGCGCAGTACACGCTCTCTGCCCAGCAGCGCCAGTAGGTCAAACAACCCCGGTCCTTCGGTGCGACCCGACACGGCGACGCGCAGCGGGTGAAACACCTCGCCCACCGTGAGACCGCGTCGTGTGCAGAAATCCCGTATCGTTTTCTCAAGAGATGATGTATCAAATTTTTCGGCGGTTCGCAAGAGCTCGGCGGTCTCGTTCAGTATGGTGCGGTGTCGCGGGGCGGCGAGCCACTTCGCCGCGGCCGCATCCTGGATGGGGAACGCATCGTCGGCCATCAGGAAGTGGTCGAGACGCGCGGGCACGTCCGTCAGCAGTTTGAATTTCTCGCGTTCGGCGGCGATGAGTTGCAGCAGGTACGGCCGGTGTGCAGAGTCCACCGGCAGTCCCGCCTTCACCAGGAACGGCGTGGCGGCGTCCAAGATCGCTTCGGGGGTCATGCGGCGCAGATATTCCCCGTTCATCCACAGCAGTTTCTGCCGGTCGAAGACCGCGGGTGACTGGGAGCATCGTTCCAGGGAAAACTTGGCGATGAGGTCCGCCCGCGTGAACAGCTGTTGGGAATCCTCAGTGGACCACCCCAGCAGTGCCACGTAGTTGACCAGAGCGTCCGGCAGGTACCCTTCGGCACGGAAATCCTCGACTGATACATCCCCGGAACGTTTGCTGAGTTTGCTGCGGTCGGGGTTGAGCAGCAGGGGCAGGTGCGCGAACACCGGCGGTTGCCACCCGAATGCGGCGTACAGCAACAGGTGTTTGGGTGTGGACGACAGCCATTCCTCGCCGCGGATGACGTGGGTGATGCCCATGTGGTGGTCATCTACGACATTGGCCAGGTGGTAGGTTGGGAATCCGTCCGACTTGAGCAGTACCTGATCATCCACCTGCGTGCTGTCAAAAGAGACCTCGCCACGGATGGCATCGCGGAACACGATGGCCCCTTCCGGCACCCGGAGTCGGATGGTGTGCGTCTCCGCCGCGGCACGGCGGTCGGACTCGGCGGCGGGTATGCAGCGGCAGGCGCCGTCGTAGCGTACCGGACTCCCCTTGGCCGTCAATTCGGCGCGCACCGTTTCCAGCCGTTGCGGGGAGCAGAAGCATCGGTATGCGTGCCCGCCGGCGAGCAGTTGTTCCACATGTCGGCGGTAGATGGCGGTACGCTCGGACTGGATGTACGGGCCGAAATCGCCTTTCTGGGAGATGCCGCCGTCCGGGTCCAGGCGTGGACCTTCATCCGGGGTGATCCCCGCCCAGGACAGAATGGAAATGATGTTTTCGGTCGCTCCCGGGACCAGACGCGTGCGGTCGGTGTCCTCGATGCGCAGGATGAACACGCCGCCCGTATGCCGCGCGAACAGGAAGTTGAACAGCGCGGTGCGCAGGCCGCCGATGTGCAGGTATCCCGTCGGCGACGGGGCGAACCGGACCCGGGTGGCGCTCATGGCACTCAGTACACCACCTTGGTGAGCGGGTACTCAATGATGCCGGTTGCGCCCGCCTTCTTGAGCGACGGGATGATGCGCTTGACCTGTTTTTCCTCGAGGATGACCTCCAGCGCAACCCACTTCGGGTCACTCAGGTGTGAGATCGTCGGTTTCTTGAGCGCGGGCAGCACGTGCTCGATGCGGGACAGCGCGTCGGCGCGTATGTTCATCTTGAGTCCGACCATGCCTTCCGCCTGCAGGGCACCCTGCAGCAGCAGCACGATGTTGTCCATCTTTTCGCGCTTGCACGGATCCTTCCATGCGTCGCGGTTGGCGATGACCCGCGTGGTGGAAACCAGCAGTTCGTGGATGATTTTGAGTTTGTTCGCCCGCAGCGACCGGCCGGTCTCGGTGAGTTCCACGATGGCGTCCACCAATTCGGGTACCTTCACCTCGGTGGCGCCCCAGGAGAACTCCACGTCCACGGGGATGCGTTGAGACTTGAAGTAGCGGCGCACGTATCCCGCCAGTTCTGTGGCGATGCGTTTGCCGCGCAACTGTCGTATGGTTCGGATGGGGGAATCCTCCGGCACCGCTACGACCCAGCGCACCGGACGGAACCCCGACTTGGCGTAGAGCAGTTCGGCGACTTCGTGTACGTTGGCATTCATTTCCAGGATCCAGTCGCGTCCGGTGATCCCGCAGTCGAAGACCCCTTTCTCCACGTACGACGGAATCTCCTGAGCGCGTACCAGGGTGATGTCCAGTTCTTCGTCGTCGCACCAGGGCTTATAGGCGCGATCCTCCGCCCGGATCTTGAAGCCCGCCTTGCGGAACAGCTCGAAAGTGTTCTCCTGCAGGCTGCCCTTCGGCAGGCCCAGTTTCAGCTTTTTCACGGCATCCTCCCTGCGGCGCATGAACGCCCATTGCGGTTGTACGTGTGCAGTACAGTCGTTTCGGCATGGTGGAACGCGGAGTGGCGCGCGTCAGGTGTCGAATGTACAAAAAAAAGAGTTCCGGTGCAATCGTCGGCAACACAGTCCCGTGCCGCGCCGGTCGCCGGCCCGCATGCCGATTTCCGCCCGCACTAATAAATAAAAGTTGACTAAACAGCGTAAATCTGGTATACTCTTGTACGGAACGGAAAAGCATATGCTTCGGAAAGTTCCGGGCAAAAGGAGTGTCGCTGAAAACGCCATGACTGTGCAACCGGTGAAAAACGGCGGAGTGGCCTTGGTGTATGCCATTTTGCTGATGCTGGTCATCGGCATCGTCATCGGCACCGGCAGCCAGCTGCTGATGGACTCGCTGCGGGAGACCCGCCACCGCAATGTCTACGTTGCCCAGGCCGAGAACATCGCTCGTTCAGGGGTCATGTACACCCTGGACTGGTTCCGAAAGCAGAATGTACAGCCGGTCGCCGCTGGCCGGCCACCCACCACCACCTACGCGTGGGCCGACGGCGCGTTCCACCCGCGCTACAGCGTAGACCCGGCTGTCAGTGCTACCATTGACGAATCCATCGGTATCGTGCAGGAGTTCCAGCTGCCTGAGAATCCCGCATTCTGGGGTCGCTATGAAGTGCACCGGCAGACCTGCCCGCCGTCGGTCTGGCGCAACCCTTATGCGGCGCGCGATATTACGGAGGAACGGTTCTTCCTCACGGGTGACCGCAACGGCGACGGGCTGGCCTGGTACGTAGAGGCGGTGGGCTACCTGTGGCGTAAGCAGTACTCCACCGACACCTTCACCACCGACAAGATCCTGGGCCGGGCGCGGGTCGCCACGGAGTTCGTCCGCATGCCGCTGCGTCTGCCGCAGGTGAGCGCGCTTGTCTATACGTACGACGGCGGCGGCGCGGCGACGCCCACGGTTCATGTGAGCGCCGGTTGGTTTGATGCCGGCTACGGATACGTCTTCGCCCGATCCACTGGTACCGCGCCCAATCTCGCCGGCGGGACCTTTAAAGGCGCTGCAAACTCAATACAGATTTCGACGGCTGTGCTCTATCCCACCGTGGAGTACGTTTTTGGCTTGTCGCAGGGGGACCTGAAGAACGTGGCTGACGTGTACTACGAGGGATCCCTGCCGGCGGCGTTCGCGGGGTTCCCCACGATGTCCCTTGCCTACCTGGAGTTGAACGGCGGCACCGTCACCTTCAACGCCTCGCGGCGGCTCAGCGGCAGCGGTGTGCTGTTCGTCAACGGCCACATCGTGATGCAGGATCCCGGTTCCGGCACCTCCCACACGTTCTCGGGGCTCATCTACGCAACGGGTCACGTGGCTATACGGACGCCGTGCACTGTATTGCTGACCGGTCTCATCATCGCCGACAGGGGGTTCTACTGCGACGCGGCCGCCGCCGAGATAACCTACGACACCTACGTGGTAAATGTCCTGCGCAAGACCGTCGGACAGTACCGCGAGAACAAGGCGTCGTACCACGTATTCAGGTCGGTCCGATGAAGGCGTTCCTGTTGGAATGGGGGGCGAAGTCATGAACAGACAGCGGATACAGGCAGGGAATGGGGGAGGGTTCACCCTCATTGAGGTGCTCGTCGCCGTCCTCATCGTGGTAGTAGTGTCCATGGCGGTCATCCAGTTGCAGCACGCCATCGGCCGCAGTACCTTGTCCATCAACGACAAAACGTTCGCCACCATGAAAGCGGTGCAGATCATGGAGGAACTCCGTACCAAGACCAGCAACGCCACCCAGGGTGCGCTGGTCGTACTCAATGAATACGACGACCACGGGGCGTTCAACCCTGATCTCACTGTGGAGAGCGTCACCAGCCCAGCTTCACCGGTCAGCGGCAACAAGCGCACTCCGACCGGCGGTTGGGTGTACTACCGCAGCATCAAGGTGGAAGCTCTGCCGGACGATTTGTACGCCCGGCGTGTCTATGTCAGCGTTTTCAAGTCGTCCGGACCGAACGACAGCGGCCCCATACTGCTCTCGCAGACGGTCGGCCTTTTCCGCGACCTCAACCCGGCGCGCGAGTACGGACAGTACTACGACCTGTACCTGCTCAAACCGGAAAACGTAATCCCGGGAGACGGCCCCGGACGTGCCAGCCACAGCCACCAGATGGTCCAGGCGCAGGTGGCCGACCTGATGAATCGCAACCCCGGGCTCAACATCCGGCTCAAGCCGATTACGCGCGTATCCTACGGCCGCGACCCGTTGTACATGCCCTACACCACGCGCAACCTGAGTATGCGGTCGCTCAACCCGATACCGGGAGTATATTTCTATCCCGGTTACGACGACCCGTACAACAACCGCGGCCAAATCACCGCCGAGGATATCCGCGGCAGGGTCAACATCGACGGGACACCGACCAACATTGCGAGCTACCCTCTCGCCGACCGCTACAACCACGCGGTGCGCTACCCGGAACTCCTCCGCCTGAAGTCGGCGTACGGCCACAACGACGAGAACCAGGTGCCCAGCTGGCATGAGATACTGGAGGACATGGTCAGCAACCCGGTCAAGTACCGGAACGCCATGTTCATGAACCTGTTGGGCAACAACTTTTTCATGCCGGCGCTGCGCAACTACTCCGATCCCTGCCGCGAACCGGTGTCATACTCCAACGTCCGGCTGGTATCCCACCCGGAGAGCCTCGAGTACGCAAGCGGAGCAAGCATCAAACTGCGGGTGTACGGGTTTGCCACCGACCCGGCGCTGTTTCCGACCACCGCAACCATTCCAACAGCTACCGTCTTCATCAGAGGCAACTCCTCGGTCACTAAAGTTGAAAAGATCATCGGCAATGCATCCGTCCCCTACACCACGCATACCGTCACCCTGGTCTCTAGCCAGTGCACCATCCAGCCGAGGTACACCGCGCCGGACGGGACCGTCGGCACCCTGGTCACCCTCTATAACACACCGATTCGGCACGATCCCATTGTCGTCGGGACGCCGACATTCACCAACGACTGGATGGACTGTGTCGTGGGAGCCGAGCAGCCGCCCTACGGGACGCTCACCCAGCACACCGTCTCCTCGCTGACCGCCAGCGGCGGTACCGGCAATCTCCTGGGCAGTGCGGACGCCTGCCATCTGGTGTACAAACGGTTGTTGGGCACACAAGCGACGATGTACGCGATGATCACGGGGATACCCACCGGTGAATGGTCGGTGGTCACACTGACCATACGGGAGAGTACCGCGCCGGGCGCACGAGCTATTCAAATCGGTTATCAGACCAACGATACTCCATCCGGGTTAGCCGGGGTTGTTCACAAACGCAGGTCGACCAACGGCGGCGGGTGGGAGGACTTGGTGGATTCGGGGAATCTGTGGCGTATCAACGACGGTAACAGGGGGACCGTTTTATGGAGGCTGGCGCGTAACGGCAATACATTCTACATCTGGTTCCGGTTGGGCGGTACATGGTACCGAGCCGTCAGTAACTCTTCGTTCTACAGTACGTTCTCAAGTAATGCAGTAGTGGGGTTCGCGCTCGCGGGTGGCTGGAGCAACGTCACCGCGAACATCAGCTCCATCACCATCGTCGGCACTACGCAGGGCAAACCGGACACCAGCGGCACGCTGGGGTTGCCGGCCGCCCGCCGCCTCTACGGAATGGAGTACATCCCCTGCCCGGTGGGGACGGCTGGTTTTGACACGCTGGCGAACGGGGGCGACCAAGCTAAGAACACCGCCCGGTGGATCATCACGGTCAACCCGTCCTACGACTGGGACATAGACGGCGACGGGACGACCGACGGGCTGGTGGAGTTCCAGACCCGCATCGGGACCAACCTGGCCGCGGGAACCACCACGTACCAGCCGTACAACATCTCGCGCACCTACGCGTGGCTGCAGGGGCGGGCACCGTTCACCGAGCGGTTCCAGTTCAACGGTGATCCGCGGTACTGCCCGTACCTGGATGTAAAGCTCAACCACGGCTACAACTGGTACTTCTGCGCCGTTCCTCCGACAGATGGGTACACCGGGTACCCCTACGCCCAGAACGGCTGGGCGCACTCCGGGGTCATCGCAGCCAACGAGCCCCGACTGGACTGTGACGGCGATCGGTACGCACAGCTGCTACGCCGGGGGCTGCTCAATTCTCGCATCGTTTTCTGCACCCTGATGCACGAGTTCGGCATGCGGCTGCTGTTCGGGGGCGAGACGTGGATGACCGCTGCAAAATCCCAACCGTGGCGCCAGACGGGCACCGGCAGCTCCGACATCACCAGCAGCGAAGAGCACTACGCAAACGATGCCTACTCCCGCCTGCGGCTCATCGCGAGCACCGCTTCGGCGCTCCCTCCGGCATGGTATGCTAAGCCGTGGTTGGGCGAGCTGTTCCCCGACTACCGCTACACTGTGTGGACCGGGACCGGAAACCTGCCGACGGGCCAGTTCTGGCGGGCGAAATACGTTCAGTGTGACAGCGCACGTTTCATCTACGACCGGGCCTGCTGGGGTGGTGGTTTCGGTGAAAGTGTGCTCAACTGCCTGCCGACCTATACCCAGCCCGGCGGCAGCATCGTCGGCACCTATGGCCATTGGACGGATTTTGACAGCGGGCCGGGGTACAACGCCGACGGCAATCCCAACCCGCGGTCACTGGCCGGGGCGACTCCTGCGCTGGATCTCGTGCAGTCGGCATTCAACATGGTGCTCATCACCACCGAGCAGGTGCGCTGTCCTATCGCGCTCAACAGCCGGGTGAACCACGTGAACTCCGCGGGAGAAACGATGAGTGGAGCTTCATACTACCCGCCGGGATGGACGGCGTACGCCGGTGAGCGCACTACCGCCGAAATCGTTGACATCAACGATAAAATGAGAATATTTTATTACTATAACTGGGGCGGCGGGGTGACCGATTTTAACAGGGATTTTTACTCCAATTTCACCGTGACCCTGGACCTTGCAGCAAGTTCGGCGTGCCATATGGTGCTGTCCGGCTTGTCGCACCATACCGCCATCGCGCACGGCGCGTTCGCCAAGGCACAGCTGCTGCAGACCATCAACACGCTTTTTGACGGCGGGTTAATGACCGGCCACAAGAAAATACGGCAGCAGCCGTCAGTACTCATCACGTCGCCGACGGTCGGGAGCGAGTACCGTCGTTCGCAGACCAGCGCCATCACGGTCTCGTGGAATCCGAACCGCTGGGTCCGCTGGGACGGGTTGGACTACAACAGCGACTACACCGCGCTGTACCCCAACAACACCTACACAGACAACACCACGATGCTGGAGTACAAGGTGATGTATTCCCCCAACGGCAGCTCCTGGTACCTGTGCGATTCGCCATCCTTTCCGCTGACGACCGCCGGTTCCCGGACCGACCGCAATGTGACCAAACCCAACGCCGCCACTGCAGCGCCCACCTCTTTCACATGGAATCTGCCCACCCCCATGGCCTCCGGCATGTACTGGATACGGGTGGAATGCTATTCGTACGACCGATGGCCGCACTATTCCTATGATCAGATCCAGATCAAGATCCGGCAGTAGTAGCCCGGCCGGGAGGGAAACGTGCCGCCCGTGCGCCGGACGACGGCGCGCATCCGCCGGCATGACGCTCATCGAGGTCATCGTGGCGGTGCTGGTGTTTTCCATCATCACCCCCATGATCGCGGTGATGCTGTCCAATACGCTCAAGTCCTTCACCGCGTTTGAGGCATCTCAGAAACTCCGCAAGGTCAACCGGGACACCTTGCTGCGATGCTACTACAATCTCTCGGAGAACAAGCGTTTGTTCCAAAACACCGCCGACGACCTGCTGTACCTCGACGCACTGGACAAGTCTGGTTGTCCCCGCCCCATCGCACACTCGCGGCTTCCAATCATCGCGTCCACTGCGTCCATGGACACCGCCTCGCCCGATTTCGTGCCGTCGGCGAGTATCGGAAACATGCTGCTGTTCGCGCGGTACGACCAGGCAATCGTCGTAGTTACTACGCCCGCGGCGTCCGGCGGCGCCAACGCCAATGTCCGGACGGACATCTACCGGTTCATGCACATCTACCTGAGTTCCGACACCAACGATCGTCCCCTGCATGATCTCCCCGGGAAGGTCACCCCCCACCTCGTTGAGTGGGCCAGCATCAGGTACGCTGATTACAGCCAGCTCGTGTACCTGGCAAGCAACGACCTTGACCGCAGTACGCAGACGATCTTCGGCCTGTGGACTGCCGGGGTGCGCCATGCGTGGGATACGACCGCCCGCAACCCGGCGACCGCTTTCTGGAAGCTCCATTCCAACGGCACCATGAGTGCGATCGGTGGGATGTCCGCGGTGATCATCACCAGCGATACCTGTGTCACCGTCACCGATGACCGGCTCACCGGTATCATGGGCGGAGGGTTCCGGTACGGCTTCTCGTACAACAGCGCCGTATGGCCGCGCGCGCCCAAACAGGTGCCGCTGTATGCCACATTCGACAACACCAGGCCTGACTTCCCGTCGGGATTCGAGACGTTCATCGTGGGCAACAACACCACCCGCAACGTGGTGCTGCGCATGGTGCTGGTTGCCCAGGGGACCATGCCCAGCATCATTGGAGATGATCAGCGCCTCATCGTGAGTGCACGGGACACCTGGTAGCTCCGGGAAAGGTGCAATGCGCGCCGGGCTGGTGGACGGCGCGGGAGACCTCATGGACGAACTGCAGCAGCAACCGCAGCGCAGGATGCTGCCCATCGCAGAGGTGGTGGGTTTTGCCGTACAGTACGTCGCGCGCGGGCAGTATGACTTGGCGGTGGACCTGTACCGGCAGGCGATCCGGCAATTGGGCGATGACCAGCGTGCCGCGATGCTCCCCGATCTGCGTCTCCGCTGCGCCGAGGCGTTCCTGGCGGCATACCGTGACACGGGAGACGCGGCGGCGCTGCGGTCAGGCCAGGGCGAGGTGCGCGAGCTGTGTGCGCTGCTGCCGTTCGCCGATGATGGATTGACGGTGCGGCTGCTGTTTGCCGCCATACGCCTGCACGTGCTGGATGAGGTGCTGCGGCGGCTGCAGGCCGCCGGGATGGAGCGCGAGCGTTATGAAAAGTGCCTCGCGCAGGCGCGGGTCATGGCTGACATGGCTGTGGACGCTGCGATCGGCGGAGGAACGCGCCGCCCGCACAACATCGTGATGGTGATGTTCGACTTCGTGCTCCTGCCCGTCGGTCTGGGCATGGTGTTGCTGTCGGTTCTTGGTTCCCGCTGGAAGGGGCTGCTGCTGCCGGGACTTCTCGTGTTCGGCCTGTACCTCCTGTTCCGGGTCGGGTTCCTCATGCCGGGCAAGAAAAGACGTCGCGACTGAAAACCCGCCCGCCGCATGCGCTCCGCGCTGCGGTGTCGTCCTCCCCGATGGTGTTTCGTGTTGACTTCCGAGGTGCTTTATGGTATTTTCCAGAAAGACATTCCGCTGTACATTGGGGCGGGTGAGGGGAGGATTTCCGATGGTGATGGCGCGTCGGCCGCGTTCGGGGGTGTTCACGGTGACTTCGCACGCGCGCGAAGAGATGGTTGACATCACTGAGCGCGTGGCGGGGTGCGTCCGGGAGGCGGGGATCGGCGACGGGGTGTGCACCGTGTTCGTTCCGCACACCACCGCTGCGGTGACCATCAACGAAAACGCGGATCCCGCCGTAGCGCACGACATGCTGTCGGCGCTCGCCGCCCTGGTGCCGCGGGATCGCGGGTATACCCATGCGGAGGGCAACTCCGACGCCCATCTCAAGGCATCGCTCATCGGCAACTCTACCGCGGTACTGGTGGAAGACGGGCGGTTGATGCTGGGGGTGTGGCAGGCGGTGTACCTGTGTGAATTCGACGGCCCGCGTCACCGAGAGGTGTGGGTGCGGGTCGCGCGGAGCTGACCGCGCTGTTGGGACCGGCGCGAATTCCGGAGGAACGTATGCCCGAGATACGTCAGAACCTCGCAACCAAGGAATGGGTCATCATTTCGACCGAGCGCGCACGCCGTCCGGAGGACTTCAAGACCACGCAGGAACGCAAGCCGCTGCCGGAGTTCTCCGAAACCTGCCCGTTCTGCCCCGGTCACGAGGAGATGACCCCGTACGAGACCTACGTCATCCGCGACCGGTTCAACCAGTGGAAGGTGCGGGTGATACCCAACAAGTATCCCGCCGTCGTCCCGGAGGGGACGCTGCAGTTTTCCATGGACGGCATCCGCAGGCGGGTGACCGGCGTAGGCATCGCCGAGGTGATCATCGAGTCGGCGATGCACAACGCCATCATCCCGAACATGCCCGAGCAGGACATCGAGCAGATCATCGCCACCTACCGCGAACGCTACATCGCCGCGGAAAAAGACAGCCGCGTGAAACTGGTGATGATCTTCAAGAACTACGGGCAGGCGGCCGGCGCCTCGGTGGAACACCCGCACTCCCAGCTCATCGCCGTTCCGGTGGTGCCCTTCAACACTCGGTTCCGCATCGAGGAGGCCATGCGTTACTTTGACGAGACCGGTGAGTGTGTATTCTGCAAGATCCTGGCGGAGGAGCTGCGCTGCGGCGAGCGCATCGTGGTGGAGACGGGGTCCTTCGTGAGCTTCGTCCCGTATGCGGCGCTGTCGCCGTTCCACATGTGGATCGTACCCCGGCGGCACATGGGGGCGTTCAGTCAAATTTCCGACCTGGAAATGTGCGACTTGGCTAAGAACCTGAAGTTGACGCTCTCCAAGCTGTACCACGGGCTCAACAATCCGGACTACAACTTCATGGTACGCAGCGTGCCGGTCAAAGAGAGCGACCGGGAGTACTACCACTGGTACATCACCATCATGCCGCGGCTCACGCGGCAGGCCGGTTTCGAGATCGGTACCGGCATGTCCATCAACACCTCATTCCCCGAGAAAGATGCGGCGTTCCTGCGCGGGATCGCGGTGCGTTGATGCACCGGGAAAGGATGCGTGCGCGATGAACGTTCTGTTCGCGAGTTTCGAGTGCGCCCCCTTCGCGAAGGTGGGCGGTCTGGGGGACGTCATCGGCACGCTGCCGCGGTTCCTGCGAGCCCGTCGGCGGGATGTCCGGGTGGTGCTGCCGTTGCACCGAGGTATCGAGCGGGCGCGGCACGGGTTGTCGCCGACCGCCGAGCGCGTGACGGTGACTGTCGCCGGTGCGCTGCACGGAGGCCGCATCTGGGAGGGCAGACTGGCGGGCGGGGTGCCGGTGTATTTCGTGGAGTGCGCGGCTTTCTTCGACCGCGACGAGATCTACGCGGGACCGCAGGGGGACTATCCGGACAACGCGTTGCGGTTCATCTTTTTCTGCCGGGCCGCCCTGGAGGTCGCCAAGGCGATGGAGTTCCGTCCGGACATCGTGCACGCGCACGACATGCAGACCGGGCTGATTCCCGCATTCCTCCGCACCACCCACCGCGTGGACGCGTGGTTCAATCACACTCGTTCGGTGTTCACCGTTCACAACATCGCCTACCAAGGGGTATTCCCGCGGGAGGTGCACCGCATCGCCGGTCTGGGACCCGCGGAGTTCACCCCGGAAACCGCGGAGTTCTACGGCAACATCAACCTGATGAAAGCGGGTATCGCCTTCGCCGATGCCGTGACCACGGTTTCGCCCACCTATGCACAGCTCATCTCCAGCAGTTTCGCCGAAGCCCAGGGGTTGGAGGGGATTCTGGCGGCGGTGCGCACGCGCGGGCGGCTGTTCGGCATCCTCAACGGGGTGGATTACGACGAGTGGAATCCGACCGCTGATCCGCGGATCGAGGCTCCCTTCGATGCCGACCATCCCGAAGGCAAGCGCGCATGCACAGCGGCGCTGCGCGCGCGGTGCGGGTTCACGGACCCGTCGGTGCCGGTCCTGGGCATGGTGTCCCGCCTTGACGCCCTCAAGGGCTTCGACCTGGTGGTGCAGGTGCTGCCACGGTTGCTGGAGGATGGCCGGGTCCAGGCTGTGGTGCTGGGGCGCGGGGCTCCGGATATCCGGACGGCGTTGGAGGAGTTCCAGCGGCGGTACCCTGACCGCATGAAGCTGTACAGCGAGTTCGACAACGACCTGGCACACGCCATCTACGCAGGCAGCGACCTGTTCCTGATGCCGTCGCGTTCCGAACCGTGCGGCATCAGCCAGATGATCGCCATGACCTACGGCAGCATTCCGGTGGTGTTCCGGACGGGGGGGCTGGCCGATACCGTGGAAGCATGGAATCCGGATACGCGCACCGGAACCGGCTTCGTGTTCGACCGGTTCGATGCGGGTGATTGCCTGCGTGCCGTCGAGAGCGCTTTGGCGGCGCTGGCCGATCCGGTGCAGCGCGCCGTACTCATGCGCAACGCCATGACGACCGACTTTTCATGGAAGCGGTCGGCGTCGCAGTACGTGCGCGTGTATGAGCGTCTGCTGTCCGGACGGTCCCGGTACACCGCATGAAGACGGCGGTTCGCGCCGTTACCTCGCTGGCCGCGGTCGCGGTCGCGGCGATCGCCGTGTACAACCTGGCGGAACGTGTCCGATACGACCGTACCCTGCCGGTTGTGGGCGTGGTGGCGGAATGGTGTGCCGGCACCCCGATGGACGGGAATACCGCAGCCCGGATCGCGGCCGCGGGTGCAACGGGGGTGGCAATCGATCTGGAGACCGCCTCCCGGTGCGATCCCGCGTGGTTTTCGCGCAACGGGTTGTTTGTCATTCTGACGGTGGACATGGATCGTCCCTTCGACGAAGATGCGATCGCTCGGGAGGTCGATCGGTTCGGCGACACCCTGTTTACGGCATCGGTGATTCCATATGATCCGTTGCGGTGCACTCCGGCGCAGTACCGGTTCCGCCGGAGTGCCCTCGAGCGCCACTTAGGGGCGGTGCGGGAGAGTCGCAGGTTGCCGTTTCTCACCTACGAGCACACCCCATCGCATGCCGGTTCTCCGGACACTCCATCTGCGTGGATGCTGCGGGCATTCCGTTACGATCCGTTCCGGATGGCGGATGTGCGCAGTGTGATCCGGAGGGCGGTCGGCGAGCGCGGGTGCCGGCTGGTGCAGGTTGCATGTCCGCCGTTTGTGTCGGATGGTGACCGCCGGGCAGCCATCGTTGCAGTGGTTGCCTCGCTGTCGTCGTTGCGCGGTGTGCGGTCGGGGAGACCGAAACCGGTGGCGGGCCGGTGGATCTCGCTGGGCATGGCGGGAGAAGTGCTGGCGTTCCTCATCGCCTGCGTGGTGCCGCTGGCGGCATGCCGGTGGGCGGTCGTGCGCGTGCGGGGCGGCGATTCGCCGGTTCTCGCATGGCTGTACGTGAGCCTGGCGTCTTTGGCGGCCGGATTGTGTATCGCCGGACTGCTGCAGTCGGATGCGATGATCACCGGTGCCGCCGCGCCGCGCGGCGTGCGCCTGGCGATGCTTGCGCCTCTGGGTCTGGCGCCACTGGTGTTGTACACGTCGGTCGAACGTCGTGCATTCCTGACGTGTCCGGTGACGTATGGCGATGTACTCCGTGCCGGAGCGGTTGTGGCAGGTCTGGGTGTTCTCTGGCTGCGGTCGGGCAACGATGGTGGAATCCTGGTACCCGGTTTCGAACGCGCAGCGCGCGATGCCCTGGAAGGCGTCGTACTGGCCCGCCCGCGCATCAAGGAGGCGTTGTTGGGCCACCCGCTGATGCTGGCAGGACTCCGGGTGTCGGCGGTGTGCCCGGGAAGTCCGTACGGCCGGCTGTTGGTGTGGTGCGGGATCCTGGGTTCAATATCTATAATAAATACTTTCATTCACGTGCACACACCGCTGTCGATCAGCGTTGTGCGTACAGTCGCCGGGATGGTGGTCGGCGTGGGGCCGGGCATGCTGTTGGGCCATGTTCTCTGCACGGCGGTACGGCGGCGTGCCGACGCATGAGGAAGGTCGTGGTATTCGGGTACTTCGGATTCGGCAACCTGGGCGATGAACTGCTCCTTGAGGCGCTGTGTGCGATACTGTCCGCCACATTCACAGCGGGGGAGCCGGAGGTGGTGGTACTTCATCGCACCCGGAAGGTGCATTGCGCCAGGATACCGCCTCTGACGAACCCCGTTCGACTGGTGCCGCGGGACAATCCCGCGCTGCTCGTACGGGAGCTGGCGAACTGCGATGTCGCGGTCTGCGCCGGGGGGCTCTTCCAGGATCGCACGAGCAAGGTCAGCGCACTGTACTACTTGGGCCTCGTGGAGCTCGCACGGGTGTTCCGCAAGCGGGTGGTGCTGCTCGGGACCGAGTTCGCGCTCTCCGGGTGGGTCGCGGCGCTCGGGCGACGGATCCTGCGCGGTTGTGCGTACGTGGGGATACGCTCGGCATCGGAGGTTGTCCGGGCGATGCGGGAGATGCCCGGCGTGCCGGTGGCACGGTTTCCCGACCCGTGTTTTTTTCTCATGGGACGGATGAACCCTGCGGCATGCGGTGCGCGTCATAGACAGGGAGAATCCCGGCCGGCACTGGCATTACGGTCGCCCGGCGCCGCAGGTTTTGAACACGAGATCCATAGTGCGGTGTGCATGCTCGCGCGGCTAGGGTGGCACGATCCCGTGCTGGTGCCGTTTTCACGGAGCGGCGCACGGTGGTCCGACGCGGCGCTCGCGCGGCGAATCGCCGCCGCCGTCCCGGGAGCACTGGTGCGTCCGTGGGAGCGTACGGACGACGCTCCGGGGCTGTTCGCGGATGCGCAGGTGGTAATTGCCGGGCGTTTCCACGCGATGGTACTGGCTGCTATGGCCGGGATTCCGTTTGTGTGTGTATCCCGCGATCCGAAACTGACGGGGTTCGCCGTGGATTGGAATGCGCCCCACCGGTCGTCCTTGGATGAGGTGGATGCCGGTACGGTCGCATCGGTCGTCGCCCCGGAACGTGCCTGGGCGGAGCGCCGGGAGATCGTGGAGCAATTGGTACGGCTGGTCGCCGCCGGAATCCTGTAGCCCGGCGGTGTCGCTGCGGCGGCATGGGAGGGAACATGCGATTTCTGCAGTTCTTCTACCGCGTCATGGTCGGAGTGGTTATCTGCATCGGCCTGTGGGCGGTGCACGACGTGCAGGTATTCACCACGTGGATGCGGGCACGTCTGATGGCGCACTTGGAAGTGAACATCCTGCTGCGCGATGCAGACGCGTCGGATGTGGAAGCGCTGATCGGTTCGATCCGTTCGCCCGGCGATGGGGCCGGAGAGATCTCGTTCCGCTCGGTGGAACTCATTTCAAAGGCTGAGGTTCTGGAGCTCGCCTCCCGGCGGGAGGATCTGCGCGATGTGGTCGCCCTGTTGCAGGGCAATCCGTTCCCGGATGTGGTGCGTATCTCCGTGTCGCGGTTCCGCCACGCGGCGTTCGTTGAGTTGGTGGAGCGTGTACGGTCAGACCCGATCGTCCGGGAGGTGATATTCGACGATACCGTGGTGTCGTACCTGGGGCGCACCGATGTCGTGGACGAGTACCTGCCGGTAGTGCAGCAGGTCATCGCGCTGTTCTTCATCCTGGCGCTCACTGCGTTCGTGGCCGCGCTGGCCCGGCGCCGGCACATCGACTGGACGGAGACGCTCACGGTCACGCTGCTCATCGCCGTGGGCACCTTCGCCAACATCCGGCTACTCTCGGCCGTCACCCACAGCCGGGCGGTTCCTCTGGAGAGCGTGCTCTGGTATACAGGGCAGTGGTTGTTCACCCTATCGGTGCTGGTGCTCTGGCATCCGTCACGCCGGGCTCCCGAGCATGACGTGCTGGCGTAGATGGTGTGTCTGCGCCGCGACGGCGCTGCTCGGTGCGAGCGGGTCAGCCCAGCAGATCGACGCGACTCGGTCTGCCATCGAGGAAACACGCCGGGAGATCCAGCGCAAGACCGAAGAGAAAAAACAGTACGATGCGCAGCGGGAGCGGACGACGAGGGAAGTCCGGGACATCGACCGGAAACTGAAATCCCTTGAGCAGGATGCCCAGGAGCTGATGCGCAAGCGCGGGGTGGTCGAGCAGCAGCTCGCCGAGATACAGCGCGACCTGGACCTGGTGACTTCGGATATCGAATTCCTGCGGTCGTTCCTCAGCGTGGCCGCGTCTCGGCTCGTGGGACGCCACCTGCTCAAGAAATCGATGTATGCCGATCGCTTCATGGAGCGGCTGCAGATCATCGCCGTCAACGAGCAGGCATCGCTCCTGCGCTCCGCTCAGTGGCGCCAGAGATTCGCCGTCCAGCTCAAACAGGCGTTCGACGATCGCCACCGGGAGCTGGCGCGCTACACGCGCGAGTTGGAAGAGAAGCGAGCATCCCAGCGCCGGCTCTTCGTCGCGAAAGGCGCCCTCGTTGCGGAGCTGCGGTCGAAGAGCAGGAAGGCGGCCGAAGAGATCGAGCGGTTACGTCGGACACAGCAGGAGCTGACGGTGCTGCTGAAGCGGCTGGAGGAGCGGATGCGGCGGCGACGTCTGGAAGAGGAGCGCCGCAGACGTGAAGAAGCCGCGAAGGAGCGCCGGACCCCAGGTACGCCGCCCGCGCGCAAGAGCACCCCGCCGGCCGTCGGACGTACGTTCTCACAGCCGTTCTCCGGTGAGGTGGTGACCCGGTTCGGCCGAGAGCAGGTCGGTGCGGACGGCACGAGCATCATGCACAACGGGGTGACGATCCAGGGAATGTCCGATGCCGATGTGCGTTCGATCGCTGGGGGAACGGTCATGTTCGTATCCAACGATTTCCGCAGCTATGGTCGCATGGTCATTCTGGAGCATGACGGCGATATCGTCTCGGTGTACGGCCAGCTGGGTGCTATCATGGTTGCAGAGGGCATGACGGTATCGGAGGGGCAGGTCATCGGCCGCAGCGGCGGTGACGGACAGGTGTACATCGAGCTGCGCAAGGAGCTGGTGCCGGTGGATCCCGTGGCGCATTTCAGGCGCTGACGACGGACGCAGGAGGAGAGCGATGCCGGTCTACGCGTATCGGTGCCGCACGTGCAGACACGAGTTTGAACTGTTGGTGTTTTCCGGAGACACCCCGGCATGTCCGCAGTGCGGCTCCACCACGCTGGACCGCACGGTGACCGTGTGCGCGGTGCAAACGTCCGGTCGTGCGGTGTCCCCACCGCGGACATCGGGGAGGAGCGGATGCGGCGGATGTTCGGGCGGCAACTGTACGACGTGCCGGTAGTCGTGCGCGGAGCGCTGGTCGTGCTGGCGATCGGCATTGCCGCGCCGGCAGGAGCCTTCAAGTCCCGGCCCATGGACTACCGTGTATTCCGCACCGAGAATTTTGAGGTGTACACGGCGGATACCCGGCTGGAGCCGGTTCTGGGGCTGGTTGAAGCGGTGCTGGAGGATGCACACGTCCGGCAGACTTCGCTGTTTGATGTTCGCTTCGAGCAGCGGGTGCCGTTCTTCCTGTTCTACGGCGATGAGCAGTTTTTCCAGAACACCGTGGTTCCCGTGTCCGAAGGAACCGGCGGCGTGACCGAGGCGTTCAAGAACCGGTTGCTGGTGCCCTGGACCGGCTCATTCAAGACGTTTCAGCACGTGGTCATGCATGAGTTCGTACACGAAGTCCAGTTCCAGGTGCTCTACAGCGGATTCTGGCGGACGCCCCGCATCGCCAAGTCTATCTTCTACCCATCGTGGATGATGGAGGGGCTGGCGGAGTACGGTGCGCGGTGGCTGGTCCGCTCCACGATGGAGACGGCGGTGCGCGACCTGGCGGTGGACGACGCGCTGATTCCCGTGGAGCACCTGCATAACTTCGCCCACCTCAAACCCCGTCAGGTGATGCCGGCCTACGAACAGTCGGCGATGTTCATGGAATACCTCGCGACCGAATACGGGGAAAACCGTCTGCTCGACATACTGAAATCATTCCGTGAGAAATTCGACGCTCATTCGGTGCTCATGCCGGTACTCAATGCGCCGTTGCGCGAGCTGGATCGAAAGTTCCGCGAAGAGATGGTGCAGCGCTACCGGTACGAGGTGGCGGTCGCCTCGATGACCGACCCGGATCCGATGGAGAGGGTGTCGCGGTCCGCTGCGTTCGCGGTGCACCATGACGCCGTGTGCCTGTGGCGTGATACCGCGCTGTACATCGGCGATCCGGACGGCCGTCCAGCGATATACGCGGCATCGGCGGTGTCGCGGACCGGGGGGCGCGGTCGGCCGCGGGTGCTGATCAGCCCCGGACGGCTGTCCCGCCGGGTGGACGTTCTTCACCGCGACCGCATGACGGTATCACGCGACGGCGTGTTGTGTTTCACCGGCATCAAGGACAACCGGTCGTGGGTATTTCTCTACGACATACCGAATGCTGCGTGGGAGCGGATCGCGGTGCCCGGTGTAGACAACGTAGCGGCGGCGGCCATCGCACCGGCCGGAGACCTGATCGTCGTCGCCGGTGTCACCGGCGGGGGTACGGACCTCCATCTCATCCACCGCCGCGACGGGTATCTACGCCGGTTGACCGGTGATGCGGCACACGAGATGGATCCCGTGTTCTCGCCAGACGGGGCGTTGATTGCGTACGTCCGGGAGGTGCCGTGCGTCAAGCGGGATCCGGTGACCGGAGAGGATATCCGGACGGCGCAGACGGATCTTTTTCTGAGCGTTGTGTCGGGTGGCGGGGAACACCGGCTGACCGATACACCGGGAGATGAGCGATGGCCGTGTTTCGTGTCCACGGACACGCTAGTGTACGTATCGGATCATCACGCCAGCTACGCCGCGTCTCTGTCGGGCGTACGCAACCTGTGGACCGTGCGTACGGACGGCGCGCACGCGCAGCGCATCACCAACGTGATCGGGGGCGTGAGCCATCCTGCTGCGGCCGACATGGTTCTGGCGTACGTGTACTACCGCAAGACCGAGCAGCATGTCTATGCCACTCGGTGGAATCCACCGTCGACACCCCATGGTGCGGTGGGAGTGAGTGCGTCGGAGCAGTCCTCTCCGCAGTCGGTCGCGGTGTCGACGCTCGGCGGTGAACCGGAGCGTTCGTTCCAGCCCGTTTCCCCGATTACCCACTCGCCCCTGCCGGTTTCAGCGGGGATATCGACCGATTTGTTTTTCCCGTTCCTGATGTATACCACCGGCGGCGGATTGTCGGCGCTGCTGTACTGGCAGGCGTCCGATATGGTCGGTGAAAACTACGTGACTCTCTATACGAATGTGTTCGGCACCTCCAACATTGCATACACGCTGACCTGTGAGAACCAGCGGTTCCGCCCAGTTCTTTTCGCCGGGGCCGCGGGGCAGCATTTCGACGACCCGTTCCTCCGGCTTCGGGTCGACGAGGACCAGTTTCAGGCTGGCGTGCGCTACCCGCTCAACACCGCCGCGCAGCTGCAGGTGCTCTTCGGGTATCCGTACCGGCGGCTGACGTCACAGGATACGGGTGCTTCGTGGTTCCGCAGCGAAAACGTCGTGCTGGCGGCGTACCAGTACAGCGACGTTTCCGGTGCGTACCTGGAACCGCTCCGCGGGTCGTACCACCAGCTCTCGTGCCAGGTGTCCGGGGCCTACATCGACGGTGACTATTCCTATGAGCTCTACCGGTACACCGGTGGGACGCACCTGCACCTCGGGTGGCAGCACGTACTGTCGTTGCGGCTCGCCGGGATTGTTTCCTGCGGCAGGGACGCTCCGGTGTTCGCCCTCGGCGGTCAGGGTGCGGTGCGGGGGGCCGAACAGCTGCGATGGAGTGGCAGGGCTCTGGCCACCGGTTCGGTTGCGTACCGCATGCCGGTATTCCCCGACATCAACTACTACGTGTGGTTTCTGTTTCCGGATTTTTTCTTCAAAAGCATGTACGCCACCGCATTCGCCGACGCAGGTGTTGATGCCGAGGACACGTCCCGCGCGCTGGTGTCGGTCGGGGCGGGGATCCGCGTGCACACCTTCGTGCTGCAGATGATGCCTCTGGTGTTCGACCTGAGTATCGCCCGGGTTCAGGGGCGCGGGGATCTCGGGACGGTCACCTATTTCACACTTTCGGGAGGGTGGTGAACGTGATACGAATGACAACCGGTACGCGTCGGACGCTGCTGGCGGTCCTGTGGGGGTTGCTTGCGGTCATCACATGGTTGTTGATCAATCGCGGCATCGACTCCATGGTGCACGGGCGTCTCGAGGTGATCGTCCCGAACGTGGAGGGACGGTCGATCGCCGATGCGCTGGATCTGGTGTCGGCCGCCGGTCTTGCACTCAAGAAGCGCGCGGCAACCAACAACCCGCAACTTCCGGTAGGGACAGTGGTCTCTCAGTCTCCCCCGCCCGGCATGACAGTGCGCGCCGGCAGGTTCGTGAACGTCACGGTGAGTCTGGGGGGGGAGAAGGTGTTCGTCCCGTCGGTCATTGGTATGGAGCAGCGGGAAGCCGAGGTCCACATACGGCAGTACGGCCTTGCCGTCGGATCGGTCACCGCCCGGTACTCCCTGCGCTACACGCGGGGGCGGGTGCTCTCGCAGACTCCCGTCGAGAACGCCATCGTGGACCGGGGAGCCGGGGTGGAGCTGGTGGTGTCGTCAGGTGTGCCGCCAGAAGGGGTGATTCTGGTACCCGATTTTGTCGGCCGGCCTGCGGCGGAAGCGGTCGCGTGGGCCGGGGATCAGGGTGGACAGGTGCTCACGCGTGAGGTGCTGGTCGAACGAGGATTCTCCGCCGGGTACGTTCTGGAGCAGAGACCGTTGCCCGATGCGTTGTTTGAACGTGGGCAGCGGATGGAGCTGGTGGTGGCCCGGATCAGTTCGGATACCGCGCCGGTTGACGGCGCCGCAGTCACGCCATCACGCCAGGAGCCAAACTTCACCTACACGTTGCCAGAGATGGGAAGCACGATGAAGCAGGTTCGGATCGTGTTCATCGGACCGGATCCCGGCAGCCCGGACAACGAACTCATTGTGTACCAGCAGCCCACCAAACCGGGGACGACCATAGCGCGGTATGTGCCGCCGCGTCCGGGCGGACGAATCCGCATCTTTGTGGACGGGGTTCTCATCGATGAAAAAATTCCCTGAAGGCACGGCGATCTCTGTATCAGTGCTCAACAGCGACCTCGCGGACCTTGCGGGGAGCATACGCCTGCTGGAGGAATGCGGCATGGAGGTGCTCCACCTCGATGTCATGGACGGGCATTTCGTGCCCAACCTCACCATCGGTCCGCCGGTCATACGCAGCATCCGGAGCCGCACCGCGATGATTCTGGATGTGCACATCATGGTGGACAACCCTGCGATGGTCGCCGGACACTATGCCGACGCGGGTGCGGACCTGGTCGTTTTCCACGCGGAAGCGGCATCGGTCACGGATGCCCGTTCCATCATTGACACGCTACACGCGCGCGGCCTCGGCGCGGGCATGTCCGTGAAACCGGGGACCCCGGTGGAAGTCCTGGATCCGCTGCTCGACTCCCTCGACAGCGTTCTGGTGATGACCGTTGAGCCCGGCTTCGGCGGGCAGCCGATCATCCCCGAGTGCATCGACAAGATCGCCGCGTTGCGCGAGCGTCGCGCCGCTCGCGGATTGTGTTTCCGCATTTCGGCGGATGGCGGCATCAACGAACGCACGCTGCCGCGTATCCTGCGGGCGGGGTGCGACCTGCCCGTGATCGGGAATGCGATTTTCGGGGCCCCGGACATCCGGAAGCGCATCCGTGAACTGGTTGCATTGACAAGGACCTCCTAATATGATATACCATCGGGTATGAACGAAGGCTTTCTCGCCGGACTGAAACGCTGCGTGCAGTTGCAGGACAAGGACATCGAGATCGCACTCCTCATCGAGGAACTGGAAACCATCCCGGGGCGGATCGCTCTCATTGAGGAAAGGATCGCCGGGCTGTCGCGGGACGCCGAAGCGGCGCGCGCCAAGTACCGGGAGATACAGGTGGCCATCAAGCAGCGCGAGCTGGATGTGCAGGCATCGGACGCCGCGGTTGCCAAGCATACCGCTGAACTCAACGCGGTCAAGACCAACGAGCAGTACCGCGCCCTCCTCAGCGAGATCGAGCGGGCTCGCGCCGAGAAGGATCGCGTCGAGACCGCCATCATCGAGCTGCTGGCGCAAGCGGATGAGGAGCAGAGGATCGCCCAGGACAAGGAGCGGGAGCTGGCCGGGGTACGCAGCGGATTCGAGGCGGAGATCGGCGCATTGCGTTCACGGCAGCGCGAGCTGGAGGAGCGGATATCCGGAAGGCGTGCCGAGCGGGAGACGCTCGCGGCTGCGGTGGATCCGGATTTGCTGAAAACGTACGAACACGTGCGCAAGAGCCGGGGCGATCGCGGTCTTGCTCCGATCGTCAAGGGGTCGTGCGGCGTCTGCCACATCCAGCTGACGCAGCAGGAGATCAACGATGTGGTGAAGTACGAGGAGATCATCCCCTGCGAATCCTGTTCGCGCATCCTCTATCGCCCCGAGGACATCTCATAGGTACTGCGATCCTCGCCGGATGAAGACCGCCGGCGCGATACAGTGTTCCCACGGGAGCAGGCACCGCTCCGCTGCGGCTGAAACATGCGGCGGAGAGGAAAGTCCGGGCTTCCTTCCCCCGGCGGAGCAGGCCGGGGGAAAAAACTGCAGCCGGTGATTTCCCGCTTCCGGCGGGGACGTAACCGGCCGCTTCGGTCCCGCGCGGGACACGGAGCAGAGGTGCGAACAGTGACGCGGGGTTCCGCAAGGGATCCCGGTCCCTCGCTGCACGAGGGATAACCCCGGCGAAATCCGGCGGGTGAAACGGCTAAATCCTTGCAGGATGCAAGACCAACGTCGGCCGGTGAGTGCACGTGGCTCATCGTCCGGCAACCGGGTCGCACAGAGACATGGTGCCGCTCCGCTCCGGCGGAGAACAGAACCCGGCTTACTCCCGTGGGAATCTCCATCCGAGACGCAGCGCCGCTCCCTCGATCACCCGTTGCTCCACTAGCCGCCCATCCCCTACAGAGTCCCACGGGTGTTCCGCTTGACTTTCGCGCGCGAAAGTGGTATAATGTGGCATAAAGTGGTATAAACGAGCACTCTGGTGAGCGGAGGGCGCTGCGTGCGGGCATTCTCCGGCGTGTCGTATCATCGTCTCGACGCCAAGAACCACCTGTTCATTCCGCAGCGGTTCCGCGATGCCGGTGTCTCCTCGTACACCCTCACCTCCGGGATCGACAACTGCGTCGTCATGTACTCCCGTCCCCGGTGGGACGAGGTCGTCAAACGCATCGAGGCTCTTTCGCTGCGCAACAAGGCGTACCAGCGGGCCTTCGTGCGCACCTTTTTCGCCGACGCCGAGGAGGTGACGCTGGACCGGCAGGGGCGCATACGCATCACGTGTCCGTTCGCCGAACGGTACCAACTGGGCGGTGAGGTGGCCCTGGTCGGTGTGCGCGACCGCGTGGAGATCTGGAACCGTAAGGAGTGGGAACGCTACTACCGGGAATCGTCCCGCGTTCTCGCGCGCATCCGTTCCCAGCTGGATTTCTGACAATGCACGTCCCGGTCATGGCAGCCGAGGCGGTCGCCGCGCTGGATCCCCGTCCCGGGTGCTGGTACGTGGACGCGACGCTCGGATGCGGCGGATACACCGCGGCACTGCTGGCGAAGTGTCCGGAATGCCGCGTGCTCGGGATTGACGTGGATGCCGAAGCGCTGGCGGTGGCGCGTGAAGTGCTGCTGTCGGAGATACAGCGCGGCGCGGTCACGGTGGTGCACGATACCTACATCCGCATGCGCGAGGCGGTCGCCGCGAACGGTTCCCCGCCGATCCGTGGCGTGGTGTTCGATCTGGGAATGTCGTCCCTGCAGCTCGGACGGCCGCGGGGATTCAGTTTCTCCGATGAACACTCCCTGGATATGCGCATGAATCCGGACGGCCCGGGTTCCACCGCACAAGACCTGCTGCGTCGGGCGTCCGCCCCTGAATTGGAGGAGTTGTTCCGCATGTACGGGGAGGAACGGCACGCGCGGCTGCTGGCACGGCGTATCGTGGAAGAGAGACGACGTTCTCCAATCACAACCGCGGCACAGCTGGCGGAGTTGGTCAGGCGCACGATCGGCCGGTTCGAACGGCGCGGTACGACGCATCCCGCGACGCGCGTGTTCCAGGCGCTCAGGATCGCCGTCAATCGCGAGCTCGACAATGTAACGGAAGGTCTGTCCGTGGCGCTGGATGTGCTAGTGTCCGGCGGAAGGTGTGTCGCTGTCTCGTACCATTCACTGGAGGACCGTATCGTGAAACAGGTATTCCGGGGGAGAGCGGATTGCAGGGTGTTGACGCGCACCCCGCTGCTCCCATCGGAATCCGAGGTCTCGGCAAACCGGGCCGCCCGCAGTGCGAAACTGCGCGTCGTGCAGAAGCAATGACCGCACGGCTGACGGTGGCGGTGATCGGGGTGTTCCTGCTGTTATTCATATACCTGCGGCAGGCGGCGGTCATACGGCGTGAGGAGTACGGTATCAAGGAACTGGTCGATTCCTGCGAAGTGCTCGAGGCGGAGAACCGGATGCTGGCGGTGCGGATTGAGCAGTTGCGCTCGTTTTCCCGGTTGGAGCGTACTGCAGCGGAACGCGGTTTCGAGTCCCCGGTGCGCAGGCGTGCGCCCAGAGCGCACGTCCCCCGGGTGGGCGTCGGAAAACTGCCGTGAACCGGCGGAACGGGCATAGTGTACCACCAATGCCGTTTGTGCGGCGTTGGATGGTGATGGTACGGGTATTGTTTGCCGGGGTTTTCCCGTTGTTGTTTATCTTCCGGCTTGCGTACCTGCAGATTTGGAGGTACCGCGACTACCTGCCGCTCGTACAGAAACAGATGGTCGCCACGCTGGAAGTGTCCGTACCGCGCGGTGATATTCTGGATCGGAACGGACGGCTGGTGGCGACCACGCTGGAGTGCGAATCGGTGTACGTGAATACTGCTGAGTTCACGGCAGGTGCCCATCGCGATCCGGGTGCGTGGGATGCGGTATGCGATGTGCTGGGCGTCGAACGGAATGTGTTCGCCCGTCGGGTGAGTCGCGAGCGCTACTTTCTGGCGCGTCAGGATGTGCCGCTGTCGGCGAGTCGTTCGCTGCGGCGTATCCGGGGCCTGGATTTCGTCCGGACCAACCGCCGTGTCTACCCGCACGGGACGTTGGCGGTGTACGCCGTCGGCAGGACGGACGCCGAGAACCGGGGGTACGCCGGTGTGGAAAAATACTGCGACAACCGGCTCGCGGCGGTCACGAGCCGTGAGGTAGGGGTGTTCCGGCAGGGCAGGGCCCGCCACGGGGTGTCACGCCTGGTCAACACCGTTGATGCGGTCGCGGAGGATCCGGCAAACTGCACCGTAACGCTGACGTTGGACCTGCGATTGCAGTATGCCGTTGAGAAAGTTCTGGCGGATGCGTATGTGTCCCGTGAGCCGGAGCGGGTCATGTGCGTGGTGCAGGAACCGACCACCGGCGAGATTCTGACCATGGCTGTGCATCCACCCGTTGCACATCCCGTCAGCAATCCCGTGATCCATCAGGTCTTTGAGCCGGGGTCCACATTCAAGGCGCTGAGCATGGCGATCTTCCTGCAGGCAGGCACGGTGAATCCCGACACCGTGGTGGACTGTGAGAACGGCCGGTTCTATTGCGCCGGGCATACGATATCCGACGTGCATCCGAATGCGCGACTGACCATGACACAGGTGATGGCGAGATCGTCCAATATCGGCATGGCGAAGGCGTGGCTGGCGTACGCCGATCCGGATCGGTTTTGCGGAACACTGAGGTTGTTCGGCTTCGGATCACTCACGGGAGTGGAACTGCCCGGGGAACAGAAGGGGCGTGTGCTTTCCCCTGGGATGCCCGGATGGTCGGCATACCAGCCCATCGCGATGACGTTCGGCCAGGGGGTATCTGTGACCGCACTGCAGATGGTCAATGCTTACAGCATGCTCGCCAACGGCGGGTTGTTGCTGCGGCCCCGGCTGGTCAAGCGCATCACGGATGAATCCGGTCGGGTGGTGTATGAAGGGCGCCCGGAGGTGATCCGCCGGCCGCTCCGTACCGATACGGTGAGCAAAGTCCGGGAAATGCTGCACCAGGTGGTGGAGAACGGTTCCGGTGTCGGCGCACGCCTGCCGGACGTCGCGATCTGTGCCAAGACGGGAACGGCGCAGAAGTACGATGCCGTGGCTGGCAGGTACTCCATGAGCCGTTCACTGATAAGCGTGTGCGGCTTCTTTCCGAAGGAGTCCCCACGGTATACAGTGGGCATCTTTTTCGACGAACCCCGTCGTGGACGACTTGCCTCCGATGTCGCCGTGCCGTACTTCAAACGCATCGTACGTGAACTGCTGGATGCGGATAGGCAGGTGCTCTATGCCCAAGCGTTTTGACGAACTACTGCACAGGGTCGCGGTGGTCGACCGGGCGGGGGATGCCGGGGTGGCGGTCTCCGGTATCCGCCACGATTCTCGCGAGATTCTCCCGGGAGAGGTGTTCGTCGCCTTGCCCGGCCTCCACAGCGACGGTCGTGCCTTCATCGCCGATGCGATTTCGCGCGGTGCTGTTGCCGTGGTCCAGCAGCCGCCGGCATTCCCTGTGCCGGATGGTATTGCCTCGGTGGTCGTTGAGGATGCAGCCCGGGCGCTGGGAGAACTGGCGAATACATTCTATGGGAATCCTTCAGCTGGTATGTTGATGGTTGGGGTGACCGGCACCAACGGCAAGACCACCATCACCTGGATTTTGGAGTCCATATTCCGGGAAGCGGGGTGGTCGCCGGGGGTGATCGGGACCATCGCCTGCCGATTTGCCGGTCGGTCGGAACCTGCGTTGCACACCACGCCGTTCGCAGATGATCTGATTCGCCTGCTGGCACAGATGCGCGATGCCGGTGTGACGGCGGTCGCCATGGAGGTGTCCTCCCACGCCCTGGTGCAGGGCCGCGTCCGCGAGGTCGACTATGACGTGGCGGCGTTCACCAACCTCACCCCCGATCACCTGGATTTCCACGGGACGATGGAATCGTATTTTGAGGCCAAGAGTACCCTTTTCACGATGATGCAACCGGCGCGCCGGAAAGCCGGTATGCCGCCGGGCGCAGGGGCAAGAACGTGCGTGGTGAATGTGGATGATCCGTGGGGCGCCCGACTCGTTCGGCGGTGTCCGGACGGTACGGTGCTGCGCGTCGGCGACGCCGGGGATATCCGCTGGGACACGATCCGTTCGTCCGTCACGGGCACGCACCTCGTGCTCCGGGATCAGGGGGAACAGATCCTAGTGTCGCTCCCCCTCATCGGCGCATACAACCAGTGCAACGCCGCAATCGCCTACGCCATCGCCCGGTCGCAGGGCATCTCTCCGGCGGTGATTGCGCGGGGTATGGAGTGCATGCCGGCGGTCCCGGGAAGGTTGGAGCGAGTGGCAGATGCGCCGGTGTCGGTCATCATTGACTACGCACACACACCGGATGCATTGGAAAAGGTCATCACGGCGGTTCGCGATATTACGCCGGTCGGACGGCGGATCACGGTGGTATTCGGCTGTGGTGGCGACCGCGACCGCAGCAAGCGGCCGGTGATGGGTGCGGTGGCCACGAAACTGGCGGACCGCGTCATCGTCACGTCGGATAATCCCCGGTCGGAAGATCCCGCAGCCATTCTGGTGGATATCGAGGTGGGCATCCGGAGATCGGGTGCGACCAACTACTGCATCGAACCGGATCGGGCGGCGGCGATCCGCCGCGCGATCCGTGAGTCGCGGGAGGGGGATGTCGTGCTGCTGGCCGGCAAAGGGCATGAGACGTACCAGATTCTCGCGTCGGGCAGGGTGCATTTTGACGAGCGTGAGATCGTCCGTGAAGTCATGGCGTCCCGATGAGCCACCTTCTTGAAGTGCCGGTGACGATGGGGGCGTTCCTGCGCGCCTGCGGGGGAGAGGGCCGCGGGCCGGAGACATACCGGATCCGCACGGTGATCACCGATACCCGCGACTCCCCGGCGGGCGCGGGCGGGGTGTTCTTCGCGCTCCGCGGTCGCAACGACGATGGTCATCGGCACGTCGCCGCGGCCGCGGAACGGGCAGATTACTGTGTAGTCGCCGAAGCGGCGGCGGTACCGGAGCGGTGGGCGGACAAACGGATCCTGGTCGGTGACACCCTGGACGCACTCAACGCCCTGGCGCGCCTGTGCCGCGACGGTGTCCCGGGGTTGCGCGTGGTTGCGGTCGCCGGGTCCAACGGCAAGACGACGACCAAGGAACTGTTGCACGCGCTGCTTGCGACGAGCTCTCCGACAACAGCGACGGAAGGGAACCGCAACAACCGCATCGGTGTTTCGTTCACGCTGTTCTCCGTGACGCCGGCGACGCGCTGCTGCGTGGTTGAGACCGGTATTTCCGAGCCGGGTGAGATGGAGGCACTCGGACGGACGGTTTCACCGGATATCGCGGTGCTGACCAACATCGGGCGCGAACACCTGGAGTACCTGGGCGACGTGGACGGGGTGTTCCGTGAGGAGACCACGCTGCTCAATCATGTTCGCCCCGGCGGTTGGGCCGTGCTCAACGCAGACGATACGTTTCTGTCGCGGGTGCGGTTTCCCCGGGTGCGAACCTTCGGCCTGCGGACGTCCGCGGACGTCGTCGCCCGCGACGTGCATTTCGGTCCCGACGGCATGTCGTTTACCCTGGTGTCGCCGACCGGGGTATTCACCGGCGAGCACCGGATCACGACGATGTTGTCCGGTCGGCACCAGGTGCAGAACGTCCTGGCGGCGGTGGCCGCCGCGTCTCTGTGTGGCGTGGGCGATCTGGTCACGATGGCGAAAACACTGTCTTCGTGCACGCCGGTGCAGCATCGCGGGCGGGTGATCCGTGTCGGGCAGGTGACGATTGTGGATGAGTGTTACAACGCCAACCCGGAATCGATGCGCGCCGCACTGCAGCTCATGGTTGACACCTACCCGGACCAGCCGCGTTTCGCGGTGTTGGGAGATATGCTCGAGTTGGGAGACGCATCCGACGATGAACACCGGCGGCTGATGGACGGTATGCCGTCGGAGGCGTTCCGCTGGATCGGCACGGTGGGGAGCCGGATGCGCGTTTTGGAGCTCCCCCCGGGGACGCAGCGTGTCCACGCCGATGACGTTGCATCGATTCTGTCCCCGCTGCGTACGGCGCTCGCGCGGGAAGATCAACCCGTCGTCCTGGTCAAGGGTTCCCGGGGAATGCGGCTGGAACGGGTCGTTGAAGCCTTGCTGGTGAAGAACCCCGGAGGTACAGACCGGTGAACGGGTATCACATGGAAAGTCCCGGCGGACAACGGAGGATCCGGTGTTCTACTATCTGCTGACACAGCTGACGTCGTGGTATTCCGGGTTCAACCTATTCCGCTATATTACGGTTCGTTCGTTCCTGGCGTTCTTCACGGGATTCGTGTTGACCCTGGGTATCGGGCCGTGGTTTATTCGTTTCCTCCGCGTGCGGCAGTTCACGCAGACCATCCGGACTGACGGTCCAGCCACCCACTTGGCGAAAAAGAACACCCCCACCATGGGCGGAATCATCATCCTTGTTGCGCTCCTGGTCAGTGCGTTGTCATGGGCGCAGTGGAACCGGTTCGTGCTCCTGTCCGCTGCGGCGGTCGTCTACCTGGGTGCGCTCGGTTTCCTGGATGACTATCTCAAGGTCATCCGACGGCACCATGGCGGTGTGCCGGCGCGCATCAAACTGGTTTTCCAGTTGATCGCGGGGGCGGCGCTCTGCGGTTACCTCGCGTGGCATCCCAGCAGCGCTGCGTATCCGATGCACCTGCAGGTGCCGTACCTCAAGGAGACCATCGTCTACCTCGGCGCGGGGTACTTCGTCATTGTTCTTCTGGCGTTCATCGGCTCGTCGAACGGGGTCAATCTGACCGACGGGCTGGACGGGCTTGCAGTAGGCAACATGACCATGGTGGCCGTCACCTTCGCGGTGCTCGCCTATGTCGCAGGCAATGCGAAGCTCGCCGAGTACCTGCGCATCGTCTATGTGCCCGGCGCCGGGGAGCTTACCGTGCTGCTGGCGGCGCTGGCGGGAGTGTGCTTGGGATTCCTGTGGTTCAACTCCCATCCGGCGGCGGTGTTCATGGGGGACACGGGGTCGTTGTTCTTGGGAGGGCTCATCGGTCTGGTGGCGGTGTTCATCCGGCAGGAGCTGCTCCTGGTGGTCGCCGGCGGTGTGTTCGTCGTGGAGGTGCTCTCCGTGATGCTGCAGGTGACACACTACCGGCGCACCGGGAAACGTATCTTCCGCATGGCGCCGCTGCACCACCACTTCGAGGTAGGCGGCATGCCCGAGGGCAAGGTGACGGTGCGTTTCTGGATCGTGGGGGTTTTGCTCGCCATGCTGACCCTGGCGTCGCTGAAAGTCAGATGAACTTCCCGGAGACACTGCGGGGGGCGCGTATCGGTCTGATCGGTCTGGGGCGCAGCAATACCGCGCTCGCCGCGGTGCTCGTACGCGAGGGAGCTTCGGTGTTCGTGACTGAATCGCGTCCAGAGCGGGAGGTGGCGGATCAGTTGCGCCGCCTGCCCGACGGGGTGTCCTGGGAATGTGGCGGTCATACGGACGAGGTGCTCGCATCGGATGCGGTGGTGCGGTCCCCGGGTGTTCCGCTGCACGCCGGTATCATGCGGGCCGTGCAATCCCGGAGCATTCCCTGTACGAATGAGTTGGAGGTTTCGTACCGGATACTCAGTGCACGGGGTGTGCGCCCGCGGATCATTGCGGTGACCGGCACCAATGGCAAGACCACGACGGTTTCGCTCATCGGTGAGATCATGCGCTCCTGGCGGACCGATACCATAGTCGCCGGGAACATCGGCAGCCCATTGGCGGAGCATATCGACCGTATCGGAGTAGACACACCGGTTGTCCTGGAGGTGTCCAGCTACCAGCTGGAGGATGTGGAAACATTTCATCCGCAGGTGTCCTGCCTGCTGAACATCGCCGACGATCATCGGGAACACCATGGCAGTGTTGAGGAATACATCCGTTGCAAGATGCGGATGTTCATGAACCAGACGTCCATGGATGTCGCGATACTGAATGATGATGACGTGTGCCTGCGGGGGGTTTCGTTGCCGGAGGACGGGCCCCGTCGTTACGGATTTTCCCTGTTCCGGCCTCCGGCATCGGGTGCGTGGAGGGATTCCGAAGGTGTTTTCCGGTTGTCCGGGGGTGGGCTGCACCTCGCACTACGGCCGCAACTGCACATTCCCGGCAGCCACAATGTGAGCAATGCGCTGGCCGCGGCGCTGGCGGCATCGTTATCCGGCGTGCCGGGTCCGATGATTGAGCGGGCGATATCGATGTTTCACGGAGTGGAACACCGCATCGAATTCGTGCGTGAGATCGACGGGGTGCGGTACTACAACGACTCCAAGGGCACCAATGTGGATTCTACGGTGATCGCACTGCGCAGCATGGATCGGCCGGTACACCTGATTCTGGGCGGTCGGGACAAAGGGGCGCCATATGACCCGTTGCTGCCGCTGATCCGTGCGCGGGTGCGCACGGTACTGCTCATCGGCGAGGCGACGCCGATCATACGTGCCGCGGTGCAGGGTGCGGGTGTCCCTGTTCATGATGCCGGTGTGTTGGAACAGGCGGTCGCTCTCGCGCGGGCGTTCGCGAAACCGGGCGAGGCGGTACTTCTCTCCCCGGCGTGTGCATCATTCGATCAGTTCGAGAATTACGAACACCGCGGCCGCGAATTCAAGCGTCTGGTCGGGGCGTTCCGGTGACTTCGCTGAGACGCAATGGAGGCAGGGTGACATGACCGCACGTGCACGGGTAGAGCGTGCGCAGTTCGACGCCGGTGGTATGTTCATCGCACTGGCGGGAGTCCTCAGTGCATTCGGTGTGCTCATGGTGTTTTCAACCACTGCGCAGCAGCAGACCGATCTGTATGTGTACCTTTTCCGACAGTTGATGTTTCTGGGTGCCGGTCTCATGGTGTGCTTTCTGGTGGTGCACATCCCGGCCGTGTACATCCGGCGTGCGACCGTGCCGTTTCTTGCATTAACCGTGATTCTTCTGGTGGCGGTGTTATTCTCGCGCCAGGTCAAGGGTGCACACCGCTGGCTTGCGCTGCCGCTGGTGGGTACGGTGCAACCGGGTGAACTGGCCAAGCTCAGCGTCGTGCTGTTCACCGCGTGGTATGCAGACCGGTTTCGCGGAGGGCTGGCGTGCGAATTCTCCCGGAGTGCGGTGCTGCTGGGAACGGTGGCGGTGGTGTGTATGCTGATTCTGATGCAGCCGGACATCGGCATCCCGTTCGTTATTGCGACGGCCGTCTGGGTGATGCTGCTGTTTGCGGGGGTGCGCAAACAGCTGCTGGCCGGGCTGGTCGGTGTCGGCATTGCAGTCATTGGTATCGCCATCCTGTTCGCACCGCACCGGGTGAAGCGCATGACCGCTTTCATGGATCCATGGCGGTACCAGACGGGTGACGGTTACCAGCTGGTGCAGTCGTATCTCTCGCTGTCCTATGGACACCTGACCGGCCGCGGGATCGGCAACAGCCAGTTCAAAGAGTACTACCTTCCGGAGGCGCACACCGATTTCATTTTTGCAATCATCGGGGAGGAGCTCGGTTTCATCGGTACAGTGACTTTGGTGTTGCTCTTCGCGCTGTTCTTTTTTCTGGGCGCCCGGTTGGCCGAGCAGGTGCACAACAACTATGCGGCGTTGGTGATCTACGGTCTGGTGCTGACCATCGTGCTGCAGGCGTACGTCAATTTCGGCGTGGTTACCGGCTTGTTGCCGACGAAGGGACTGGGTCTGCCGTTCATTTCCTACGGCGGGTCGTCGTTATTGACCAATCTCATGGCGGTGGGCATCATCGTCGGGTTGTGGCGGCAGTACCGTGTCGATGGCGGTAGCCGGAAACCGTGAAAGTGCTGATCGTCAGCTCGCCGACCGGCGGACATCTCTATCCGGCCATGGCAGCCGCGCGGGAATTGGCCGACATGGGTCATGAATCTGTATTTGTGACGCGGCGTGGAACGTCATTCACGGTCCTGGTCCGGCAGGAGTTGCGGGGGATGCCGGTGCGGTGTATCGGTCTCGGCGGCGGTCCTGTGCCCCGGCGCAACCCGGTTGCGCTGCCGTTCGCTGTCGCGGGAATCCTGGGGGCGGTTGTGGAGTCCGTACAGCTCATAGCACGCGAACGTCCCCGGGCCATCCTGGGAACGGGGGGCTACTCCGTGGTCCCGGTGCTTGCCGCCTCGCGGTTGTTTCCCCGTATTCCCGTGATTCTCCACGAACAGAACCGCACCTTCGGGCTGGCCAACCGGTTTGCCGCGCCGTTCGCCCGCCGGGTGTGCCTGGGGTTCCCGGTTCCGGGCAGGCGTCCCCCGAAGTACGTGGTGACGGGCAATCCGCTGCGCCGTGCATTCGGGGTGCCGTACGATCGTGCGGCTGCCAGGCGGAAATTCGGATTGGATCCGGATCTGCTGACGCTCTTGGTGTTTGGCGGCAGTCAGGGGGCTTGCGATCTCAACACCGCCGTCGTGGAATTTCTGCGCTCGGCCGGCGGAATGTTCGGGAAATCCGTGCAAATACTGCACATCGCCGGACGGCGTGACAGCGGGCGCGTGCATGCGGCGTATCGCGAACTGCCTGTGCGCAGCGTGGTGATGCCGTACTGTGACGAGATGCACCTCGCGTACACAGCGGCGGATTGTGCAGTCTGTCGCGCGGGTGCGATGACGGTGACGGAGCTGCTGTGCACCAGGACGCCTGCGATACTGGTACCCTACCCGTACGCCGCGGGATTGCACCAGCACTTCAACGCGGCATACCTTGCGGAACTGGGAGGTGCGCGAGTTGTCCATCAGGTGGGCGCGTGGAAGCGACGGCTCGGAGGACATATCGCCGACATTGTGCAGGATCCGAAAATATTGTATACCATGCGTAATGCTGTATCCAAGGTCCAACAGCCGGCACGTTCACTCGCGTCGGCGGTGGTGGAGTGCATATGAGTGTCGATGTGCACGCGATAGCATGGCATGAGTTGCGGCTGAAAAAGGCCGCCGATGCACTGTGCCGCAACGGGTTCACCGTCGAAGTGTTGACGGATGGTGCGGCGGCGGGAGCGTGGGCCGTCGCGCAGGCCGCTGGAGCCGCGACCGTCGGGCTCGGCGGCAGTCAGACGGTGCGCGCGCTCGGTATCCCCGACCTGCTGGTCAAGTCGGGAGTGACGGTGTTGACCCATACGCCGGAGATGGAACGCGCCGAGCGGCTGGCTGTCTGGCGCCGTGCCCAGCACGCAGAGGTGTACTTCGCCTCGCCCCAGGCGGTTTCCCTGGAGGGTGAGTTGTACTTCCTCGATGCCTACGGAAACCGTGCGGGTGCGGTGGTTTTCGGACCCGGTCGCGTGGTGCTCCTGGCCGGGCGCAACAAGCTGGTGCGCGATGCATCCGAGGCGCGCAGCAGGATGCGGGATGTTGCGGCAGTCACCAACAATATCCGGCTCAAACGATCCAATCCGTGTGTCACCGCGGGGGAATGTCGCGATTGCGCGGTAGCTTCCCGCATCTGTAACGTGCAGGTCGTGCTGCACAAGCGGCCCGAGTGTGCGGACATTCGCATCGGCCTCGTCAATGATGACCTGGGGTTCTGACCATGAAAACCGTTCTGACCGGCCCCGCTGTGCGCCGCATCATCGTGGAGCTTGCAAACCGGGTTGCGAAAAAGTATAAGCACAACATGCCGGCGCTCGTCGGAATACACACCAACGGGGTGTTCATCTCCCGGCGCATGGCCGGGGAGTTGCAGCGCATCACCGGGCGGTCGCCCGATCTCGGTACTCTCGACATCACGTTCTACCGAGACGATCTGGGATATGCGGATCGGCTCAAGAACGCCAAAGAGACCTGCATCGACTTCGCGGTTGAGGGCCGGGACATCCTGCTCGTGGATGATGTCATCTACACCGGCAGAACCATACGGGCGGCGATGGACCAGCTGCTGGAGTTGGGGCGGCCGCGCAGCATCGCGGTCGCCGTTCTCATCGATCGGGGGATGCGCGAGCTGCCCATCGCTGCGGAGTTTGTCGGTATGACCGTGGCGACGCGCCCGCAGGATCGCGTGCAGGTGGTCCTGGCAGAAGGGGGCGAACGGGACCGCGCATTCATCTATGACGAAACGGCTGCGCAGTAAGCATCTGCTGGGACTCGAGGATCTCACACCCGCCGAGATCGAGCTGGTGCTTGACACGGCTCGGCCGTTCCGTGACTTGTTCACCCGTTCGGTCCGCAAGGTGCCGACCCTGCGCGGCAGGAGCGTGGTGCTGCTGTTCTACGAAAATTCCACCCGCACCCGCACGTCATTCGACCTCGCCGCGAAGCGCCTGTCAGCGGATACCGTCAACATCGCCGTCGCCACCTCCAGCGTGCAGAAGGGGGAATCGCTCCTCGACACCGCCTTCACCATGGAGGCGATGAAGGCCGATTTCATCGTCATCCGGCACGCCCACTCCGGCGCTCCCCACCTGCTGGCCCGCAGTGTGAACGCATCCATCATCAACGCCGGCGACGGTTTTCACGAACACCCGACCCAGGGCCTGCTGGATCTCTACACCATCCGAGAGAGGAAGGGGGATCTGAAGAACCTGAAAGTGGTGATCGTCGGGGACATTCTGCACAGCAGGGTCGCCCGCTCCAACCTGTGGGGGCTGACGAAGCTTGGGGCGTCGGTCATCCTGTGCGGCCCGCCAACGCTCATCCCGACGGATATCGCTTCCATCTGTCCCAGACGCATCGATGTGGTGCACAATCTTGACGAGGCGATCCGCAACGCCGATGTCGTCAACATCCTGCGGGTGCAGTTCGAGCGTCAGCTGGAGCACCTGTTTCCATCCATTCGTGAATACAGTCTGCTGTACGGCATGAACCGCGAACGTCTCGCCCGCGCCAAGGACGACGTGCTCATACTGCATCCCGGACCGATGAACCGGGGCATTGAAATCACTTCGGATGTGGCTGACAGCGTCAACTCGGTCATCAACGAGCAGGTGACCAACGGCATTGCCGTACGCATGGCGGTGTTATATCTGTTGTCGCTCAATCAGGATCCGGTGCCGGCGGAGGAGACATGACCAGGCGACTGCGAACTGGTGCACGGGAGGACACGGGACCCGCAGCGCAGCTGCTGATTCGCGGCGGCACCGTGATCGATCCGGCGCGGGGTGTCGAACGGGCGCTGGACGTGCTAATTGACGGAGGGGTGGTGCGGCGTATCGCGCCGTCGCTTCGTCCGACGCGCGGCACCACCGTGCTCGAGGCGCGTGGGTGCGTGGTCTGTCCCGGGCTCATCGACATACACACCCACCTGCGCGAACCGGGGTATGAGGAGAAGGAGACCATCGCCTCCGGCACACGTGCCGCCGCCGCGGGCGGGGTGACCTCCCTGCTGTGCATGCCCAACACCAACCCTCCAATAGACAACCAGACCGCCGTTGAATTCGTGGTGCTCAAGGCGCGCAATGAGGGGGTGGTCAATGTGTTCCCCGTCGGAGCGATCACCAAACGACGCGCCGGTGAGGAGCTCTCGGAAATCGGTGAACTGCACCGCGCGGGCGTCGTGGCGATCACCGACGACGGGGATCCCGTCATGAACTCAAAGATCATGCGCCGGGCGCTGGAGTACGCCCGTATGTTCGACCTGGTGGTGATGTCGCACTGCGAGGACGTCAACCTTTCGCGCGGCGGTACCATGAACGAAGGGCGGGTATCGTCGCTGCTGGGGCTGCGCGGTATCCCGCGCCAAGCCGAAGAGGTGATGGTGATTCGTGACCTCATTCTGGCCGAACTGACGGGTGGGCGGTTGCACGTGACCCACGTGTCGACTCGGGATTCGGTGGAATACATCCGCCGGGCGAAAAAAGAGGGTGTCCGGGTGACGTGCGACACCGCGCCCCACTACTTTTCACTCACCGAAGACGCGGTGAGAGGCGATACCGCGGCGGATATGTACAACACCAACGCCAAAATGAACCCGCCGCTACGCACCGGGCACGATGTTGCGGCACTCGTGGCGGGGATTGCCGACGGTACGATCGATTGCGTCGCTTCCGATCATGCGCCGCACACCCGGGAGGAGAAGAGTCGTGAGTTCGATCTTGCGCCGTTCGGCATCATCGGACTGGAGACCATGCTGCCGTTGTGCGTGACCGTGCTGCACCGTCGGCACGGCCTGCCACTGCGGCGAGTGGTGGAGGTGCTCACGGCGGCGCCTGCACGGGCTTTCGGTTTGCCCCGTGGTACGCTCGCGCCGGGGCTGCCTGCCGACGTCACCGTGTTCGATCCCCGGTGTGAGTTCGTCGTCGGGCCGTTCGTTTCTCGCAGCCAGAACTCGCCGTTCATCGGGTGGAAACTCTTTGGCAAGGTCATCGGTACTGTCTGCAATGGCCGCATCGTCTATCAGGGCCGTTGAGTTCGTTTCGCGTCGGACGATCGCCCGCGACACGCACCTGTTGACCTTCGCGGCGCGTGTGCGCGTTCAACCGACGCAGTTTGTGCTGTTGGATGCCTTTCCCGTCCGTTTCCTGATGCGGCCGTTCGCGATCGCCGGGTACGATCCGCGCGCCGGCCGGCTGTCGGTCCTGGTGCGTGTCGTGGGTGACGGTTCCGCACTGCTGGCGGGGTTGCGCCCCGGAGATGCCGTGCGCATGGCCGGACCCTTCGGGAACACCGCACCGCTGCGGAGCATCCGGTATGCGGCGCGCCACGGCCGGGTGGTGCTGGTCGCCGGGGGGAGCGGGGTGGCGGGAATTCCATTCTTGTACCGCTACTTACGGTTGAATGGTGGAGCGGTGACCGTGGTATACGGCGAGTGTACGGCCGCCGCCATGGTGGATCTGCGGCGGCTGGGTGTGCCTGCACCGGTGTATGTCACCGACGACGGTACCTGCGGCGTGCGCGGGGTTGCCACCGACTGCGTGCTGCGGGAACTGGAGCGCGGAGATGTCGCGGCGGTGTTCGCGTGCGGTCCCCGGCCGATGCTGCACGCCCTCTCCTCCGTGATGGGTGACCTGCGCCACCGCGGCATCGAGTGTTGGGGTTCTCTGGAAGAGTTCATGTGCTGTGGCCGGGGGGTGTGTCGCAGCTGCGTGGTTCCCCTGCGCAATGCGTCGGGACATACGGTCATGGCGACGGTATGCAGTGACGGCCCGGTATTCCGCCTTTCAGCGGTGCAACGGGTGCACTTCACCCATACAACACCTACGGAACCTACGGAGGGACGCCGATGAAATACGGCATGGCGATCATCGCGTTGGCGGCGATGTGTGCGGGGATGGCCGGCGCGCAGCTGCTCCAGTGCGACCCCAACGACAGCCGGTTCAAAAAACCGGTGGAAAAAAAGGCACTGGAGGAGGCGCAACGCATCGAAAAAATCTACCAGGCGGGGGAGTACGCCGAGGTGGTCGCGCAATACCGCGCACTCATGGCGAAGTACCCCGGAACGTATGCCGCGGAGGCGGCGAGTGACACGGTGCGGTTCCTCCTCGCCCACAGCGATTTCGACTGGAAGCCGCTGCGGGAACTGGAACGTCTGCAGCGGGAGATGTTCGTACCTGCCCTGGGTATCCCGGATCCCGCTCAGCGACGTGCCGCCTACGAACGTTTCCGATCCGAGTTGCACGCATTGCTCAAGCGGTACCCGACAACGTCTCTCCGCGGGGCGGTGTTCCATGCCGTCGCGGTCAGTTACCAGGAGGAGGGCAACTACTCACGGGCGGTGGACTACTTCAGCCGCGCGGCGGCAGATCCTGACCTCGCTGCGGCCGCAACACTCCAGATGGCGCGCCTCTACGAGTACCGATTGGCGAACCGACGGCGAGCGGTGGAACTCTACGAAAAGTACCTCGCAGCCAATCTGGCGGTGGATCCGTTTTCGTGCGAGAACATCGTGCTCAAGGTGTTCGAACTGCGCCAGGAACTCGGTCAACACGATCGGGCGGCGCGATTCATGACCGACTATCTCACGCGCAATCCGGACATGCCGCTGGCGGGTGAATACTGGCTGAAGCTGGCGGAACTGTACAAGAACCGCTACCAGTTCCTCAAGGAACAGGAGATTTACCGTCACGTGGCGCAGCGGTACCGCGAGCCGGGCATCGGTGACCGCGCGTTGTATGCCATCGGGTTCCAGGCACTGACGAACCAGAATTTCGAGCGGGCAGCCGAGGTGTTCGCGCAGCTTGAGCGGGAGTACCCGAAGAGCGCGTACCTCCCGAATATCGCCCGGGCGCGGGAGTTCATGCAGCGTATGGCGCGCCGTCGGGTGCGCTGATCGCGCGGTGTAGAAGGCAAGCGATACGGGAGACACACAGGCAGAGAAATAGCGGGAACGATTGTTGCAAGTAAACTTATGGAAAATATATATATGTGTATATATATAGCAATTTCAGGGGCCGGTGTTTCAACCCTGTGAACTGCGAGTACCGGATTTGCATGGTTCACAACCAGCGGGATGGATTGTCATGAACCGGAGGATCTCAGAAATAGGGCGGCGTTGTGTTTCTGCAGTCATGCTCGTGGCGGTTCTCGCACCGGCGCTGCAGCCGGTGACGGTAACCAATGTCGGCGGTGTACTGACTATCGCCAATTCGCTCATGGACACATCGCTGACGCTGTCGAACGGCGCATGGAGCGCACGGCTCGGCGGTTCTCCGATACTGTCCAACATCTCCGGCAGCATCGGCGGCGTCACCACCAACGGATTTCAGACGACGTACCAGGAGGTGAACCTCAGCAATGCATTCGGCACCGGCAAACGGGTCGTACTCACCTTGAACGCCGGCGGGACGCTGGCCGTTGAGATGTACGACAACGAGTACTTCTTCACCGCGCAACTCCAGCGTTCCGGGGCGACGGGAACCTCCAGCATTTCAGGCAGCTTCAATTTCGGTGCTCCCCGCACCGTCATGGTGTGGGGCAACCGGGACGGCTGGGACATTGGTCGGCCGCAGGTTCGGGTGTTTGGCTACCCGCCATCGGGAGGGCCGTGGCAGCCGAACTGGAACCGCAGCGAGTTCGCAATCGCGATCCAGGACATCGGCAGTCTGGCGAATCCCGTAGACGACCGCCCGGGCATGCTCATCGGTTCGCTGGGCATCGACGCGCTCGATCCGCGGTGTCAGTTCGACAGCGCTTCCAACGGCATGACGTTCCGTGCTGAGTCAGGCGTGGATTCGTCGGGACGTGCCATTCCTTTCTGTTTCATGGTCGCACCTGCCGATAAACTCGTGGAACATATGGAACACTACGCATCCCTCCTCGGCATTCAGAACGATGTCCGGTTCACCACGTGGATCCCCTGCGGCACCTGCACGTGGGACTCGTACGGCGACAATGTCAGCAGCATGTCGGTGGTGGAAATGGCGAACGCCATGGTCTCGACACGCCTGCGGGAATACGGGTACACCGTGCTGCAGATTGACGACGGCTGGCAGCATGGGGTGCGTGAGTCCGGCTCGTGGTGGGCAAACCGCAAGTTCAATGGAACGCCGGATCCCAATTTTCCCGATGCGAACGTCCGGCCGTTTGCCACAGTTGACAACAACGCCATGCGGGGCATCGCAGACCTCCTTCACGCCCGTGGTCTGCTGGCGGGTCTGTGGATCGGGCCGCTCGTTGATGCCGATTGTCCGGACTGGCGGGGGTGGTGCTGGGGAATACAGAATCCATCGTTCGACCCGAGCGGAGGCGGCATAACCTACCGCCTGGATCTCCCCATCGTCAGAGACTACCTGACTGATTTGGCCGACAAAATAACCAATGCCAGCCGCTGGAACTATGACTACATCAAGTCCGACTTCATGTACAACGGACAGGGGAATATCGCCGCCCGTCGCGGGGCGTACTTGGCGTTGCGCCAAGGGATGCGCCCCGGCACGCACATGCTCTATTCAAACGCGAACCAGTGGCTCGCCATCAACGCGGTGGATTCCAATCGCGCCAATGATGACGTCGGCTACGGCAGCGACGGGCGGTCCCCGTTCGATTACCGCCAGCAGACCTACACCGTCACGCCGGCGATTCGGTGTGTCTACCAGTGGTGTTTCAACCGCAAGATCTGGATTAACGACTACGACCAGGTGCACCAGCGTGCCCCGTTGACCATGGGCCAGGCCCGCATATGGTCGGTGCTCGTCGGATTGTCGGGCGGCCTCATTCTCTCCGGAGACCGGTTCTGGGATCGGGCGGAGATGGAAGGAACGTACACGGGGACTTTCGAAGCACGGCTCAATCTCCTGAAAGTCATCGCTCCGTCCTACGGTGTGGCAGCCCGCCCCATCGATCTGTTCCACCACGTCAGCACGTACGCGACCGCGTCCAACGCTGGGTTTCCCCAGGTGTACGTCGTTCCCGTAGATAAACCGTGGGGGCGGTCGTTCATCCTCAACGTCATGAACTGGAACGGCGCCGCCTCTCTGAACAAACAGCTCAACCTCCCGCGGTGTTTCGGTTCAGTGCCCGGCCAGAGTTTCCATGTGTACGACTTCTTCGCAGGCAGGTACCTCGGCACCGCAACCGACACCATCAACGTCACGGTGCCCGCACAGGATTGCATCGTCTACGCACTGGTGCCGGCGGCGACCGTTCCGCAGCCGCAGGTGGTCTCCACCAACCGCCACATCACCCAGGGAGGGGTGGATCTCACCGCGCTGTCCTGGAACAGCGGCACCCGTCAGCTCTCCGGCACGTCAACGGCGCTCGTCACGGGCGTTCCGTATACCATCGCCGTATACGTACCTACAGGGTTCACGTTGGCAGGCGCGTACGCCGGAGGGGTGCCCATGCAGGTGCACGCAGGCACGGACGGCGTGACTCGCGCGACGATCAGTTCCCCGACGGCGACGACGGTGAGCTGGATCATGGATTTCGGCAGCGGCTGGGGAGACACCACGCCGCCCGCTGCGGTGCAAGACTTGGCGGTGACGATAGTCGGGGTCAGCAGCGTCACCCTTCGCTGGACGGCTCCCGGGGATGACGGCACCTCCGGCACCGCGACCGCGTATGACGTCCGGTACGCGACGTATCCATTGAACGAATCGGTCTGGGTGCAGGCGACCCAGGCTTCCGGGGAACCGACACCGGAGTCGGCAGGCGCTCTCCAGACGTTCACGGTGCGCAATCTCACGGCCGGAATTCTGTACTACTTCGGGCTCAAAACCGCAGACGAAGTCGGAAATATGAGCATGCTCTCCAACGTTGTCAGCACACGAACGCTGGTGGTTGTCGTAGACACCACGCCGCCCGCTGCGGTGGCCGACCTGGCGGCCAGTTCGGCCACCTACACGGAGGTGTCACTTGCCTGGACTGCGCCGGGGGACGATGGAACTGTCGGGACCGCGATGCTGTACGACATCCGCTATGCGACTTTTGCGCTTACCGCAGGAAACTGGGCTGCGGCAGTGCAGGCTATTGGTGAGCCGCAACCGGCACTTGCGGGCACACGGCAGTGGTTCACCGTCGGCGGGCTCAGCCAGGGCACGACCTACTGGTTCGCCCTCAGGACCACTGATGACGCCGGGAATGTGTCCGGCCTGTCAAACGTTGTCGTTCAGGCGACTCTGCGGTCGGCGGACACCATACCGCCGGCGGCGATCGCCGATTTGACGGTGGTGAATGTATGGTTCTCCAGCATGAGCGTGCATTGGACCGCGCCGGGAGACGACGGGACCGTCGGGACAGCTGCCCAGTACGACCTACGCGTTGCACAAACCCCGCTGGCGAACGACACTCAGTTCGGACAGGCGCAGCAAGTGTCCGGCGTTCCGAATCCTGCCGTCGCCGGAACCGTGCAGTCCTGTGTCGTTGCAGGGCTCTCTCCGGGGACGACGTACTACCTGCGCATGAAAGCTTTTGATGAGGTGAACAATGCGAGCTCACTGTCCAACCAGGTCTCAACGGTGACGCTGCGCGTGCCGAATATTCCTCCGACCGCGATGGTGCAGACCCCTCCGCCCGGGGCGAAAAAGTCGGTCATCAGCCAGATCGGAATCAGCGTGCTGGGAACCGACGAGGATGGACGCATCGTGCGCGTAGAGATTTACCGGTCGCCCGGTTCAACCGCTCCGGTGCAGCTACTCGGCGAATCGAATAACAACCCGTATGCGCTCTCAACCGTGATCAACACCACGGGCACCGTCTGGATCATCGGGAGGGTGTACGATGACGCCGGAGCGGTAGCGGTCGCATCGGTGCCGATCAACGTCGCTGCGCTGCCGACGGTGAACGTACTGTCACCTGTGTCCGGCTCTACACTGACCGCTCCGGCGGTCATACAGTTCTCGGTGCAGCCGGTCGCGTACAACGGCGCTCTGGTCTCTAAAGTTGATTTCTGGCGCGTCCATGACACTTGGACGGAGTTCCTGGCGGAATCAACCGCCCCGCCCTACACGCATACCGTCAGCAATCTCAGTTCCGGTACCTATCGCTTCAACGTGCGGGTACTGGACGATTCAGAGGGGATCGGCGGGACACCGGTGATCGTGTACGTCATCGAATCAACGGGAAGCGTGATCACGCCCCCGCCGGCACGGAACGTGCCGTCAGGCGAGGTGCGGGTGTACGGCGGTGCCGGGGGATACATAGATCGGTCTGCGGGCGTTCAAGCGGAAATCGCGTTCACTCCGCGACGGGATGGAACCGTGAACATGCGCGTCTACGCCTTGGACGGGCGCGAGGTGTATGTTGCGCTCAACATCCCCGTGCGCTCAGGGGTCACGCATGTGCAGCTGTGGGACGGAAGGAACAAAGGCGGCGAACCGGTTGCATCCGGGGTGTACCTCGTGCACCTCAGCGGCGCCGGGCTCAATGTTCGCAAAAAAATCGCGGTGGTGAGTGCGCCGTAGTGCGGAGAACATGCCGGTAGCATGGGTGTGAGGGTGGCGGGATTGCTGTGCGTGGCGCCGGACCGGTTCTGCGGATTCTCCGTACGGTGTCGGGTGTTCCGGCACAGGGGTATTTGGGGTGATCGCGCCGTGTCCCCGGTTTCAGCGATTGTATGTTTCGATGAAGCATTGATAACCGCCGGTTTCGCGGAAGGTTGATCGGTGAACGAGCACTTCCCGGTGCAGCCGGGGCGGGTGCATCGTCTTTCCGCCGGCGTTTTCGGGCCGGGACCGGTGGTATACTGGATGTCCCGCGACCAGCGGGCCGCAGACAACTGGGCGCTCATCCATACGCAGAGGCAGGCGCTGGCGATGCGCCGGCCGGTAGTGGTGATCTTCTGCCTGGTGGATTCGTTTCTCGGCGCGTCCGGGAACCACTTCGCGTTCATGCTGGCAGGGTTGCACGAGACAGCCGCATCCCTGCGCCGTCGAAATATCACGTTCCTCTGCGTACGGGGCGATCCGCCTGCGGCGGTGCCGCGTGCGGTTTCACGGATGGCTGCCGCGCTGCTGGTCACCGATTTCGACCCGTTGCGTATCAAGAGACGGTGGCGGGGCGCGGTCGCATCCGCGCTCTCCATCCCGGTGTACGAGGTGGACGCACGCAATATCGTCCCATGCCGTGCCGTTTCCGACAAGCGCGAGTACGGGGCGTACACGCTGCGCCCACGGCTGATGCGGGCGCTACCGGAGTACCTCATCGAAATGCCCGTACTCGACCGCCACCCGTTCCCGTTGATTGCGGTGAACCGCGGGATCCGTGCCCTTGCACGTGAAGCGTCGCTCCCCGCGGTTCCGCGCGCGCGTTTCCCGGTGGAGCCGGGGACGCAGGCGGGCATACGCCGGTTGCGTCAGTTCATCCGTCGCAAGCTGGCGGCGTATCCCCAGGCGCACAACGATCCGGCACGTGACGGGCAATCGGGTCTTTCTCCCTATCTCCACTTCGGCCAGCTGTCCGCGCAGCGAGTCGCACTGGAAGTGCACCGGGCGGACGTCCCGCGTGCCGCGCGCGAAGCATTTCTGGAACAGCTGATCGTCCGCCGGGAACTGTCGGACAACTTCTGCGAGCATACCCCTGGGTACGACACGATCGCGGCGGCGCCATCCTGGGCGCAAGAAACGCTCCGGAAGCATGCCCGGGATCGCCGGACGTACCGGTACACCCTGCATCAGCTGGAGCACGCGGAAACCCACGACGCTCTCTGGAACGCCGCCCAGCGGGAGATGGTGCTGACAGGGAAAATGCACGGATACCTGCGCATGTACTGGGCGAAGAAAATACTGGAATGGTCGCGCGATCCGGCTGATGCGTACGCCGCTGCGGTGTACCTCAATGACCGGTACGAATACGATGGTCGAGATTCCAACGGGTACGCAGGAATCGCCTGGGCGATCACCGGGGTGCACGATCGGCCGTGGATGGAACGCCCGGTGTTCGGTACCGTCCGGTACATGAGCGCTGCGGGGTGCGCGCGGAAATTCGATGTGGAGGCTTACATCCGGAGGATCTCCCGATTATGAAACGGCTGGTGCTGCTGGTCAGCAAATGCCTCGGGTTCGCTGCGTGCCGTTGGAACGGGCAGATGATTGCCGATGACTTTGTTGAGGCGCTCCGTCCGTGGGTGGAGTTCGTGCCGGTATGCGCCGAGGTGGAGATCGGGTTAGGGGTACCCCGGGAACCGGTCCGGATCGTGCGTACGCCGGACGGCGACCGTCTCATGCAGCCCGCCACCGGGCGGGACTGCACCGAGGCGATGCGGTCGTTCGGTGACCATTTTTTCCGGTCAGCTCCGTCGTTCGACGGCGCACTGCTCAAATCACGATCTCCCTCCTGCGGGATCAAGGATGTCAAGGTATACGCGGGCATGGAACGCGCCCCACAGGTGGATAAAACCGCTGGAGTGTTCGCCGCAGCCTTGGCCACGCACCGCCCCGACGTTCCTGCGGAAGATGAGGGCCGCCTGACCAACGCGGCGATCCGCGACCACTTCCTGCGACGTGTGTTTTGCATGGCGCGTTTCAAGGAAACAGCGGTTGCGGGGAACATGGCGGATGTGATACGGTTCCATGCAGCCCACAAGATGCTGCTCATGACCCACAGCGAGTCCGCGATGCGCGCAATGGGCAGACTCGTTGCAGCGGGTGGAAAACATGCGCCGCGTGAGGTGGTCGAGGAATACGGCCGTATGCTGGCGGCCGCCCTGGCGCGTCCGCCGCGCAAATCGGCGACCGTCAACGTGCTCCAGCACGCGTTCGGGTACGTGTCTGACCGCCTTTCGGCTGCCGAAAGAAGCCATTTCCTGTCATCCCTGGAGCGCTACCGTGAAGAGCGACTTCCCCTCAGCGCCCTCCTGACGCTGCTGCAATCCTGGATCGCGCGGTTTTCGGTATCATATTTGGCGGACCAGGTGCTGTTGCGGCCGTATCCGGCCGAACTGGACTCGGTGGTGGATTCGGGCCGCTGAACACCGCTCCTATAAGAAGGAGCGGCTTGCATCGCATCACGGAAATCTTGTACCAGATAGGTTGCGGACGGCTTTCGGTCATTCCCGTGCATTGGTTCGGAGCAACCGTGTACAGGGCCGGTGCGTCTTTCCCGTACGGGGTGCGAACACCGTTGCATTTCGACAACATCATGATACCCAGCGAAATTCTCAATCACATCCGCCGCATTGAATTCGCGACCGACCGGGTCGTCAACGACCTGTTCGCGGGTCGCTACGCGAGCGTCTTCCGGGGTCGCGGGATGGAGTTCGACGAGGTGCGGGAGTACGTTCCGGGGGACGATGTGCGCAGCATTGACTGGAACGTGTCCGCGCGGCACGGCAGGCCGTTCGTCAAGAAGTTCATCGAGGAACGGGAGCTCACCATCATGCTGCTCCTGGATACGAGTGCATCGCAGCGGTACGGGAGCGGCGACAAGCGCAAGGCGGAGGTGACCGCCGAGATTGCGTGCATCGTCGCGTTCGCCGCACTGCGGAGCGCGCACCGCATCGGCGCGGTGTTTTTCACGGATTCGGTAGAGCGCTACCTGCCACCCCGACGGTCCAAACAACACGCCCTGCGCATCGTGCGGGACATTCTGTACCACCAACCGGCCAGTCCGCGCACCGATCTGCGTACCGCGCTGGAACGCTTCTACTGCGTACAAAAGAAACGATGCATCGCCTTTCTGTTCTCGGATTTTTTGGATGAAGGATTCGAACAGTCGTTGCGCGTCGTCGACAGCAGGCACGACCTGATACTGCTGCGGGTGTCGGATCCCCGGGAGTACGACATTGGAGTGTCCGCATGGCTGGAACTGCGGGATATGGAGACCGGTGCGCTGGTGACCGCCGATCTGACGGGCGCGGATCGTCGCGCGCGGTACTGCGCGGAGAACGACCGGCGGACGCGCAACCTGGAGGCGTTCTGCCGCAGCGCAGGCATCGACCTGGTGGACATCCGTACGGATCGACCGTACATCGAGCCGTTGGTGCGGTTTTTCGCCGCGCGCGAGCGGAGGCTGGCCGCGGGATGAGCGTCCCTCGGTGTATCGTAGGAGCGGTCTCCGTCGCGATTGCGGTGTGTCCGGCCGTCCGGGCGGAACTCGTCGTGCGTGGTGCAGTGGAGCCGGCCAAGCCGGTGATCGGGGACGTGATCACCTGCCGGTTCACCGTCCAGCACGACGGGGCGGGTGTGCTGGAGCCGATCGTTCTGGAGTACTCGACGGCTGCATTCCTGGCGGTTTCCTCCGAGACGTGGCGACGCCGTTCGTGGTTCGGTCGTCGGACGGAGGACGGAGTGCGATTTATTCTCCAGGCTGTGTCGACCGGCACCTATACGATTGCTGCATCGGAGGTGCGGCTGCATTCGGCGGGAGACGTTCGCATCGGTCGCGCACCGCCGGTGTTGACCGTGGTCGTGTCGGGAGTTGAACTGCCGCCCGGTGTCGCCCGAGAAGGGAACGTGGCTGATATCGCCGGTCCCAGGAGCATACCGGTCTGGTGGCCGGTCGTCGCGGTCGCCGCGGTGGTTGTGCTCCTGCTGGCCGGTGCGTGGGTGCTGCTCCGTCGCGCCCGTCCGGTGGAACGTGCGACACCGACAGATCGGCGTGACCCGCAGATCGAGGCGCTGCAGCGATTGGAGCAGCTTGCCGCGGGGCACCTCGCCGCGGGCAGGATCAAGGAGTTTTACCTGGAACTCAGCGCCGTTCTTCGAACCTATGTCGGAGAATGCACCGGAGTCAACGCGCCGGAACTGACCACCGACGAGCTGTACCGTGCGTTGCAGCGGCGGGTTCCGCACGAGTTCAACAGCGCGTTGCGAGCGCTCCTCGCGGAAGTCGACCTGCCGAAGTACGCGCGCCACCAGCCAGGGACTGAGGAGATGCGGCGCGACCTGCTGAGGGCGCGGGATCTGATCACCGTACTGCAGGCGCCGAGACCGTCGGAAGCGCCGCAACCAGTGGCGGAAGGACAGGGGACGTGATCGGATTCGAACGACCGTGGGCACTGCTGCTGCTCGGAACGCTGCCGCTGATATGGTGGTGGATGCGGCGTATCCGGCAGATTGAAAGGATTTCTTTCAGTAACACCCGAGCGGTCGTCGCAGCCGCACCGGCGCCGCGTCTGTCGCCGCGGGGAGTGGTGGACGTGCTGACGGCGGCGGCTGTCGCATGCACCATCGTCGCCGTGGCGGGGCCGCGCCGCGGGATCGCGTTCCGTGAGGAGACACGGCACGTCGTGAACATCATGCTGTGTCTGGACACGTCCACCAGCATGGAAGCGCTGGATTTCAGACCGAAGAACCGCTTCGAGGTGGCGCGGGAGGCGGCCCGGGAGTTCATCCAGCGTCGCGCAAACGATCGGCTGGGGCTCGTCGTGTTCAGCGCCCTGGCGATGCTGCAGTGCCCGCTGACGGTGGATCACGACACGCTGCTGCAGGTGTTGGATAGATCTTCCATCGGGATGGTCCGGTTGGACGGCACCAACATCAGCGCCGGCCTGCTCACGTGCGTCGCCCGGATGCAGGATGCCGCAGGTGTATCGCGGGTGGTGGTGCTGCTGACCGACGGCCGTCACAACGTCGGTGAGATCGACCCGGTCACCGCAGCACAGGCGGCGCGGGCGGCCGGCATCAAAGTATATACAATCGGATGCGGTGTGCCGACGGGGAGGGTCCCCATGCCGGTGGATACCGTATACGGGCGCCAGGTGGTCATGGTTCCAGCGGATCTCGATGAGCCGATACTCCGCGCGATCGCCGATGTGACCGGCGCACGGTACTTCAATGTGCGTTCACGGGAGGGCATGCTGCAGGCGTTTCGGGAGATCGACCGCATGGAGAAAACCGAAGTGCGCGCGGTTGAGTATCGGGAGTACCGGACGTTGCACCGGTGGTTCGTGGGAACGGCGTTGCTGGCGCTGGTACTTCGTGTCTTGGTAGATCGAGTCTTGACGGTGAGGATTCCCTAAAAGCCATGTACCTGGATGCGCCTCAGTGGCTCTGGATCGGAGCGGCGCTCGTGCCGGGGCTGGGAGCGGCGCTCTGGTACGGGTTGCTCCGGTACCGCCAGGCGGTGTTGGTGCTGGTCGGTCGCAAGTACATCGAGGATCTGGCGGCCCCTGGATTGTTCCGACGGTTCATCGCCCGCGCTGTGGTGTGGCTGGCGGCCATCGCCGCTCTGCTGGTCGCGCTCGCTTCGCCACGATGGGGGGTGGTTCCACGCGAGATGATCGTGCGCGGGACGGACGTGATGATTGCCGTGGATGTCTCCCGCAGCATGCTGACGGAGGATGTACCACCCAACCGGCTCGAACAGACCCGCCGGGTCATCGGCTTGCTGTCGGATAGGCTCGTCGGAAACCGCATGGGGCTCATCGTGTTCGCGGGTATGGCGTTCTCCCAATGTCCGCTGACCGCCGACCTGGGAGCCTTCAAGCTGATGCTGTCGGCGGCGGACCGGTCCGCGGTGCCGTACCCGGGCACCAAGATCGGGGATTGCATCTCTGTCGCCGTCGACACGCTGTCGCGGTATGCACGGGGAACCCCGACGCTCATCCTTTTCACCGATGGAGAAGATCACGATGACGCCACGGCCGCCGCGGTGGATCGAGCACGTTCGGCCGGAGTGGTCATCCACACGGTGGGTGTGGGAACGCGAACCGGACAGCCGATCCCGATCCGGGACGAGCGAGGCGCCGTCACGGGGTACGTGCAGGACCGCAGAACCGGAACGACGGTAACCAGCAGGCTCAACGAACAGCTGCTCCAGGATATCGCGCAGAAGACGGGGGGCAGGTACTACGCGCTGGACCGTAACGATTTGCGCATCGTGGACCAGCTCGCGGATGCAGTGACCGGTGTCGGGGCGACCGAAATGAAAACGGCGGCGTACGACACGCGCGTCCACCGGTTCCACGTCTTCGCCGTGCTGGCTTTGGTGTTGCTGTGTATGGACGTATTCATTCCAGGGTCATGGTGGGCACGCCTGTGAAACCGAGGTGTGGTGGCAGGGGGGTCCGCTGCGTCGTCGTGATGGCCGGCTTCCTGTGCGTGCGTCCGGTTGCGGTGGCATGGGCGGGGGTCGCCGGCAGTGTCGCGGAGGGCAACCGGGCGTACCGGGCCGGTCGTTACGACGAGGCACTGGAACGCTACTGGTCCGCCGAGGTGCGCGCGCCGGATTCGCCGATCGTCAACTTCAACATCGGAAACGCACTCCACAAGCAGGGGAAAAGCGACCCCGCGATGCAGGCGTGGCGCAAAGCGCTGCATGCGACCCGCGACCGTGCACTGCAGTCCGATATCTTGTCCAACATGGGCACTGCCGCGCTGCGCGCGGGAAATCGCGACGAAGCGGTGGGGCTGTTCGCCGAGGCGCTGCGCCGCAACCCAAAGAATATCCGCGCACGGTACAATCTTCTGCAAGCGCGGATCAGTCCGCCGCAGACTTCGCAGGGGAGCGACCGCCAAAACCAGGATGGCACCAGAGAAAACACAGATCGTGGCACCGGCGACGAACGCCAACGAGGGAATGACCGACAGAATCAGGACGCCGGTCGCGGCGACCGGCAACAGATGACCCGCGAGGATGTCCAGCGTTTGTTGGAAATGAACGAACAGCAGCAGCAGAACCTCCGGCAGCGGCAGGCTCGTCCGGCGGTACCGGTTATCCCGGAGACGGACCGTGATTGGTAGGCGTGCAGTCACGGCGGTGTGCATCTGCTGGTCGGTCGGCGCAGCGGTGCATGCCGACATCACCGTCAGCGCCTCGGTGGACAAAACCACCGTGGCGATGGGTGATTCGCTGGTGCTGGAAGTGCGCGTTTCTGGCGACCGCCTTTCCATGCCGTCGCCGGAGTTGCCGCCACTGTCCGATTTTCGGGTGGCCAATGCGGGTACGAGTTCCAGCATTTCGTTTGGGGGTTCCGGGGTGTCCGCCACGGTGACACACCGCTACATGCTGAGTCCCATCCGCGAGGGGACGTTCCGCATCGGCCCGGTTTCGGTTCGCTCCGGATCCCAGGTGGTGCAGGCGGAACCCATCGACATCACCGTGGTTGCCGCAACGCAGCGGACCGTACCGATGCAGCCGAACACGTACCGGGGATCAGGCAGGGGGCTGTTCGTGGAAGCGTTCGTTGATCGCACGACGGTGTACGTCGCGCAACAGATTACCTGGACGTTTCGGTTCTATACGCGGGTGCCGCTCCTGCAGCAGCCGCGCTACTCTCCGCCGGAAGTTCAGGGGTTTCACGCGGAAGACCTGCCGCCGCAGCGCACCTACGAGACCATCATCGACGGACAGCGCTATTCGGTGGTGGAAATAAAGCGTGCCCTGTTCCCGGTCACCGCGGGGAAGGCGGTCATCGGCTCGGCGACGCTGATTTGTACCGTGCAGGATTTCAACCGGCGGGATCCGTTCGCCGACGACTTTTTCGGCAGTTTCTTTGGACCGCTCGGCAGGGAGATCGAACTACGCTCGGATCCGATGGAATTGCGGGTACTGCCCCTGCCGGAACCGCATCCGCCGGCGTTTCGCGGAGCGGTCGGCACGTACCGTTTCGATGTCACGGTGGAGGGAGCCCACAACGCCGAGGTCAACCGCACCCAGATGATGACAATCACCATCCGTGGAACCGGTAACGTCGGAAGCGTCACCTACCCAAAGTCGCTCATTACGGAAGCGCTGGGTGATGCGTTTGCGGTGTTCGAGCCCGCCACCTCTTTTGAGATGACTAAAGAGAATTACCGGGTAGCCGGGACGAAGGTGTTTTCGGTCCCCATCGCTCCGCGGCGGGCGGGAGAGCTGACCGTCCCGCCGATACGCTTCAGCTACTTCGATCCTACCGGTGGCAGGTACGTGACGCTCACGTCGCATCCCATCCGCCTGTCGGTGAAGACATCACCGGAAACGCCGGCTGAAACGTGGGATATTCAGGGCACGTCACCGTCGAGAGGCGGCCGTACTGGCCCCGCCGTCCTCGAAGACATACGGCACATCAAACGGGAACCGCTCCTCGGGCGCGACAGTACGGCGCCACCGGCGGCGCTGATGCTCGCGAACGCCATTCCCCCAATGGTGTGGGCCGTGTGCGCGCTGGTCATGGCGGTACGCCGGGAATCGCGACGGGACCTCCGTCGTTACCGGGCCACCTCGGCTGCCCGGCGCGCCCGGCGGGCCCTCGCGGACGTACGGCGGACCGCGGGCGGCGAGGACATCTGCCGCACCGCAGAGCGGCTGCAGGAGGTGCTGTCGGGGTTCCTGGCGGATCGAATGGGCGTATCGCCGGAGGGACTGACCCGGGACCAGGTGACGGCCGCATACCGGGGGCGGTTGTCGGGAGATCTGCTGCAGCGTCTGGAAAAGCTCTGGGAGGACCTCCATTACTGCCGGTTTGCGCCGGGTGGGGGCGATCCGGGATCCGTGGCGCGGCTGCTGGATCGTACGAGCGGGGTCATCGGAGAGCTTGATAATGAAACCCAAAAAAAATAGAATGCACCTGTTCGTAGTGCTCGCCCATGCCTTCTGTCTGTGTGTGTGTGCACATGCGTGGGCAGCAGCTGAGCGTTTTCACGAGGGAGTTGCGTTCTACGAGGCCGGTGACTACGCCGCCGCGGCACGCGTGTTCGAGGCGGTCGTTGCGTCCGCGCCCGCACGTGTCGTTCCTGTAGCGGCGTGGTACAATCTCGGCAACTGTCACTACCGCGAGGGTCGTCTGGGGTGGGCCCGGTACTGTTACGCCCGTGCGTTGCGTGCCCGCTGGTATGACCAGGATATCCGCCATAATCTCGCGTTCGTGGAGAGGAAAGCCGGGGTCTTCGAAGACGAAGGGTTGCTGCTTGGGTTATTCCGATTCCCATCCGTGAAGCACTTGGGTGTGGTCGTGCTCCTGTGCAATGTGGTGTGTTTTGGATTGTTTACGGCGTTCAGTATCACGGCATGGGTTCCGCTGCGACGTGCGGGGGTGTTGGCCGCGGTAGTACTGGCAGGTATCGGTGCGTGGTACGGCGCACGGTATGGCGAGGTGGCGCGAAGAATCGGGTTTGTGGGCGAGGAGGCGGCGATCAGTTCGGCGCCGGATACTGTCCCGGGTGTCAGGTCTGCACCTCTACCGGAGGGTGAGCGGGTGGTGATTCTGTCAGACAAAGACGGCTGGTTCGCGGTCTATGTGCCGCGCAGTCGGACACAGGGATGGGTGCGCTCATCCGTGGTGCGGGAGCTCCCGTGAACGGGAGGTTGTGGGCCCCGTGGCGGATACGGTTTATCCGCGGCGGGCTGCGCCGCCCGGGGTGTGTGTTCTGCCGTAAGGTGAAACCGGGCAATGATGCACGCGAACTCGTGGTTGTCCGATACCCCCGCGTGATGGTGGTGCTCAACCGCTATCCGTACACCAACGGACACCTCCTGGTGATCCCGTACCGGCATGTCGGCGACATCACCGACCTGACCGCGGAGGAGTCGGCCGAGCTGCTGTCCGCCGCGAAAGATATGATGGCGGCGCTGCGTCGGACGCACCGTCCGGACGGATTCAACGTCGGCATCAACGTCGGCCGTGCGGCGGGCGCGGGAATAGCCGATCACGTGCATTTACATATCGTGCCACGATGGTCGGGCGATGTCAACTGCATGTCCGCCATCGGGGATGTACGAGTCATATCCGAGTCTCTTACGGAGACCTATCAGCTTCTATGCAGGGAGGTCACACGCATGACACACCGCTCCAAGTCGAAACGGACACGTCGCAGCATGGTCATCCGCCAGCGCCGAAAACGCCAGGCAAAACGTCGCAAGGCCGCCGCTCAGGCAGCATGAGACTCGGCACGGGCGCAACCCGCGGCCGTGCGGATGCATCAAAAAAAATACGACGCATGTGTGATTCATTCCCGAGTGTCGTTGCCGTTTGATGGCTCCGAGAGTCCCCATTGAAACGCATGAACAAACCTGATTCTGACACGAAGACTAAACCGGATACCGAGAAAAAGATCAAACACGAATCCGGGGTTGAGGAAGTCCTGGAGCTCTCCCGCCAGGAGAAACTCAACGAAGAGGACATCCTCCGTCAGGCACTGGAGCAGCGCCAGCGGAAACTGGAGGATGCGGAATCTCGCGCGCAGGATTTCTACCGCCAACTCCTCAGTCTCAAAGCCGATTTCGACAACTACCGCAAACGGTCCGAGCGTGAAAAGGAGCAGCGATACCTGCACGGCAAAATGGCGGTGCTGGAACAGGTGATCGGACTGTATGATACTTTCACCAAGGGGCTGGCATCGCTGCCAGTGGCATCCTCGGACGCCGCCGCGCTGGTAGACGGTATCCGCCTGTTGTACCGGGAGTTCGAGCAGATGCTGGCACGCGAGGGGGTGCGACGCATGGAGTGCGCCGGCATGCCGTTCGATCCGGGGCGCCACGAGGTGATGGACTCCGAGGTGCGAGACGATGTGCCCGACGGAATCATCACCGCGGTGCTGTCCGATGGGTTCACGCTGCAGCGGGACAGCGGTGATTTGGTGTTGCGCGCCGCCCGGGTGAGAGTGAGCCGCAGCAAGACCCCTGAGGCGCGTGAACCGGCTGAAACCGCCGGACCCGAAGCTGCATCTCATTGATAAACATTCATCCGTGAGTGTCTGGAGGGGCTCATTGCCGTTCCACGACACGCCGGATACGGAGGGAGAACCGGCATGAGCAAGATTATCGGTATAGATTTGGGTACGTCCAATTCGGCTGCGGCTTTCCTGGAGGGCGGCAAGCCGACTATCATCCCTGCTGCGGAAGGTGTGACCGCTGGGGGTAAGGCGTTCCCTTCCTATATCGCGTTCACCAAGGACGGCCAGCTTCTGGTCGGTGAACCGGCCCGGAGGCAGGCGGTTTCAAATCCTGAAGGCACCATCAGTGCGTTCAAGCGCAAAATGGGACAGGACTTCAAATACACTGTACAGGGCAAGGATTACTCGCCGCAGCAGCTGTCGGCGTTCATCCTGCAGAAGATTAAGCGCGACGCGGAATCCTTCCTAGGGGACACGGTGGATCGGGCGGTGATCACCGTGCCTGCGTACTTCAACGACAACCAGCGGCAGGCGACCAAGGACGCCGGGACGATCGCCGGACTCGACGTGGTCCGCATCATCAACGAACCGACTGCGGCGTGTCTGGCCTACGGTCTGGACAAGGCCGCTCACGAGGAAAAGATCATGGTGTTCGACCTCGGCGGCGGAACCCTGGATGTTACGATCATGCGTTTCTGGGAGGTGGGCGGCGCCAAGAGCTTCGACGTGATCTCCACCGCGGGCGACACACAGCTGGGCGGTACCGACATGGATAACGCTCTCGTGGACTATATTGCCGGTCAGTTCAAGCGTGAACACGGCATCGACCTGCGCAACGATAAAATGGCGGCGCAGCGCATCCGGGAGGCGGCCGAGAAGGCGAAGATCGAGCTTTCCAACGTCATGGAGACGGACATCAACCTCCCCTTCATCACCGCTGATGCGTCGGGCCCCAAGCACCTGACGATGAAAATCACCCGGGCAACCCTGGAGCAGCTGGTGCGCCCCATCGTCGAGCGTTGCGCACAGTCCATCGAACAGGCGATTAACGATGCAAAAAACAAGAGCAACAGCGGCATCTCCTCAATCCGTGACATCACCCGCATCATACCCGTGGGCGGCCCGACCCGGATGCCGATCGTTCTGAAGTTCCTGGAAGAGCACGTGGGGCGCAAAGTGGAACGCGGTGTGGATCCCATGGAATGCGTCGCGCTCGGCGCGGCGATCGAGGGCGGCATCATCGGCGGCGAAGTCAAGGACATCGTGCATTTGGACGTGACGCCGCTGTCGCTGGGGCTGGAGACCTTGGGCGGTGTGTTCACCCGTCTCATCGAGCGCAATACGACGATACCCACGCGCAAGTCGGAGGTGTTCACCACGGCAGCCGACAACCAGCCGATGGTCGAGGTGCACGTCCTGCAGGGAGAGCGTCCCCTGGCGAAGGACAACACCTCTCTCGGCCGGTTTACCCTCGACGGCATCCCTCCGGCGCCGCGGGGCGTTCCGCAAATCGAGGTGTCTTTCGACATCGATGAGAACGGTATCATCCATGTCAGCGCCAAGGACCGAGGGACCGGTAAGGAACAGTCCATCCGCATCTCGGCTCCGCAGAAGCTCTCCAAAGAGGAGATCGACCGCGCTATCAAGGAGGCGGAGCGTTTTGCCGAGCAGGACAAAAAGACCCGCGAGATCATCGAGGAGCGCAACAGTCTGGACCAGATGATCTACGGCACCGAGAAGTCGTTGCACGAGCACGGCGACAAGCTCTCCCAGGACGAACGTTTGGAGGTGGAACGCGCCGTGAGCGAAGCAAAAGAGAAACTGAAACTGGAGGATCCCGCGGCGCTCCGCCAGGCGAAGGACGCGCTCATCAAAGCGTCCTACAAGCTCGGCGAAGCGGTCTACAAGGAAACCAAAGGATCCGCCGGGGGGGGGGCGCGGCAGGCCGGAACATCGGGGGTCGGCGGCGCAACGCAGGAGCAGGAACCCCCGACCGGCGGCGCAAAGGGCAAGGGCGACGTGATCGACGCTGATTTCAAGGAGAACCGCTGAGTATCCGGAGAATGGTGTCGCGCTGGGCCGTCGAATCCCGACACAGTCGTCATCCGGCGGTGGCGACTGTGTCGGTTCTTTTGGGGTCGTTGCGATCGGTGTTGTTTTTTGATACACCCTACACGGACAACATGTACCCATGACCGTCAAACACGATTACTACGAAGTGCTCGGTGTCTCGCGGAACGCCTCCCCCAAGGAGATCGAGGAGGCATACCGCAAGCTGGCCGTGCAGAACCATCCCGACCGCGTCCCGCCGGAAAAGAAGAACGAGGCCCGCGAAAAGTTCAAGGAGATCTCCGAAGCGTACGCCGTGCTGTCCGATGCCAACAAGCGCAAACAGTACGACCTGTACGGCCATGCCGGCATCGACAGCGCCTACTCGCAGGAGGATCTCTTGCGCGGCGCTGATTTCGGTTCGGTGTTCCGCGGGGCCGGCGGTGGCGGCCTTTTCGAGGACCTCTTCTCGGATCTCTTCGGCGCCGGCCGGGCGGAACGCAGCGGTCCGCAACGCGGTGCCGACATTGAGATGGCGGTTCAGATCACGCTGGAAGAGGCCTATGCCGGGGTCGAGAAAAGTCTGTCGTTCTACCACACCATACCGTGCACGGTCTGCCATGGTTCCGGCACCCGTCCGGGAACCTCGCGACGCGTCTGTCAGAAATGCAAAGGCCATGGACACATCGGCTACCAGCGCGGTTTCTTCCAGTATACCGAGGTGTGTTCCCGTTGTCGCGGCAAAGGAAGCGTCGTCGAGAACCCCTGTGAGAAGTGCGGCGGGCATGGGAAGGTCAAGCACGAAGAACGTATCTCACTCAAGGTTCCGCCCGGCGTTGACAACGGCACATCCATTCGGGTCAAGGGGAAGGGCGAGGCGGGCGAAGATGGCGGGGCATCCGGCGACCTCTACGTGGTGATCCGCATCGCGCCGCACCCGCGATTCAATCGCCAGGGCGACGATCTCATCGCCAAGGTGGATGTTCCGTACCCCGTTGCGGTGCTCGGTGGAACGGTGGATGTTCCGACCATCGACGGTTCCGCGGTCGCCATGACCATTCCGCCGGGCACTCCCGCCAACAAGGTGTTCCGCCTCCGGGGCAAGGGGATGCCTGACCTGCACAGCGGACAGCGTGGCGATCTCTATGCCGAGGTGGTTATTGCCGTTCCGGGCCGGCTCAACGAACGTCAGAAGCAGGCGCTGCGGGAGTACGGTCGGGCGCTCGGGCTGGATGTCTGATGACGCAGTTCCTGGTCACATCGGGCCTGGAACGGGATACGGTTCTGCTGGATGGCGAGGAAGCGCGTCATCTCTCGTGCGTCCACCGCGTGCAGCCCGGCGAACGGGTGCGGTTGTTCGACGGGGCGGGGCGGGTCGCGGACGGTGTCGTCATACGGGCGACCCGGTCTGCTGTTGAACTTTCCGTTCACAACCGTCGGGAGTACTCCCGCATCTTCCCGGAAATCGTGGTGCGCCCGGCGCTCATTAAGCAGGATCGGTTCGAGCTGTTGCTGGAAAAATGTACGGAACTCGGCGCCGACCGTTTCGCCCCCGTCGTCACCGCGAGATCTTCCATGTCCGCGGGCACTTTCCGTACGCGGGTCGAACGATTCCGCCGCATTCTGCTCGAAACGGCCAAGCAGTGCAACCGCACGCATCTTGCCGTCCTCGGAGATCCGGTGGCACTGGCGGATACGCTGCAATCGTGCGGGAGCGGTGTGGTGCGGGTGGCGGCGGTTCTGGTTCCGGGTGCCGGATCTGTCATCCCAGTCCTGCACGACGCAGGGGCCTCCGGGTCTCCCGGGAGTTCCATCGAATTATTCGTGGGGCCGGAAGGAGACTACACCGATGAGGAGACGGCGATGTTGCGGGCGGCCGGCGTCCGCTGCGTCACGCTGGGGAGCGCGATACTCCGGGCGGAGACCGCCGCGATGTTTCTGACCGGGCTGGCCGCACTCCACCGGAGTTGAGTTCTCACCACCATGCGGTTCTTCTTTCGTACCTTCGGATGCAAAACCAACCAGTACGAGACTCAGGCGTTGCGTGAACTAGCGGCGCGTCACGGGCACGAAGTCGTCGCCGATTACCGGGCTGCCGATGTCGTGGTGGTCAACACCTGCACGGTGACCAGCCGGGCCGACCGCGATGTCTACAAGTTCGTACGACGGGTGCACCGCGCCGCAGGCCGGTGTGTTCGGGTGGTGCTGACTGGTTGTTTTGCCGAACGGGTGCTGCAGACGGGGATCGTCGCACAGTTTGATCGGCGGCTGGGGACCGGCATCTCCGTCGATTTTGTCGGCAACGACCGCAAGTACGATGCTGTTGCGCCGGGGGTCACGCCGGAGGATGCCGAGAGGGTGACAGGGCTGTTCGGGCACAGCCGCGCGTATGTCAAGGTGCAGGACGGCTGCGACTGCGTCTGTTCCTACTGTATTGTGCCGCACGTACGCCGCACCCTTCGTTCGAAGCAGCCGTCCACCGTGGTGCGGGAAATCAGCGATTTGGAGCGCAACGGTTTTCAGGATGTCGTTCTCATCGGCACCAATCTGGGCAAATACGCCGCCCGCGAGTCCGGGCGGGTGTACTCTCTCGCGGGATTGTGTCACTACATTGTCAAACGGACCACGGTGACTATTCTGTTTTCTTCGCTGGAGCCCACCGACCTGCATGGGGATCTGCTGTCATTCCTGAGCGCGTATCGCGGGCGGGTCTTCCCGCACTTCCACATCCCGTTGCAGTCGGGGGACGACGAGGTGTTGCGCGCGATGCGCAGGCCGTATACCACCGCGCAGTTCGCGCGTGCGGTGGAGCGCCTGCGCACCGCGGTGCCCGGGGCCGTCATCTCCACCGATCTCATCGTAGCCTATCCCGAAGAAACGCCCGAACGCTTCGAGCGCTCACTGCGTTTCGTCCAACACATGGGGTTCGGGTGGCTGCATGTCTTCCCATACTCGCCCCGGCCGGGTACCGCGGCGTATGCGGCGCACGGGATGCATGTTCCAAAGGACTTCAAGGAACGTGTCCGACGGGCTTGTGCGCTCAGCGTCACCCTGGGCGAGGAACGATGGAAACCGCTGTGCCGGATTTCCGATGCGGAACCAGCGGTTTAGAGGTGTTGAGACCGGGAAGTTCCCGGGTGCGAGCACTTGACACCCCAGGAAAAAAAAGATAGCAATACCACTCAAGGGTGGCGCTTACCTGAAGGGAATTCGGAGGGACACCGTTATGAGAGCGTATCGTCTGGTGCACGTGCTGCTCGTTGTTGGGGCGGTGTTGATGCCGGCGGGACGTGCCGATGCATCGTCACAAACGAACCGCAACGCCGTGCAGGAGGCATTGATCACCGCAGCGCGCAACGGCGATCTCCCTGGGGTGCAACGGGCGCTGGCGCGTGGAGCAAACCCGAACGGACGGACCGATGAGGGGAAAACCCCGCTCATGTATGCGGCAATGTACGGTTCAACCGGGGTGATCACCACGTTGCTGGACAACAGGGCGGACCCCAACGCGGTTGACGTGTCCAGCTGGACCGCCCTGATGTACGCTGCCTCGGACGGCAAGACGGCTGCGGCGAAGCTGCTCATCGAGCGTGGTGCCGATGTGACCGTTTCGGGACGGGCCAACTGGAACGTGCTGGTGATTGCAGTGTCGCGCAATGACGCGGAACTGGTCCGTGCGCTCATGGGTACGCCGGTGAACGTCAATGTCGAGCTGGATCGCGGCCGTACGCCCCTGCTGATGGCTTTCGAGAACGGCAGCGAGGAAATCGTGCGGATGCTCATTGAAAAAGGCGCCGACTACCGATACCGTTCACCGCGGGGCGGGTGGACGGCGATCATGGCAGCCTGCGACCGCGGATACCCGGGCATACTCAAGCTCCTGGTTGAGGAGAAAGGAGTGGATGTGAACTCCGTGACCGACAGCAGCGCAACACCGCTGATGTTCGCGGGGTTCCGTGGACACACAGAGCTCGTGCGGTACCTGCTGGATCGGGGTGCCGACGTGAACGCCCGTGACGCGAACGGCTACACTCCGCTTCGGGTCGCCGCGGTACGAGACAACCGTGATGCGGTGAAGCTGCTCATTGAGCGTGGTGCGGCTATCAGCACCGCTGCGAATGGGGGATGGGATCCGGCGGTGTGGGCCTGTGAAAAGGGGTTCACCGACGTACTTGCCGCTCTGCTGAATCGTGGTTTGCATCCTAACGGTCCGCGCACCCGCGACGACGGTCGAACCTTGCTGATGGTCGCCGCGGAGCATGGACGTAATGACGTGGCTGAGCTGCTCCTGTCCCATAAAGCTGACGTCAACGCCCGGGCGACCGGCGGTCTGACCGCCCTCATGCTCGCCGCAGAAAAAGGGCATGCAGCGGTCGTTGCGACGCTGCTGCGCTACCGGGCCGCGGTCAACGCCCGGACGGATGCCGGCTGGACGGCGCTGATGGGTGCGGCGGAGAACGGCCATCTCGACATCGCGCGCATCTTGGTGGAACGGGGTGCGAACGTCAACGCACGCGCTGAAGGCAATTGGACGGCGTTGATGAGCGCCGCCAAGGAAGGTCGCGCCGACGTGGTGCGCTACCTGTTGGAAAAGAAGGCGGATCCGCGCGTTCGTTCAGAAGGAGGCCTGACGGCGTTGGCATGGGCTTCCCAGAAGGGGGATGCCGCGACCATCGCTGTGTTTGAGGCGCGTGGCGTGCGCTGAGGCAATCGTCAGTTGTCGTGCATGATTTGCTGCGGGTGTCTCTCCAATGCGGGCATCGCTGCATACATGCATGTGCCTCGCGTTGGATGGCCGCCACTCCTTGACGGGTGTTTCTTTTTATTGTAATATCAGATGCTATTTGCGCTGCAGGTCGTTGTGTACACAATGTCAACTACACAGAGGAGCGTTCAGATGATGCGGTTATCTCCAAGCATGGCGAGAGCAACCAGATTCGACCATCCCATCGAGCAGCGGTGGGTGATGGTGGATGCAGCGGGCAGGTCACTGGGAAGAGTGGCGAGTGTCGCCGCCGGACTGCTGATGGGCAAACACAAGCCGGCATACTCGCACGACAAGAGCTGCGGTGATCACGTTGTGATCGTGAATGCCGCGAAGTTGGTGTTGACCGGCAACAAACTCAAGCAGAAAAAGCTGTTCCACCACACCGGCTACCTGGGCGGTGTCAAACTGGTGCCGTACCGGGAGCTGTTCCCGGATCGCGTAGATGTCATCCTGCATCACGCCGTCAACAACATGCTCCCCAAGAACCGGTTGCGTACGCGCACGCTGCGGCGCCTCAAGGTGTTCAAGGACGCGACGCACACCCTTCCCGTCAAGAATATGGAGGCATACACATGGTAACCTCAATCCGCACGGTCGGCCGCCGCAAGACATCGGTCGCCGTGGTCACGCTCACTGACGGAACGGGGGCGGTTTCCATCAACGGCAGACCGGCGCGCGAGTTCTTTGGACACAGTCCGGACAAGCTTGAGGCGGCGCTGTCGCCGCTGGCGCTGACCAAGCTGGGAGACAAATTTGACCTGCAGGTATTGGTGCGGGGTGGCGGGGTCACCGGGCAGGGGGATGCCATCAAGATGGCCGTTGCCCGTGCACTCACGGTGTACAACAAGGAACTTCGTCCGGTGCTCAAAAAACAGAGCATGCTGCGACGGGATTCGCGCATGGTGGAGCGGAAGAAGTCGGGACAGCCGAAAGCGCGCAAGAAGTTCCAGTGGACCAAGCGCTGACGCCAGAGTGTTCGTCCGCGGTCGGGACGTCCGTCTGGGTGCGCCGGGCACGGTGTACGCCGGGGGTGTCATTCGCATGAAACGCCAGGAGTTTGTCGGGAGGATTTCCGCGCTGACCAAACAGCGGTCGTCCGTGGTGCAGCGGGTTCTCCGCGAGTTCGTCAAGCTCCTGGCGGAGTCGCTGCGTGCTGGTGACAAAGTGTCGGTGTCCGGTCTCGGCCTCTTCGTCGCCAAGGACACGAAACCAAAGAAGGGACGCAACCCGAAAACAGGCGAGATCGTTCCCATTCCGGCTCGCCGGAAAGTCTCATTCCGCCCCACCGACGGTCTACGCCGGTACATCAACGGCTGACGCGCGAATACGTATCCGACCAGGGGATACCGACATGACCACCACGCCTTCACAGCGGCTCACACGACTGCCTCCGTACCTGTTCGCGGTCATCAACAAGCTGAAACTGGACGCCTATGCCCGCAACCTGGACGTGATCGATCTGGGCATGGGCAATCCGGACCTGCCCACGGATCCGGTCATCGTGGAACGGCTCGCGGAGACGGTCCGCGAGCATCCGCGTACCCATCGGTATCCCCAGGCCAAGGGGATGCCCAAGTTCCGCGCCGCCGTATCGGAATGGTTCGCCAAGAGGTTCGGGGTGAAGTTCGACCCGGACAGCGAGGTGCTCGCGCTGGTCGGATCCAAAGAAGGGGTTGCCCACCTGTGCATGGCTTTTTTGGATGCCGGCGATCATACGCTGATTCCCGAGCCGGCGTACCCGGTCTACTACAACACGACGGTGCTGGCCGGCGGTGTTCCCCACCTGCTGCCCATCACCGAAGCGAACGGCTACCTGCCGGATCTGGGATCCGTACCCGCGGATGTGCTACAGCGTACCAAGATCCTGTTTCTCAACTACCCCAACAATCCCACGGCTGCGGTTGTCTCTGATGACGCCTTCCTCAAAGACGCCATCCGATTCGCCCGCAAACATGACCTGGTGCTGTGCTACGACAACGCCTACTCGGAACTCACGTTCGACGGTTATGTCGCCCCGTCCATCTTCCAGTACGAGGGCGCCCGGGATGTCGCCGTGGAGTTCCACAGCTTTTCCAAAACGTTCTCCATGGCCGGGTGGCGGCTGGGTTTCGTGGTGGGCAATCCCCGGATCGTCGGTGTTCTGGAGAAATTCAAGTCTTTCGTCGACTACGGGTCGCCCTCCTTCGTACAGCTGGCAGGGGTCAAGGCGCTGGCCGAACACGAACGCATTGCCCGGGAGGTGGCCGGAACGTACCGGACCCGGCGCGATCTGCTGGTCAGAGAACTCACTAGAATCGGTTGGCAGGTGACGGTGCCGCGCGCAACGATGTACCTCTGGGCGAAACTCCCGGAACGCATCACCCGCGAGGTGGGTTCCCTCAAGTTCACCGAGACACTGCTGCGGGATACCGGCGTGGTCCTGTCTCCCGGGGTTGGGTTCGGCCCCAGCGGCGAGGGGTACGTGCGCATCTCTCTGGTCACTGCGAACAACCGGTTTCACGATGCCGCGCTGCGCATCGACAAGGTGTTCAAGCAGTTTGGAGTCCGGCTGCGGGACGGCGGCGTTACGGTTCCTCCCGCACCATGAACCCACGCACCCAGAGCGTCACCGTCGGCATTGTCGGCATCGGCACCGTCGGCGCCGCGTTGCTGGACCTGTTCGAAACCAACGACCGCATCATCCGGGGCAAGGCGGGATGCCATCTGCAGGTGGGTGTGGTGTGCGACAAATGCGCTGACCGGGCGAAAATCGCCCGCTCCCGCGGCATACGATTCAGCACGGACTACCGGCAGGTGACGGATGACCCGTCGGTGGACATTGTGGTCGAACTCGTCGGCGGCACGACCGTGGCGGGTGAGGTGGTCATGCGCGCCCTGGAGAACGGCAAACACGTGGTGACCGCCAATAAGGCGCTGCTCGCCTCGCGGTGGGACGCGGTATTCAGCCTGGCCCGGCAGCGTCGCCGCGCGGTATACTTCGAAGGAGCCGTGGCGGGCAGCATCCCCGTGGTTCAGGCGCTCAACGAAGGGCTGGCCGGCAATCACATCCGCTCCATCACCGGCATTCTCAACGGAACCACCAACTACATCCTGACCACGATGACCGCCGGCGGCCGTTCCTACGCCGCGGCGCTCGCCGAGGCGCAACGTCGGGGCTTCGCCGAAGCGGATCCGACTATGGATGTCACAGGCGCGGACACCGCTCATAAACTCGCCATCCTGAGTTCCATCGCATACTCCCGCTGGGTCAAACCGTCACACTTGTGCGTACAGGGCATCCGCGAGGTGGAACCCGAGGACATCTCCTTCGCCCGCGGATTCGGCTATGTCATGAAGCTCCTGGGACGAGGAGAGGAACGAGACGGTGCATACCATGGCGAGGTCCGACCGTACCTTATTCCCAGCGACTCGGTGTTCGCCTCGGTACATAACGAGTTCAACGCGGTGATGATCCAGGGTTCGCACGCAGGGGATCTGGTTTTTGTAGGCCGGGGAGCCGGCGGAGCCGCCGCCGCCTCTGCGGTGTTGTCGGATGTCATCTACGTGGCCCGGGGCACCGCGCACCACACCGCGGGACTGGCGCCGTATGTGGTGTACGATCCGGATCTGGAGGTGCGCCTGGCGAATCGGGCTGAGGTTCCCGGCAGCTTCTACATCCGGTGCACCGCCGTCGATCGTCCGGGAGTGCTCGCGCAGATCGCCGCAGTGCTGGGCCGGCACCAGGTCTCGCTGGCTTCGGTGTATCAGAAACAGCCGATCACAGCCCGTCCGCGCGGGGTTCCTGTGGTCATGTTGACCCACCGCATCCCAGAAGGCCGCCTAGAGTCAGCGCTGGCGGAAATCGATTCGTTGACCGTAGTGAAGGGTAAGCCCGCGTACTACAAGATACTCGATTCGGCCGGGACGTAGTCTGTACAGGGGTCGGGCGGTGTGCGGGCGACAGCGGCGTGATCCACATCACACCGTATTGACCTTCGGCCGGGGAAGTGCTATACCTTGAATGGCACCGGCCGCACCGGGAGAGAACACGACGGTATGTTCAAGCTGCTTCTCGAGGATGTCAGGACGGTCTTTGAAAAGGATCCGGCCGTGCGCAGCGTCGCCGAGGTGTTATTCTGCTACCCCGGCGTGCACGCGCTGTGGATGCACCGCATCGCACACCGGCTCTATCGCCGGCGGCTGTTCTTCTGGGCGCGCCTGGTGTCACACTTCAGCCGGTTTCTGACCGGTGTGGAGATACACCCGGGAGCGACCATCGGCCGGCGGGTCTTCATCGACCACGGCATGGGGGTGGTCATCGGTGAGACGGCGGTGGTGGGGGACGGGTCGCTCATCTATGCTGGTGTCGTGCTGGGCGGCACCTCCCTCGACAAGGGGAAGCGACACCCGACCATCGGCAGGAATGTAGTAATCGGTTCCGGAGCCATCGTGCTGGGCAACATCACCATCGGCGACAACGCACGGATCGGAGGCGGTTCCGTGGTGCTCAAGAGCGTGCCCGCCGGATCAACCGCGGTAGGGGTGCCTGCACGCGTGGGAATAGGGTTCACTCCGGAGCAGCTCAGCATGCTGGAACATGACAAACTGCCGGATCCCATCGCCGACGGGTTCGCGTTTGTTCTCAAGGAAGTCGGGAAGATCGAGGAGCGCCTGCGTCGGATTGAATCGTTGGAGGGGGTTTCCGCACAGACCGATGATGAACTGGAGAAGAAGAAGCGGCAGATCGCTGAGGTTTTTGACGCGGAGCGGCGGTGAACACCGCAACACATTGACAAACGGTCTCCGTTTTTCGTACCATGAAAGCATTCCTCGCTGTGCCGATCCCGGTGTGGAACCGCGCGATTGCGTGGTGTTCGTCCGGGACGGCGGACGGTCACGGTGAACGGTAGGTGCGCACATGAACACACTGAAGACGACGCTGCTGATGACGGGTATGTTGGTACTGTTCGTCTCAGTCGGTTATGCGGTGGGCGGACAGGACGGTATGGTGCTTGCATTCGCGCTGGCTGCTGTTATGAATGTGCTGACTTTCTGGTTCTCCGACAAAATAGTTCTGGCGATGTATGGCGCGCGCGAGGTCGGTTCGGGCCAGCTGCCGCGGCTACGCGGTCTTGTGGAAACCGTGGCAGCTTCTATGAACCTGCCGGTGCCTCGGCTGTACGTGATTGATTCTTCATCGCCCAATGCATTCGCGACGGGTCGCAGCCCGCGGCACGCCGCTGTGGCGGTCACCACCGGACTGATGGAACTGCTGGGCGACCGGGAGCTCAAGGGCGTGATCGCACACGAGCTGGCCCACATACGAAACCGGGATACGCTGATATCCGTCATCGCGGCGACCTTCGCGGGCGCGATTTACATGCTCGCACGTATGGCGCAGTTCGCGGCGGTGTTCGGGGGATCTCGCGGTGGCGGTGATCGGCGGGACGGCGGTGGGTTGGCGGGAGCGCTCGTGCTCGCGATTGTCGCACCGATCGCCGCTCTGTTGATACAAATGGCGATTTCCCGGTCGCGGGAATACGAGGCGGACCAGTCTGCAGGCCAGGCGACGGGTGATCCCCTGTCGCTCGCCTCGGCCCTGCGGTTGCTGGAAGCGGGTGCCAGGACTCGGGCCATGAACGCTTCACCGACAACCGCGCACCTGTTCATCGTCAACCCGTTGAAAGGCGGAGGTCTAATGACGCTGTTCTCGACACATCCGCCGATTGCGGAACGTATCAAACGTTTGGAAGCTCAGTCGGGATACACCGCTGCGGGATCATTCCCGCGCATCATCCGCTGAATAGGGATAAGGCAGCTAAACTAAGGTAGGCAGATACAGAGCCATGAACGTGGTTATCGCATCGGGGAACCTGGCTAAAGACGCACGTCTCCTGACCACCAATTCCGGCAAGCAGTGCTGCGTCACCACACTGGCGTTGCGCGAGGATATGCGTCCCGAGACTCGTCCGACCACGTTCATCGATATTATCATCTGGGGGGAGCGGGCTCCCAAACTCGCCTCCTACCTGAATAAGGGACAGGCGGTGTCGGTGGTGGGCCGCCTGGAAATTAGCAAGTCCACCGGGAAGAACAACACCGTCTATGTGTCGCCGCGCATCGTAGTGGACACACTGGAGTTCCTTGGCGGCAGGCGTGCCGACGGCACGCGCCCGGAGGTGCGGCCGGTTGCCGAGCCTGTGCCTGTCGTTGGGCCTGCGTCGGTGCCTGCGACAGAAGTTCCGGACGAGGATGTTCCGTTTTGAACAGGGGTCGATGGTCGAGAGGGAAAAACATCCTAAACGGTACGGAGGTACGTACGTATGGATAGACGTTTGCTGGTGCTGGCGGTGGTGGTGGCGGGAGCCGGGCTGATGTTTTCGTCCTGCGGACCCAAGAAGCTGGAAACCGTCCGCGACACGAAACAGTTTGTGGAAGCGACGCCGTTCAAGACCCTCCCGGAGGAAGTTGCGGGTGATGTGGTCACCGGTATCGGTTCATCTGAGAAACGCGGCAACCTGTCGTTGATGCGCGAGGCGGCGATTACGTCTGCACAGGCGGATCTCGCCCGCAAGGTGGAGGCGCGCGTGGAAGCGGTGTGGAAGCGTACCATGGCCGACTGGTCTGAGTACGGCAAAGAAGGCATGAGTGAAGCGACCTCGGTTGAAGAGATGAAGACGATGCAGAAGGCGATCGTGGCGACCGACCTGCGCGGTCCGTGGCAGCTGCAGGAGTTCCAGGACCGCGAGAGCGGCCGGTACTGGGTCCGTATCATCCTGGCGTCCGCCACCGTTGAGAAGTACCTCAAGAGCCGCATGAACAACGAGGCGCTTATGAAGAAGTTCATCATCGAATCGCAGGTGAAGCGGGTCCAGGAAGACCTGCAGAAGGATCTCAACGAGGTAAAGCAGCGCGAGAAAGACCAGCTCAACGCCATCGCGGGCATCGTCGCCAACCAGTAAGGACGACCCGCGCCGTGCGGCGCGGCGCTGCCGACGATGAAGATTCTGGTGGTGGAGCCGGACACGACGTCACTGGCCTCATTGCAGAGGTTTCTGATCGGAGAAGGGCACTCCGTGGTGCCGGCGATGTCTTCCGAAGGGGCGCTGCGTCAGGCGGGCAGGACGGTATTCGATGCGGTGTTGATGAGTGTCACACCGGAAGACCGGGACGCCGTAGAGATGCTGCGCGAATTCAAACAGGTTGACGCGGGTCTGCCTGTGATCATGCTCGCTGACCCGGCCACCGCAGAAAAAGCGGTTGACGCGTTCAAAGCGGGCGCTCTGGATGTGCTGCTCAAGCCGCTCAATCTGGAGTATCTGAAAGACAATGTTCTGACGAGGGTCACCGTGCGCAGCGTGTAGCGCGCAACTCCTTGTCCGGAAACCACGGCTGAGACGGACCATGGTCCGTTGCGTCGTGTTGTGTCGGTTGTGATTGACGTGCCGCGGTGCTGGAACTGGCAGACAGGCACGGCTCAGGACCGTGTGGGTCAAACCGTGTGGGTTCAAATCCCACCCGCGGCATTTGCACCGGTGATGTCATCTTTCCAGATATTGTGGTCTACGTTCCCTGTGCCGCTGGCCATTCTCAGCCAGCTGGTTTTGCACTGTCCAGTGGCGCTGCGGCGTTTTTCCCTTACTCAATTTCCCGATGGAACTCGCCGCAGCGCATCGCGTCTATGACGTGCTCCCCAGTGCGGTGTTCTTGGGGTGCCACGCGATGGATCCATTCGTCTTCAAGGGGCTTTCCTGTGTCCCTTCGCCACAATGCAGCCGGAACACATTCCACCGCCGTGTTGAGCGTACTTGCGCCGCTCGGGTCTGTGTTCTCTCGTTCCAGAAAAGGTGTTTCGGCGCGGGATTGATGCAGCGGCGATGTCGCTTTTACTGCCTTCGGCGATGCCTTGGAGTTCGGGGTCGGCCGCTGCGGTCTGCGCATCTCCAGGAAGTCTGGATCGGGAAGTGCTGCGGCTGGTGCACTACACGGTGGGATGCGGAACGGGCGACGCAGCTTGCGATGGTACCTGTGTCGGGTCACGTAGTGCGTCTGTTGCTGAGTGAGGAGACTTGTCGGCGCGCCGCAGTTCAAAATCCGCTGCGAGCGCGATTCCGTACGGAGCATGTCGCAGTACTCGGCGTACCGATCGAAATGAGCGGGTCTCCGACGATTGACGGTACCGACCGTGCACCCAGAAGGAATCCGGGCTTACCCTGAAACGCTCCGCGCCCCGTCGAACGGGCCGCTACAGCAGCGGCAGATACCGCCGTATCTCATGGTCGGTTACCTTGGTGCGGTAGTCATCCCACTCGATTTTCTTGTTTTCGATGAACTTCTCGAAGATATGATCCCCAAGCGTTTCCTTGAGCAGGGTGGAATTTTCGGCGCACTCGATGGCTTCCGAGAGGGACCCGGGGAGCTCGTCGATAGTGCGCGCCTTGCGTTCGATGGCGTCCATCTCGTAGGCGGATACTTCCAGCGGGTCTCCCAGTGGATACTTGTTGCGGATACCCTCCAGACCCGCGCGCAGCATGACCGCGAAAGTCAAGTACGGGTTGCACGCGGGATCGGGGAAGCGCACTTCAATGCGGGTCGCCTTTTCCTTGCCGGGTTTGTACTCCGGAACGCGGATGAGCGCAGAGCGGTTCTTGTTGGCCCAGCAGATGTACACCGGCGCCTCGTAGCCTGGAACCAGTCGTTTGTACGAGTTGACCCACTGGTTGGTGACCAGGCAAATCTCGCGGGCGTGCTTCAGGATGCCCGCCACGTAGTGGCGTGCGTCCTCCGACAGATGGTACCGGCCGTCACGTGAGAAGAACGCATTCTTGTCACCGCGGAAGAGCGACTGGTGGACGTGCATCCCTGAACCGTTGATACCGGAGATGGGCTTGGGCATGAAGGTGGCGTAGCAGCCGTGCTGGCGCGCGACCTCCTTGACTACGGTCTTGTAGGCGACCACTTTGTCTGCCATACGCAGCCCTTCGTCGTAGCGAAGGTCTATTTCGTGCTGGGAATCGGCGACTTCATGGTGGGCATATTCGGCGCTGATGCCCATCGCCTCCAGCATTTCCATCGTGCGGACCCGCAGCTCGCTGCCGGCGTCCTCCCCGGGCATTGAATCGAAATACCCGCCCACGTCCAGAACCTCGGTACCGCGATCATTTTTGAAATAGAAGTACTCAAGTTCGGGGCCGGCGAAGAAAGTGTAGCCGAGCTCCGCCGCGGCAGCCAGGTTGCGTTGCAGACAGTACCGCGGGTCCCCCGCGTACGGGGTGCCGTCCGGGTTGAAGATGCCACACACCATTTTGGCGGTATCCTGACGGTACGGAAGGATACGGAATGATTCCGGGTCGGGCTTGACGATGAGGTCGGATTCGTAGATGCGCGCAAATCCCTCGACGGAGGAACCATCGAATCCCATGCCCGAGTCAAGCGCTTCGGACAGCTGGTGGTGTGTCATGGTCAGGGTCTTCACCCGCCCCAGAATGTCCGAGAACCACAGCTCGATGAACCGGATGTTGCGTTCCTTGACCAACGCAAGGATGTCCGTCGTTTTCATTGGTTCCTCCATGGAAGTGCCAGACCGTATTCGCTGCAATAGCGTCGCGGTGTGCGGTATTCATTTAATGTACTACATTATGAAACCCGATGCAATGCCTTGCCAAAAAAGCCAGTAATTTGTAAGAAATACCCATGAACGATGCGACAATGCCGGACTGGCGAGCGGTGCTGTTCGATTTCGACGGTGTCATCGCCGATACCGAATGGGCGCACTTCGAGACGATCAACCGAACGGTGGCACCCTACGGCATCCGCCTGTCCGAGCGGGAGTACCTGGACGGGTACGTGGCCTACGACGACAAGGGGTGTTTCCGGGCGCTGTTCGAACACACTTTGGGCCGGCGTCCATCTCCCGGCGAGCTGCAGAACTTGATCGCGACCAAAACCCGGTTACTCATGGAATGCATCCGGCGGCGGATGCGTCCGTATCCGGATGCTCTGGAGTACATCAGGCGGCTGCGACGTTCACGGCGGCGGCCCGTGTTGGGGATCGTGTCCGGTGCGCTGCGGGTTGAGATACGATACATCCTGCGCCGCTTGGGTCTGACGCGGGCATTCGGGTTCATTGTCGCCGCTGAGGACGTCCGGCACGGCAAGCCGTCTCCGGAACCCTTTCTGAAGGGATACCGGCTGGCATGCCAGTTCGCGGGGTGCCGGTTGCCGAAACGGTCGGTTGCGGTCATTGAGGATTCGGTGAACGGGGTGATCGCGGCGCGTCGGGCTGGAATGGTGGCGGCGGGGGTCGCCCACACATTCCCGGCCGCGCGGCTGCGGCGTGCCGGGGCGGACTTAGTGGTGCGTCGTTTGACGCAACTGCCGGTGCCGGAGTAACGGTGTTCAGTACGTCTTCATAGGAGGGTTGGTATGCCGTTCTTGGTCGGACGTGCGGTGATGCTCACCGCCGGCGGCGCGGTCGGATTTGCGATCCAGCGGACGGTCGGCGGAGCGCTCATCGGTCTCGGTGTCGCCGTGGTCATTGTGCTCCTGGAAGTGCTCATCGCTCAGGTCAAGCTGGACATGCTGGTGATCGCGCTCATCGGGCTGGTGCTCGGTATCGTGGCGGCGCAGGTGCTGGACTACCTGTTTTTCGCCATCGATGTTCCCCAGGTCAGCGAGGGGGTCCGTCGGTACATCTGGGTGATCCGGCTGGGTTTTTCGTACCTCGGCATTGTGTTGGCGGTCCGCAAGAAGAGCGAGCTAGATCTGTTGGACACCGATGTGTTAAAAGGCAGCAAGGCGGCTGGGAAACGGCTCATGCTCATGGACACCAGCATGATCATCGACGGCAGGATCGTCGACCTGTACGAGACACGGTTCATTGACGGTCCGCTGATCGTCCCGAAGTTCGTGCTGCGCGAACTGCAGTACCTGGCCGATTCGCAGGACCATAACAAACGGGTGCGGGCCAAACGCGGACTGGAGATGCTGACCCGTCTCAAGGACGCCAAAGCGATTAGCGTGCTGGATATAGACTATCCGGACATACGGGAGATCGATGCCCGGCTCATCAAGCTGGCTCGGGACATCAACGGCAGAATCCTGACCGTGGACTACAACCTCAACAAGGTCGCTTCATTGGAAGGCGTCACGGTCCTCAACATCAACGACCTGGCGAACGCGCTCAAGCCGATCTACACCGCAGGAGAACGTTTCGCGGTGTTCGTGCTGAAAGAAGGCAAGGATCACAACCAAGGGATCGGGTATCTGGACGACGGCACCATGGTGGTGGTGGAGGACGGCCGGCGGCACATCGGCCGGAAGATCGACGTGACGGTGACCTCCACCCTGCAGACCTCGTCGGGACGCATCATCTTCACAAAACCGTCGTGAACAGACCGGTCGGTGTGCGGGAGGCCAAACGTGGCGTCTGCTCGGTCGTACTGGTGGCCGCCGGTCGCGGGACCCGGTTTGGTTCCCGAGTTCCCAAGCAGTTCGTCCGGCTGGGCGGCCGGATGCTGTTGGAACACAGCCTGGCGGTTTTCCACGAAATGCCGGAAGTTGCGGAGGTGATCCTCGTGGTCGGTTCCGGTGCGGTGGCGGCCGTGGAACCGGTCGTGCGGCGGTACCCGAAGGTGAAAATCGCCCGCGGCGGTCGGGAGCGCCACGATTCGGTGCGCAACGGGATGGCGCTGGTCGATCGCGCTTCGCGGTACATCGCGGTGCATGATGCGGCACGTCCGCTGATCGATGCGGAAACCGTCCGACGTGTGTTGCGTGCGGTGCGGACCTGCGATGCCGCGGTGCCGGGATTGCCCGTCACGGATACCGTCAAAATGGTCTCGCCGCGGGGATTCGTGATCAGTACGCCCGATCGCACCGCCTTGCGCGCCGTCCAAACGCCGCAAGTGTTCCGCCGCAGGGTGGCCGATCGAGTGTATGCGCCCGCGGTGGTGCGGCGATGGACACGACGGCGGACGATCACCGACGATGTGCAGCTGGCGGAATTGGAGGGATTCCGCGTGCGTGTGGTGGCAGGCTCCGTCGACAATATCAAAGTAACGACACCCGACGACCTCGAAACAGCCCGGCGTTTGCTGACGGCCCGCGCGCCGGAGGGACGGTGAGCACAACGGTGCGGCTCAGCATCGGCATCGGCTACGATTCCCACCGGATGGTGCGTGGGCGTCCCTGCATCTTGGGCGGGGTGCGGTTCGAACACCCGTTCGGCCCCGCCGGGCACTCCGACGGCGATGCGCTGCTGCATGCGGTGTGTGATGCGGTGCTGGGAGCCTGCGGACTGCCCGACATCGGCGCGCAGTTTCCCGACACCGATCCCGCATTTCGCGGCGCCGACAGTGCGGTTCTGGCGCGCCGGGTCATGCGAAAAGTGCGGGCGGCCGGTTTTTCGGTCGGTTCCCTGGATGCGGTGGTTGTGTGCGATGCGCCGCGCATCGGGCCGCGCGTCCCGCAGCTGCGACGGCAGCTGGCGGCATTGTTCGATTGCCGTGCGGTCAACGTGAAGGGCAAAACGACCGAAGGTGCCCATCCCCGAATGGTTGAGGTATACGCCACCGCGCTGGTGGTGCGGCGAAACAGCACACGGCGGAAAGGAGCCTGAGCGGTGCGCCTGTTCAATACCCTGGGACATGCGGTGCAGACTTTCGAGCCTGTCACTCCGCCGGAAGTGCGGATGTACGTCTGCGGGATCACCCCGTACGACGAGACGCATCTCGGGCACGGCCGTTGCTACGTGGTGTTCGACCTCCTGCGGCGTCTCCTCGCGCGACGAGGATTCCGCGTCACGGCACTGCAGAACTTCACCGATATCGACGACAAGATCCTCACCCGGGCACGGGAGGAGGGGGTGCCGCCCGCGGAGATCGCCGGGCGGTACATCACCTCCTACCATGAGGCGGAGCGGCGTCTCAACATCCTGCCGGCCGACCGGTACCCCCGGGTGACTGACCACATCTCCGATATCATCGTCGCAGTCACATCGCTCGTTAAGCGCGGGTATGCGTACGTGACACCGTCGGGCGTGTACTTCGATCTGGGCCGCTTCCCATTCTACGGGAGACTCTCGGGTCGCAACCGGGAAGACCTGGTCGCGGGCGCCCGGGTGGAGCCGGATGAGACCAAACGTTCTCCGATGGATTTCGCCGTCTGGAAGTCAGCGCGGGACGGGGATGCGGTGTCCTGGGATTCGCCGTGGGGGAAGGGGCGTCCCGGGTGGCACATCGAGTGTTCGGTCATGAGCATGAAGTACCTCGGTGAAACGCTGGACGTCCACGGCGGTGGCCAGGATTTGATTTTTCCGCACCATGAGAATGAAATCGCCCAGTCCGAAGCGCTGACAGGGAAACCGTTTGCGCGCTACTGGGTGCACAACGGATTCGTTACCATCAACAGCCAGAAGATGTCGAAGTCGCTCAAGAACAGCTTTTCGCTGACCGACATTTTTGCGATGCACGACCCAATGGTGGTGCGTTTGTTTCTGCTCTCGCAGCATTACCGGCAGCCGCTGGACTATTCGGACCAGGAGCTGCGCCAGTTTGCCGCGGTGTACCAGCGGCTGCGCAACGCGCGGGATGCGGCGCTGTTCGCCCTCGGCACCGGCGGGGAAGGTCGTGCGGTGGAAGAACGGGCGCGCGCGCAGGTGGATGACGCGGTGGCCGCATTCGATCGCGCCATGGATGACGACCTCAACACGTCGGCGGCACTCGGCGCCCTGCACGCGGTCGTCGGGATCCTCAACGGGGTCCGCGGACAGGGGACCACCGGGACGCTGCAGTACGTGTACGGCGCGTTCCGGTCTCTCCTGGATGCCCTGGGCATCGCGCTCCCGGATGCAGGGTCGGTGCCCGATGCAATCGCGGCGCTGGTCGCCCGGCGGCAGGCGGCACGTGCAGCACGAAATTTTGCGGAAGCGGACCGGATCCGCGCGGAACTGGCAGCGCAGGGATACACCGTCGAAGATACGTCGAACGGACCGTTCGTCCGAAGAAGATCATGACCCCGCCTGCCGAGGGAACCATGGAAAAACACGTCACGGTGAAACAGTCAATCCGGGAGTTGATACGCACCGCTCCGGATCAGATATCACGCCTGTTCGTCGCCCGTGAGGCGCGCGGGTCGGATATTGCCGATATTGTGCGTCTGGCGAAGGCGCACCGCGTGTCGTTTCATGTGGTACCACGGGCGAAGATCCTCGCCCTCTGCAACAAGGGGTACAGCGGGGTCCTGGCCGTGGTCACCCGCATCGAGTACTTCACTCTCGACGAAGCGCTGGAACGGCTCGGAGGACTGCCGGCGGTCACCGTGCTGGTGCTGGATGAGATCGCCGACCCGCAGAATTTCGGCGCCATCCTGCGCACCGCGGCGGCGTTTGCGGTCAACGCGGTGGTCATCCAGCAGTGGAACCAGTGCCCGGTCACCGGGACGGTGGTGGATGTGTCGCGCGGCGCGGCGAAAATCGTGCCCATCGTCCGGGAAAAGAACATTTTCAACGCGGTCAAACGGCTCAAAGATGAGGGATACTGGGTGTTCGGGACCATGCCGGACACCACCGATCGTTCACGCACCGTCGGCATGGAGCGGCTGGCCGAGAACCGCGTCGTGATTGTGGTCGGCAACGAGCACAAGGGCATACGGCGCAACGTCGCCGATGCCTGTGACGGTATCATCGTCATTCCCCACGCAGAGCGTGTCCAGTCGCTCAATGTAAGTGTCGCCGCAGGGGTGGTGCTGTATGAACGGTTCAAGAGTCTGGTCGCCCGGCGGCGGTAGTGCGCTCATTCTGGGTGTGGCGGTCTGCGCACTGGCGTTCCAGCCGTTCTCTGCATCGCCGTACGTGGTTAAGTCGCTCGCCGTATACCTCACCGCGGTTGTTCTCATCATCGGAGTTCCGCAGCGGGTGCGGATCGCAGCCCCGTTGTGGGGAGTGACGTTCTGGGCGGCGCTGTCCGCTCTCTGGTCGGCCCGGCCGGTCCTCGCGCTGGAGCAGGCGCTGCTGTGGGCGTCGTACGCCGCGGTGCTGGGCGGCGCCTCGGCTCTCGATGACGCCGGACGGCGGCGGGTCATGCGCGCCTTGGGTGTCGTGGGGGCGGCAACCATGGGGTACGCCGCCCTGCAGGCGGCGGGAGGCGATCCGTTTCCCTGGAACGCCGCGTTCGGCGGCCGGGTGTTTGCAACGTTCGGCAATCCAAACTTCTACGCCGGGTACCTGCTGTCGGTATGGCCGGTGTGCGCTTACTGTGCAGTTGCAGAACCGGAGCGCCGCGGCTGGTGGACTGCGGCGGCGGTCGGGGCGGGGATATGTCTGGTGTTGACCGGCACTCGCGGTGCGATCCTGGCGGCCGTGCCGATGCTCGGCCTGTGGATGTTTTTCCAAGACGGTATCCGGGCGCGGCTGTGGCTTGCGGTCCTGAGCGGCGTCGCGGCGATCGCCGTCGTGGCGGTGATCCTGACTGGTGCATTCCGCGGTGATGCCTCGGTGGCCGAGCGCCAGTTCAAGTGGGCGGTGGGGATGCGCATGTTCGCGGATCATCCGATGGCCGGTGTCGGGGCGGGTAACCTCCCGATGCACTTCGCGACGTACCGCGCCCGCGTTCTGCCGCAGGGACGTGTCCGCATGAAGAGCTCCAGTGAATCGCACGTGCACAATGAATACGTGCAAACCCTCGCCGAGACGGGGATCGTCGGAATGGCGCTGCTGTTGACGGCGGCCGCCGTGTTGCTGGGGCATCTGGTCGCGGGTGTGCAGGTGTCGCCCGATCCCGGCCGGTCCGCGGAGCTCGCGGGCATATGCGCGCTGGGCGGTGCGCTGCTGTACGCCGTCAGCAATTTTCCGTTCGCGTGTGTACCGTCTGGAATGGCGTGTATCACGGCGGTCGGCTGCTGCCTGCCGCGTGAACCCGGCGGAACGTACGCTGCCAGTTCCCGGAACGAACGCATGGTCCGACTGGCGCTCGCGGTACTGTTGGCGCTCGGCTCGTGGATCTTCGGTGTCCGGTGTGTCGCCGCGGGATACCATGCCGCCCGGGGGGTGCACCTGCGTGCGTCTGGGGAGGCGCCTGCGGCGGTGGAGACGTTCGAGCGTGCGGCCCGGCTGGATCCGTACCATGCCGAGCGGATCCTCCATGAGCTGGGTGAGACGTACCGCGGTATGGGTGATCTGCGCAGCGCCCTGCTCTCGTATGAACGCCTGGCGCGGTTGCGCCCGTATGCGGAGACGTTCAACAACTTGGGGAACTGCCGGTACCTGTTGGGGGATCTCGCCGGTGCCCGGGTGGCGTGGGAGACAGCGCTCGCACTCGGCATGCCGGATCCCGCTGATGACGACCTGATCAGGGCAAACCTGCGCGTGATCACGGCAGACGCCCCCACGTCATGACAGAACCGCCTGGCGGCTGTCCTCGTCCCACCCGCGCACCCACACCAACGTGTCCGGGACCGACCCTTGACACAGGTCTATAAAAACGGTAAAAAACATAAGAGGGCTCGCGCGTGCGACGTCGCGCAACTCAACCCGATGCACACCATGAACCTACGCCAGCGATGCATGCACTTCAGGACCGACCGGCCATGCCTGTTCCAAAAAGCCGAACGGAATCTGCGGTGCGGTCCTAGGTGCACACATCACCGCGACCGCGGTCCGCGCGTGTGCATCGTCAAACTCGGCGCTTTGGGCGATGTCGTACGGACCACCGCCGTGCTCAAGCCGCTCTGGAAACGGTACGGCAATCCCGAGGTCACGTGGGTCACCGCACCGGAGGCGCGACCCGTTCTCGAGAACAACCCGTACGTCAGTCACGTCGTTCCGCTCGATCGGGCGTGGTTGCTCGCGGCCGCGCCGTACGACCTGCTGTTGAATCTGGATCTTGACGATGATGCCGTAAGAGCGGCGGCGTGCATTCCTGCCGCCGAGAAGCGCGGGTTCATCGCGGCGTCGGACGGAACCGTCGGCTGTGCGGATGCCGCAGCCGCTGCGGTGTTCACGCTCAGCCATGACGATACCGCCAAACGGCGCAATACGAAGACCTATCAGCGGATGATGCTGGACGTGTGCGGGTTGGCCGCCGCCAAACCCGCGGACCATCCAATCATTCTGCGATTGACCGCTGAGGAGCGGGTGGCGGCGGCCCGGTTCGCCGCGCTGAAAGGCATCAGCCGGCGGGCACCGGTCATCGGCGTCAATACCGGCGGGGGGGACAAGTGGCCCCGCAAGGAGTGGACGGTTGAGAACACCATCGCGCTGATCCGGCGCCTGACAGCTGACGGTTGCACCGTCATTCTGTACGGCGGCTCGCGCGAGAAGGAACGCAACCGGCGCATCCTGGCGGGCGTGCGGTTCAATCGTTCGACGAAGGGGCTGGTGGTCGATGCCGGGACCGAGAACCCGCTGCGGCAGTTCTTTGCGCTGGTGGAACGGTGCGACCTGCTGGTCACCACGGATTCCCTCGCGTTGCACGTGGCGCTGGGATTGGGCAGGCGCGTCGTGGCTCTGTTCGGTCCGACCGCGGTGCGTGAGGTTGAACTCTACGGCAGGGGCCGAGCCGTGCAGGCGCCGGTGGATTGCGTGGTCTGTTACGACCGCGCCTGCCGCATCCGGCCGTCCTGCATGGAACAGCTCCGCCCGGACACGGTGTACCGGGCGGTCAGGTCGCAACTCGGGCGGCGGTGACCCGGGATCCCCGGGAGACTGTACAGGATCGGCGTATCCCGACGGTTCACCGGTTATCCCGTGCATGCATCAGCGGAACGGACGTTCCACCCTCGCGCGATGCGCGGCGTGGCATGGTCTCGCAGCGTCGTGGTCGGGCGTCGGGGACGCCGGATTCCCATACCACAGGTCGGGAGGATATGCACCATGAGCAGGGACGAACGGTTGAAAGCGCTGGGACTGGCGATTTCCCAGATAGAAAAGGAGTACGGTAAGGAAGCCATCGTGCGGTTGGGAGACCGCAAGCATCTTGCCGTTGAGGTCTTTCCGACAGGGATCATTTCAGTGGATATCGCGCTGGGAGCGGGAGGGATTCCCCGCGGCCGGGTCGTGGAGATTTTCGGGCCCGAAGCGTCCGGCAAGACGACGCTCGCCTTGAGCATTGCCGCGGAGGTGCAGCGCATGGGGGGTATCGCGGGTATCATCGACGCGGAGCATGCGTTCGATCCGACATTCGCCAGGAAGCTGGGCATCGACACCGACAATCTCTACATTTCGCAGCCGGATTGGGGGGAACAGGCGCTGGAAATCGCCGAGACGCTGGTGCGTTCCGGTGCGATGGATCTTCTCATCATCGATTCGGTGGCGGCACTAGTCCCGAAGGCGGAGATAGAAGGCGAGATGGGAGAGGCGCAGGTGGGGCTCCACGCTCGTCTCATGTCGCAGGCGCTGCGCAAACTGACTGCAGCGATCAATAAATCAAAATGCACCGTGGTGTTCATCAACCAGATACGCCAGAAGATCGGCGTTATGTTCGGCAATCCTGAGACGACGACCGGCGGCCTGGCGTTGAAGTTCTACGCATCGGTCCGCCTGGAGGTTCGTCGCAGCGAGACGTTGAAGGTGGGGGACGAAGTGGTGGGAGCGTGGACCCGGGTGAAGGTCGCCAAGAACAAGGTGGCCGCTCCGTTCCGGGAGGGGATGTACGAGTTCTATTTCTCCGAGGGAATCGATCGTGCCGGTGCGTTGCTGGACGCCGCGGTGGAGGCGGAGCTGGTGGAGAAAACAGGTAGTTGGTACACCTACAAGAACGAAAAGATCGGTCAGGGGCGCGACCAGGCCAAGAAGCACCTCAAGGATAATCCCGAGGTGATGAAGGAGCTGGATCAGGCTCTGCGGCGCAAACACTTCCCTGCCGAATTCGCGGTACCCGTAGAGGAGAGCGAGAAGAGCGAGAAACAGGCGGCTCCGCGAAAGTGATGAGGGACGGTGTTGATGGGGCCATGTGTCTGGAACGGTCCCGTTTCTTTTCTTCAGAAATGCGTTGCTGTGCCCGCCAGCGCGGTGTCGGGAAGGGGTGATCCCGGATGCCGGTGCCTCCGCGGTTGCCCGTACTCTCGATCATCGTCCCGGTCTTCAACGAGCGGGATACGCTCCCACCCGTCCTGCGGGTGGTGCGTGCGGTTGATTTCGGCGTTCCGGCGGAGGTGCTGGTCGTAGATGACGGATCCACCGACGGTACGCGCGATCTGTATCCCGCGTTGCGGGCCGAGATGCCGGAGGTGCGGTTCATCCTGCACGATGCGAACCGGGGCAAGGGAGCTGCTGTTCGCACGGGCATCGCTGCGTCATCCGGGGGCGTCATCGTCGTTCAGGACGCCGATCTGGAGTATGACCCGGTGGAGATCCGCGGACTGCTGCTGCCTATACTCCGGGGTGAGGCATCCGTGGTGTTCGGGTCGCGTTTTCTGCGGGAGAACCCGGTCCGCTACCACAAGTACTACCTGGGCAACCGCGTCCTCAGCGGCATGATCAGCCTGTTGTACGGGGCGCGGGTGACGGATGCGTACACTTGCTACAAAGTATTTGCCCGGGAGGTTCTGGCGGATATTCGGCTGGAGAGCTGTGGTTTTGAGATCGAGGCGGAGCTCACGTGCAAACTGCTGCGGCGTGGCCGGCGGATCATGGAACTTCCCATCTCGTACCGGCCTCGTTCCATCGTGGAAGGTAAAAAAATTCGTTTCCGTGACGCGGTCGTGGGGATGCAGACCCTGACACGCATCCGGTTCGCTTCACAGCGCACGCTGTGAGGCGGGAGGAGGCCATGCGGGGCACCTGGGGGATACATCGTCCGGTCGCTACAGCAACCGCACGCGTCGACCGTGCACCGGCGCACCCGCAGGTGCGTCGGAGCTTTCCCGTCGGCGTGCGTTTCGGTTTTCTGGTTGCATTGTGTGCGCTCGTTTACAGCGTCAACATCCGGGCGCCGTTCAACTTCGACGACCTCCCGAAAATCGTGCGGAACCCGGACATCAAGGATCTGTCGCGCATCGGGGAACGTCTCGTCTATCCATACACCGACACGTTCAATTTCACACGGAACGACCCGTCGCGTCCTGTGGTATACTTCACGTTTGCCCTCAACTACCACGTCGGCGGCTTGGATCCGTTGGGGTACCGGATGGTCAACGTCGGGCTCCACGCGGCGAACGCCTTCCTGATATTCTTGCTCATACGACGATTGCTGCGCGATATCGGAGCCGATGCAGCAGCGGGTGCGGCATTCGCCGCGGCCGCGCTGTTCGCAATCCATCCGCTCAACACCTCTACGGTGTCGTATGTCTTCAGCCGCTCGGATCTGTTGTTGACTTTTTTCTATCTTGCGGCGCTGCTGTTGTTCGTCCGGGCGTCTGATACCGGCAATAGAGTCTGGTATGCCGGTACGATCGTATGCGGGGTGCTGGCGCTGCTGTCCAAACAGAGCGCGGTGACGCTGCCGGCGGCCGCACTGCTGGTGGACTGGTTGTTCATCGCTCGCGCGGACGTGCGGTCGCTGCGTTCCCGCGGCGGACTTCATGCAGGACTCTGGGTGCTCGCTGCGGGATACTTCGCGTGGCGGATCGCATATTTCGGAGGGGTCGGCGACCGGGAGGCAGCCGCCCCGTGGCCGCGCATACCGTACGCCCTGTCGCAGCCGTACGCACTGGTCCGCTACCTGCAGTTTTTCCTCGTGCCCATTGGTCTGTGCATTGATCACGGCATTGCTCCAGTACGGTCAGCAGCGGATCCGCGGTTCTGGCTGGGGGTGGGTGTCTGCGGCTGCATCGGATGGTTGGTGTGGCGTGCGTGGTGTGTACGTCGAGCGTGGTCTCCGATCGTGCTGCTCGCCGTTGGATGGGTGCTCATCGGGCTATCGCCAACATCGTCGGTGTTCCCGACGAGTGCGGTGGTGGTTGAGAACCGCACGTACCTGGCGTTCATCGGTCTCTACGTAGGGGTCGCGTATGTACTGCTGCGTACGCCGTGGCCGCATCGAGGTGTGGTAACAGCTGTTCTCGGAGTCGTGTTAGGGAGTATGGCCGTGGCCCGCAACGCGCAGTACAATGATCTGGTAGTATTATGGGGTGATGTCGTTCGACTCTATCCGGCCAATCCCCGGGCGCGCTGCGCGCTCGGCGAGCGGTACTTCGCTCGGGGCGAGTATGATCGGGCGATGGAACAGTACCGGGAGGCGATCCGTCACCACCCCCTCCACGTTGATGCCCACAACAACCTCGCCCTGGTATACAGCGAACTCGGTCGCCACGACGAAGCAGTCCATCTGTTGGAGACTGCTCGTACACTCAATCCGACCAACGTCAAGGTGCTCTACAATCTCGGGACGGTGTACTACCGGATGCGGAATGCACGGAAAGCGCTGGAGTACTACGCGCAGGTGGAGCGGCTGACCCCGCGCGATGCGCAGCTGCACAAGGACATCGCGAACGTGCACTATTCGCAGCGGTGTTACGACCAGGCCGAGCGGCACTACCGCACCGCCATCAGTCTGAATCCATCCCTCACGGATGCGTACTTCGAGCTCGGCACTCTCTACCTTGAACTGGGACGGTACCGTGAGGCGGTGGAAACGTACGAAGCCGGCATCATTCGCGCCCCGGCGGATGAACGGTTCTACACGAATCTCGCGGCGATTCACGAACGGTGGATCCCCGATCCCGAACGCGCCCGGAAGTACCGCACAGAGAAAGAGAGAATCAGGAGAACAGCGGCGAAACGCTCCGACCACTAAATACGATGCATGTCGTTCAGAACACGGACAAGGAGACCGTATGAAAAGGGAATACTACCTGGGGTTGGCGGCACAGGGGCTGCGCATACCCGTAGGCGCGGATCTGGTCGTTCATGAGAAACCCGACCCGCACGCGGTGATGCTGGACGGGCGGTGTCTGGGCGAGGCCATCGCGGAAGCGGCGTATCGGTACCACACCCCGCTGGCGGTCCCCCTGATGGATCTGACGGTGGAGAAAGCGGTCCTGCTGGAAGCGCTGGAGATTCCATCCGACGCAGCCGCTGCCTACCATCTGACAGCACCGCTCACCCCGGAGCAGCTGGCCGCCGTGGACGCGGTGCTCCGTCACCCGGCAAATCCGCGGTGGGCGGCCAATCTCGGCGCCATCCGTCACATCGCCGAAAACCGTACGGATCTGGTGCCGGTGGGCATGTGCATCGGTCCGTTTTCGCTGATGACTAAGCTCATTGCAGATCCTATCACCGCGGTCTACCTGGCGGGTACCGGCCTGACGGGGGCGGATGATGCGGAGGTGCGCCTCGTCGAGACCACGGTGGAAGCCGGGGTACGGGTGATCACCGCCTCAGCCCGCGCACAGGCTGCTGCGGGGGCACGGCTCATGTTCGTCTGCGAACCGGCGGCGAACACCGTGTACCTGTCGCCGCTCCAGGTCGCCGCGGAGAACGATGCCGGTGACGTTTTCGACCGGTTCGTCATGGAACCCAACCGCCGTCTGAAGGCAGTGCTGGACGCGTCGGGAGTGGACCTGCTGCTGCATGACTGCGGCGAACTGCAGCCCGCATACATTCGCCGTTTGGCCTCGCTGCATCCCGTCATCCTGAGTCTGGGCAGCCCGGTGGATCTGCCGGCGGCGGCCGCTCTGGTGCCCAAAGACGTGGTTCTGTTCGGCAACCTGCCCTCGAAGAAGTTCTACTCCGATGCGGAGATCACCGTGCAGCAGGTGCGTGAGATGGCGGCGGAGCTCGCCGCACGCATGCGCGAAACGGGACATCCGTTCATCCTCGGTACGGAGTGCGATGTGCTCAGCGTTCCGGGACACGAGGAAACCATCCGGGAGAAGGTGGAGGCGATGCTCGCAGCCTGAAAAGTCACGTCCTTGACCCGGGTGGTGTGTGCCGGGTGTGGATGCGTGCAGGTCAGGCGAACCGTTCGAACCGGTCCCGGGAAACCTTGCAGATGGGGCACTTCTCGGGTGGGTGTTCGCGGCCGCACAAGTACCCGCATACTGTACACCGCCAGACGGGGAGGGGGAACCCCACCGTACGCGTGTCCGTCGTCCGGTGCGGAGCGTTCAGGAAACGTTGTGCTGCGGGGGGACGTCGTTCAGGAATGGAACGGAGCGGCTGTGATCCGGAAAACACCGCCTCATTGACGTACAGGCCGCAATAGCACGTGCCGTATTCGGCGATGTCGGGGTCGCGATAGTCGCACGGGCAGATGATATCGCGGTCCTGGTCGCGGTTTCCGGATGCGAGACGACAGGGGCAGGCACGATACCCGAAGCGCTGTTCGTTGATGAGCAGACCCGCGACCAGATCCCTGGTGAACTCCTCATCCGCATTGAGAAGGTAGCCGGCGGATTCGGTCTCACGTTTCAGGGTGATGTATGCAGCGTCTATCTCTTCTGGTCGGGGGGGATTCGCCGCCTTCTTCACAACCCGAGTCGTTCCTTGATTTCGTCCGGATCGTAGCCGACGATGGCATGCATGTTGTTTATGACCACGACCGGGAACGATCCGTCGGGATTCCACCGTTTCAGCTCGTCCATGGCCTCCTCCTCTTCCTCGCCCTCGAGCAGATCCACGTTGACGTACTCGTACTCCACCCCCAAGTCTTGCAGGAACTTCTTGGTCTTCTTGCACCAGCCGCAGGTACTCAGCGCGAACAAGACAATGTCGCCTGCTTTTCGGCCCTTCACGCGTTCCAGTTCCATGAGCGCCTCCATTACGCAACCTGCACATTTTCTATAAAATCCGTCCGGGTTTCGCAAGGATAGCGGCGTAGCACCGTTCTGTCTCCGCAGGGCCGCGGCCGGTATTGAACCACCGGCTACATACGGTTCTCGGCTGCGCCGCATCTTTCAACGAGATTCCACGCGGCCCCGGTTGTCCGGCCGGTGGACAAATCGCTTGACGGGATGGTTGCATCCGTGATATACGCGCGGGTAACCGCATCCACCGTATTACGCCCGGTGGTCCCAAGCCTGCACACCGGTGGTATCCCCGGGAAGGCTGCTGCAGAGTTGCCGGAAACTGCACCCGGGCCCCTCCGGCGTACGGTTTCTCGATCCCGGGAGTATTCCGCTCAGCCGGTCCCATGTCTGCCACTACCGGCGGCACATTTCTTCCTCATCCTATTGACTTGCCCCGATAGAAAATGGTAAAAAACGGTACGTACAAACGCTCCTCGGTATTCGTAAGAGGTGCGTGCTACCGGGGAGTTCGTTCGATGGGCCACTACAGGTAGTATGGGTGCGCAGCTTCAAGAACGAGCACACACCGGGGAAAGGGCCGGGGGAGACATTACATGCTCAAGAGAATAGAAATCCAAGGGTTCAAATCGTTCACCGAGCGGACAATTCTCACTTTTGATAGTCCTCTCAACGGGATAGTCGGGCCGAACGGTTCCGGCAAATCCAATGTCGTGGACGCCATCAAATGGTGTCTCGGTGAACAGGCGCTCTCCCACATACGCTGCAAGAACGCACTGGATGTCATATTCGCCGGTTCGGAGTCGAAACCACCCAGCAACTACTGCGAGGTATCGGTCACCTTCGACAACACGGCGGGGGTGTTCCCGATCGACTTCCAGGAGGTGGAAGTGACCCGTAAGCTGTACCGCTCTGGAGAATCGGAATACTACCTCAATCGTGCGCCGTGCCGTCTCAAGGACATCCGCGATCTCATGTTGGACACCGGCCTTGCATCCAACGGCTACGCCATCATACCCCAGGGCAAGGTGGAGTTCATCGTGTCCGCCAAGGCGGAGGAACGGCGGCTGCTCTTTGAAGAGACGGCGGGCGTGGCGAAGTTCAAGGCCCACCGGGAGGAATCGTTGCGCAAATTGGAGCGGGTCAAGCTGGACATGGCGCGCGTCGAGGACATCCTGGCATATCTGCGCGACCAGATGAGCGCGCTGGAGTCCGCGGTGCGCAAGGCGAAGAACTATCAGAAGTACCGCGACGAACTCCAAGTGCTCGAGTGTGCGCACATCGTGCAGACGGTCAGGGCACTCGACGAGCGGTTGAGCCGCGCCCGCGCGGAACTGGACACGGTGACCGCCGGGTACGCAGCCGCCGTCAACGAGCTGGCCGAAGGTGAAGCCCGGGTGGTGGAGTGCAAGGGGGGGATTTCCGGCCTTGAGAAACAATACTTGGAGCTCAAGGATCAGCTCGCCGCGGCCGAGACCGAGGTGCAACTGGCATCTCAGCGCATAGAGAACTACAAGAAAGAGATCGTGGATGCCGAGACTGGCATCGGCCGGGCCCGCGCGGAAATTGCCACTCTGGAGAGCTCCATTTCCCAGCAGGTCGCTTTGCGTGACGAGTGCCGGATCCGCCGCGAGGAGCTGCTGGAAAGTTTGCGTCGGGTCGCGCAGGAGAAGCAGGCGCACCAGCACGAATACGACGCATTGAAGGAGCGCATCTCCGTACAGCAGACCCTGATCCGTGAGCGCAACAACCGTCTGACCGAGTTGCTCTTCAAGCGGACCGGTCTCCAGAGCGAGATGTCGTTCAGCAGCAAGCAGTTGCAGACCGCGGCGGTGGAATCAGGCGCGCTGCGTCGGGATGCAGAGAACAACGCGCGTACGATGGAAACCGTCCGGGTGGATCTCGCCGACCTGGCCGCCCGTGCCGAGTCTCTGGCCACCGAACGGGCCGCGGCGGCGGAACGTCTGGCAACCGCATCCGCGGAAATCGAGGCAGTCACCCGGGAAATCGCCGCGACAAACACCGCTCTGGAGGAGCTCAACCGGGAATTCTACTCGCTGTCTTCCCGGTTGGATTCCATCAACCGCGCGATGTCCGCCCAGCCCTACAGCGTGCAGAAGGTGGATGCCTTCGTCGCGAGACTCGGCAACCCGCGCATTCACGGGCCCATCAAGAACCTGGTGCGCATCGCCGCCGAACACTACCCGCTGCTGGTGTCGAATCTGGGCAACCGCCTCCACTGGTTCATCGCCGAGACTGAAGCGGACGCGCTGGCCGCCATCGAAGCACTCGCGGCGGGCAACGTTGGATACGCCACATTCATCATCGCCGACCGGCTGGAAGATTCCCCGACCGGCAGCCTTGGGGCGCTCCCGGTCAGCTTCGAGGAACGCTGGCGCCCGGTGATGACACACCTGTTCGCCGGCATGTCCGTCGAACACGCGTTGGTGCGCTGCGGGGCGGCGGTACACGGCGGACAGTTCGTTGCTGACGAAGCCCAGGAGGATGTGTACTGGATGGAGAACCGCGTCACCGAACTGGATGCGCTCATCGCCGCTTCCCGTGTCCGCCTGGATGAACTCAACGAGCGCGCGCAGCGGTGTCTGTCTGAGAAAGTGACCATGGAGAACCGGGTCATCGCTGCAGATGCGGATCTCGGCGAGGTGGCGCGCCGGCGTGAGGAGAAGCAGGAGTACCTGGCCACCCTGGAACAGCTCGCCGCGACGCTGGAACTGCAGCTGGCGAAGTACACGGAGAGCAGCGCGCAGCTAGAGCAGGCGGTCACGGTGCTGTCCGCCGACCTCGGTCGTTGCGACACTGAAGAGAAGGTTCTGCGCGATGAAATAAACGCGATGTCCGAGGAACTGTCCCGTCTGCAATCCAGCGGGATCATGGACTCCTTCCTGCGCATCACCTCCGAGCACACCAAGCTGGAGGAACAGGCCAACAGCATCGCCCACGAAATCGCCGCCAAGGAGGAGCTCATCGCCTCCAGTCGTGCGCGTATTGCGGCCGTCCGGGAGGACATCGCGCGTCTGGAAGGCGTCATCCACGACACCCGGGAGCGGGTCATCCAAGGTGACCGGGAACTGGGCGACCTGCTGCAGCGGCGCAGCGAGGTACAGAGCCGCGCCACCGACGTCAACCTGGCGCTGGAGAACAGGCGCACCGAACTGGCGGCGATGGAGCAACGGGTGCACGAACTGCTCGCCCGCAAGGACGAGCTGCAGGCACGCCGGCAATCGCTGGAGCTGCAGGTGAACTCCGACGATGCGGCGCGCACCGCGCAGGAGCAGCGGCTGATGGAGAAGTACTCCCTTGGCATCGAGGATGCCCGAGCGGCATACGCTTCGGTGGAGGTGGATGTGCAGCAAATGGAACGGTTGCGCAAGCGGCTGGAATCCATGGGTCCCATCAATCTGGCGGCGCCCGAGGAGTACGCGCAGCTGGAGGAAAAGTACAACGCGCTGGTCGCGCAGCAACAGGATCTCATCAAGTCGCAGGAGGATATAGCGCAGGCGATCGCCAAGATCAGCGGCCAGATCACCGCCAATTTCCGGGAGACCTTCCACAAGGTCCGCGAGAGCTTCCAGAAGCTCATCGGACTCCTCTTCGAAGGAGGCACCGCAGATCTCGTGCTCACCAATGAGGACAACCTCCTGGAAACCGGCGTGGAAATCACCGTGCAGCCCCCGGGCAAACGGTTGCAGAACATCAACCTGCTGTCCGGCGGCGAGAAATCGTTGGTCGCCATAGCGCTGCTGTTCGCGTTTTTTATGGTGCGACCGTCGCCCGTGTGCATCCTGGACGAAGCGGATGCCCCGCTCGATGAAGCCAACATCCTGCGGTTCATGAAGCTGCTGCAGGAGTTCACGACCTCCACCAAGTTCCTGCTCATTACGCACCACACCCGTACGATGGAACACTTAGATTCAATTTACGGGGTGACCATGGAGGAGCTGGGGGTTTCTAACATCATCTCCATGAAACTGCAGCGCCAGGAGGCTGCGGCGACTGCCTGACCGGGTGCGTGCGGTGGCGATCCGCCGGATCGGTGGCGTACGGGTTGTGTTTGAACCGGTTGGAGCGGCGGCGGAACGGATCGAACGGCTGCGCGCTGCATTCCCGGAGCGGGGTCATGCAGCGCAGGTGGTGACGCTCAACCCGCTCATGTACCTGTGCGCGCGGCGGGATGCCGCGGTGTATGCTGCGGTGCGGAACGCCGAACTGTGCGTCGCCGACGGGATAGGGGTCGCACTGCTGTCGCCGGCGGGCAGGTTCTCCCATGCTCCGGGAGTGGAACTGGTCGAGGTGCTGTGTCGCACGGTTGCGGCGGTGGGCGGTTCTGTTTTCCTGTACGGGGCGAAACCCGGTGTCGCGGAACGAGCCGGTCGCGTCCTGGAAACGCGGACCGGGGTGCGGGTGGCCGGCACGAGACACGGCTATCGATCCGACGTCGAAGAAGTGGTGCACGCCGTCAACTCCTGCCGGCCGGACTATGTGTTCGTCGCTCTGTCGGTGGCACAGCAGGAAACGTGGATACATCGCTGCAAACACCGCCTCAACGCCGGGGTGGTGATGGGGGTCGGCGGCAGTCTGGATGTCATTTCCGGAGCGTTGCGCCGCGCCCCGCCGCTGTTCCGCCGTCTAGGATTAGAGTGGTATTTCCGGCTTCTCCAGGAGCCGCGGCGTGCACGACGGATGCTCGGTTTGCCGCTGGCGTGCGCCGTCCTCGCCCTCGATGCTCTGAGTTCCCGTCACGCGGGAACGGAAAGGTAGCCACGCACATGCGTTATGCGGTGTTCGCTGATGTGCACGGGAATCTGGAGGCACTGCACGCCCTGCTCGCCCGCGTGCGGTGTTTCCACGTACGTTCCTACCTGTTCATCGGAGATGCAGTCGGGTACGGGCCGGATCCGGGACCGTGCATCGAGCAGCTCCGCGCGCTGCCGTGCTTGACGGCCGTCGCCGGCGACCATGACCGTGCCACTGCGGGCAGGAAGAGCATTACGTGGTGCGCTCCGGAGACCCGCGAAGCGGTGCTCTGGACTTCCCGTCGGATCGATACTGAATCCCTCGCATGGTTGGAGACGCTCCCGGAGACCGCGGTGGTCGGCGGATCCGTGCGGCTGGCACATGGTTCACCGGCGGATCCGATCAACGAATACCTCAAAACCGAGCAGGACTGCCTGCGTGCGGCGGCGTTCTTCACGGAGCGGCTGTGTTTCGTCGGGCATACGCATATCCCCGCCGTGTTCGAGCGCCGCTCGGACGGCAGCAGCCGGTTTTTTGAGATGGCGGTGTTCGACCAGATGCAGACCTTCAGGTTGATGCCCGGCGCACGCTACATCGTGAACGTCGGCTCCGTCGGGCAGCCCCGGGACGGCGATATGCGTGCCTGCGGTGTTGTATTTGATACCGTGGACGAGACGCTGACGTTCCACCGCGCGTCGTACCAGGTGGCTGATGTGCAGCGAAAGCTGGCCGCCGCCGGCCTGCCCGAGGTGTTCGGTCAGCGCCTCGCCGCCGCGGTGTGAGGCCGCACACGGCTGGCACCGAGTCTTGCACAGCAGCGATGGATTTTGTAAAAGAATGGAAGTGCGGGCGTAATTCAGTGGTAGAATGCCAGCTTCCCAAGCTGGACGTCGTGGGTTCGAACCCCATCGCCCGCTCTGCCCGCCCTGTGATTCCGATCGAACCATGAAACCGCCATCGTGCCGAGACCCGGACATCCTCGCGTTCCTGGATCGCCTGACGCTGGATCTTGGTGTGTCTGTGGATGGCAGTCTTGCCGGGAGGCACCGGAGCCCGCTCTCGGGCAGATCCCTGGAGTTCGCGCAGCACCGCGAGTATGTTCCCGGTGACGATCCCAGACATGTCGACTGGAAAGTGTACGGCAGGCGTGACAAACTCTTCGTCCGTCAGCACCGCCAGGAAACCAACCTCACCACGCACCTGCTGGTGGATCGCTCGGCTTCGATGGACTTTGGCGCCGGCGCGCCCTACACAAAATTCGCCTACGCATGCGCGCTGGCCGGTTACACCGCGTACCTGCTGTTGCACCAGGGTGATGCCGTGGGCTTGTCGTATCTAGATGGCGGTGTATCGATACAGTACCCGCCACGCGGTGGCGAGGATCGTTTTGATGTGATCGCCGGATCTCTCGAAACCGTGACGTGCGCAGGATCAGGTCGTCTGTCATCCGGCCTGTCTGAGGCGCTCGCAACCATGAACCGCCGGTCGCTCGCGGTACTGTTTTCCGATCTCGCCGAAAACGAGGACGCGCTGCTGCCACTCCTGCGCACCGCGGCGGCTGCGGGGATCCGCCTGCTGGTCGTCCAGGTGGTGGATCCCGTCGAACGGGACCTCTCACTGTCCGGGAACCGGGTGCGTTTTCTGGATCCCGAGGAAGTCGTCACACCTGTCACGACAGCGCGCCCCGAGGTGCGGGATGCCTACATTCGTGAGTTCGCCGCCATGACGGATCGGTACGCGCGGGAGCTGATGGCTGCGGGGATCACGTATCTCCTGGCGTCAACCGATCAACCCATCCCTACGACGCTCGCCCGGATGACGGGGGCATGATCGGCATGTATTTCCATCATCCATGGTTCCTGGCGGCCTTGCCACTGGCGCTGGCGCCGGCGGTGTTCCATCTGCTGGCGCTGCGCCGGTCGGTCACGGTCCGGTTTGCGTGGACGCACCTGGTGCGACGGGCGCTGCATCATTCTTCGGCGCGCCGGAAACTTGTGGACATCGCGGTTCTGGTCATGCGTTGCCTCCTGATTGCCGTGTGTCTGCTGTACTTTGCGCGGCCGGTGGGACACGTCGATCCGGCGGTGCGCGGCCGCGTGCGGCTGACTCTCGCGGTGGACACGTCGTTTTCCATGCGCCGGCGCGGATCGGAGCAGCCGGTGTTCCAGCAGTGTCTGGAGCGGGCGGACCGCCTGCTGCAGTTCCTGGAGCCGGCGGGGATGCAGGTGGACGTGGTGTCGTTTAACACCTCGGTTCGACGGGAGACGCCGGGACCCGTCGGGTCGGCCCAGGCGCGCGCCGCGGTGGCTGCCCTTGTTCCCGGATGGTCGGGGACGGATCTGGGGGCGTTGTTTCAGTGGTGGGTCGGGCATGCGGCCGCGCAGGATCGGGAAACGGGCGGCCGGTTGCACCACAAACTGCTGGTGCTGACCGATTGTGCGGTACACGGTATCCGAGACATCGTGGCGGTTTCATCGCCGGCAGCCACCGGGCATCAGGACGTCCTGTTGTGGCACCCGGCGTTCGGAGGACCCAACGGGCGCATCCGGGATGTGACCTTCGATGCGGTTGAAAACGGAGTCGTGTCGGTGCGCTGCAATCCGGCGGATGTCGCTGTGGGGGGGCAGGCGCTGCTTTCGACGGACGGCCGCGTGGTTGATGCCCTGATCGTTGACGGTATGCGGGATACCTACGCATTCGCCTGGAACCCCCGCCTCCCGCGCGGGGACACGCCGCTGGAGGTTCGATTGCCGGACGACATCCTCTCCGAAGACAACGTATTCCGGTGCGTGTACCGGGGGGCCTCCCGGCGCCGCCTGCTCTGCCGGATTGAGGAGCCGTTCGATGTGCGCGGTGTGGACAGCGTGCGCTTTTACCTCGACCGGCTGGAAGGTGCGGGTTGGGAGGTGACATGGGCGCCAGGCGGCACGGGCCCCGTGGCGCCGCCGTGGACGCTCGAACTGCGGGCGGGCCTGCGCGCGATGCCTGCGGACGATACCGCCAGCGGACGACCGTTGCTGGTTTTCCCCGCCGCGGACGTAGATGTGCCCTCCTACGAACGGTTCACGGAAGGTGTGGAGTTTATCGAACCCCGCGCGGCGGTGCGTGAACCGTTTCGCCTCGTGTACGGCCAGGATGAGGCGTTCAACGGATTCTGCGCGCAGTACGACCTCCGGAATATCGAAGTGTACCGGACCTGGCGGATGACCATCACCGGATCCGCGTCGGGCTGGCGTCCGGTGTTGTACTTCAACGACGGTACGCCCGCTTTAGCGGTGCGGGGAACGACCTGGGTCAGCGCGTTCCCGCTCGACCGCACCTCGACAAATCTGGCACTCAAGCCGTTTTTCATCGGTCTGCTCGGGTACATTGCTGCACACGCCGCTCCGGCAAGAACCCTCGGTGCGTACGAGATCGTCGGGATGCCGGTACCGCTGAACGATTATCCGCGGATTGTCGTGCACCCGGAGGGGGTGCCCGTGTCTCCCGATACGGTTTCTGTTTCCCCCGAAGGGGTGCGCTTTCTGAAGCCGGGATGGTACCAGATTTCGGGGGACGGCGGTTCCCAGGTCATTGCTGTCAACCCGGATCCGGCCGAGGGTGACCTCACGCTCGCGACCCCGGAACACGTGCGACGGGTGCTGCGGGCCGCCGGGGCGATCGGTTCCATGTCAGCGATCGGGATGGAGCGGGAGGGGGACTTACACGAAGCGGTTGCCTGGTGCCTCGGCCGGGAGTACGCCGGGCTGCTCGCCATGCTCATGGCGCTGCTGTTCGCCGTGGAAACGGCGCTCTCACGACTGGGTGGGAGGCTGGTATGAACATCCGGCGGGCGGGCCGCAACGCGGTGTTGCTGGCGGCGGTGCTGTGCGGCATTACGGGCGCATCCGGCGGACCGGTGGTGTTCGCGCAGCTGCGCTATGCCGGATCCTGGGATCCTTACCCGGGTGTCTTCGCGGATATCGCCGCGGTGTTGACCATGACCACCAGCGTCAACCCCTCTCCCGAACGACGCGTGCTGGATGCGGAATCCCCGGAATTCCGCGTCCGGCTCGCCGAGACCCCGTTCCTGATCGTCCTGGGTTCCGATGAGTTCGCGGTGCCCTCCCGGGCGGTTGCCGCGCTGCGTGACTGGCTGCTCGCCGGCGGTACGCTCTTTGTGGACGATGTCTCGGAACGTGAACGGAGCCGTTTCGACACGTCATTCCGTTCGTTGATGCGCGAGATGTTCCCCGAATACAAGCTCCGCAGGACCACGCAGGAATCGGTGATCATGAAATCGTTCTACCTGCTGCGGCGTGTGGCCGGACGGGTGGCGGTGCGCGACTACGTCGAGTATCTGGAGTACGAGGGCAGGCCTGCGGTCATCTACTCGCGCAACAACATGGTGGCCTGCTGGGCGCGCGACCGTTTCGGTGCTTTCCTGTACCCGTGCATTCCGGACGGCGAGCCACAGCGGTTCGTGTCGCAACGGCTGTTTCTCAACGTGCTGATGTACTCGCTGTGCGGCACCTACAAGTTGGATGCGGTCCACCAGCCGTTCATCGAGCGCCGGCTCAGGATGCGGACATGGTGAACGCAGGCGCGTGGAACATCGCGGCTGCGTCCGCCGTCGTAGCGCTCGGCGTGGCGGCGGGCATCCGCCTGCGCTCGGATCCAGTGCATGCCGTCCTGCGGTTCGCGCTGTCGGTGGTGGTCGCGCTGTTCGTGCTGTCGCCCGTGGTACGCACCGCCGCGGGGAATGGCAGACCTGCGGTGGCGGTGCTCGTGGACACCTCGGCGAGTATGGGATTTCTGGGACGGATGGATCGCGTCCGGCGCATGCTGGAGCGGCACGGTGCATCGCTGCGCGCGGGGGCGGACGTCGTGCTGTACGCGTTCGATGAAGAACTGCGGGCTGTTACAGGCGTCGATGCACTCACGGCGACTCCCCGAGGCACCTCGCTGCCGCACGCGATCGCCGCGCTGCGCGCGCGTCCAATGGTGGTTGACACGGTTCTGATCTTCTCCGACGGAGCCGACAACCGGCGTGATCTCCCCGACATCGCCGGTTTTCCCGGAACGCTGGTCCCCGTACTCCTCCGGGATCCGCCGTTCGTCGATGTCGCCGTCGCACGCGTGCGTGCCAGCGACATCGGATTCAAGGATGTGCCGTACGAACTGGCGGTGGACGTACATCTGACCGGAACCGCTGCGGCGGATATCCGGGTTTCGGTGCACCGGGGCGACGATCCCCGGGGAGAAACCCTCGCGTCCCGCACCGTTGCCGTACCTGAAGGTCGTACGACGGTAAATCTCTCGTTTACGCCCCGCATCACCGGCCGGATGCGGTTTTCCGTTCACGTGCGGCCTGTAGCCGGAGAACTGACTGTCCTCAACAATACGATGGTATGGGACGCGGACATCCGCAAGAACAAAGTGCGGATTCTCTATCTGTGCGGCGCACCATCGTCGGAGTATTTTTTCCTGCGGAACCTCATCAAGAGTGATCCGACCATGGAACTCGTGTCATTCATCATCCTGCGGGAGAACGAAGACACGGTCATCGTTCCGGACGAGGACATCGCGCTCATTCCATTCCCCATCCACGAGATATTCGTTAAGGATCTCGCCGGTTACGACACCGTCATATTCCACGATTTCACCTGGCGGGGATACGGTATCCCGGTCGAATACCTGGAGAACATCCGCCGCCATGTGTTGACCGGCAACGGATTCATCATGATCGGGGGCGAGCGCTCGTTCGGTCTCGGCGGCTACGGAAACACCCCGATCGCCGACCTGCTGCCCGTGACGCTCCTCGCGGATGAACGCTACGATAGCGAGCCGTTCATCGCGGAACCGGTGAATCCACGGGACCGGTTCATCCGGTCGCCGGATGGACCGGAGGATACCGCCGCTCTGTGGAAAGGAATGCCGGTGCTCGAAGGCCGGCAGCTGCTGGGCGAACGGCCGGGGACGACGGTGCTGCTACGTCATCCGAAGGATCGTCTCCCCGTGGTTGCGGTGTGGGAGCGGGGCAAAGGCAGGGTCGTTGCGTGCGGCACCTCCTCCACCTGGCGCTGGGCATTGGGTTCGATAACTTCCCGGCGGGCGGACGACGTGCGTTCGGCGTATCGACGGTTCTGGCGTTCGCTGCTGGCCTGGAGCGCGGGTGCAGAATCGCTGGGTTCCCTGGAAGTGCTCACGGACGGACTCCGGTACGCACCGGACGAAACCGTGCGGGTACGCGTCCATGTCGCAGACGCGCCGGAACCGGGCGCCGGCGGGCCGGAGGCGTGGGTTGACGGGCCGGACGGGGTGCGGCGACACATCGGGTTGGAGGAGGTGAGTCCGACGGAGTTCCGGGGGACGTTCACCCCCGGGTTGGAGGGTCGTCACACCCTGACCGTGGCGAACCGGGTGCGTGGCGCGACGGTGCGGGCGGCACGCGACATCACCGTGGCACCGGCGTCCGCCCAGGAACTCTCTGCTCTCGGTGCTGACCATGGGTACCTGGGCGACGTTGCCGCGCTGGCTGGTTCGGAACCGGTACGTGAGGAAACGTTCGATCCGGCCGCCGTCCTCTCGGTCGCCCGGGAACGGGCGCACCGGCGTTCCCGGGTGGCGGTGTACCCCGCACGGAATCCGCTGCTCGGCGTACTGTTCCTGCTGTTGCTCATGGCAGACACCGCCCGGGGTCGTTTGCATCGTGGCGCACGTTGATAACGTCGTGCGGATTTTGCTATGACTGGTGGGGAATCACCGGGCCTGCAGGTCCCGGATAGGGAGGCGGATGACATGAAGGTACTGGTGTTGACCGCCGGCTACGGCACCGGACACATCAGTGCCGCGCGCGCGGTGCGGGCGGCGCTGGAGCGGCAGGTGCCGGGTGCGCAGTGCATGATCGTGGATTACCTGCAGTGCGGCGGAGCGGTACCGTCCGGGACGACCGTCGCGCAACGGTGTTACCGTCTGTCCATGGAACATCCCTGGCTCTGGCATGGGTTTTTCCGGCTCACGGATTGGAGCCTGCCCGTCGCTCTGACCCATGCGTGCAACCTGATGGTGCAGCACCGGCGGGTGGTCCGCCTGATCGATGGGTACACCCCGGATGTCATCGTGACAACGCACCCGTACTGGCATCCCCACCTGCGCCGCTACCGTCGGGAGCGCCGCAACATTCCGTGTATGACGATCGTGACCGACTCGGTCGAGATCCACCGGATGTGGCTGGATCGCGGGGTGGACCGGTACTGCGTGATAGACGAAGAGACGCGCGCCGTTCTGTCCCGGCGCGGTATCGAACGGATTGTGGTCACGGGCTTCCCGGTGCACCCCGACCTGGAGCAGCCGGTGGACCGGTCGCGGGTGCTCGCCGATTTCGGGTTGGAACCCGGTCGCATGACGGTGCTCGTGAGTATCGGCTTGGGAGCGGTGGGCCGGTTCCTGCAGATCGTGGATCACTTGCGCACACGATCGGGACCGTACCAGCTGATCCTCACCGCAGGCGCCATGGACCACGTCACGAAGGCGCTCCGGCGGCGCACGTACCGGGTGCCGTGCGCTGTCATTGGCTGGACGCCGCGGATCACCGAGCTGTTCCGCAGCTGCGACCTGCTGGTGGGAAAAGCGGGCGGTGCGACCGTTTCCGAGGCATTGTGTGCCGGTGTCCCGATGCTGATACCCCTGTTCGTGCCGGGGCAGGAGCAGGGCAACGCGTACCTGCTGGAGAAGCACGGACTCGGCTTCCACCGTCCGCGGTTGCGTGACGCGACACGGCTGCTGGACGACATCATATCGGGGACGGTTTCGCTGGACGAACGCCGCACCGCCATCGCGCGGTATGTGCGTCGTGGCGCGGCGAACCGGATCGCGGCCATCGCCTGCGAACTCGCACACGGAAGGAGCGCACCGTCATGAACCCCCAACAGAGCGTCATGTTCGCCACCACCAGTCTCGGGGGCGGCCATCTCAGCACTGCACGTACCATCGCCGAGGCGTTGACCCGTTTCCACGGGGATTCCTGTACGTCCGATATCGTGGACGTTTTCACCGAGAGTCGCAGCGCCCTCGACGGGTTGTTCAAGACTACATACAATTATATGTGCAACCGGGCGCCGTTGCTCTACCAGGTGTTCTATGCGCTCACGGATCACCCGGCGATCGTGTCGTTCCTGCAGTCGTTTTCTTCGGGAAAGGTGCTGCGGTGCATGGAGGAGCTGGTGGCGAACCGCCGTCCCCGGGTCATCGTCTGCAATTACCCGCTATTTACTCGACTCGCTGTGGAGGCGTGTGCTCGTGTCGGACACAATGCGCGGGTGATCGAGGTGGTGTCCGATGCCTTCATCGCGCACTCGTACTGGTTCAGCACCGCCCGCATGGATTGCATCATCGTTCCTTCCGAGGTGCTGTACCGGCGCGCGCTCGCACTGGGTATTCCCGCGCACAAGGTGCTGCGCACCGGTTACCCGATCAATCTCAAGTTCGACCGGCGCATGTCGGCTGAAGAGCGCGACGCGTTCAAGGTGTCTCTGGGGATTCCGGCGGCGGCGAAGACGGTGCTGATCGCTGGCGGGGGCGAGGGGCTCAAAATCGGTTCGGCGCTGGTTCGTGCGATGCTGGCGGAGCGGCTTGACGCGTATCTCCTCGTCGTATGCGCCCGCAACGCCGCGCTCAAGCAGGAGTTGGATGCGCTCGCAGCGACACATCCCCGCCTCAAACCGTTCGGGTTCGTCAGCACCATGTACGAGCTCATCAACGTCGCCGACGTCGTCGTCGCCAAGGGCGGTCCGGCGACGGTCTTTGAGGTGCTCTCCCAGCGCAAACCCCTCATCATCCCGGAGTTCATACGGCCGCACGAGAAGGGCAACGTGGATTTCGTGGTGCAGTCGGGAGTCGGCAGCTACGACCACGATCCCGTTTCGGTGACCCGCACCGTGCGGGAGTATCTCGAAAACCCCGCCGCGGGAACCGCCGTGGAAAAGGCGTACAACGCGCTGGATCTGACCAACGGTACCCGCACCATCGCCGATGTGATCGCGGCATGGGCCGGAGGTCGTTGTCCGTGACGGCGGGAGGACAGTTGTGGAAATCCGGGGTCTCCCGTCCATGACGATCCACCGGTTCACCCGCCGGGTGATATGGGCGCGTACGTGGTTCCTGGTGTGCCGGTTCGTCCTGCTGATGCTCAATCTCGTGGTCGGCAGTGTGGTGCTCGCCGCACTGCTGGACAAGGTTCTGCCGCTGTCCATGATCGTTTTTCAAGTGTTCTGGGTGATCATCGGTCTCGTGTCGGCCGGTTTCTTCGTCCACGTGGTGTGGCGCGTACTCCAGCTGCACCGTGACACCGCCGGGTACGTGGCGGGTGAGCTGGAAACCCGGGGCCTCCTGCGGACGCGAGACGAGCTGCAGATCGCCCTCGACCTCGAACGAGCGCTGTGTATTCCGGACGCAGGGTTCTCGCAGGAACTGGCACGCAAGCAGGTTGAGGATATGCGCAGCCGTCTGCACACGGTGGATCCGTCGATCCTGGCGGGGTTCGAGCGCATTCGGACTGTGCTTCCGCTCAATCTGGTGTTGGTGGTGCTCATCGGAGTGCTCATCGTCCTGCCGCCGTTCGTCATCCGGGACGAGTTGTACAAATTGCTGTTCACCCGCCGTCCGGATATTCATGGAATATTCGTACACCCCAAGACCATCGCGGTGGCCGAGGGGTCTTCGGTGGATATTCGCGCGATCGTCATGGAGGCGTACACCGCATTTACGCCGACCCTATTTCTGCGCACCCACGGCCGGCACTGGACGCGGTTTCCGCTGTCGGCGTCTGGACCGGTATCCGGCAGCACGCTGTACCGGTACACCGTACGCGATATCCGACAGCCGGTATACTACCGCATCCGGTTCCGCGGCGTCGTGACCCGGTCGTACGTGCTGTCGCCGGTGGCGTATCCCGCGGTGACGTCCCTGCGGGTCGAGGTACGGCCGCCCGCCTATGCGGGGGCGGCGCCCGCTGTGGTGCAGAGCTTCAACGCGATGCAGTACCTCGTTGGAACGCGCCTGCACTTCACCATCGGCACCAACGTTCCCGTGGTGGAGGCTCGTGTGCACGAGGGCGGGACCCCGCGTGCGTTGGACCGGCGGACGGAGCGCGAGTTCTTCGGTGTGATCATCGCCACCCGCACCACCGAGGTATCGTTCTCCCTGCGGGACGCTGAGGGGCGCACCGAGCGCGAGCGCGTCTCCTACACTGTGACCGTCGTCTCCGACCGCTCGCCGTCCGTCTCGCTGCTGGCCCCCGACCAGGATTTGCTGGTATCCAGGGCTGAGCGTGTGACCATGGTCTATTCCGCATCGGATGATGTCGGGTTGCGCGGGGTTGACCTGGAGTATGTCGTTGAGGGCCGGGGGAATGCGGGGCGGGTGCCGCTGGTCGAATTCTCGACGCCGATGCGATCCTTCATCGGAGAACACCGGTTGGATCTCGCCGCGCTGCCCGTCGCGTACGGGGACGTGCTGGCGGTACGGTTGCGGGTGCGCGACAATGACACCGTGAACGGGCCGAAAACCGGTGTTTCCGAGACCCGGCGCATCGAGTTGTTCAGTTTCGAGCGTCAGCACACGCTCCTCACGGAAGAACTCGCCGGGATCGTCTCCCGCACCGCTGAGTTGCTGGCTCGCGAGATCGATCTGCGCGAGCGCCTGGCGACCGGGAACGCACCGGCTGCGGAACCGGCTGCACTCACGGTGGAACACCAGGCGATGGGCAAGGAGTTCCGGACACTCGCCGCCTCCTCCCGGGATCTCGCCCGGCGCATGGAGGCGGATCCCTACATGGCTGCGGATGTTTCGGCGGATTTCGAACGGTATGCCGAATCCCTCGGGGAGATCGCGGAGCGGCGCAATCCCGAGCTGATCAGGAAGCTCGAACGCGGCGACTTGCCCGGCGCCGCGCGCGAACAGGATGGTATCATCGAGCAACTCGAGCGCCTCACCTCAATCGGAGACCAGCTCCAGGAACGGCAGAACATGGCGGATGTCGGCCAGGCAGCCGTGGATGCAGCTGAGAGCGCCCGGCAAGTCGCCGACGCGCTCGCGGCTGCACGCGGGGAGCTGTCGGCTGATGATCGCGCCCGACTCGAGCGGCTGATGGACGATATTGCACAGCGGTTCCGGGAGGTCGTCGAGCTTCTCGCCGGTCGGCGTCAGGATCTGCCCGACGCATTCGTCAATCGCCGGGATGTATCTGAGCTCGATCCGTCGCGCACCCAGGGAGCCTACGAGCGATTGGCTGAGGCGCTGTCCCGCGGCGACGTGGCCGGGGCGCTGCATGCAGCGCGTGAACTCCTCGCGTCCCTCGATGCGATGGCGCGCACGCTGAGCGCCGCGGGAGCTGAGGTCGCTTCGTCAGGTGCGGACGGCATGGATGCCGCGCTGAGGGATCTGGAGATGCGACTGGACGATATCATCGCGAATCAGGAAGCCGTGCTCCGCGACACCCGCGCCGCGGAACAGGCGGCGCTCGCAGATCGACTGGCCCGCCAGGAGGCGGACCTCGAACGCATCCGGGCGCTGGTGCGGCGGGTGCGCGAACTCCTGGGAGACACCGGTGCATTTGAAGAGCTCGCGGCGGTGCTGTGGTATCCGCGCTACGCGGTCGCCGTACAGGCGGTGGATCGGCGGATGGGCGAGTCGCAGGCCGAATTGGAAACCGGCCGGCTGCTGCGTTCGCCGGACTTGTTCCGCGAGTCGCTCGCCATCTGGGAGCGCGACCCGGTCCCGTTGGCAGCGACCTTGTCCACCGGGATGCATCCTGGGATCACCGGTTTGACCGCCGGGGTGCGGGAGGTGTTGCGGGAGCTCAACAAGCTGCTGACCGCGCAGCTCCCGTCAATGCCGTCGGCTGCGGGGGGATCGCTGGCTGGCCGTCAGCGTGGCATCTCCGGACGCGCATCGGAGTTCGCGGGTGGATTGCGTTCATTCGGTCAATCCAGCCTGATGCTGACGGACGATGATGTTCGCCGCATGGGGACGGCGATATCCGCCATGGACGGTGCGGCAGATTCGCTGGAGGAAGGGCGCTTCAGCGAGGCGGCTGGACGGGAATCCGAGGCTCTCGATGCGCTCGGCAGCATCAAGGAACGCATCGGTTCGATGCGTTCCGAGCTTGCCGGGCAGCGCCGGCCGGGGAGCGGCGCACCGGGCGGCCGGCGGGTGCGCTCGGCGCCCGGCGGCCGATCAGGAACGTTGTCGCAGCGGGTACCGCTGCCATCGCGTGAGGCGTACATCCCGCCCCGTGAGCTGCGGGAGGACATCATTCGGTCGCTGAGCGAGAAGTATCCCTCGGATGATGAGCAGGCGATCAGAAACTACTACCGGGAGCTCCTGAAACTGCAATGAAAGCGCTGATCCTGCTGTGGTGTGTCGCGGCGATCGCGGCGGCGGCGGTTCCCGACCCGGAGAGTCTGTTCGACCGTCTCGAACGGGGCGACATCGCCGGGGTGCGCAGCGCCGTTGCCGCCGCCCGCCCGGATGCGGCAACCGCCCGTTTCTGGGAAGGCATGTGCCGGTTGCACGAGGGATCGTATGCATCGGCCGCAGAGTTGCTGGAGGAAGATGCCGGGCCTGCGGGGGTGCACGCCGGGCGCGTTGCATGGTTCCGGGAGTATGCGGTGAAGCTGCACCGGATTCTTGCGGACGGGTACCGCTCCACCACGACCGCCCATTTCACGGTGGTGTACGGATCCCGGGATGCGGTCGTCGCGGAGCCCCTGTGCGGGCGACTCGAGGATATCCGGCGCGCCATCGGTGATGTGCTCGGCTACGTCCCACCGGATCGCATCCGGGTCGAAATATACCGGAGCGTTGACGAGTTCGCATTCGCTTCATCGCTCGGCAGAGAGGCGGTGCGTTCCAAGGGTGTGGTGGGCATCTGCAAGTTCAACCGGCTGATGCTGCTGTCCCCGGAGAACCTGCCGTTCGGATACCGCTGGGCGGACACCGTCGCTCACGAGTACGTGCACGCGGTGCTCAACCGTCTTTCGGAGGGGAGGCTGCCGCTGTACCTGCACGAGGGTATCGCGCGGTACTGCGAGTCGTTCCACCGTTCGGATACTCCGCTGTTCGCGCTGCCCGGGGTGCTGCGGCGGGTGCGCGTCGCGATGGAATCACGGTCGCTGATCCCGTTTTCGCGGTTCCAAGGCTCGCTGGTCTACCTGGAGTCGCAGGATCAGATGGAACTCGCGTACGGGCAGCTGGCGCTGTTTGTCGAGTATCTCATCGCGCACCACGGCATGGCCCGGCTTGTCGCACTGGTGCGGGCTTTCCGTTCCAACATGACTGAGCATGACGTGTACATCCGGGTGTACGGTCAGCCTCTGACCAGCCTCCAGCAGGAATGGGGACGATGGTTGGAGGAGAGACTCCGTCCGGCGGCGAAGTTCCGCGGGGCGGTGACCGGCGTCCGGCTGTTCTCTCCCGAAGATGCCGATGCACTCATCGGTGTATCGGCCATGCAGCGGGTCCGGCTGGCCAGGCGGTTCATCGGCATGGGCAGGCGTTCCGCGGCCGAGCACCAGTTCCGCCGGGCGTTGGATGAAGAACCGTACAACCCGGTGGTGCTTACGGAGTATGCCGGCGTGCTCGATGAGGGTGGGGGCGCGGGCGTCGAAGAACTGCTGCAACGATGCCGTGAGGCGAATCCGGACTTCGCTCCCGCCTACGCACTCCAGCTCAGGCGCTGTATACGTACTGGAGACCTCTCCGGGGCGCACGAGGCGTTCAGCAGCTTGATTGACCTTAATCCGTTCGATATCAGATCACGGCGTGCCTACGCCGAGGCGTTGGACCACGCGGGAGAGCGGGAACGTGCGGTGCGATCCTACCGCGACCTGCTGATACTGATTCCTGATGATACACAGATCGCCCGTCGTCTGCGCGCGCTGGACGAACGGGAAACGGAGGATGGCCATGAGCTACGGCGATGAACGGGTCATCCGGTGCGCCTGCGGACATGAGAACACCTGCCGCGTCATCCTGTCGGTCAACGGTCTGACGGACGAATCGTTGCGTGAAGGGATTTGCGACGGGCGGTTCAACGTCGTACGGTGTGCGGGATGCGGACGGCTTATGTACGCGGAGGTTCCCTTCTTCTACATAGACGAGCGTCGTCGCACGGTGTGGTACGTTTTCCCCGCTGGAACCGGGGATCCCGAGCGGTGCCGGCGCGAGGCGGCCGACTGCTTCGAGTTGTCGCGCCGGTCGGTGGAAGATCCATCCGGGCGTATCGAGGGATTCACGCTGGAGGTGATGTTCGGCATCGAGGAACTGGTGGAATATCTGCGGCTGGCCGCCGCAATGGATGAAGAAGTGGAGCTGGCGGAATCCGTTGCCGCTGAAGCCGGGATACGCATGCACCGACTGACCGGCGCGCCCGAAGGCAGATTCCGGCTGCTGGGTGCAGTGCCGGTGCCGGCGGGGCGGACCCGTCCGACGGTGGACGATGTAGCAGCCGGCGTGCGCGTACTGCTGGACCGTATGGGTGATCTGCCGGTGTACCGCGCCCTGTACGAGGCGCTGACCGGTTCGAGGGCGGAATCGGCGGAATTCCGGCGGACGTTGCAGGAATGTCTGCGCGGGCGGCGGGCATGAACGCCACCCCCGGTGTCGCCGCAGCACCTCCGGCGTCCGCCGTCCTGGAACGGTGCGGTGCGCTGCCGTGGTGGAACGCTGCCCGGGAGATAGCCTCCATCCTCCGGGAGGTGGGATGTCCGCATTACTACATCGGCGGGACCATTCGGGATGCGGTGCGCGCTGTCGTCTGCGGCGAATCCACTGCGGCGAGCGCGGGGGATCTGGATATCGTGGTGGAACAGGACGTCTTTCCTGTCGTTGCGGCTGCGGTGAACCGTTCGCGGGTGCTCGCGGGAGCCGCGGTGCGCCGCCACCCGGCATTCCTAACCATGACCGTGGTGTTGCCGAGCGGCGTTCGCATTGATTTGGCGCGGGCTCGCTCGGAACGGTATCCCAGGCCAGGTGCCCTGCCCGTGGTAACTCCGGGGACCGTTGCGGAGGATATCCGACGGCGGGATTTCACCATCAACGCGGTGGGTGTCCGGTGGGATCCGGTCACCCGGCGTCACGAGGTGCTGGATCCGTCAGGTGGTGTAGGGGACATCCGGCGGCGCCTGCTGCGGGTATTCCATCCGGCAAGTTTCAGGGATGACCCGACCCGCGTGCTGCGTGCGGCGCGGTTCGCGGCGACGCTCGGGTACAGCGTGGAACGCGGGACCCTCCGCGCGCTGCGCGCGGCGGTGCACGCAGGATGCATGCGGACCATCTCGACGGCGCGGGCGGTCAATGAGTTTCTCGCGCTGCTGCGCAAGGGGGCGAACCTCAGAACCGCCGCGCTGCTCCTGCGGCGATGGGGGGTGGCCGCGTGTTTCGGGCAGGCCGGTCCGGCGGTCGCTCTGTTCATCCGACATGCGGCATCGCTTGAATTCACCGGTACGGAGCCCGCCGAACGGTACCGGTGCCGCCTCCTGGCGCTCGCCGCACGTCTGGCTGCGCAGGACGGTCTGCGGCAAGCGGATGCGGTCCGGCGGTTGCTCGCCTGGTGCGGCGTACCGCACGCGGAGCGGGCGGAGCTGTTCGCCGCCGCACGAGCTTTGGATGACGGCGGCGCCCACCCGCACAGGTGGTTCGCGCGATACTGTGCGGTGCAGGGCGTGCGACCGATCCCGCCGCTCATCGAGAGCAGCGCCGTGCTGGAGATGGGGTGCCCGCCGGGCCCCCGGGTCGGGAAGATCCTGAGCGTGGTGCGACGGCGGCAGGAGCAGGGGGATCTGCGCACGCCGGCTGAGGCGCGGCGGTTCGTGGCTCGGTTATTGCGAACCGGCAAAAAATAAGATACACATTCACGCTATGTCCTCCATGCACGACATACTCTATATCATCATCGTCCGGTATCCGTTGTTCCTGTTCGCGCTGACCATCCACGAGTTCGCGCACGCGCACGCCGCGGATCGTTTCGGTGATCCGACGCCGCGGCGGTACGGCCGCCTGACGCTCAACCCGGTACCGCACATGGACCTGATCGGAACGGTCGTGTTTCCGCTGCTGGGGATGATGAATCTCGGTATGGTGATTTTCGGATGGGCCCGCCCGGTGCCGATCGGCATCCACTTTCTGTCAAAAGCACAAGACAACGTCGTGTCGCTAGCAGGCGTGACGGTGAACCTCATCGCCGCTTTCCTGTTCGGGTTGGTGTACCGCGTCCTGGTCGCCAGCGGGGTTGACGCCGAGTCGGTACGGCCGTTTTTCCAGCCGGCGATCATGATCAACCTGGCGCTGTTCGCCTTCAACCTGGTCCCGATCCCGCCGCTGGACGGCAGCCACGTGTTGCGCAACCTGCTGCCGGACACCCTGGGTGAGCGCTACTGGCACGCCATGGCCCGCTATGGATTCCTCATCATCATGGTGCTGATGGTCAGCGGTTTACTGTTCCGCATCATCGTTCCTTTGATCCATGGGTCGCTCGCGGTGTTTGAGGCGGTCTACCGGGGGTTGCGGATATGACGCCCAAAGCCATTCTTTCCGGCATGCGGCCCTCGGGGAAGCTGCACCTCGGCCACCTGCTGGGTGTCATCGAGAACTGGAAGAAACTCCAGCACGAGTACCGGTGCTTTTTCATGGTCGCGGATCTGCACGCACTCACGACGGAATATGCAGATACGGCACGGATATCCCGCAATACCATTGACATGGTCGGCGACTGGCTGGCCTGCGGCATCGATCCGGACCGGAGCGTTATTTTCCGCCAGTCCGATGTGCCCGAACACGCCGAGCTGCACCTCATGTTATCCATGCTCACCCCCTTGGGCTGGCTCTACAGCTGTCCGACGTACAAGGAGCAGCTGCGCGAGCAGTCGTCGAAGGATCTCAAAACGTACGGTTTCCTCGGGTATCCGGTGCTGCAGGCGGCGGACATCCTGTTGTACCGCGCCGCGGTCGTTCCCGTCGGGAGAGATCAGTTGCCGCACATCGAGTTGACCCGTGAAATCGCACGCCGGTTCAACGCCTTGTACGGGCCGTTCTTCCCGGAACCGGAGGGACTGCTCACGGAGGCGCCGTACCTGCCGGGTACGGACGGGCGCAAGATGTCCAAGTCCTACGGCAATTGCATCAATCTATCGGACACGCGGGACGAATTGGGGCCCAAAACCAACGCGATGTTCACCGATCCGAAAAAGGTGCGCCGAGACGACCCGGGAGACCCTTCCGGGTGCGTGGTGTACGCCCTTCACCGGTTGTTCACCGCCGACCACGAGCGGATCGCGGCCGCGTGTCGTGCGGGCAGCCTCGGGTGTGTCGCCGACAAAAAAGCCATCGCTGCGACTCTCGACGGCATACTCCAGCCGATTCGGGAACGCCGCAGTGCCATCGGAGAGCAGCGGATTCGCGCGGTTCTGGAGAACGGTGCCCAGCGTGCCTCCGCAGTCGCTCGAGAGACGATGCAGGAAGTCAAACGCCTCACGGGACTTGCGTTATGACCTCCTATGAAGTTCGGCTGGACATCTTCGAAGGGCCGCTGGACCTGCTGCTCTACCTCATCAAACGCAACAACCTCAGCATCCGTGACATTCGTATTTCGCTGATTACCGGCCAGTACCTCGAGTACCTCGAGCTGATGCGCGAGATGAACCTGGACATCGCCGGCGAATTTCTCGTCATGGCCACCACGCTCATGGAGATCAAGGCGAAGAGCCTGTTGCCCAAACCCGACGATACACTGGACACCGAGATCGAGCAGATACAACGGGACCTCGCCGATCGTCTGGCGGAGTACCAGAAGTTCAAAAACGCCGCCCTGTCCTGGTTCAAGCCGCGCGAACAGGTGGAGACCAACGTATTCTACCGGCGCCTGCCGGTATTCTCCGACGATGACTACTACCTGGAAGCGTCCATATTCGACCTGTTGACCTCACTCAACGACGTTATCCGGAAGGTTCCCCGCGAGTACAAAGAGATCGTGGTTGAGGAGATCCACATCGAAGAGAAGATGCGCCTCATCATGGAGATCGTGCGGGACCGGCCTTTCGTGCCGTTTGCCGAACTGGTGGCCGCCGAGAGCGGGCGGCGCGGCATCATCGTGATGTTCCTGGCGCTGCTGGAGCTCATCAAGACGCAGCAGGTGTTCGCGCGGCAGCGGGAACCGTTCGGGGACATCCGCATCTACCCGGCACGATTCGATACGGATCCGCCCGCGCCGCAGGAGAACCCTGTTTCGGAACCCGCTGCTGCATCGGTCGCCGGCGAGCTGGACCCATCCCGGGAACACGCCGCACCGCCGACGAATCCGGAACACCTGGAGCATCCGGAGGACATCGGTGTACACGCGGGATCGGTCCCGGCGGCAACACCGGCGTCGCCTCCGGAACCAGAGCGCGTGACTGCGCCTGACACGGCGACGGTCGGAGAACCGAAAGCGGAGTCGTCGCAGGAGGAAGGAACCGAGGAGTACCATGGAACACCAGACGCTTAAGGGAATCATCGAAACGCTGCTGTTCATCACCGACAAACCGCTGAGCCCTGCGAAGATTGCCGATCTCGTGGACGACAAAGACGTGAAAGCGTCTGCGGTTGCCGAAATCATCGCCGAGCTGCGTGATGAGTACGCCGACCGGTCCGCATTGGAGCTGCGGGAGATCGCCGGCGGCTGGCAGTTCGCCACCGCGGCGACATACAGCGAGTATGTGCGTAGACTGTACCGCGAACGTACGGCGTTGCGGTTGTCGCCCGCGTCGTTGGAGACCCTGGCGATCGTCGCCTACCGCCAGCCGGTGACCAAGGCCGAGATCGAGGAGACGCGCGGCGTGGACTCGACCTCCGTGTTGGATACCCTCGTTGAACGCAAACTGGTTCGCGTCGTCGGCCGCAAGGAGATCCCGGGAAGGCCGTGGGTGTACGGGACCACCGCCGAATTCCTGAAGTATTTTGGTATTGCTTCACTGGCGGACCTTCCACCGGTGGACCAGTTTTTGGAAACCGGCGAAACCGATGCGGGGACGGGTACGTCTGACGATCCGGCCGGTGTGGGCACGGACGCGCCCGCCGTTCAGGAGGGAATACCTACAGACGAGACGGTTTCCGGTTCGGCGCCCATTGCGGAAACCGGGGCGCAGCACGGAGATCCGGATGATGTCACGGACGGACCGTTGTCGGACGCCGGGAATTCTGAAGAGTCTTCGCCCGCCTCATGACCGACCGGTTGGGCCTTTCCACGGTGTATTGCATCCGGCGGTTGTTGCGCGAGGAGACGGGATGGCGCGGATTCCGTGCGGCATTGGACGGACTGGGACTCAGCGCCGTCGAACTCAATGCGGATGTTCCCGCGACATGGTTGTCCGAGGTACTCCGGGACGCAGCGAGCGGAGAGATTGCGGTGCTCAGCCTCCACAACTTTTGCCCGTCAGTAGGGATGATCCCTGCAGGGAAAACGGGGTTCAACGTATTCAGCTTGAGCGCTGCCGATGATGCAGAGCGTACGGCGGCGGTGATACATACGCTGCACACCATCGAGTGGGCTGCACGGTTCGGTGCACGGGTGGTGGTGCATGCCGGGGAAGTGCCCTGTTCGCCTTCTGGAAGGGACTGTTACGCCGCAGCCCTGCAGGACGGGCCCGATCATCCCCGTACGAGGGCGATGTTGCAGTCGCTCCGTGAGAATCGCGCGCGCAATGCACCGGCGGCGCTGGATCGGCTGCGTCGGTCGCTGGATGAGGTTGTCCCGCGCGCTGCGCAGCGAGGGGTGTCGCTCGGTCTGGAAACCCGGATGTACCCCGACGAGATCCCCGATTTCGCCGAGATAGGCCGCCTCCTCGACGAGTATCCGGCGGATACGGTGGGATACTGGCACGATTTCGGCCATGCCGAGGTGCTGACCGCTCTTGGATTCGCCGGCGGCCAGCGTGCGTACGCAGCGGCATTCGGTCAGCGCACCATCGGCTACCACATCCACGATACGCGCAACCTGCGTGACCACGACGCGCCCGGGTTCGGTTCAACGGTATTCGCCGACGCACTTCTGCCGGACGCCGGGCGTGCGATGGTTCTGGAAGTGCACGAAGCGGCGCCTCCCGAACGGTTGCTGGCGGGGATCGAACACGTGCGCGCCGTGCTGGCTGCGGCGAGCACGCCGGGTGCGTCTGGAGGTGTCTCATGAGGGAGTTCCGGAGGGATCCGATCATCGGCAGGTGGGTCATCGTGTCCACCGAACGGGCGGTGCGGCCGTCGGAGTTCCTGCCGCCGCGACGAGAGGTCAACAACCAGGCCAACTGTCCATTCTGTCCGGGCAACGAGCAGCATACACCGCCGGAAATTACGGCGTTGCGCGCTCCCGGATCGCATTCGAACGGCCCCGGGTGGCACCTGCGTGTAGTGCCCAACCGGTATCCCGCGTTGCGTGTCGAAGGCGATGTGGTTGCCAGTGCGGAGGGTATCTACGACCGTCTCACAGGTGTGGGGGCGCACGAAGTGATCATAGAAACCGACCGCCATGACGCAGATTTTTGCGATCTGGCCGAAGGACGTGCCGTGGACGTGTTCCGCGTGTTCCGGGACCGCATCCAGGATCTCAAGCGGGACGTCAGGTTCGAGTACATCCTGATCTTCAAAAACTGCGGGTCGGCGGCCGGCGCAACGTTGTCCCATCCGCACGCACAGCTCATCGCGCTGCCGATGGTGCCCATACGCATCGCTTCGGAACTCAACGGCGCCCGGCGATACCACGAGTTTCGCGAGCGGTGTGTTTTCTGCGACATCATCACCTGGGAGCTGCAGAACGGTTCCCGCATCGTTGCCGAGAACGACGATTTCGTTGCCGTCTGCCCCTACGCGTCCCGGTTTCCGTTCGAGGTGTGGGTGCTGCCCCGGCGTCATCACCCCGCCTACGAGGACATACGCGAGGGGGAGCTGGCGCGCCTGGCGGCGATCGTGCAAACGGTGAACCGGAAGCTCAACCAGGCGTTGGAAATGCCGCCGTACAACTACCTGCTGCACAATGCGCCCTTGAAGAGCCCGGCGTCGGAGCGGTTCCACTGGCACCTGGAGATCATTCCGAGAACATCCGGAGTGGGAGGATTCGAGTGGGGGACCGGATTCTACATCAATCCCACGCCACCGGAAGAGGCGGCGCAGTTCCTGCGCGACCTGTAGCGGAGGATCGATTTCAGGGGTGCGTGTGCACCCCAATGTTGTCGATCAGACGTGCAGACGACAGCCTGACCGCGGTCAGCACCCGGAGCCGGATCCCGCGCGGCGGGGGAGAGTCCGCTGCAATGGGACGCAGCGTCTCATCCATGACCGTGAAATACTCCACCGTATATTGGACGCCCCGCAACCCCTCTCGCAGCGAGCGCAGGCCCTCTGCGATGCAGACGCGCACCGGTGTCCGTGTTCCGTGCAGTTCGCGGGCGGTTAAAGCAAGAGCACGGTGGATCGCCGGCGCCGCTGCGCGTTCCCGCGGGCTGAGGTAGGCGTTGCGGCTGGACATCGCCAGGCCGTCCGGCTCACGCACCGTCGGGCAGGCGACGATCCGCACGCCGAGATTCAAATCTTCGGTCATACGGCGGACGATGACGAGCTGCTGGTAATCCTTCTCTCCGAAATAGGCGACGTCCGGTACGACCGCAGCGAACAGTTTCGCCACCACCGTCGCCACCCCGTCGAAGTGCCCGGGACGGAACCTGCCGCACAGGATGTCGCTGATACCCGACACGTGGATGCGCGTCGCAGGTGCGCCCTCCGGGTACATCTGTCGTGTCGTCGGGTGGAAGAGAATGTCCACCGCCGCTCCGCGGCAGAGCGCTGCGTCCCGGGCGAACGGCCGCGGGTATCGGTTGAAATCCTCTCGCGGGCCAAACTGGATGGGGTTGACGAAAACCGATACGATCAGAACGTCGTTCTCGCGCCGTGCGCGACGCATCAGCGAGAGGTGGCCGGCGTGGAGCGCACCCATGGTCGGTACGAACCCGATGCGCCGTCCACACCGCCGGATGGCGGACGTAGCCTCCCGCACGCCGCGGACGGTTGTGATGACCCGCATTCCGCTCAGGAGATGGAACGATCGATGAGCGCCTGGTAGTCGCGTTTGGGCCGGACGCCGGTCACCTGCTCCAAAACCTGTCCGTTCTTGAACAGCACGACCGTGGGTATTGCCATGATGCCGTACCGGCCTGCCACACGGGGGCTGTGGTCAACGTTGAGCTTGACGATGCGGACTTTCTCGGCGGGATACTCACGGGCCAGCTCGTCAATGACCGGCCCGAGCATCCGGCACGGGCCGCACCACTCGGCCCAGAAATCAACCAGAACAGGCACGGGGGATTTGAGGACTTCCGCGTCGAAATTCTCGTCTGTAATTCCCTGAACCATGGATCCTGACCTCCTTGTGGGATACCGCCTGACAGCGGTTTCTGATATTCAAATGCGGATCCGAAAGTCAAGTGGCCCAACGACCCGGTCTCGCCATCCGACCGGTGGTGCGGCATGCGTGCGACATTTGACATCATTCGTCCAAAATGGTATTTCTCCCGCAACGCCGATGCGGTGCATCCACCGGTGCGAGTGTCGGTGGCGTCATGTCGTGCGTTTTCCGCGACGGCGATCTCACACAATAGGTTTGATGCGCCGGGATGCGAATCGGATGCTCGGGCCGAAGCCCGGAAGGAGTTCCCTCCATGAGAGGCCGCTGTGCCATGCTGCTGTTGCTGATGACGCTGATGGGTTTGTCCACCCTGTCTCCGGGTGAACAAAAGTCCTCCGCACCGGCGCAGGTGCGCCGGGTCGATCTGACCTACCAGAAGTTGAAGGTGCTGCTGGACGTGCTCAATTTCTCCGTTGAAAATTATGTGGAGGACGTGGATGCCGACAAACTCATCTACGCCGCCGCCCGCGGCATCACCCGGGAACTGGACCCGTTCTCTCAGTTCATGGAGCCGGAATTCTACCAAGAGCTGAAGGTGGAAACCGAGGGCAAGTTCGGCGGGCTCGGGATCCGCATTGCGATCCGCGACGACATGCTCACGGTGGTGACGCCGATGCCCGGTACACCGGCGTTCCGTGCGGGTATTCTCCCCGGCGACCGGATCACGCACATCGAGGGAGTCTCCACGCAGGGTATCTCCATAGAGGAGGCAGTCAAGAAACTGCGGGGCACCCCGGGGACCAAGGTGACGATCACCATATCGCGTGAAGGAGACAAGGAGCCTCGTGACTTCACCATCACCCGCGCAGAGATCAAAATCGAGGTGATAAAATCAAAGATGCTGGATGAAACGGTCGGGTATCTGGCCATATACGAGTTCAATGCGAACACCACCGACGAGGCACGTCAGGCGCTGGCGGCGCTGCGGAGGAAGGGGATGCGGTCGCTGGTGCTGGATCTGCGCAACAACCCGGGCGGATTGCTGGATCAGGCCGTGGAGACCTCCAAGTTGTTCATCGGTGGCGGCAAACTCATCGTCTATACCGAAGGCCGCCGTTCCCCGCGGCGCGAGTATCGGGCGGGTCCCACGGCGCCGGAGGGGACGATTCCCATGGTGACCTTGGTCAACGGCGGTTCGGCGTCCGGAGCGGAGATCCTAGCTGGAGCGCTGCAGGATAACAAGCGTTCGCTCATTGTCGGATCCCGTACGTTCGGCAAGGCCTCGGTACAGAGCGTCGTCCAACTAGACGGCGGCTGCGGGCTCAAGCTGACCACCGCTCACTACTACACACCGTCGGGAAGACTCATTCACCGGGTGGAGCGGCAGAACGTGCGTGCATCAACCGCGACGGCAACCTGGGGCATAGCCCCGGATGTCACGGTGGAGGTGTCGCGTGATACGGAAGCCAAACTCTACATGCAGCGCGACGAAGTGCACGCGCTCGGGAAGGAACCGGCACCGTCTGTGAAACCGGAGGACCGCGTTCGCGATGAGGTCTTGGATCGTGCCGTGGAGATCCTCCGTGCGGTCAGCGTTATGTGCCCAGTTCCGGACGCTGCAAAATGAGTCTGACCCTGGGCATCGAAACGTCCTGCGACGAAACCGCCGCCGCAGTGATGGACGGGAACGGGCGCATCCTTTCGAACGTGGTGTATTCACAGCAGCGGCTGCATGCGCCGTACCACGGGGTGGTGCCGGAGCTCGCCAGCCGCTCGCACGCCGACCGCATTCTGCCGGTGATCCGGCGGGCGCTGCGCGGTATGCCACTCAGTTCGCTGCGTCTGGTCGCGTACACCGCCAGGCCGGGGTTGAAGGGAGCGCTGCTGGTGGGCAGAACGGCGGCGGAAACGTTCGCGTGGATACACCGGCTCCCCGTCATCGAGGTAGACCACCTGTGGGGACACGTGCACTCGGTTCTTTTGCGCGCATCGGGCGGCCCTGCCTTTCCGTTCGTATGTCTGGTAGCCTCCGGGGGGCACACCGAGTTGAGCATCGTGCGGTCTCCGACGGAACGTACCGTGACCGGCGTGACGCGCGATGATGCGGTCGGGGAGTGTTTCGACAAAGTGGCCAGGATGTTGGGGCTGCCGTATCCCGGCGGCCCCGCGATCGAGCGGCGGGCTGCGCGGGGGGATCCTGCGGCGGTGTCGTTCACCCGTCCGTACCTGTTGGACAGCGGGGATTTCAGTTTCAGCGGCCTCAAGACGGCCGTGCTCCGGTACGTCGAACGGCACGCCGGGCGGCACACCGCCCGGTGGGTGGACGACGTGTGTGCCTCATTCCAGGCGGCGGTGGCGGACACGCTCGTGGAAAAGACATTTCACGAAGCCGCTCGACTGCGCATCCGTACGGTGGCGGTGTGTGGCGGTGTATCGGCCAACGGGTACCTGCGCCGTCGTTTCATCTCTGCGGGGAAACGGCGCGGATGTACGGTGTTCTTCCCCGATGCGGGGATGTCCACCGACAACGCGGCGATGATCGCGTCCGCGGGTGCGGCGTTTTACCGTAGCGCCGCGAGACGGAACCGTGACTTCGCGGGCTGAACGCACCTCCCGGCGGATTCCCCGGACGCCGATGGCGACGAAGAAATCCGCCGGTTCGCCCCCGGCACGTCGAATGCTCCCGGTACTGCTCGGTGTACTCGCTGGGGCGTTGGTCGTGGTGTATTTTCCTAATTCCGGGTACCACGCTCCCGACGGGATCGGCTATTTCTCGCACCTCCCCGCGGTCTGGACCACGCGGGACCTGGATGTGCTGCCGTGGTTCGAACGTTTCGGTGTGGTGTTCCCCGTCGGGTTGTCGGAGCGGGGGTACGCTATCAATGTATGGCCTGCAGGCACCGCCATGGTGTGGTCGTGGGGGTACCTGCTGTCGCAGCTGCTCGCCGAAAAACGGGCGATGTTTGTATTGACCAACTTTGTCTCTTCTCTCGCAGGTATCACCGCGGCGCTGCTCACGGTGCTGGCGGTGCGGCGGTTCGGGCTGGGGTGGAGGACGGCCGCCGGGTGCGGGGCTGCGGCCTGGTTCGGAACCCCGCTGTTTTTCTACTCGTTTTGCATGACGCAGAGCGCTCATCCGACGACCGCGATGCTGGCGGCGGTGTTCCTGGGATCCTGGATGTTCACCTACGGCAACCGGAACCCCTGGCGGTGGTCGCTCCTCGGTGTTCTGCTGGGAATTATGGCGTCGGTGCGCCCGCAGGAGGCGCTGAACGGGTTGGTGCTGCTGTTGGAGTCATTTGATGGTATCATCATCCAGCGGCAGCGGTTTGGGCCGTTGGTGCGCCTTATGTCGCGGGCGGTGGGCGGCGCACTGATCGGGTACGCTCCGCAGATGGCGATGACATGGCAGGTGCACGGTGCTCCATGGGTGCAGGCGCAAGGATTCAACGTCGGGATTGAAAATTTCTCCGGGTTGGACACGCTCCTGTCGCCGTACCATGGAGTGTTGTGGTGGACGCCGGCGATGTTGCTGGGATTCGCGGGGCTGCTCGCGGGGGTACGCCGGCACGGGATGGTCTCGGTCGGGCTCGCCGCCGTATGTGCGGCGCAGGTGGGTGTCAACGCATTCGTGACCGCGTTCTGGAATGGCAACTCGTTCGGCATCAGGCTCCTGACCGGCACGGCATTCGCCGTCGGGGTCGGCATCGCATTCGGTGCGGAGACGCTCCGGGATCGCCGGCTGCGGACGACGTGGTTCGCGGTGGTTGCGGTGTGTTGTCTGTGGACCTGCATGCTGTCGTTCGGAGTGGCGGCGGGGGGGATCGATTCTTCATCGCCGTACACCGTAGCGTCTTTCTTGAAGATGGCTGCAGGTGTTCCTGCTGCGTGTGTACGAGGTATGCGGTTCATGGCTAAACCGCGGGAGCCGGAGTTCCTATGGGTTGCCGCAGGTATGATCGGCGGTGCAGTATGGATCATCCGGAAGGGAATATTGTGGTGGCGGCGCGGCCGGTTCCGTCGGTTGGCGTGGGTTCCGATCGCGGCGAGTGCGGTCTGGGCAGCGGCGATTGTCACGACGGTGTGGAACCGCCCGGTGTACACCCGGCGGCAGGCGACCATGTTGGTCACCCCTCAGGATCAGCGCAACTGTTTCCTGTTGGCAGATTTGCTGGTCCGGGCGCGCTACCACCGGATGATCGGCGATCATCGTGCCGCCGAACGGATGGAACGGCGGGCTCGTTCGCTGACGTTCCGGGCGCCGTTTGCCCGGTGGTTCGCTTACCAACGGTTCACGCGGGGCTGACTGGAGGAGCGGATGGAGTGTGCTCATGCGGCGGGCATGCTGGTGGTGAGGCTGTACGACGGCGAACTGGTACCGGAGTCGCTGGTCGAGGCGTGGCGGAGCACCCGCTGGCGGTGTGGATTCATCATCAGCGGTGTCGGGATGGTGCGGGGCGTAACGCTGGGGTTCTTTCGGCGGAACCGCGGATATGCGACCACAACGCTGCGCGGCCCGCGTGAAGTTCTGGGAGTGTCCGGAAACGTCACCCTCCGCGACGGACAACCGTTCCTGCACCTCCACGTGACACTCGCCGATGGACGCACGCGCGCGGTAGGCGGACACCTGCTGTGCGCCTGTGCACACGTCACCGGGGAGTTCGCCCTTGTGCGATCCACGGTGGCATTCTCCCGTGAAGTGGAGAAAACGGGATTGCCGGGCATGAAGGTGCGAAGCCCCGCCGTACCCCGGTTCCACTCGAAGATTCGTTGATTTCTCCGCTCTTTTTTTATAGACGTACATCGAGGTGTATCCGACGACCGTCCCGTCGGTACGGGGACGGTGCATGTCCATCGAAAGCGAGACCGCGATGCCTTGGGAAACCGATGTCCATACCGCCGAAGCCCGCTGGCAGGCCGAGTGGGAAGAATCACGGCTGTTTGAAGTTCAGGCCTGGGATACTACCGCCCCCACATACTACTGTCTGGTAATGTTCCCGTATCCTTCAGGCCGAATCCATATGGGTCATGTCCGTAACTATGTCATAGGAGATGTTTTTGCGTCATACCATCGTATGAAGGGCGAAACGGTGCTTCACCCGATCGGGTGGGACGCCTTTGGTCTTCCGGCTGAAAACGCCGCGATCAAGCACGGGATACATCCGGAACGCTGGACCCGTGACAACATCGCATCCATGCGTACGCAGCTCAAACGTCTGGGCATCAGCTACGACTGGTCCCGGGAATTCGCGACTTGTGATGATGCGTACTACCGGTGGAACCAGTGGTTCTTCCTCCGGATGATGGAGCGTGGTCTGGTGGAGAGACGCAAGGCGCCGGTGAACTGGTGCCCGAAGTGCTGCACCGTGCTCGCCAACGAACAGGTGCAGAACGGGTGCTGGCGCTGCAGCAGCGAGGTGCACCAAAAAGAGCTGGAACAGTGGTTCATACGAATCACGGCGTACGCGGATCGCTTGCTGGACGGGCACGAAGCGCTGCGGGCGGGATGGCCCGCCGAAGTACTCGCGATGCAGCGCAACTGGATCGGTCGTTCCGAAGGTGCCGAAATTAATTTTACGCTCCGGGACGGATCAGGATCGCTGCGGGTGTTTACGACCCGTGCGGATACGCTGTACGGTGCCACGTTCATGGCGATGGCTCCTGAACACCCGTGGGCGGTTGCACGGGCGCAACGATCCGCCGACGTGGCGGCGTACCTGCGGCGCGCTGCACGCAAGACCGCGCAGGACCGTTCCGCCGATCGCGAGAAGACGGGAGTGGACACCGGCATGCGCGCGATCAATCCGCTCACCGGGGCGGAGATCCCGATCTATGTCGCCGATTACATTCTCCCGGGGTACGGCACCGGCGCGGTGATGTGCGTGCCGGCGCACGATCAGCGTGATTTCGAGTTCGCCCGTACGCACGGACTGCCCGTTGTCGAGGTGATCCGTCCCGATGCCGGATCATCCACGCTGCCCGACGCCGCGTTCGAGTCGGAAGGCGTCATGGTGAACTCCGGAACATTCGACGGTCTGACGTCCGCTGAGTGCCGGCGTCTGATCGTGGAGGAACTGGAACGTCGCGGCACGGGGAAGCGCACGGTCAACTACCGGTTGAAGGACTGGCTTGTGTCCCGACAACGCTACTGGGGGACTCCCATCCCGGTCATATACTGCGACACCTGCGGCGTCGTGCCGGTGCGTGATGAGGATCTCCCGGTCAAACTGCCGTCGGGAGTCGAGCTCACCGGGAAGGGAGATTCGCCGCTCGCGCACGTTCCTGAATTCGTGCATACCGTGTGTCACCGGTGCGGCGGTCCGGCGCATCGTGAAACCGACACCATGGACACTTTCGTTGATTCGTCGTGGTACTATGCGCGGTACACGGATCCGCGCAACGGCAACGAACCGTTCTCCCCCGCTGCGGCGCGACGGTGGCTGCCCGTTTCACAGTACGTCGGCGGGATCGAACATGCCTGTATGCACCTAATATACGCGCGGTTCTGGCACAAGGTAATGAAGGACGTGGGGCTGGTGGATACGGAGGAGCCGTTTCTCCGGCTGCTCACGCAGGGCATGGTGACGCTGGGCGGTTCTGCGATGTCCAAGTCGAAAGGCAACATCGTCGAACCGGACACCATCATCTCCCGATACGGAGCCGATACGACGCGGTTGTTCATCCTCTTCGCCGCGCCGCCGGAGAAACAGCTGGATTGGAACGACGCCGGTGTGGAAGGGTGCTGGCGGTTCATCAACCGGGTGGACCGACTCGCGGATGCCGTTCTGACGCGGCCGGCGAAGGAGGCTGCACCGGCCCAGGCGCACGCGCTCCTGTGTGTCTACCACCGGTGCGTCCGCGGTGTCACCCGGGATGTCGCTGACGAGTTTCAGTTCAACACGGCGATCGCCAAGCTCATGGAGCTCGCCAATACGTTGCAAGCGTACCCCGCTGTGGGAGATGAAGCCTCCCGCGCGGTGATGCGCGGGCTGGTGCTGATGTTGTCGCTGTTCACCCCGCACCTGTGCGAGGAGTTGTGGCGCCGGTTGGGCGGAACCGGGTCAGTCCGGGTGCAGCCGTGGCCCATGCCGGATCCTGCGTATCTGACCGATACTGAAGTGGAGGTGCCGGTGCAAATCAATGGGAAACTGCGTTCCCGCGTGACGGTTCCCGCGGATGCGGGGGAGGACACCCTGAAAGCCGCGGTACTGGCGGATGAGCGCATCAAAGCGCACGTGAACAACCGCACCGTCGTCCGCTGGGTCATCGTTCCCGGCAAGATGGTCAACGTGGTTGTTCGGGAGGGCTGATCCATGTTCAGAATAGTGGTTCTGCTGATCGTTGCGCTCATGATGTTCACCGGATGCGAGACGTTGCAACCCTCCGTCCAGGTGCTGCCCCCCCACATACGAAAGCTCGCCGTGGAATCGTTCGCCAACCGTACCGCGATTGCCGGGCTTGAAGACCGGTTACGGATGGACACGTTCAACGAGTTTCTCCGTGACGGACGCTTTGCGATGGTATCCTCGCCGGACGATGCAGACGGATACGTCACCGGGGAGATTCTCTACTACATCCTGCAACCGACTCAGTACGGTTCGGCCAATGAACCACAGCAGTTCAAGCTGCGGCTGATCGTCAACCTGTACTTCGTAGACCGGGTCAACAACGTGACGCTGTGGCAGGAGCGGAATCTCGAGGAGGTGCTGTTCTTCGCGGCGGCGACCCTGCCGGGCGGCCGGTCGGAGGAGGACGCACGCAACGTCGCACTGGCCAACCTGGCACGCAAAATCTACATTCGGACCATCGAGGGTTTCGGTTCGGTGACCGGAACCTCAGAAAAGAAGGTTCCTCAGCATTGAAAAGGAAGTCCACGTCATATCAACACGTGCAGGCGAATCTCCCGTCGAATGTCTTCTGGGAGCGTGTGCCCGCGCTGGCCGCTGAACAGCGTCGCTTCTTCCTGTACGGCGAGGACACCTACCATGTCAGCCGGGCGGCCGACGGCATCGTCAAAGCGCTGGAACCCGTCTACCGGGAATCGTACTACACCTGGGACGTGACCATCGACGAGTTGTGCGCAAAGCTCACCACCCCCACGCTCTTCGCCGACAAGGTTGCGGTGATCCTGCGCAATTTTGAGGCGTCCAAGAAAAAATTCCGACAGCAACTCGACGAGTTCCTGCGAACGTTTTCGTTCGATCACCGGCTCATCATCCTGCACGAGGCGCCGCTGCTGCGGGATGATCTCAAGGATGAGGCATTGGTGGGCGTTTCCGAGCAGTGTTTTCGCGTCCATTTCACCGCGCCCACCCAGCGCGACATCACGGAGACGTTCATACCGGAACACCTCAACAAGCCGATGGAAGAGAACGCGCGCACGCTCCTATGGGAGTGCACCGGGGGCGACCTGTGGTTGCTGGCGCACGAACTGGAGAAGCTGGAGTTCTACACCCGGGGAAGGTCAACAGTCACGCTGCATGACGTGGAGCGGTGCTCGAGCGTGGTGGAGACCCGGGATTTGGGACAGCTGCTGGCCCACGTGGAGCGGCGCGATCTGGCGCGCAGTATGGAAACGCTCTCGGTGCTGTTTGCCGACGGGATGACCCCGGTGTTCATCGCGACCGTGCTGCACCGGCACTTCCGCTGGGCATTCACCCGGCAACCGTACACGCCGCTGACCAGGTTCCGGGTACTCAAGACGTTGCACGATGCGGATTACAAACTGAAAACCTCGGGCAGCTCACGCTACGTTCTGGAGACGGCGGTGGCCCGGTTGTGTGAGGTGCTGGGTGGTTGAACCGGGTCAGGCTGCGGTGATTCCGGCGACACGGCGTGCGACGCTCGACTTAATACGCGCAGCCTTGTTGGCGTGGATGAAGCCGGTTTTCGCAGCTTTGTCGGCGAGAGCGTAGAACGAGGTGAGCAACTCGCGCGCCTTGGCGGAATCCTTCGCTGCGACCGCCTTGAGCAGCTCTTTTCGCGTCGTTTTGAGGGAGTTCTTGACCGCCAGGTTGCGTACGCGGCGGCGGGCGGACTTGCGATTTTCCTTCAGTGCGGAGGTGTGACGACCGGTCTTCAGTTTGGCCATTGAAAGTTCTCCTTGATCTATACAAAACGTGATATCTAGTATACCATATTTGTGGCGGACAAGTCAAGAAACCAAATAAACTGTGGAAAAAAAGGCGCGGTTGCTTAAAAACATGTCGCTGGTGAGTATCGGCATCACGGTCTCCCGCGTGTTGGGATACGCGCGCGAGATGCTGCTGGCGTCGGTGCTCGGAGCGGGTTTCTTCGCCGATGCGTTTTTCGCCGCGTTCCGCATTCCCAACCTGTTCCGGCGGCTGTTCGGCGAGAGCTCACTGAACGCCGCGTTCGTCCCGGTGTTCAGCGCGTACGCATCCGGCGCGTCGCCGGACGAGACCCGGGAGCTGCTCAATGCCATGGCAACGGTGATGACGGTGGCGCTGGGTGTGCTGACCCTCACCGGGGTGTTGGCCGCGCACCCCGCAGTACGCCTGATCACGTGGGGGTTCGAGCCGGAGAAACTGGAGCTCACGGGACGGCTGCTGCGTATCATGTTCCCGTTTGTGTGGGTGATCTGCCTTGCGGCGCTGGGACTGTCCGCGCTCAACTGCCTCGGCGTCTTCTTCGTGCCTGCGGCATCATCCGCGTCCCTGAGTATCATCGAGATCATCTACCTCGCCGTGGTGTGGCGCCTGATGCCGGCCGACCTCCGGGTGGAAGGTCTCGCCGCGGCGGTGGTGCTGGGCGGCTTGCTGCAGATGACGGTCAATTTCCTGGTGCTGCGCTACAGAGGATTTCCGGTGCGGTTCAGGCCGCGCCGGCTGCCCGAGTACCTGCGCGGGCCGGAAATCCGGCGCGTGGCGCTGCTGTTCGTTCCAGTGGTCCTGGGGTTCTCCATCGATCAAGTCAATGCACTGGTGGATATGCTCTGTGCGTCGTTCCTGGCACAGGGATCGGTGTCTGTTCTGCACTATTCCGGCATCCTGATGCAGCTTCCGCTGGCGTTGTTCGGTACCGCGCTGATCACCGTGACGCTGCCACAGATGTCCCGGGAGGCGGCGTGCGGATCCACCGGCGAGATGTGCGGCACGCTGGGCGATTCGCTGCGCAACATCCTCTTTTTCATGGTGCCATCGGCGCTGGGACTCGTACTCCTGGGCAAACCGATTATTCGGGTTTTCTACGAACGCGGTGCGTTCACTCCGGGGGATTCGGCGCTCACCTACCGGTGCCTCGTGTGGTACGCGGCAGGTCTGGTGTTCTTTGCACTGAGCAAATCGCTGGTGTCGGCTTTCTACGCACTGCGAATGCCCCGGATACCGGTTGCGGTGGCGGGGATGTGCCTCTGCGCCAATGCGGTGCTCAACGTCCTGCTGATGCGTGTCATCGGGGTGGCCGGTCTGGCGCTGGCGACGACGATATCCTCTGCCCTGGCATGTGTGCTGCTGTACGCCTCTTTGCGCCGCCGGGTGGACCGCCCGTTCGGGGAGGCCGGACGTCTGGGACGGTTTCTGCTCAGGTTGGCGGCGGCAGCCGTGATCCTGTCGGTTTTCCTGCTGGCATGCCGGGTGTTGCTCCACGATGCGTATGTCGCCGTTGCGATCGGAGTTCCGCTGGGGGCGCTCCTGTACGGCAGCGCAGCGGTGTTCCTGCACATGGAGGAGGCGGGAATCATGCTGTCGTTCGCACGACGGCTGGTTCGGCCTGCGACACCTGATGCGCTTCGTTGATCTCGGCGCAATCCCACGACTGCCCGGCGTGTACCTGATGCGGGATGCCGCGGCGCGTATCATCTACATCGGCAAGGCGGTCAATCTCGCCGACCGTATCCGTTCCTATTTCCATGCTCGTCGGGAACTCCGGCCCGTCAGTTTCCTGATGGGTACCGTGCGATCCATAGACTACATCGTGTGCGGTTCAGAGTCCGAGGCGTTGGTGCTGGAACAACATCTCATCAACCTGCACCAGCCGGTCGGGAACGTACAATGGCGCGACGATAAATCCTACCCGTACCTCGCGCTGACAAGGGAGCCGTTCCCACGGCTCACGGTGGTCCGGCGGCGTATCGGGACCACCGACGCACCTCGTGAGCGGCTGTTCGGACCGTATCCCGACGTGCGGGGAATCCGAGCCCTGGCCGTCTGGCTACGACGGAGCTGCGGTATCCGATCCTGCGGGTGGGATTCCACAGACTTTCCGGTACGTGATGAACGGCGTCGGCGCCGGTGTGAGTCGTGCATCTACCGGCAGACCGGGTGTTGTTGCGCACCGTGTCTCGGCGGCGTGAGTCGTCGGGAGTACAACACCGGCGTTCGTCGGGCTGTTGTGCTGCTGACGGGCAGGCGGCATGAGTTCCTCGAGAGATTGCGGGCGAGGCTTGCCGAGCTTGCTGCGGCGGGACGCTACGAAGAGGCGATCGTGGTACGGGACGCCGTCCGGGGGATGGAGAATGTTCTGTCCCGGTGTCTGTTCCGGGAGGTCGCATGCGAAGAAGTCCTCGCCGCAGCCGTCCGTGGCGTGGATGCGCTCAACCGGATAAAACACCGGCTGCACCTGCGCACGCTGCCCGCAGTCATTGATGGGGTGGATATTTCCACGACCGGCGGCGGGGAATCGGTCGGGTCGGCGGTGCGGTTCGTCAACGGTGTTCCCGAGCACCGCAGCTATCGCCGGTATCGGATTCGCACGGTGACGGGACAGGATGATTTCGCCATGATCCATGAGGTGGTCCTGCGTCGGTACCGCCGGCTCGCCGCCGAACGCGCCGCACTGCCCCAACTGCTGCTCGTTGACGGAGGACGGGGGCAGATGGACGCGGCTGCGAAGGCGTTGGGGCAACTGGGATTGTCGGAGATGATTGAGCTCGCCGCGCTGGTCAAGGAGCGGGAAGAGGTGTATCGTCCCGGATGTCAGCGTCCCGTTTCCCTGGAGAACGAGCCCGGGGATCTCATCCTGCGTCATGTCCGGGACGAGGCGCACCGGTGTGCCGTCGGGTACCACCGGATCCGGCGGCGGGCGCGTTTGTTTGGTGGCGGGGGGTGAATGTACATGGCGGTGAATGATCATCGGTCGGTCCGTTCACCACGCCGGCGCGCTGGAGGGGGGCCGGAGCGGTTGCTGTGGGGTATACCTTCGGTGATCGTCCTGCTCGCGGCCGCGGGAACGGCGATACCGCTGCGGGCGCTGTTTCCCGGGCCGTCTTTACCCCGACGGGTCCCCATCAAGCGGGAGGTTATCCACCATCCGGCACTGTACATCGTCCCGCCGGAAGATGCCTACGCCCTCCGCTCGCTGGACAGTCTGCGCGCCGCAGTCATCAGTGCCACCCCGCGACTGGTCATCATCACCTACACTTTCCGAGAGGGCGACATGCTGGAACGTCTCGCCGAGCGTTTCGGCACCGATGTGGCTTCCATCCGCTCCAGCAACCGTATCGAAGCAGCAGGGCTGATGCAGCCCGGCATGGAGCTGGTCATCGCCAACAAGAAGGGGGTGCTGCACCGCTTCAAGCGGCATGAAACCCTGGAGGTGGTTGCGCAGCGTTTCAACAAACGTCCGGACGAGTTGCTCATCGCCAACGACAAGCCGCCGATGTACCGCTTCGGAGAAGGGGAGTACCTGCTCATTCCGGATTGCTACCTGCGGTTCCGGGAGTTCATGGTTCCGCTGACCAACACCCGGGTCACCTCACCCTTCGGCTACCGCAGCCATCCCGTATTCTATGAGCGGAAATTTCACGAAGGCATCGACCTCAAGCAACGTTATGGCGCTCCGGTGCGCGCATCGAACGACGGTCTCGTGTCGTTCTCCGGCTGGCGCGAAGGGTACGGGAGGCTGGTCATCATCAAACACGCGCAGCGCATGAGCACCTACTACGGTCACCTCGCCCGCATTTCGGTTCGGAGGGGTGCGCGGGTCAACAAGGGCCAGATCATCGGTACCGTGGGTATGAGCGGGATATCCACCGGTCCCCACCTGCACTTCGAGGTGCATAAAGATGATGTGCCCATCAACCCTGCCAAAGTGCTGTTCTGAACAGACGGTGCGTACACCGTCTGTGTCTCGGGTGCCGCACTGCCGGGGGAGTGTATCGGGAACCGTCTGGCCGCACAACAGCAGCAGCCACCACCACCGCATTGCAGGGCCCCGACCGGAACATGCATGAACCGGCCGCGCGGCGGCTCGCGGATCGCGGGGGCCGCCTGTCGCTGCTGCGGTTCAATCCGATGTTTCTGTATCATCCCGTGTGGAACAAACAGCAGCCTTCATGCCTTGATTTTATGGTCAAATTAAGGTACATCAATTACATTCATCGGCCTCGTCACAATCGGCGGGGATGCTGTGTGCGGAATCCATGGGAGAGGGAGTGTGCCAGATGAAAGAGAACATCCATCCAAAGTATGTGGAGTGCACGGTCAGCTGCGCGTGCGGGTATGCTTTCAAGACCCGCTCGACCCGTCCGGAGATCAAGCTGGACATCTGCGGGAACTGCCATCCGTTTTTCACCGGCAAGCAGAAGCTCGTGGACACCGCCGGTCGCGTCGAGAAGTTCAAGAAGAAGTTCGGCGAGTCGGTACACGTGTCCGCAAAGGCGAAGCCGGTCAAGAAAGTCAAGCCGCGCGCAGAGAAGTTGCGGAAAGCAACCGCGAAGATACTCACCTCCGCGGCCAAGAAGCGCAAGATCGCGAAGTAGTGTGGCCGGTCGTCGGATCGCCCCAGTCAGTGTCTGTGGTCGGAGAAATCCGTCCGGAGACATCGGTATCGTGAGGCGGTTCCTCCATGCTTGATCCGTATCTCCTGTACACCTGTGAGTCAGTGGTGTCGCGCCGGCGTGAGCTGGAACGAATGCTGGCGGATCCATCCGTGCCTCGCGGCACCGCGGAGTATGCGGATGCGGTGCGTGAGTACAATCGCGTGTCCGAGCTCGCCGCCGCGCTGGACCAGTATCGGGCGAACCTCGCCAAGACCGGTGAGCTGGACGCTGAAAAGAAACACGCCGACCCGGATTTTCGCGTTCTCATCGAGGAGGAGCTGGGCGCGCTCGCCGCGGCCCGTGCGGCGGTGGAGCGTCGCCTGCTCGCGCTGGTGGTTCCCCCCGACCCCGATGATGATCGCAATGCTTTTCTGGAAATCCGCGCCGGAACCGGCGGCGAAGAGGCGGCGTTGTTCGCCGGTGACCTGTTGCGCATGTACACGCGGTACAGCACGGCCCGCGGCTGGAAGTGCGAGCTTGCGGATATCAGTCAAACTGGTCTGAAGGGTGTCAAAGAGGCGATCTGCTTCGTGAGCGGTAAAGGGGTGTACGGGACCCTCAAGTACGAGAGCGGTGTACACCGGGTTCAGCGCGTACCGCAGACCGAGGCGAGCGGGCGCATCCACACCTCAGCCGCAACCGTGGCGGTGCTGCCGGAGGTGCAGGAGATAGACGTGGTGGTGGATCCCCGGGATATCGTCGTGGAAACGTACGGGGCATCCGGTCACGGGGGTCAGCACCTGCAGAAGACGGAATCCGCCGTGCGCATCCGCCACATCCCGACCGGTATCATCGTGCAGTGCCAGGACGAACGCTCCCAGATCAAGAACCGGGAGAAGGGCATGCGCATGCTGCGTGCACGGCTCTACGACCTTAGGATTCGGGAACAGCGCGACAGCCGGGCCGACCTGCGCCGGACGCTGGTGCGCAGCGGAGACCGGTCCGACAAAATACGGACGTACAATTTTCCGCAGAGTCGCATCACCGATCACCGCATCAATGTGTCGGTGCACAACATCACCGAAGTGTTGGACGGGGCGCTGGATGAACTGCTGGCGGCCGTGGCCGACCACATGCTCCGGGAAAGGCTGTCCCGATGCGTACAACAGACGACACGATGAGGCTGGACGCGGTGTTCGCTGCGGTCATTGACCGGCTCCGCGCCATCCCGGTCATCGGCCCGCGGGCCGAAGCCGAGGTGCTGTTGACTACGCTGTTGGGGGTCAGGCGCACCGACCTGTTCGTGGCGGGGGAACGGCGGATCGCACCCGCCGATCTGCATCGTATCAATGTATGTCTCGCCCGTCGGGCAGCACGGGAACCCCTGGCGTACATTCTCGGTGAGACGGAATTCTACGGCCTTCGGTTTTCCGTGAATCCGTCGGTGCTTATCCCGCGGCAGGAAACGGAACTCATCGTCGAGGAAGCGCTGGTACGCCTGCAACAGATACCGGGTGAACCGATGGTCGCGGACATCGGAACCGGCAGCGGATGCATCGCGATCAGCATCGCGGCACACTGTCCGCGGGCGGTGGTGTACGCCACCGAGATCAGTCCAGAGGCGCTGGAAACCGCGCGGCAAAACTCCCGGCGTCACGGCGTGGAACCACGCCTGCGGTTCGTCCTGTCGGACATGCTTGAGACGTTCGTTGCGGATGGCACACCGCTGGATGTGATCGTGTGCAACCCCCCCTATGTCACCGACGATGAGTATACTCGTTCCATGCCCGAGAACACGTTCGAACCACAGGTCGCGCTCACCGCAGGCGACGGCCTGCGCTACTACCGGCGGCTGGCCTGTTCCCTGGGAGCCGTTCTGCGTCCAGGCGGGTGCCTGGTGCTGGAGCTGCACCCCGGGCATGCGGATCGCATCGAAGCGCTGTTCACCGAACGCGGTTTTGCAGTGGATCGCCGGATTCCGGACTATCCGGGCGCGTCCTGGGGAACGGTAATCGTGTACCCGGGAGCCGCCCGCCAGTCATGGATACCCTGAGAATCGTTGGTGGTGCACGTCTGTCCGGCACGGTGGCGGTGTCCGGTTCCAAAAACGCCGCCCTGCCCATTCTGTTCGCGACACTGTTGACGGACGGCGATGTCACGGTACACAATGTGCCCGACCTGCGGGACATCGATGTGACGTTGTCCATTCTCGGATGTCTGGGCAAGCAAATCATCCGACGAGGTGACGAGATCGTGGTCCGTACCCGCCATGAGCCGCCGGTGGACGCGGATGGGTACCTCGTGGCCCCCTACGATCTGATCCGCCGGATGCGGGCGAGCTTTCTGCTGGCGGGGGCGTTGCTGGCCAGGCATCGCAAGGTGCGGGTTGCGTTACCCGGCGGTTGCGCTATCGGGGTGCGGCCGGTGGACATCCACTTGGACGCTTTCCGAGCGCTCGGCTGCACCGATGCATTAGACGAGGGATACGTGGTTCTGCGCCGTCGCGTATTGCGGGCGGGGCGCATTGCGTTCCGGTTCCCGAGTGTGGGAGCCACCGAAAATGCGCTGCTGGCGGCTGCGCTGGCGCCAGGGGAGACGGTGGTATCAAACGCCGCCCAGGAACCGGAGGTAGCGGATCTCGCGGCGTTCCTCGGGAAACTGGGTGTTGCAGTGCACGGTGCCGGAACGCCCGTCTTGCGCATCCGGGGTGTGCGACGGATCCGCCGTGCCGCCGTGGAGCACCGCGTTATCCCCGATCGCATTGAAGCGGGGACGTACCTCCTGGCGGCTGCGGTAACCCGTGGAGCGGTGTTTGTGCGGGGTGCGGTGGCGGCGCACAATGCCGCACTGCTGGCGAAGCTGCGTGCGGCGGGCGTGGCGCTTGAAGTCCGGCCGGACGGAATCGGTGCGGCCTGGCGTCGCGCGCTCCGGCCGCAGCGGGTGGTGACGCGTCCGTTCCCGGGGTTTCCGACAGACCTGCAGGCGCAGTTCATGACGTTGATGGCGCTCACCCGCGGGCGTAGCGAGATTTGCGAGCACATTTTCGAGAACCGATTCGTGCACGTTGCCGAGCTGCGACGCATGGGAGCGGACATTACGCTCTCCGGACGCGTTGCGACCGTGTACGGCGTTCCCGCTCTCAAGGGTTGCCCTGTGATGGTTTCCGATTTGCGCGCGGGCGCTGCGCTGGTGTTGGCGGGTCTCGCGGCATCCGGGACGACGGTGGTGAACCGCCTGTACCATTTGGATCGCGGGTACGAGAAACTGGAGCATAAGCTGGCCGCTTTGGGTGCCGATATCAGAAGGGTGCGGAATTGACCATGGAAGAGGTGCAGAAGACCGTAGCGCTGGTGCTGGCCGACGTCCGTCGCGCCGGCGACGCGGCGATCGTGCGCTGGACGCGACGCTTCGACCGGTTGCCGCGGTATGCGGTTCGGGATATCAGGGTGCCCGTGCCGAGACGGTGTGGCGCTGGAAACCCCGCGTTGGAACGAGCCATCCGCACCGCCGTGGCGCGCGTGCGTGCGTTTCACGCCGCGGAAATGCGACACGTGCACCAGGCGTGGAGCATCCGTCGTGGCGGGCTGCGTGTCGGTCAACGTGTGCGTCCCGTGGATACTGTGGGTGTATACGTGCCTGGCGGGAAGTACGGCTACAACTACATCTCATCCATACTCATGGGTGTCATCCCCGCCCAGGAGGCGGGGGTGCGACGGGTGGTGTTGGCGACCCCACCGGGGAACGTCACCCGACCGGTGTTGTTCACCGCATCGTTGTTGGGGCTGCGCGAGGTGTACGCCGTCGGCGGCATCCAGGCGATTGGTGCGTTGGCGTACGGAACCCGAACGGTACCGCGGGTGGATATGGTCATCGGTCCGGGAAACCGCTGGGTGACGGAAGCGAAACGGCAGGTGTTTGGGGAAGTCGGCATCGACCTGCTTGCGGGACCCTCGGAAGTAGCCGTCGTCGCGGACCGGAGCGTGCCAACCGACGCCGTTGCGTACGAACTCCTGGCCCAGGCGGAGCACGACCCCGATGCTCGCAGCGTGCTCATCGCCATGGATCAGGAGACCGCGAGACGGGTATGCGCGCGTGTACGGGCGCTCCAACCGGAAATAGCGCAACGGATTGCGTGTACCATCGTTCGTTCTGATGCGGAGATGGTCCGCCACATCAATACCCTGGCACCGGAGCACCTGACGGTACTCGCCGAGCGCTGTGTCGCCGCGGCTGAGCGCGGAGTAGTCAACGCCGGGGCGATATTCCTGGGAGGTTGCGCATCCGCGGTGTTCGGTGACTATCTCGCAGGACCGTCGCACATCCTGCCCACCGCCCGAACTGCGCGGTTCAGCAGCGGGGTGTCGGTACAAACGTTCCTCAAGCGGAGCAGCGTGGTCGCCTTTTCTCCGACTGGGGTGCGCCCGCTGGTGCACGCGACCGCGACGTTGGCTGCGGCCGAAGGGTTGCCGAGGCACGCCGACGTCGTGTGTACCAAACGTGTCCGGAGGGGAAACCCATGAAACAACAACGTACCGCGTATGAACAGCGCACCACCGCTGAAACGGCGGTGACGATCGCGCTTTCCCTGGAAGGCGGGCGTCGCGAGATCCGCACGCCGCTGCCGTTTTTCAACCACATGCTGGAGCTGCTGGCGTTTCACGCGGGGTTTGGCCTGGAGGTCCGTGCGTCCGGTGATACCCATGTGGACGAGCACCACTTGGTTGAGGACGTGGGTCTGGTCCTGGGAACGGCGTTCGCCCGGGCGCTGGGTGATCGCACGGGAATCGCCCGGTACGGTTCCGTGATGACGCCGATGGACGAGTCGCTGTCCTACGTTGCGGTGGACATCTCCGGCAGGCCGCACCTGAGCTACGATGTGCGGTTCGCCCCGGTGTACCGGCGGGATTCGTTCGACCTGTCGGTGCTGCGGGAATTCTTTCAGGCGTTTGCGAACACCGCGCGGCTGACGCTCCACGTCAAAATGCTCGCCCGCGGCAACAACCACCATGTCGCCGAGGCCGTGTTCAAGGGTGTCGGCCGGGCGCTGGGATCCGCGGTCGCCGTCGTACGACGGGGCGTCCGTTCGAGCAAGGGGGTGCTATGATCATCATACCGGCGGTGGACCTGCACCAGGGCAAATGTGTCCGTCTGACCCAGGGAAAACTGGACCAGGAAACGGTCATCTCGACCGATCCGGCGTTCATCGCGCGGCTCTGGCAGGCACGGGGTGCCAAGCGGCTGCACCTGGTGGACCTCGACGGCGCGTACTGCGGCGGGGTGCAGCACTGGGACATCATCAAGCGCATCCGCGCGGAACTCAGCATCCCCATCGAGTTCGGCGGCGGCGTGCGCAGTCTCAGGACCGTGGAGAAACTCGACGAGCTGGGCATGGACCGCATCATCATCAGCACGGTGCTCATCAGCAACCCGCCGGAAGGCCGTAAAATCATCAAGACATTCGGCAGACGGATCATGGTGGCGGTGGACGTATACGACGGGAAGATCGCCATCGGCGGCTGGAAGGACCAGACCTCGGTGGCGGCCTTGGAGTTCATCGCACAGGTCCGCGATCTCGGGGTGGAGGAGATCATCTTGACCGACATCAACCGCGAGGGCATGTTGACGGGTGTCAACCTGGAAACCATCAGCGGCATTGTGGAGCAGGCGGGCATGAAAGTCATCATCTCCGGCGGGGTGACCACGCTGGACGACGTGCGACGCGTCCGGACACTCGAGCCGAAGGGGGTCACCGGTCTGATCATCGGCAAAGCATTGTACGCAGAGAAGTTCACCTTTGACGAAGCGGTGCGGATCGGGGAATCGGATGCGGAGCGGAGAGGAACATGAGCGACGCCACGGCGGAAGGTGCAAACACGGCGCAGCGGTTCGCCGCCTCGTTGAAGTACGATGATCACGGGCTCATCCCCGCGGTCATACAGGATGCGACGGACAACACGGTGCTCATGGTGGCGTACATGAACAGCGAGGCGGTGTTGCGCACGCTGTCGACGAGACGGACCCACTTCTACAGCCGCTCCCGCAGGAAGATGTGGATGAAAGGCGAGGAGTCCGGCAACGTGCAGGAGGTCGTCGAGGTGCTGTTCGACTGCGACGCCGACTGCCTGTTGATCCGGGTGATTCAGCGGGGCGGCGCAGCGTGCCACACCGGGTACCGGTCATGTTTTTTCCGTTCCGTCGGCCAGGACGGCGTCGTGCGCACCCAGGGCAAGCCGTTGTTCGATCCGGTGAAGGTCTACGGGCAAAAATGAGCCGGCTGAATATCTCGGCACGAGAATTCTGTCGCATCGCGCGGCGGCGCCGGGCAGGCACGCGGCTCGTCCTACCGGTTTTCCGGGAACTCGCGGTGGACACCGAGACCCCGGTTTCTCTGTACCTGAAACTGGCCCGCGAGGAGCGCTATTCCTACCTCCTGGAGAGCGCCGAGACCAGTCTCCGCTGGGGTCGGTATTCATTCATCTCCTATGATCCGGCGATCATCGTGCGTTCCGGAGACGACGGTGTACAGGTGACCGGACCGGCGGCACCCACGATGCCCGCGGGTTCAGGGCTCATCCCCACGTTGAAACGGCTGGTCAATTCGCTCGAGGTGCCCCCCGGGTTATGCGGCGGTCTGCCGCGTTTCTTCGGCGGCTTGGTCGGGTACCTGGGTTACGAGCTGGTGCACGAACTGGAACCGGCGGTACCGCGTCCCTCGCGGACTGATTTCCCCGGATTGCCGGACGGCTTTCTGGTTTTCAACCGCATGGTGATCGTGTTCGACCACTATCTCAACCGCATCCGGATCGTTGCGTTGGCGATGCCCGGGGAGGATCCGGACGGAGAGTACCGCCGCGCGGTCGCATCGATTGAAGCCGCGGTTCGCCGGATCGAGTCAACGGTCAGTGTAGCTCGTCACCTGCCGGTGCCCCGGCACATTCCCGTCTCAGGGCTTCTCAGAGGGTACCGGGCATCGTGCACCCGGACGGAGTACAAGGACATGGTTCGGCGCGCGGTTGAATACGTTCGACGGGGGGATGTGGTCCAGGTGCTGCCGTCGCGGCGACTCTCACGGCGCACTGATGCCGAACCCTTCGATATCTACCGCGCACTGCGCATGGTCAATCCGTCCCCGTACATGTTCTTCCTGCGGTTGGACGAAACGACCCTGGTGGGCTCGTCGCCCGAGGTTCTGGTACGTAAGACCGGCCGCACCATCGAAGTGCGTCCCATCGCGGGGACCCGTCCCCGCGGGGATGATGAACGGGCCGATCGGTGCTACGAACAGGAGCTCCGCGCCTCCGAGAAGGAGAACGCCGAACATCTGATGCTGGTGGATTTGGCCCGCAACGATATCGGACGCGTCGCGGCGTTCGGGTCCGTGCATTGCCCCGAGCTCAAAACGGTGGAACGCTACTCACACGTGATGCACCTGACGTCTCTGGTGCGCGGCACGCTGCTGCCCGGTTTGGATGCGATGGATGTGCTGGCGTCGTGTTTCCCCGCCGGAACGGTGTCGGGCGCTCCGAAGGTTCGCGCCATGCAGATCATATCCGAGTTGGAACGCACGACGCGGGGGCCGTACGCGGGAGCGGTGGGCTACTTCGGCCTGACCGGGGCAATGGACATGGCCATCACCATTCGGACGCTCGTATGCCGTGGCGGGATGGTGTACGTCCAATCGGGTGGCGGCGTGGTGGCCGATTCCGTCCCGGAGTTGGAATACCGGGAGACTCTCAACAAGGCGAAAGCGCCGCTGCTGGCGGTCTGGATTGCAGAACATCCGGAGGAGCGATGAGCACGGTCTATACCGTCGGTACTGCACGTCGTACACTGTTCGTCCTCGACAACTATGACTCGTTCACCTTCAATCTGGTGCAGTACCTCGGCGAACTGTGTCGCGAACACACCCGGATCGCCGGGCGTATCGTGGTGGAACGCAACGACCGCATCTCGGTGAGCGCAGTCCGCCGCCTGCGGCCGTCCGGCATTCTGGTCTCGCCCGGGCCGTGCACCCCGAAAGAGGCGGGTATTTCGGTTGAGTTGATCCGCGCATTCGCCGGAGTGGTGCCGCTCCTGGGAGTGTGTCTGGGCCACGAATGCATCGTCGCGGCATGGGGCGGGCGCATCGTTCGGGCGCCGGCGCTGTACCACGGCAAAACATCGCAGATCCACCACGACGGACGCACCATTTTTTCCGGGCTGCCCGATCCGTTTACCGCCACGCGGTACCACTCCCTGGTTGCCGATCCCCGCACGCTTCCCCGCGCTCTGGAAGTCTCTGCACGGACCGCCGACGGTGTTATCATGGCGGTCCGCGTGCGCGGGAGCGCCGTTCCAGTGGAGGGAGTCCAGTTCCATCCCGAATCCGTCATGACGACCGAAGGGAAGCGCCTGCTGCTCAACTTCCTGCGGATGACCGTCGGCCGTGCATGGGAGGAGCGTCGCCGGTGAACATACGTGAAGCCATACAGCGCGTGGTGGCGCGGGAGCATCTGTCTGAAGCCGAGATGATCGACGTTATGACCGCCATCATGGCGGGTGAGGCGACCGAGTCGCAGATCGCGGCGTTCATCACTGCGCTGCGCATGAAGGGGGAGACCGTCCAGGAAATCACCGGGGCCGCCCGCGTGATGCGCCAGTTCGCCGTGCCGGTGCGCCTGGAACGCAGTCAGTCGGTGAATCTGGACCGCGATGACATCAACATCGATGAAGAGACCATCGTGGATACCTGCGGTACCGGCGGAGATGGCACACGCACCTTCAACATCTCGACGGCCGCGGCGCTCGTGGTTGCGGGTGCCGGGGTGTTCGTCGCCAAGCACGGGAACCGCGCGGTTTCCTCGGCGTGCGGATCAGCCGATGTGCTCGAGCACCTCGGCGTCCGCCTGGAACTCACGCCCGAGCAGGCGTCGCGCTGCCTTTCGGAGACGGGGATAGTATTCCTTTTCGCGCCGGTTTGGCACACCGCCATGAAGCACGCGATCGGTCCCCGGCGTCAGATCGGCATACGGACCATCTTCAACGTGCTGGGACCGCTCACCAATCCCGCCGGTGCGAACGCCCAGGTCTTGGGGGTGTACGCGGAGTCTCTCGTTGAACCGATCGCGCACGTACTGCGGAATCTGGGTGTGCGACGTGCGTTCGTGGTGCACGGACGTGATACCGGCGACGAAGTCAGTGTGACCGGGGAGACCGTGGTTGCCGAGCTCGCCGGCGGCGCCATCACCCGTTCGATCATGACCCCGGAGCGCTGCGGAGTTCGCCGCGCGGAGTCCGCCGGCGAGCTCGCAGGGGGAGACGCGGCGCGCAATGCGGCGATCATTCGCGGCATTCTGGACGGCACCGACCGCGGCGCACGACGCGACGCGGTCATTCTCAACGCGGCGTTCGCCTTGGCGGCTGCGGGGCGTGCACCGGATCCTGCAGCGGCCGTGCTGATCGCTGAGCGGTCGCTGGATGGAGGTCGGGCGCTGCGTACGCTGGAAGCGCTGATCGATTGCACCAATGGCTGACGTGCACCCGATGCTACGTGGTATTCTGGATGCGACGCGCGCCGCGGTAGAAATCCGCCGGCGCCGGATCCCGCTGCCGGCGCTGCGGCAGGTGGTTGAGAGCGGTTGCAGGGTGCGACGGGATTTCGCCGGCGCACTGCGCCGGCCGGGGAGGCTCGCCGTGATCGCCGAGTGCAAACGCGCCAGCCCATCGGCGGGCACATTCCGCGATCACTACGATCCCGCGGCGATTGCACGGGAGTACCAGCGCCTGGGAGCCGCCGCGGTGTCGGTGCTCACCGAGGAGCGCCACTTCGGCGGATCGCTCGAACATCTGGCGGACGTGCGTGCGGCGGTGTCACTGCCCGTCTTGCGGAAAGATTTTGTAATTGATATATACCAGCTGTACGAGGCGGCGGCTGTCGGCGCCGATGCGGTGCTGTTGATCGGTTCGCTGCTCGATGACGGAATGCTGCGGGATCTGTCCGCTGCCGCGGACGAACTCGGCCTGGCCGCGCTCATCGAAGTGCACACCGCCCAAGACATCGAGCGTGCGATGCTCCTGAACGCCCGCATAGTGGGAATCAACAACCGCGACCTCAACGACTTCACGGTGGACGTATCCCGGGCGATCCGTTTGCGCGCGCTGATCCCGCCGGAGGTGATCGCGGTTGCAGAGAGCGGGATTGATGACGGTGCGCGGTTCGCGGCCGTGCGCGCTGCAGGGTTCGACGCGGTGCTGATCGGGACGCACTTCATGCGGGCCGAGAGCATCGCCGGAGCCTTTGAGGAGCTGATGGCTCCGGTGGTGGGAAACGACGGATGACCAAGGTCAAGATCTGCGGTATCACCAATAAGGACGATGCATTCTGGGCGGCCAGCCTGGGTGCGGATTTCGTGGGCATCAATCTCTCCCGCGTATCAAAACGGCATGTATCGATCGCGATGGCCGGGGAAATCATCGCCGCCCTGCCCCCCTTCACGATCCCGGTGCTCGTGTTCGTAGATGAGCCTGCGGTGGTTATCGCCAGGGCGGTTGCGAAGTTGCGGGTTCGTCACATCCAGCTGCATGGGACCGAGACCCCTCAAACGTGCACGGAAATCCGCGGTGTGGTGCCGGGGGGCGTTCTCATCAAGGCGGTGCGTGTTGAGCAGCGCAGGCCGGCGGATGACACCGACCGCGCCGCCATGGCCGGGTCGCTCATCGAGCAGGCCGCGCCATACACGTCGGTGGTCGACCACCTGCTGTTCGACGTGCGGCTGGAGGGTGAGCCGGGGGGGACCGGGGTCTCCTTCGACTGGTCGGTACTGGCCGCTGCGCGTCCGCGGTTGGAGGCGCTGGGTGCACGATCGTGTTTCCTGGCCGGTGGTTTGACGCCGGACAACGTCGCCGAAGCTATTGAGACCGTCGATCCATTCGCGGTGGACGCCGCGTCGGGAGTCGAGCGGTTGCCGCGCCGGAAGGATTTCGAGAAGATGAAACTCTTTATCCGGAACGCGAAGGGGTGAACCCATGCGACGAACAATGGTGTGCGCTGTGCTGGCGGTGTGTACGGTGGTCGTGACCGGGGCTGGATACGCGCAGCAGTCGCGGGATCCGGCGGCGCTGGTTGCCAAGGTGAACGGAGCGGTGTTCGTCGTCCGGGGAGACGGACGAGCGAAAGCGGTGCAGTACATGCCGCTCTACATCGCCGACCGGTTAGAAACCGGTCCGAAGTCGTCCGTGGAAATTTTATTTGATACCGGCATCAATCTGCGCATTGAGGAAAACTGCTCGGTGGAACTGGCGTCTCTGATGTTGGGGCGGACTCCGAAAAAATCTGTGAAATCGGTGAGCATGGAGGTCAACGTCAAAACCGGCGGTGTGCTCGTCGACGGTGCCACCATCAAGAATAAATACCAGTTGCAATCCATGAAAGTGCGCACTCCTACGTCCGTGGCGGCCATCCGGGGAACGGTTTTCTACGCCGGGGTCGCCGGGGACGGTTCCGGCAAAGTGGCGGTCTTTGAAGGCGCGGTGCAGGCCTACCGCACCGACCGCGATGAGACCTCGGGTGTGGCGGTGGTGGCGGGACGTCAGGCGGTCATCGGGTTCTCGGACGATGTGCCGTCCGTCGGCGGGTTCGATGATGAGACGCGCGCGTACGGATTGTCGGTGGTGGAGGAGTATCGCAAGGCGGTGGCGTACTACCGCAGGCAGCTGGACGCTTTCAAAAAACAGCGCGACCTGTGGATCCGGGAGCACAAAGACGCCTTCATGCGTGAAATCGAACGGGACAAACGGGACTTCATGCAAAAGCGCGAAGGCTCCGGTGACGATAAGATAAAACGCATCATGAACGATCCGGATCTCCGGTGATCCCCGGTCTCCGGGAAGGATGGTCCCATGTTCGACGAAGCGAAAAAGCAGCTCATTCGGCAGAAGATAGACGAGGTTCGGCCCATGCTCCAGCGGGACGGCGGCGACGTTGAGGTTGTCGAAGTTACCGACGACGGCCGGGTGCGCGTCCGCCTCAAAGGAGCCTGCGCTCACTGTGCCATGTCGGTGATGACGCTGAAGATAGGTATTGAGGGATACCTCCGCAAAACGGTTCCGGAGATATCAGCGGTGGAATCGGTCGAGTGAAAATACGGCCGCTGGGTGCCGCCTTGGCTGCTCGCCGGTGCGACGAAGGGGGTTCCGCGGGGGGATCTCGCATACCCGCGGCTTGAGACTCAGCATACATTCGAACCGGATCGTGCCGACGGAGTCACGGTTCCGGGGAACGGGAGCGGTTCATGAGCGTGCCGTTGTTGGATCTGCATGCGGCGGACGCCGAGTGCGAACAGGAAATCCTGACCGCGGTCGCCGAAGTCATACGCCGCCGGGAATTCATTCTGGGCCGGGAAGTCCATGCGCTGGAGGCATGGTTCGCGGACTACTGTGCCGCGCGCCATGCTGTCGGGGTGTCTTCGGGGACCGCTGCGCTGTACCTGTCGCTGCTGGCTGCGGGAGTCAAACCGGGGGATCGGGTCGTTACCTCACCGTTCACATTCACCGCGACCGGTGAGGTCATCCTGCGCGTCGGTGCCGTTCCCGTGTTCGTGGATGTGGATGCGCAGACGCGTACCATGGATCCGCAGGCCGTTGCGGCGGCGTTTTCTTCCTACCCGCGGATCACCGCCGTGATGCCGGTGCACCTCTACGGAATGCCCTGCGACATGGATCCGATTACCGCCGTCGCACGCCGGTACAACGCGCGGGTTATTGAGGATGCGGCGCAGGCGCACGGTGCCCGGTACCGGGACAGACGGGTCGGTTCCCTCGGCGATTGCGCATGTTTCAGCTTCTATCCCACCAAGAATCTCGGTGGGTACGGCGACGGGGGAATGGTCGTCTGTTCGGATGATGCGATTGCGCAGGAAATCGCTCAGTTGCGCAACCACGGCCGGGTACAACACTACCTCCACGAAAAGATCGGGTACAACGAACGGTTGGACAACCTGCAGGCGGCGGTGCTGCTGGTGAAATCGTCGCGCCTGGACGCCTGGAACGAACGTCGCCGCCGCATCGCCGCGTGGTATTGCGATGCACTCCAGGGCGTCGGCGATCTGCAGCTTCCGGAAACCCCCGTCTGGGCGGAGCCGGTCTACCATCTCTTCGTGGTACGATCGCAACGCCGCGACCCGCTGATGGCCCACCTGAAGCAGCGGGGTATCGGATGTGCCGTGCAGTACGCCGTGCCGCTCCACCGCCAGCCCGCATACCGGGAACGGTGCATTGCCGCAGGTCCTCTGGGCGTGGTTGAGCGGTTGTGCGCGGAAGTGCTCAGCCTGCCCATGCATCCGGCTATGACGGAATCCCACGTCGGGCTGGTGGCGGACGCCGTCCGCTCGTTCTTCGCGTGACCGCCGAACACATGCCGGTTCAGACGGCGCCGTCTCGCGCGCAGCGTGTGCTGGTGGTACTGCCCGCGTACAATGCCGAACGAACCATCACCCTGGTGCACCAAGATCTGTCCCGTTTCCCGTACGATCTGCTGTTGTGCGACGATTGCTCGACCGATCGTACCGTTGCGGTGGCTCAATCCCTCGGAATTCCGGTCATACGCCACGAGCACAATCGGGGGTACGGCGGCAACCAGAAAACGCTGTACGCCGCAGCGTTGCAGACAGATGCGGACATCATCGTCATGGTCCACCCGGACTACCAGTACGACCCGACCGTCATACCCCACATGGTCGCCTTCATCGAGGCTGGGATCTGCGACGTAATCCTGGGCAACCGCATCAGAACCCGCCGCGACGCCATCGCGGGAGGCATGCCTCTCTGGAAGTACCTCGTCAACCGCGCCTCCAGCCTGTTCGAGAACATCTTGCTGGGACAGAACCTCGGCGAGTGGCACTCCGGTCTGCGTGCGTACTCCCGCCGGGTGTTGGAAACCATCCCGTGGGAGCGTAACAGCGATGATTTCGCGTTCGACCAGCAGTTCTTGATGCAGTGCGTATTCTGGAAGTTCCGCATCGGTGATGTGCCGGTCGGTACCAGATATTTTCGCGAAGCGTCCAGCATCAACCTGCGGCGCAGCGTGGTGTACGGAATGCACACGCTGTGTGCACTGGGACAGCTGCTGCTGGCACAGGCGGGGATCGCGCGATGCGCAATATTTCGCGAACGGCATTGACCTGCGCTGTCGCCGTTTTCGCCGTGGTGCTGGTATTCAGGTTTCTGGCCGTGGAGATTCCTGCCGTGTTCTTCGCGATGGGGATCGAGACCGCCGTCGCCGCGGGTATCCTGCTGTCGGCGGCGGCGCTGGGGGATCTGCTGGTTGCCGCGATCGGGTTCCCGGTGCGCGCCGGTTTCGAGCGGCTGTTTTTCTCGGGAACCCTGGGACTCGGGGCGCTGGGTACCGTGATAGCCCTGTTCGGATTCACCGGAATGCTGCGGGTGCCGCTCCTCGCCGGGACGGTGGCGCTGCCGCTCCTGCTACGGCGCCGGGCGGTCGGCGAGATGCTGCAGGGTGTGTCGGATGACGTGCGCGACCGATGCACCCGAGGACATCGTCTGACGGGTGCAGCGGCGCTCGTCGCAACCGCTGCCGCGCTGGCAGCAACCTGTCTGGCTGCGTACGCGCCGCCGATGCAGTATGATTCCCTCGTCTACCATCTCGCCCTGCCTGGGGCCTACCTTCGGGAAGGACGCGTGTTTGCTGTTCCCTACAACCTCTACACCCATTTTCCGCAGTTGACGGAGATGCTGTTCATGGTAGGCATGGCGCTGTGCGATGATGTGGTGCCGTCTCTGCTTTCGTGCGGAGCGCTGCTGCTGTTGTGCATGGGCGTGGTGGCGTTCGCGGAAGAGTACCGGGATGGCCGGACGGGACTCGTTGCAGTGCTGCTGCTGTGCACCGCTCCGGCGAGCGTATTCCTGGGGTCGTCCAGCTACGTGGAGGTGATTCTCGCTCTGTTCACGTTCGCGGCGCTGTATGCCGTCGTACGGGCGGTGACGGAACCGGCGGACGACCGGGTGTTGAGATCTGCCGCAGTGGCGGGACTGTGCGCCGGATGTGCGCTCTCAGCGAAGTACACCGGCGGCATAACCGTGGTGGTCGTCACGGGCATACTCGCGGTCATGGGGTTCACCGCGGGACGAGCGGTCCACGGGTTGAAGCGCGCCGGGGTTGCAGCTGCTGCCGCGGGAGTGGTGTTCGCCCCGTGGGCGCTGAAGAACATCGTCGTGGTCGGGAATCCGGTGTTCCCATTCCTCTACGATCTTATCGGATACCGCAACGTCGCGTGGACCGACGCCAGCGCCCGTGGATACTTCGCGATGCTCACCGAGTACCGTCACCACGGCAACGTGCTGGTGGAACTCCTGCGTCTGCCGTTCGCCCTCATCGACCGGCCGACCAGCTTCGGCGGCGGCGCCGATGTGCTGGGGGACGGCGGCTGGCCGCTGCTCTGCGTGTTCGTCCCGCTGGCGGTGTTCGCTCGCAGCCTCACGCCGGGGATGGTGGTGGCGCTCGCGTTCGGTATCGTGCACTTCCTGGTATGGTTCGCCGCAAAACCGGTGCTCCGGTTTCTCTACCCGATGTATCCCGTGGGGGCTTTGGCCGCCGCCGTCGGGTGCCTGGCGGCCGGTGATCGTGGCGGGGCGGTCGTGCGTGCTGCCATTCGGGTGGTGTGCGGGTTGTTCTTCATCGTTCACGGCATCACGGTGCTGGGAGTGTTTGACCGCATGGGGACACTGCGGCCGGTGCTCGGCATCGAATCCCGCGACGCCTACCGTGCAGGGAGACTGAACCATTCACCGTATCCTGCCTGGCGCTGGCTGGAACGTCACACCGATCACGACGCGCGGGTGTTGCTGGTCGGCGACCAGCGGGCACACGGGTGTCCGCGACGGTGTGTGGCGCCGTCGGTGTTTGCGCCCAATCCGCTGGTCTCCTGGGCGGACAGTGCCCAGGATGCCGCGGCGTTGGCGGATACGCTGCGTGCACAGGGGTTTTCCCATGTTGTTTTCAATGAAGGAGAGGGTAGCCGTCTGCACGAGGGATACGCTATCTTCAACTTTTCACCGCACGGCGCTGCGGTGTGGCGGGAGTTCCGCGCATCCATGTCCGCCGTATTCAGCGAACGCGGCGTGACCGTCTACCGGTTGCACCCATGAATTCGTGGATGTCGTCGCGTGCAGCGTGGAGAACCGTCGGCCTGCTGGTGGTGCTCGCGGTGGGGATGCAGCTGCCGTTCGTGCACCGGGCGTACTTTATCGACGACTGCTACCACAGCATCGTCGCGCGACAGATCCTGCGCGATCCGGTCGACCCGTACGGATTCACAGCGGGCGAGCTTTCGGGATCCATGGAAGGGTGGACCCGCGGCGAAGCGCCATGGCTGGTGAATCCCCCCGGCATGCACTATCTGCTGGCGTGCGCCATGTATCTGGCGGGTCCGGAAAACGTCACGGGACATCGCGTGCTGTTCCTGGTGTTTCCCGCACTCAGCGTCGCACTGATGTACCTGTTCGCCTGCCGTCACGTTGCGCATCCGGCTGCGGCGACGGTACTGGTGTCCCTGACCCCCGCATTCCTGGTCACCTCCATCGGACTGATGATCGACAGTCCGCTGCTGACGTTCGCGCTGGCAACGGTGGTGGCGCTGGATGAGGCGATTGAACGCCGCAGTGTGTTGTGGGGGATCGTCAGCGCCGTATGCCTGGGGTGCTGCGTTTTGATTAAGTACACCGGTGGTGCGATGGCGGCCGTCGTGGCTGCGATGCTGTGGGTGCGGCGGGACCGCATCCGTTCGTGGATGCCGTGGGCGGGGTATGCGGCAGTCCCCGCGGTGATGTTCGGGGCGTGGACCATGTGGAACGTTGTTTCGCACGGAGAATCCCATTTCCTGCGGAGTCTGCAGAGCATCAGCATTGAAACGCCGGTGGCGAAACTGTTCTCGCAACTCTGCTTTTTCTCCGGATGCCTGGTTTTTCCGGCAGTGCTATTGGCGGTGGTATGGGTGATTCGCAGGCGCCGGGTGCCGCTGTACACCGCACTGGGACTGTGGGTGACGACGGCGGGTGTGCTGACGAGTCCGGCGGGCGGGTTCTCGCTGCTGCAGGGCGTCATGCTGGGGTTCCTGTTGGCAACGTCGGTCGTCGGCATTGTGTATGTCGGGACGGTGCTGCTACGGCGCAACGACCAAACGGTCACCGTCTGTTTGGTCTGGTGGGTGACGGTGTTCGTGCTGATGTACCGTTCCATCGGGTGGGCCGCCGCGCGGTACTACCTGCTGTTGCTGCCTCCAACGGCGGTGCTGGTTGTCACTGCGGTGGAACGGCTGATTGGAGAAGAACGGGTGCGGCGCGCGCTCATGGGTGCGGCGGCGACGCTGACAGGTACAGTCGCGGTCATGGCCGGTATCGCGGACTATCTGCAGGCCGAGGTGAACCGCCGCATCGCGGCGGACGTTCGCGCGTTCCGACCGTCTGCCTGCGGACGTGCGTTCTTCATCGGGAATTCATTCCTCGGCTACACCGCGTACCTTGAACGGGATGGCTGGCGCATGTACTGCGGATTTGAACCGCTGCGCGCCGGCGATCGGGTGTTGGTGTGCCGCATGCTTTCGCAGCCCGTCACCAACCGTCTCATGCCTCTCGTCGGAGATCTTCCCGCAGCGGCCGTGCCGGTGCGCACCTTCCGGTATGAGAGTGGGTTTCCGGTGAGAGTCATGAGTAAGCGCGCGACGGCGGGGTTCTACGGTTCGTTCATCGGTTCCCTGCCGATCGCCTGTTCACGGGATACGCTCGAGGTGTTTGACCTTTTCCACGTGGTGCGGGATACCGACGGTTCGCCTGGTTCGGGCGCGGCCACACCCGTTCCAGGGGGGCGTACGGTGTTGCGGTAGATGCGGACAGTCGGGTTGTGGAAACGCGACAAACGCCTGCCGGAAAAGGCGCATTCCAGCACGAACCGGTTTCCGCGGTCGACCACGGTATCAGCTACGATGACGTAATCGAACCGGTCGTAACTGTCCGGACCGTACGCACCTTCCCAGTCGACCGTCACCTGGTACGGTTCGCCGGGTTTGAACTCAGCGGTGTACGGGAACCGCAGGATGTTGCTCCCCGGTGGAACGTTCTCCTGTATCCACGCCGATGCTTGCAGCCGGGTGTCTGGTTTCGAGAGCGTCACACCGGTGGTTACCAAGTTCGGCACGAACCACGCGGCGCAGAGCGCGGCTCCGGCAGGGAATATCCACGGACGGAACTGTCGGGCGATGCGGTCCATTACGGCTGCGACGCCGATGAACAGGAACGGGAACAGCGGCAGGAGGTAGTGCGGGCTGACCGCTTTCCAGGGGCTGATCATCAGGAAAAGGACCAGGGGGAAGGAAAACAGGTATCGTTCCATCCGGGATGCTTCTCTGCGGATCGCGCCGATCACCAACACCAGGATGCACAGTGGTCCGATGCCGACCGCGAGGTGATGCAGTGCACTCCCCATGCGGGGGATCAGCCCGGCTGCTTCCGGTTGCGCAACGTGGGAATAAATGACCGAGAAACGCGACCGGAAGGCCGGGAAATCCAGCAGGGCGTACGGAGTCCCGAGCAGGAAGCTTCCCGCGGCGACCGCCCACCCCAGGAGCACCGTCCGGACGTGTGCGGGGCGGTACCCATCCCGGGTGCAGAGCGGAAAGAGCGCGGCGTTGACCAGGAGCGCCGCCGGGTAGTATTTCGTCGAGGCCCCGAGTCCGATGACCGCACAGCCGAAAATGATGTTACGCGGCATATCGCGCAGCGCACCGCGGAGCAACAGGTGGGCGCCCACGGTGACCAGCAGCACCGCCGCCGCGTCCGGCGTGGCATAGTGGCAATGAAGGATGTGCAGGGGATTCATCGCCAGCAACAGAGCCGCGACCAATCCGACGCGGTGGTTGTACAGCAGCACACCCGTGCGGTAGACGACCCACACGGTTGCCGCACCACACACCGCGCTCAAGGCGCGGGCGAGAATATAGATATCGGCGGCGTCACGAGCGAGATACCGCTGGATGAACTCCTCCAAAGGTCCAAAGGCTCCCAGCAACATCCCGAGTGCATGATATACGTGCCATAGGAACGCCAGGGTGTACAGGAACAGTGACGGGTAATCAAAGAAAACGCGAGGGTGCAGATCCCCGGACAGAAACCGCATGGCGTAGAATATCACCACCGACTCATCGACATGGGCGTACTTCATGGGGAGTCCCCACCCGATCCCCCAGAACCGCGCCGCGAGCGCCACGGCGACCGTTCCAGCGGCTGCCCAGGAAAAGGAAATCCGTGATTGATTCATAGGTTGTCACCGCTGCTAATAGAATAATCCGCGGTGGAATACAAGCCGGAGCGCGCTTCCGCCCGGGACCTCACCGAAGTGGTTACCGTGCACGTGCCCGGTCGGCACTTGACTTTATGGATTTTCTTTTGTAGAAGTACATAGTCAAACGATGTGCTCGGATGCGGGGTGGAGCAGCCCGGATAGCTCGCCAGGCCCATAACCTGGAGGTCGGTGGTTCAAATCCACCCCCCGCTACTTTTTTGTCCTCTCACCATTCGTTGCCTCCCCTACGTTGCAGCATGGTTGTCGTTGACCGGTCTCGGCATGCGCTCATCCGGTGAAAAACGCACCATCCGTGATTCCGGAAGGTCGCACGGTGCGCAGGGGAGAGCATAGCACCAGTGTGAGCTCGTGGGATGCGCGTGCATTTCTGATTCCGGGCGATCAGGAATGTGTCCACCTTGATTCCCTGACGAGGATTTTGTACAGTTTTCGGTATGTCATTGCGAAATCTCTCCAACTTCCTGACACAGGCGCTCGACTGGGCGATTGTGCTGGTGGCTGCGTACTGGTTCCTGCGGTTCATCCGAGGCACCAAGGCGATGCGTATCCTGTGGGGTTTGGCTGGTGTCGGCGCGTTGTATGCAGCCGCGCGTTTCCTGGGACTGCAAACGACGTCGTATGTCTTGGCACAGATATGGGTTCCCGCGATTACGGTCATCGCGATCGTTTTCCAGCCGGAGATCCGGAGCGCTCTCGCCGAGCTTTCGGCGGTGCCGCGGCGGTTCGGACGGCACAACGACGAGTCACCCATCGAAGCGGTTGTCACGGCGGTTGAAGACCTGTCCGCACACCGCACGGGAGCGCTCATCGTTCTGCAGCGGGAAGTGGGGCTGCGTGACTACATCGCCACCGGGATCCGCCTGGACGCCCGGGTGAGCAGGGATGTGCTGGTGAGCATTTTCAACGCCGGCTCTCCGCTGCATGACGGTGCGACTGTGCTGGTGGGATCCCGCATCGCGGCGGCGCGCTGCATCCTGCCGTTGTGCGAGGAAAGTTACTGCCAGAAATACGGCACCCGCCATCGTGCGGCAGCCGGTATCGCGCAGGCGACCGATGCGGTCGCCGTCGTGGTCTCCGAAGAGACGGGCCGGGTGACAGTGGTCCAGGGCACGAACTTCATGGCGAATATCCCGCGGGAGGAACTGCGGCGTATGCTCAACGAACTGTGCTGGGATCGGGGGTTGCTCTATGGTTGACGATGCTGCCCAGCTGCGGGCGGTAGAAGACAAATACGATGCCTCCAAAATCAAGGTACTGGAGGGTTTGGATGCGGTCCGCAAGCGACCCGCGATGTACATCGGATCCACCGGCGCCCCCGGATTGCACCACCTGGTGTACGAAGTGGTGGACAACTCGGTGGATGAGGCGCTGGCGGGGGCGTGCCGCAACATAGAAGTGATCCTGCACGACGACGGATCCTGCTCGGTAACGGACGACGGCCGCGGCATTCCCGTGGATCCGATGAAGGGGACGAAGGACCCGAAGATTGAGGGCAAGTCGGCGCTGGAGGTCGTGCTCACCGTCCTCCACGCGGGCGGGAAGTTCGACCGCAAGGCATACCAGGTGTCGGGCGGATTACACGGAGTCGGTGTATCGGTGGTCAACGCGCTGTCTGAATGGCTCACGGTGGAGAGCCGCCGCGGCGGAAAGGTGCACGTGCAGCGGTTTGAACGGGGGGTTCCCCAGGGACCGCTCAAGGTGACGGGAACGGCGGACGGGACCGGGACGAAGGTCCGCTTCCTGCCCGACGCAGAGATTTTTTCCACTACCAAGTTTTCGTTCGATGTACTGGCCAACCGGATGCGCGAGATCGCGTTCCTCAACCCGGGACTCCGCATCTCGATTATTGATGAACGGGAGACGGAGGACAAGGAGAAAACGTTCAAGTACGACGGCGGTCTGGTGGAGTTCGTCCGGTTTCTCAACGAGGGGCGCCAGGTACTCCACCCGGAACCGGTGTACATCTCCAAGAAGCAAGACGGCATCTCGTTGGACGCGGCGTTGCAGTACAACGACGAGTACGACGAGCGCATCTACACCTTCGTCAACACCATCCACACCACCGAGGGCGGCACGCACCTGTCGGGGTTTCGTTCGGCGCTGACGCGGGTGATCAACGACTACATCAAGAAGCAGGACCTACTCAAGGGCAAGACGCTGAACGTGACGGGCGAGGATGTGCGGGAGGGTCTGTCCCTGGTCATTTCCATCAAGATACCCAATCCCCAGTTCGAAGGCCAGACCAAGACCAAGCTGGGCAACTCCGAGGTCGAGGGGCTGGTGCGCTCCATCGCGGGTGACGCCCTGGCGACGTTCTTCGAGGAGAACCCGCAGGTCGCAGGGCGCATCTGTCAAAAAATCATCGCGGCATCCGAGGCGCGTGACGCGGCGCGCAAGGCACGCGAACTGGTGCGCAAGAAGAGCCTGCTGGAAACCGCCACGCTGCCGGGGAAACTCGCGGACTGCTCTGAGAGCGACCCGGAGAAGTGCGAGCTGTTTATTGTCGAAGGTGAGTCCGCGGGCGGTTCCGCCAAGCAGGGGCGCGATCGCGCCTTCCAAGCCATCCTGCCGCTGAAGGGCAAGATCATCAACGTGGAGAAGGCGCGGCTGACCAAGGTCTTGAGCAACGACGAGATCCGCACCCTCGTGACCGCCATCGGGGCGGGTGTGGGTAAGGAGGAGTTCGATCCCGCGAAGGTACGCTACCACAAGATCATCATCATGACCGACGCGGATGTGGATGGTGCGCACATCCGGACGTTGCTGTTGACCTTCCTGTACCGTCAGATGTTGCCGCTCATCGAGCACGGCTACGTCTACATCGCCTGTCCCCCGCTGTACAAAGTGAAACGGGAGAAAAAGGAATTCTACGTGGACACCGAGCAGCGTCTGCAGGAAATGCTACTCAAAGAAGAGGCAAAACGCACCGGGGTCATTCTCGGCGCACGGAAGCTCGATCCGGCGACGGAGAGCGCCGCCATCAACGATCTGTTCAAGGCGGTGCTTTCGTACACAGGGCTGCTGACCCGGCTCAAGAACAAGGATGTATCGTGGGAACAGTACGAGGAATTCCGCACCCAGGATCGGTTTCCGCTCAGCGTGGTGACCTACAACAAGAGCCGGCAGTTCATCTTTTCCGAGAAGGAGCGGCAGGAGCACAAGGAACGCATCCTGGCGGACAAGGGCGCCGGAGCGGAGACGATGTACTACTTCAAGGAACTCTGGGAGTTCGAGCCGCTGAACAAACTCGCCGCCCGTCTGAACAAGGCGGGACTCGAACTACGCATGACGCCGGGCGACGTCCCGATCGCGACTCTCGTAGACGACGAAGGCGAGCATCCGGTCAAAACCGTTCCGGATTTTGCCGCGCTGGTCACCGAGCGCGCGAAACATGGTTTCGAGATCCAGCGCTACAAAGGATTGGGTGAAATGAATCCGGAGCAGCTCTGGGAAACGACCATGGATCCCCGGACACGTCGTTTGCTCCGCGTCCAGCTGGAGGACGCCATCGAGGCTGACCGGGTGTTCTCGACGCTGATGGGAGAACACGTGGAACCGCGGCGTGCGTTCATCGAGGCGCACGCGCTGGAAGTTCGGAACCTGGACGTGTAGTCCGTCGCCGCACGCCAGGGGCACGCAGACCACACCAACTGTCCCAAGGAGGACACCATGAAAGCCGTTATCTCCAAGATCAAAGCACGCGAAATACTCGATTCCCGTGGCAATCCGACCGTTGAGGTGGATGTTCTGCTGTCGGACGGGACGCTGGGCAGGGCGGCCGTGCCCTCGGGCGCATCCACGGGGGAACACGAGGCTCTGGAACTCCGCGACGGTGATGCCCGGCGGTATTTGGGCAAGGGCGTGACGAAGGCGGTGGACAACGTCAACAAGAAAATAGCCCGCCGGCTGGTCGGGAAAGATGCTTCCCGTCAGCAGGACATCGACCAGATGATGCTGGAGATGGACGGGACCGAGACCAAAGCGAACCTGGGTGCCAACGCGATCCTCGGTGTATCGCTGGCGGTCTGCAGAGCCGCAGCCGCGAAGCACCGGATGCCCCTGTACGACTACATCCGTTCCGTGTACGATTTGAAGATGAAAGGCTACCGCATGCCGGTGCCCATGATGAACGTGCTCAACGGCGGCGCGCACGCGGACAACAATGTGGATTGCCAGGAGTTCATGATCTTGCCCGTCGGTGCGAAGACCTTCCGCGATGCAATCCGCATGGGTGCCGAGGTATTCCACAACCTCAAGAAGGTCCTGAAAGCCAAGAAGCTCAACACCGCGGTCGGGGACGAGGGCGGGTTCGCACCGAACCTCGGCTCCAACGCGGAAGCGCTGGATGCCATCATGGAAGCGATTCATGCTGCAGGGTACAAGCCGGGAACCGATGTTGCCCTGGGTCTGGATTTCGCCGCCAGTGAGTTGGAGAAAGACGGTGTGTACAGCCTGGATGGAGAGCCGGCGGATAAAACGAAGACCTCCGACCAGATGATCTCGTTCTACGAGGAGTGGATCGGCCGCTATCCGATCGTCACCCTCGAGGACGGTCTGAGCGAGCGCGACTGGGACGGCTGGCAGCGGTTAACCGAGCGCCTGGGACGGCGCGTCCAACTGGTCGGTGACGATATCTTCGTCACCAATCCGAAAATCTTCCAGAAGGGAATAGACCGCGGCATCGCCAATGCCATCCTGGTGAAGGTCAACCAGATCGGCTCTCTGACGGAAACCATCGATGCGGTGCAGCTGGCATACCGCAGCAACTATCGCGCCGTCATTTCGCACCGTTCGGGTGAAACCGAAGATGCATTCATCGCGGACCTTGCGGTCGCGCTCAACACCGGACAGATCAAGACCGGTTCTGCATCCCGCACGGATCGTATCTGCAAGTACAATCAGCTGCTCCGTATCGAGGAAAACCTGGGCGCCAAAGCCAAGTACCCCGGCATGGCGGATTTCCGGCGCTGACGGAGCAAGGATTCGGTGTCCGGTTCAGGCGGGGATCGTCCGCGCCGCCCTGATCCGCGGGTGGTGTTGATCGTACTCGGCATCCTGGGGGTTGGATACCTCTACGTGTACCACGCGGTGATCCAGTACCTGCGTGTGCGCCGCGTGCGTGCCGTGGTGGAGCGCCGTCTGGATGCCGCCCGGGAACGCAACAGACGCCTGGAGACCGAGGTGCGTCTGCTGCAGTCTGACGAGGCGACTCTGGAATACGAGATCAGGCGCCAGCTCGGATACTATGCTCCTGGTGAACAGGTGATTGTGCTGCGAAGCAGCAATACCGCCGCATCGGAACGGTAACGCATGGACAGATCACTATTTCTCAGGTCACGGGAGGGACGGCGGTTCCTGCCCGTGATCGGGCTTGAGGTGCACGTCGAACTCAAGACCCGCAGCAAGATGTTCTGCTCCTGTTCCGTGGGATTCGGCGCCGGGCCAAATACCAACATCTGTCCGGTCTGTACCGGTCAACCCGGGGCTTTGCCTGTCCCCAATGTCCAGGCGGTGAAGTACGCGCTGATCGTCGCGCACGCCCTGCGGATGGAGTCGATCAACCGTCGTTCGGTTTTCGCCCGGAAGAACTACTACTATCCCGATCTTCCCAAGAACTATCAGATCTCTCAGTATGAACTGCCTATAGCCACCGGCGGCTGCCTGGAAGCCAAGGTGGTGCGGTACCATCCATCAGGGGAACCGGGATCGTCCGGTTCCGCGGAACCCATCCCCGGGACGAACCCGTCCTACGCACCGTATCCCGTGCGGATCACGCGAATCCACCTCGAAGAAGACGCCGGGAAACTGCTGCACGACATCGGCAGCCGTGAACTCGACCATACGCTGGTGGACTACAACCGCGCCGCCACGCCGCTTTTGGAGATCGTGACGGAGCCGTGTCTGCACTGTCCAGCCGATGCGGTCGCATACCTGGAGACGCTCCAGAAGACGCTCCGCCACCTTGGCGTCTCCGACTGCGACATGGAAAAAGGGGCGTTCCGCTGCGATGCCAACATCTCGGTCACGGAAATCGGTGACGGATCCGATGGCTATCCTCTCGGGGTCAAGACCGAACTCAAGAACATGAACTCATTCGAGGCCATCCGCATCGCGCTGGAACACGAGATAGAACGGCATATCGCGACGCTGGCGCGTGGGGGGCGTATCGTGCAGGAGACGCGCCTGTGGGACGCCGACGCGCGAGAAACCGTGTCCATGCGCAGCAAGGAGGAAGCGCACGACTACCGCTATTTTCCCGACCCGGACCTCCCACCGCTGGTTGTTGACGATCATCTCTACGAGGAAACGCTGGCAGCGGCGCGCGCCGTCACCCTTCCGTACGCGCGGGAACGTTTCTTCGTTAGTGAGTACGGCCTGGATGCTTTTTCGGCGGGTCTGCTGACTGAGCGCAGGGATGTCGCCGATTTCTACGAACGTGCCGTTGCCGCACTGCCGGCGGCGGGAACGGTGGCGCGTGCCGAACTCGCCCGCCACGTCGCCAATATCATGACGCGGTACGCCTTCGAACACCGGAATGAGCAGGAGACGATTCGCGAGGAATCGGCCCCGCAGGGGATGCGTTCCGTTCCCGGCGAACCCGGTCAATACGCTGAACTGGCGGTGATGTACCACGACGGCACACTGTCATCAAAACTGCTCGGAGAGGTCTTCCGCCGCATGCTGGATTCACGGAAGAGTCCCCGAGACATCGTCGCGGAACAGGGACTGGTGCAGATAACCGACGAGGCGGCGCTCGAGAGACTGGCTGATGAGATCATGGCGGAACACCCGCAGGCCGTCGCGGATCTGCGTGCGGGCAAATCCCAAGCGATCGGAGCGCTCATTGGTGCGGCGATGAAAAAGACCGCAGGCAAGGCGGATCCCCGTCGTTTGACCGCGTTGCTGAAGCGCCGGATCGCGCCCCCGGGCGGAGGGGTTGCATGACCGCCGGCGATCGGTCTGTGCCCGCAGTGCGTCCGAGCGGTCTGCCCGGTCTGGGATCGGTCCCGTGGGGGACGCACCTCTGCCAGGTGTATACCTCGCATGAAAACGCCGCTGCGGTGTACGTGCCGTTCGTCGCCGCCGGACTTGCCGCGGGCGAACGCTGCATCGTGGTTGCGGACGATGCCGACGCGGAGTCGGTGCGCGCCGCCCTGGTCGCCGGCGTCCCTCGCATGGGCTACCATCTCCAAAGGCGACAGGCGATCGTCGCTTCGACTCGACCGTGGTTCCCTGCCGGCGAAACAACCGACGGCGGTGCGATGCAGCGGACGTGGCTGGAGGAACTCAACGCATCGGTCACCATGGGGTTCGAAGGGATGCGCGTGTACGCCATGGTACCCTCCCCCGGCGTGGGGCGCCATGCCCGGTTCGAGGAACAGTTGATGTCTATCGCCGCATCGTCGCGCGTCCTGGTCGTCTGCGCGTACGCCGCCGGGAGTTGTTCCGCGGCCGATATCGCGCACATCGTGCGCAGCCATCAGTACATGCTGGTTGAGGAATCCGGCGGCATCCACATGGTGGAGAACCTCCAGTGGCGACGGGTATCCGAGAAGCTTTCCCAGGCGGAGGAGCGCTACCGTCAGCTTTTCGAGCATGCGGAGGAAGCGATCCTGGTCGCGCAAGACGGCATGATCCGCCTGCACAACCCGAAACTGGAGCGCATCCTCGGGTATTCTTCCGAGGATATCCGCACCATGCCGTTCGTCACGTTCATCCATCCCGATGACCGGGCCCGGGTGCTCGACAACCACCAGCGGCGGCTGCGCGGCGAACCGGTGGAATCACAGTATTCGTTCCGCGTCATCACGAAGGACGGGTCGGTGCGCCACGCCGACATCACCGCGGTCGTGCTTTCCTGGGAGGGGCGGCCCGCCGTGCTCAGCTTCATCACCGACGTCACGGAGCGGGAGCGGGTGCGTGCGGACCTGGCACGCAGCGAGGAGCGCTACCGGGAACTGTGGGACAACGCGCCGGTGGCATACCACCTGTTGGACCGCGATGGGGTGATCCGGGATGTCAACCGCACCGAACTCGCCCTGTTGGGGTACGAGCGCGCCGAGATGCTGGGGCGCCCGATTTTCGATTTCATCGTGCCGGAACAGCGGGACGAGGCGCGCACCCGGTTCGTCCGGAAGATCAATGGAGAACGTCTGGAACCGTCGCACCGCGAGTACCTCAGAAAGGACGGCTCACGCATCCCGGTGTCCATTGAGGACGTGCTCGAGCGCGACGCGTCGGGGACGGTGACCGGCATACGCACCGCCATGATGGACGTGACCGGACTGCAGCGTGCGGTCGCCGCACTGAACCGCAGCCGCGAGCAGTACCGTGACTTATGGGAGAATTCCCGGGTGGGGATGTTCCGCAGCACGATGGCCGAGGGGAGGATGCTCGCGGCCAATCGTGAACTGCTGCGCCTCTTCCGCGCTGCATCCTTCGAAGGGGTGCTCACACCACCATCATACGTCAACGGCGACAGCCGCGAACGCTTCCTGGAGGCATTGCGGGCCCGGGGAGAGGTGGATGGGTTCGAGGCGGAGATGCGGCGTCCCGACGGGACGACGTTCTGGGCGTCGATCTCGGCACACTACCGGCGGGACGAAGGGGTGATCGAGGGGGTGATGCTTGATATAACCATTCGCAAAGAGATGGAGGAGCGGCTGCGGGAGAGTGTCGCCCGTTCCCGTCGCACTCTGGAACACACCGTGCATGCCATCGCGCGCATCGTGGAGTTGCGCGATCCGTACACCGCCGGGCACCAGCGGCGCGTCGCAATGCTCGCCCGGGCGCTCGCGCGCGAGATGAACCTGGAACCGTTCCGGGTCAACGGGGTGCTCATCGCCGGATTCCTGCACGACATCGGGAAGGTGACTGTTCCCGTTGAGATTCTCGCCAAACCGGGCAAGATTAATGAATTTGAATTTAACATGATCAAGAGCCATCCTCAGGCGGGCTACGACATCCTCAAGGACATCGAGTTCGACTGGCCCGTCGCCGACATCGTGCTGCAGCACCACGAGCGCCTGGACGGTTCCGGGTATCCCGGGAACGTGCGCGGTGACGCCCTGCTGCCGGAGACCCGCATACTGTCCGTCGCGGATGTGGTTGAGGCGATGGCTTCCCACCGGCCCTACCGTCCCTCGCTCGGCATCGACAAGGCGCTCGAAGAGATACGCACCAACCGCGGCAGGCTGTACGACGAGAGCGTCGTGGATGCCTGTCTCCACCTGTTCGAAGAGCGGCGGTTCACATTCGAAGGCGGCGGACGTCCCTGAACCATGCTGACGATCATCGGGGGTGATGCAGGCGGCCGCATTCTGCGCGCGCCGGATGGTATTCGCCCCATTTTGGCGCGTATCAAAAAGTCGGTGTTCGACATACTCCGTCCGCGGCTCGACGGGTGCGTGTTCCTCGACCTGTTCGCTGGCAGCGGTTCGGTGGGACTGGAAGCCCTCTCCCGCGGTGCGCGGTTTTCGGTGTTCGTGGAGCACGACCGCCGGTGCACCCGCGTGCTGGGCGCAAACATCGCGTCGCTGGGGTACCAGCAGCGTTGTTCGGTGATCGTCGCCGACGTACTGCGCGATCTCTTTTGGATCGAACGGGCGCGGGAGACGCTCAACCGTTGCGGTGGTGTTCCCGCGTTCGATGTGGTGTTCGCGGGTCCTCCCTACGTCGACCGTATGCGCCGGCCCCTGTCGCTCAGCACGCCGACCCTCCGTCTGATCGCCAATGCAGGCATCGTTGCCTCCGGCGGTGTCGCGGTCGTGCAGCACAGCGTGCGGGAGCAGGTTGCAACGGAGGGATTTTGCCGCATTCGTCGAGAGGAATACGGGGATACGGCGGTGGATTTCCTGGTTGTGGCGGCGGACGGAGCGGCGCGTCCGGCCGGAGCGGACGGGGATGATTCCCATGCGCATTGCTGACATTATGAGCAAGAGCATCCTCACCGCCGGTCCGGAACGGCCGCTCACGGAGATCTGTGACATGATGCGGGTGAACCATATGGGGTCGGTGGTGATCCTGGAGAGGAGAACCCCGGTCGGTATCATCACCGAGCGGGATGTCGTGAACGCCGTGGCGCACATGGGCGCGGCGCTGTTCACCCTGCCCGCCCGCCAGCTCATGCGCCGACCGCTCATCACCGTAGGTCCGGAGCTGGGCATCAGCGAAGCGGCGGAGTTCATGAAACGGAATCGCATACGGCGCCTGCCGGTGTTGAGCGGTGGCCGTCTCGTGGGAATCGTGACCGCGGGTGACGTCCTGCGGGGCATCCTGCGGGAACTGACGGACACATCCCTGCGTGCGGAACGGCTGAGTGCCCAGGTGCGCCGGGACGCGCTGACCGGAGCGGCAACCCGTCGGTACTTCGACCACGTCCTGGAGCGGGAGGTGAACCGTGTCCGCACCTACGGCGGTGATCTCTCCCTCATGATGGTGGACGTGGACAACTTCAAACAGGTCAACGACCGCTTCGGTCACCACGTCGGGGATCTGGTGCTGCGTCGGGTCGCCGGCCTGCTGCGCCGCACCGCGCGCGGCGTCAACACCGTCGCCCGTTTCGGGGGGGATGAGTTCGCCGTCATCGCGCCGATCAGCTCGCCGGAGGCGCTGCGGCGCGTCGGGGAACGCTGTCGGGAGCTCGCACAACGGATGACTTTCTGGGCGGGCCGGCGTTCGTTCTCGGTGACGCTCAGTATTGGCGTGGCGGGGTGGCACGGTGCGATGCGCAGTCCCAAGGATCTGGTGATGAAGGCGGATGCGGCACTCTATCGGGCCAAGCGGATCGGCAGAAACTCGGTCTGCGTGGCCGGGAACCGGACCGGACAGTGCCGATAGCACGCCTGCTGCACGACATCGCCGTCGCGGTAATCGCCGCGACCGCGTTGGGACTGGTGGCCCACGGTTTGCGCCAGCCGCCGGTGCTCGGCTACATCCTCGCCGGCGTCCTGGTCGGGCCCGGTATCGGGTTCGGTTTGATCGGCAGCACCGCCACCATCGACGTCATCTCAGAACTGGGTCTGGTGCTGCTGCTGTTTCTGAGCGGTCTGGGTGTCAATCTGCGTTCAGTGCTCTCCTCAGGACCGCGCCTGCTGCTGGCGGCGGTGGTGCAGTTCCTGCTGCAGATCGTCCTCGGCTGGCTTTTTTTTTCGCTGCTGGGATACCCGATGACCGGGCACCGCCCCCAGGCGCTGTACCTCGCGATGCTGTGTGCGTTCTCGAGTGCATCGCTGACCGTGAAACTGCTCTATGATAAGTTCGAACTGGACACGATGTCGGGCCGGGCGACCCTCGGCATCCTGTTCGTCCAAGCGTTCATCGCGATGTTCGTGTTCCGGTACTTCCACTCTCTGCACCACAGCAGCGGGGCATCGTACACAGTGCGCAACCTGCTGTTGCTCGGCGGAGCATTCGCTGTGGCCCGGGTCGCGCTCCGGCCGCTGTTCGCCGCCGTGGCAAAAACCCCAGACCTAGTGGTCGGGATCGCGGTTGCGTGGTGCGCCGTGGTCGCAGGTGCCGCGGGCTGGGCCGGTATGCCCAAGGAGATCGGCGCGCTGATCGCCGGAAGTTCCATCGCGGCGATGCCGTTTGCCATGCATATCAGGGCGAAAACCACACCGCTGCGCGATCTCTTTATGACCCTGTTTTTTGTATCGCTCGGCATGCAGGTGGAGCGGCCTGCTCCCGGTCTGCCCGCTGCCGCGCTGGCCACCGCCGCATTCATTGCGGTCTCGCGCATCGTAACCACCATGCCGGCGATGGTGCTCGCGGGGGCGGGACGTCGCACTTCATTTATCGCCGGACTCAACCTCTCACAGATCGGAGAGTTCGCGCTCGTCATCGCGGTCTACAATCGCCGCATGGGATTCATCGACGACGGTATGCTGTCCATCATCGTCTATGCAATGATTCTCACCATCGTGGGCTCCTCGTATGCCATCCGGGAAAGCCACCGGGTGTATGCGGTGCTATTCCGGCTGTTGGGTTTCGCGTCGGATATCCCGCCGGAGGATGTCGGGCAGGTTCCTGCGAAAAAACATCCCGTAGTGGTTCTGGGATACCATCGCGCCGCACAGGCGCTGCTCGACCGTTTGGAGAGTATCAACCGATCGCTGTTGGACACGGTCCTGATCATTGATTTCAATCCGGAGTCGCTGCGCACGCTGCGCCGTCGCGGTGTCGCGGGGATGTTCGGCGATATCGGCAGCATGGACACGCTCCGTGCGGCGGGCATCGGGCATGCGAAGGCGATACTGTCCACCATACCCGATATGATGCTCAAAGGCGTCACCAACATGCGTCTGGTCCAAACGTGCCGGATGCTTGCCCCGGACGCGTACATCGCCGCGGTCGCCGACGATGAATCACAGGCGGCACACCTCCGGAACGCGGGGGCGACCGAGACGGTGCTTCCCTACGACATGCTCGGCGGCCATTTCGCAGCTATCGTTGAAACGGTGGCCGGCCGCGAATGACCGATCGTTTTCGCGTGACCGGGTGTCTTGCAGCGGATATTGACATCGGCGGACGTTTTTCGTAGTACGTCCCATCAAACGTACCGGGGGGGGGAATACACTGCGATGAAATGTACCTGCGAAGTATGCGGCACCCCCGGGCGGTCCGGACGGCGCTGTCGCGTTTGTCACGGACGGCTGCCGTCTATACGACCGCATCGTCGGGTCATGCGAGCCGGTGTGCCGGCGCCGCGCCGTTCCGGGACCGCGATGGCGCTTGCGTTGCTGGCGGGTGCCGTTGCCCTGGCGCTCGCGCTGCTGCGGTAGGGAGCCTGCGCGGTGTCCGGATCGTCGCGGAACTGTGTTGCAATCCCCCCAGAAAGTATTGTATATTCAATAACCTTTGGCGCGTGTCGATGTTGATACGGCGGCCGGAGAGTCCACCGAAGGAGCCCACATGAGGAAGAAGCTGCTGGCGGCCAACTGGAAAATGTACAAGACCATCCCGGAAATGAAGGATTTCATCGGAACGTTCCTGCCGCTGATCAACGGCGCGTCCGATCGTGACGTGGTGCTCGGCATGCCGTTCACCGCGCTGGCGACCGCCGCCGCGATGCTGCAGGGTACCGGTGTCGGTCTCGCAGCGGAAAATCTGTATCCGGAAGAGAAGGGGGCGTTCACCGGGGAAATCAGCCCGGTGATGCTGACCGATGTCGGCTGTACGTACGTCATCGTCGGTCACTCGGAGCGGCGGCAGTACTTCGGCGAAACGGACGAATTCATCAACCGGAAGGCCAAAGCGGCGCTGTCGCACCGACTGACCCCCATTGTGTGTGTAGGTGAAAGACTGGAGGAACGGGAGCGGAATCGGACCATGCAGGTTTTGGAAACCCAGGTCGCCGGTTCGCTGGCCGGCCTGGACGCCGCGGCGGCGTCGGCGGTTGTCATCGCGTACGAGCCGGTGTGGGCGATCGGTACCGGTAAGGTTGCCACGCCGCAACAGGCGCAGGAGGCGCATGCGTTCATACGGTCGCAGTTTGCCCGCCACTACGGTGCCGCGGCGGCCGCATCGGTGCGCATCCTGTACGGTGGGTCGGTCAAGCCTGACAATGTCCGCGAGATCATGGCGCAGCCGGATGTCGACGGCGGTCTGGTCGGCGGTGCTGCGCTGGATCCGCACAGTTTTTCGAAAATAGTCTGGTACGACAGGTGATCGCGCGGGACCGTGCGATGAAAACCGAGAACACCAATCTCGCCCGTGTCTTGGGACGGGTGTGTTTCGACCGTTCCCCTATCATTGTCAACATCTCCAACCGCCACGCTCATGTCAGTGCGGCGGACCTTTCCATTCTGTTCGGTCCCGGGGCGGCCCTCACGCCGGTGCGTGATCTGATACAGCCGGGGCAGTTCGCGTGCGCGGAGACGGTGACCATTGAGGGGCCGAAAGGCGGCATCGCAAACGTCCGCATCATCGGTCCGGTGCGCTCCCGCACCCAGGTGGAGATTTCCCGGACCGATTCCTTCCAGCTGGGGGTCAGGCCCCCGGTCCGCGAATCGGGAGTATTAGGCGGCTCTGCTCCCATCACGGTGATCGGTCCGTCGGGCAAAGTGGTGCTGGACGAGGGCTGTATCATCGCGCAGCGTCACGTGCATCTGACACCGGATGACGCACGGAAGTACGGCGTCAGCGACAAACAAGTGGTGAACCTTCTCGCCGGAAAAGGAGGGAGCCGCGAAACGGTGTTTCGGGACGTGGTCTGCCGGGTGTCTGACACGTTCGCGACGGAATGCCACCTCGACACCGATGAGGCGAACGCGGCCATGGTGTGCAACGGCGACAAGGTCTACCTCTGTCTGGATGATGCGATGGAGCCATGAAACTGGTCATCGGGTCCGATCACGCGGCGTTCGATATGAAACAGGCACTCGCGGCGCTGCTGGCGCGTGATCATGACGTGGAAGACACCGGTTGTCATGCACCGGAGAGCTGCGATTACCCCGACTACGCGGAGCGCGTCGCTCTCGCGGTGCGCGACGGTCGCGCGACGTACGGTATCCTCCTCTGCGGCACCGGCATCGGCATGAGCATCGCCGCGAACAAGATACCGGGCATCCGCGCGGGCGTGGTGTACGGGGAGGAAACAGCCCGCCTGATCGCCGAGCACAACGATGCCAATATCATCTGTCTGCCCGCGCGCGGGGTTAACGGGACTCCCGTTTCCGCCGGGCAGTTGCACCGCTGGGTGTCGGTGTTCCTCTCGGCCGCCCGTCCCGGTTCTGGACGACACCGCGGCCGCGTAGACAAAATCGGGCTGCTGGAGCGCAGGTACTGCACGGGAGGGGTCTGACATGCGCATCGTTCCGGCTGTGTTCGTACTGATGCTCACCGTCGCAGTATGCAGTGCCGATTCGGTGTCCGCTGAGGTTGCGGCAAGCATCAACGCGGGGCGCTACGACGACGCAATTGCGGTGCTCCGGCGGGACGGGGCGCGCCGGGAACTGTTGCTCGCGGTGGCCTACGTGGGCAAAGGCGACCTCGTGGGTGCCCGGCGGGAGGCGGAGTCATTGCTCCGGCAGCGGCCGGATGACGTAGCGGCCAATTATTTGCTGGCATTGATCTTGGAGGAACAGCGCGAATACAAAACCGCCGCTGAGCGCTGGGAGGCGGTTGCACGTCATGCCACCGATAAGGCGGTCAGAGACGTCGCCCACAGGCATGCGGCAATGATGCGGTTGCTTCAGCAATGAGCGTGCGTTCGGTCGCGCTGGCGCTCGGTGCAATGATGTTGTTCGGGTGCGTTGCCGCTCCACGCGGGGCGTTCCGGAAGGGGTTCGACCCGGTGTCCGTACAGGAGATAGCAGTGGGGTCATTCGGTTCCGGACAGGGATCCGGCGGCGAGTTCATGCGCGATCTTTTCATCCAGGAACTGCTGCGGCGCGGGATGTCTGTGAAGGCGGAGCCGTCCGGGGCGCGGTATGTCCTGAAGGGAGTCGTTTCGCGGTTCATGCCCGAGAGACAGTTTATGATATACTCGGGAACGCAAAACGCGGTTATCGTGAACCATATCACCGAGGTTCCGGGCAGCATGGTGTACAACGTGGGCCCGGTGTTCGGCCTGCAGAGCGAGCAGGTGGTGGTGTCCAATGCCACCGTCGGGGTATCCGCCCGGCTTGAGGATACGTCCACCGGCGATGTGCTCTGGACCGGTAGTTTCACCTACGAAGCGCTGTCGGTGGATACTGCGGCGCAGGCGGTGGCCCGGTACCTGGTGAACGCCCTGTTCGGCGGCGCGTCGCGCTGATGGACCGGGGAGATCCGGCACGGTACATTGACCATACGCTGTTGCGCGCGGATGCCACTGCGGCGCAGATCGACCGACTGTGTGCGGAAGCGCGAGAGCACAGATTCGCCGCGGTGTGCGTGAACTCGTCCCACGTCGCCCGGTGTGTGCGTGAGGTTGCAGGGTCCGGGGTGCGCGTCTGTGCGGTGGCGGGTTTTCCGTTGGGGGCATCCTGCACCGACGTGAAAATCGCCGAGATTCGTTGTGCAGTGGGGGCTGGTGCTGACGAAGTGGACGTTGTCGCCAATGTGGGATTGTTGATCGATGGAGACGAAGCCGCATATGCCGGCGAGTTGTCCCGCATCCGGGACGCATGTCCGGGCAGGGTACTGAAGGTGATCATCGAAACATGGGCGCTGACGGACGACTTGAAACGGCGTGCGGCCCGGCTGGTCAGCGACAGCGGTGCGGATTTTGTCAAAACGTCCAGCGGATTCGGTCCGACGGGAGCGACCGAGGAGGATGTGCGCCTGTTGTGTTCCTCTGTGACCGCCGGTGTCGGTGTGAAGGCCTCCGGTGGTATCCGGACCCTGGAGGCGGTCGAGAGGATGCTCGACGCGGGGGCATCCCGTATCGGGACTTCGTCTTCGGTGGACATCGTGGCGGAGTGGCGACGCCGTCGTTCGGGAATTCAAACACAGCGAGAGGTGGATCATGAATATTGACCAGCTGCTGCAGCTCATGATTAAGTCCGGGATCTCCGACATCCACTTCAAGGCCGACTCTTCACCACTGATCCGCATCAACGGCAAGCTGGTTTCCACTCAGTACGAAAAGTTCTCGGCGGATGCCGTCGCGAAGATCGCTCTCAGCCTGATGTCCGAGCCGCAGCGCGAGCTGTTCGAGCAGGAGAATGAGCTGGACTTCGCTTACTCCATCGCGAACGTCGCACGGTTCCGCGTCAATGTGTACAAGCAGAAGAACTCCGTGGCCCTTACGCTGCGGGTCATCCCGCTGGAGACCAAAGATCTCAAAGCGTTGAACCTTCCCGAGGACGTTCTCAGCAAGGTCGCCAACGAGTCGCGGGGGCTGATACTGGTGGCGGGCGTTACGGGCTCGGGAAAGACGACCACCCTCAACGCCATTCTGCGCATGATCAACGAAACGCACACCTACAACATCATCACCGTGGAAGACCCGATCGAGTATTACCACGTGGACAAGAAATCCTCGATATCGCAGCGGGAGATCGGCTGCGACACCCGGTCCTATAAGAACGCACTCAAATACGTGCTGCGCCAGGATCCCGATGTGGTTGTGATCGGCGAGATGCGGGAGTTCGAGGCGATTTCGGCCGGTATATCAGCCGCAGAGACCGGTCACTTGGTGCTGTCCACCATCCATACCATCGATGCGGTGCAGACCATCGACCGCATCATCGATTCTTATCCGCCGCACCAGCAGCGTCAGGCGCGCATTCAGATCTCCAACGTGCTCAAGTGCGTACTGGCCCAGCGCCTATGCACCACCGCCGACGGCAAGGGGCTCATCCCGGCGACCGAAGTGCTGATGGGCACGTCGTTCGTCAGGAAACTGATTCTGGAGAACAAGACCCAAGAGCTCTACAAAGCGATGGAGAACGGGGAATACTATCTGATGAACACCTTCGACCAGTCGCTGTTGAAATTGTTCAAGGCGGGATCCATAACCTTCGAAGAAGTGATGGACAAGGCGAGCAACCCGGAGGATCTGCAGCTGAAGCTGCGCGGGATCTCCCAGACCAAAGGATAACCCGGTGCCCGAGAAGAAAGACGGCATCGATTCATTGCTGGCGGATCTGCACAAGGCGTTCGACGATCTGAAAACGAGCGTTGCATCGTCCGGCGTATCCGCGGATGACGTGGATTTCCTGCGGCCGCCACCGTCGTCGGCATCGTCGGGAATGCCCGAACCGCCGGAGTCGGGCGAGTATGAGTTCGAGGTCAAGATACCTGCTCCCGCTCCACAGTCGCCGACTCCCGCGGAGACATCTGCAGCGCCGCACATGAGTGGTGCTCCTGCCGAAAAACCGGGATCAGAGCCATCCGCTGTTGTTTCGAGTGCGTCCGCCGCGCCGGGGACGCCGCCGGCTCCACCCGTTGTTCCGGAGACCCCGCGGTATGGCGAACGTCCGGCTGCGTACCTGCTGAGCGATGACGGCGAGATTGATTTCGCGGCGCCTCCGGAAACAGAGAGGGGTATGCCTGCACCGGAAGTTCCTCCGGCCGCAGCCCGTGGGATACCAGCCACCACCCCGCCCATGCGGGGCGATGTTGACCGTGACATCCCGGTGACCGTTGCGCAACCCCCGATCGAGCCTCCCCCGGAGCCGGTGTCCGACCGGAGTCTGGCGGAGGGATTCGAGCAGTTCCTCAGACCCAAATCGGCGCCGGAACCCGATTCCACTTCGTCCGGTGATGTCGTGACAGCGGCACCGACGGGGTTGAGGATTGAGAACGGCACGTTTTCCATTCCGGGTATGACGCCGGAACCGACGGCCGCGCCCAGCCACGGTCCGTCGCCGGCATCTCCCGTTCCTCCCATTACGGAACCACCGGTTGCTCCCGTCCCGGCCGCGTCTCCAGCTGCATCCGCGCCGGCTGCGGGGGTGGTCAAGGCGTTCATCCTGTATCCGAAGGGACATCCCGAGAAAAAGGCGTTGTTTTGCGAGCAGCTTGCGGCCACCTTGACCCGGGTCAGCAAGCGGCCGATATCCCTTGAGATCGTGGGCGAACAGGATCTGGCCGATCCAGAGAGTGACATCGTTCGTTTCCAGGACTCCGTATTGGACCAGGTCAAACGCAACGAAATCGCCGCGCTGTTCCTGCTGGCTGACGGGGTGGCGCATGTGGAGGATTTCATCAAGAAGGTGTCACCGTACGTGTTCATTGCCAAGGTGGTGAACACCGCCGAGCTGAAGATGAAATCGCTGTACCTGGACATCTCCATTGATGTGCTGTTGGTGGTGAAGTAACCATGATCACCATGTGGGAACTGCGCCTGAGTCCGGTGGACAAGTACCCCAACCGCTACCGGCTGCGGCTCAAGTGCATGCCGGAGGATGTGGAAGAGGTAAACCTGTTTCTCAAGGATGAAGTCCATCTCACCATTTCGCCGCCGTTCCAATCGCTGTCCAACGAGTTCAACTGGGGCATTTACATCTGGAACCTGCCGGTAAAAGCCAAGGAACGCCTGCTGGAACGTCTCAATTCCACCTGTCTCAACGGCAAGGTGGTTGAGGAATCCGGTGCCGCGCCGGGCGGCGGAGGGGTTGTCCCGGGTGTGCAGAGCGCCGAACTTCCTCAGGAACTGGGCAACATCCTGTCGAACCTGCTGCAGAACGTTTCCGATGAGATCCCGGCTTCCGTGCAGCCGACCGTCCAACCGGTTCCGGAGCCTCCGCGCACGACCGTTTCGCGCCATCCCGAACCACCGGCCCGTCCGGCACCGCCTTCACCGCAACCAACTCCGGGGGGGGGGACGGTGGTGGAGTCTGTTCCTCCGTATCCGCCTATTCCAACGCCTCCGCCGGTCGCCGCACCGCAAACAGTTCCGGAACCCGCGCCGGTTTTCGTGCCTGAGCCGGCACCGGTTGTATCCGCGGAACCCGCGGTGCCCGAATCGCTGCGCTCACAGATAGCCGAGGTTCCGGAACCGCTGCAAACACCGCGCCCGGCGGAACCTGCACCACCGTCCGTCGCCGACGCAGAACCCTCGGTTGCGGTGCCCACCGGCGTTTTCGAATCCGAAACGATCGGGCTGCCGCTCAATGCCCGGTACACCTTCAAGAACTTCATTGTCGGTCCGCACAACCGGTTCACCCATGCCGCCGCAATGGCGGTGTCGGACAATCCCGGGAAAGCCTACAACCCTCTTTTCATCTACGGCGGGGTGGGACTGGGCAAGACACACCTCATGCAGTCCATCGCACACCAGATCCGAAAGAAGAAACCGCAGACGAAGATGATCTTCGTGACAACCGAGAAGTTCGTCAACCAGATCATCGAGTGCATTTCCAACGGCACCATCCAGAAATTGCGCGACATGTACAGCAGTGTCGATCTGCTGATGGTGGACGATATCCAGTTTCTTGCGCAGTCGGAGTCCACGCAGGAGGAGTTCTTCCACATCTTCAACACGCTGCACCAGGCGAACCGCCAGATCATCATGACCAGCGACCGTCCGCCCAAGCTGCTGACGACCCTGGAGGACCGTCTCAAGTCGCGGTTCGAGTGGGGCCTCATCGCCGACATCAAGTCACCGTCCCTGGAAACGCGCGTCGCCATCCTCAAGCGCAAGAGCGAGGACGAGCATCTCCACCTGGAAGACAACATCTTCCTGTACATCGCCTCCAAACTCAAGTCCAACGTCCGTGAACTGGAAGGATTCCTCAAGCGCATCAACGCATACGCGAGTCTCACCAACCAGGTCGTGGACATCAAGTTCGTCAAGCAGCTGATGAGCGAGCTGCTGCCGGAGGAAGAGCTTACCGAAGAAGAAAAGCAACTTGTCTCGTCGCAAGAACAGTCTCCGCCTCCCGTCCCGCCTCCCGTCGTTGCCCAGCACACGGCTCCGGCGGTGAAACCGCCGCCTGCGGCGCCCGTGAAGCCTGCAGCACCGGGGCCTGCCCCCGCACGACCCCTGTCCATGGAGGACCTGTACCGGGCGGGACCGGTCAAAAAGGTGGAAGAGCCGAAGGCGGAACCGGTGGAGATTGTGCGCGGTTCTGCAGCGGAGGACGACAGGTTGTACGCCGACATGCGGGATGTCGCGGCGGTGGAGGTTGCTTTCTTCTACCCGGAGGGCAAGACCGCGGAACTCTCGACGGTCAAGCAACGTTTCGCCGAAGTCATCAAGAAGCACAACCTCAAGTACCGCATCGCCACCGCGTTCGACCAGGGGTACAGCACGGCCAATATCAACTACCTGATGTTCCCCGAGTTATGCAAGACCAACAAGGTCTCGCTTTCGGTGTTCATCGGTCCGCCACCCGACAGTGAGATTACCACCGACGAGTTTCAGTCCAGTCTGGAGACGCTGTTCATCAACAACAAGATATCCTTCGAGTTCATCCCCTGGAAAGATCTCAACAAGGAGTACCGCTACCTGAATCTGGCGTTGGACATGGCGCTCAGCAAGCTGAAAGTTGACTGACACCCTACGAATCCCATGGAAGGAGAACACCGATGCCGCTGGACTATGGACTGACCGAAGAGCAGCAGATGATCATCGAGCTCGCCCGCAAAATCGCGGAGGAGAAAATAAAACCGGTGCGCGAGCACTACGACGAGACGGAGGAGTTCCCCTGGCCGGTAGTGGAGGAGATGGCCAAATCGGACTTGTGCGGGGTGTACATACCCACACGATTCGGCGGAACCGCCGAGGGGCCGGGGATCCTCAACCTGGTGCTGGTAGTGGAGGAACTGTCCAAAGTGGACGGCGGGATCGCCCTGGCATTGGCGGCAACGGCGTTGGGAACCCTTCCCATACTCATCGGAGGCAACGACAACCAGAAGCAGAAGTATCTGCCGGACATCGCCGCGGGCCGGAAACTGGCGGCGTTCGGTTTGACCGAGCCGGAAGCCGGTTCGGATGCCGATGTGAAAACCACCGCGCGGCGGGAGGGGGATCACTACGTTCTCAATGGCACCAAGTGTTTCATCACCAACGGCGGGGATGCCGAGATCTACACCGTTTTTGCGGTCACCGACAAAACAAAGGGTCCCCGTGGGATCTCTGCATTCGTCGTGGAGAAGGGGACCCCCGGTTTCACGTTCGGCAAGAAAGAAAAAAAGATGGGCATCCGTGCCTCCTCCACACGCGAGCTCATCTTCGACAATTGCCGTATCCCCAGAGAGAACTTGCTGGGCAGGGAGGGCGCCGGTCTCATCATCGCGCTCAAGACGTTCGACATGTCGCGGCCGGGCGTGGCCGCGCAGGCGCTGGGGATCGCTGCGGGCGCGCTGGAAGATGCGGTGGCGTACTCGCGGACCCGCAAACAGTCCGGGCAGCCCATCTGTTCGTTTCAGGCCATCCAGCACATCCTGGCCGACATGGCGACCGAGATTGAAGCCGCCCGCTGTCTCCTATACCAGGTGGCGCGCACCATTGATGCAAACCCTGACGGCCGCCATACGAAATACTCTGCCATGGCCAAGCTTTTCTGCTCGGACGTCGCCATGAAGGTGACCATCGACGCCATCCAGGTGCTCGGCGGATACGGGTACATACGTGAGTACCCGATGGAGAAGCGCGCCCGCGACGCCAAGATCACCCAGATCTACGAAGGGACCAACCAGATCCAGCGCAACGAGATCGGGCTTGCCCTCATCAAGGAAGCGTCGCGAAAGTAACCGGGTGTGAGAATCCTGTTCATCGGTGACATCGTCGGAGAACCCGGCAGGTCGGCGGTACGGTCGGTGCTGGCTTCCCTGAAGAGCCGTTATGACCTGGTGGTGGCCAACGGCGAGAACGCGGCGGGAGGCAAGGGCATCTCGTGGCCGGCGTTCGATGACCTGCTCACCGCGGGAGTGCACGTGGTGACCCTCGGCAACCACACCTTTGCCCGACGTGAGGTGGCCGATATCATCAACCACCCGCAGCTGGTACGCCCGCTCAACTATCCCGAAGGCAATCCGGGGTCGGGATCCTGTGTCGTGCGTACCCGGTCGGATGTGCCGGTCGCCATCGTCAACCTGCAAGGGCGCACTTTTATGCACGAGTGCCTGGACTGCCCGTTCCGGGCCGCCAATGCCGTGATCGATTCACTGCGCGCCCAGGCGAAGGTCATCCTCGTGGACATGCACGCGGAAGCCACCTCCGAAAAACTGGCCCTGGCGAGATTCCTGGACGGCAAGGTATCGGCGGTGGTCGGCACGCACACCCACGTCCAGACCAACGATGCCCGGATTCTTGCGGGGGGCACGGGGTTCATCAGCGACGCGGGTATGTGCGGTCCCCAGGATTCCGTCATCGGGATGCAGGAGGAAGGCATTCTCAAGCGGTACCTCCTGTGCACGCCGCAGCGGTTCACCGTGGCGGAGGGGGCGGCGCAGTTCAACGCGGTGGACATCGCAGTGGATGAATCGACCGGACGGTGCCTTTCCATCGAGCCGGTCACGCAACGGGATATTCGCTGATGGCGCCCGACGATCGTGCCCTGACGGTTTCCGAACTCAACGGAATCCTCAAGCAACTGGTGGACGAGGCGTTCCGTCAGGTGACGGTAGCGGGAGAAATATCCAATGTCCGCACCTACACATCGGGCCACACATATTTCTCGCTGAAGGACGACCGGTCGGTCATCGGTTGCGTGCTGTTCGCGGACGTGTCGCGGCGGATCGACTGTGCACCTGCGGATGGGATGCACGTCATCTGCCGCGGGCGGGTGGATGTGTACATACCGCGGGGCGAGTACAAGCTCCTGGTGCACGCCATGGAACCGCTCGGGACGGGCACACTGCGCCAGGCCTTCGACCGCCTGAAGCGGAGACTGGAGCAGGAAGGGTTGTTCGACCCGGCGCGCAAGAAACCGATCCCGCAGTTCGTGCAGCGCGTGGGGGTGGTCACCTCACGCGACGGTGCCGCATTGCGAGACATCCTCAGCGTCCTGTCCCGACGGTTTTCGGGTGTGGATGTTCTCCTGTATCCGGTCCGGGTGCAGGGCGACGGCGCTGCAGCTGAAATCGCGGACGCCATCGCCTACCTCAACCGCTGCGGCGAACCCTTGGACGTTCTCCTGGTCGGCAGGGGCGGCGGCAGCGTCGAGGATCTGTGGGCGTTCAACGAGGAACCGGTCGCCCGCGCCATCGCGGCATCGCGTATTCCGGTGGTTTCCTGCGTGGGCCACGAAATAGACTACACCATCGCGGATTACGTGGCGGATGTGCGGGCGCCGACTCCCAGCGCCGCCGCCGAGATGATCGTCGGCACCCGCGGGGACCTGTCTGAACGGCTCCGCGCGGCGTTGCACCGCATGGAGCGCGGGATGCGTCGCACCATCGACGAAGCGCAGCGTCGCCTCGCGTCCGTCCGGTCGTCACGGGTGTTTCGCAGCCCCGCCGTACTGTTCGACGAGAAGTTGCGACACGTCGCCGACCTGGAACGGCGGTGTCACGTGGGCTTCCGGCAGGGGTTTACCGCGGTGCGACACCGGGTCGGTCTTGCGGTCCAGCAGTTGGGCGCGCTGTCGCCCGAAGCGGTGCTTTCCCGCGGGTACGCGGTGGTCCGGAGCGCCGGAGTGATCGTTCGTGATGCCGCCTTGGTGCACCCGGGAGATCGGGTGGATGTGCGGCTCTCCCGGGGTGCCTTCGGGGCGGTCGTGGAAAAACGGATGGAGGACGGACATGGCCACTAGGAAAACCCGATTCGAGGATTCGCTGCGACGGCTCGAGGAGATCGTCGGGAAACTGGAGAGCGGCGACACCCCGCTCGAACAATCGTTTGCGTTGTTCGAGGAGGGCATGAGACTGGCCAGTGAATGTCAGGAGCGACTGGAGCGGATGCGTGGACGGATGGAAGTTTTGGTGCGCACGAAGGATGGGCACCGGCGGGAACCTCTGGATGCGGAACAGCGGGATGAGCAGCCCGCGGGGGACGACGATGCTGCTTGAAACCACGATGCGGCGGGATGCAGCGCGGTGCGAACGAACCCTGCAGCGGCTGTTGGCGGCGCGTCGCCCGCGGATCCCAACCCGGCTGGCCGATGCCATGGAATACGCCCTGTTCCCCGGAGGAAAACGCATCCGGCCCATCCTGATGTTCGCGGCCGGCGAAGCCGTCGGTGAGCGGCGCGGGCGACTGGCCGTGCCCGCCTGCGCGGTTGAGGTGTTGCATAACTACTCGCTCATCCACGATGACCTTCCCGCCATGGACAACGACGACACGCGCCGCGGGCGTCCGACGGTTCACCGGCGGTTCGATGAAGCGACCGCGGTGCTCGCGGGAGACGCCCTGCTGACGCTTTCCTTCGAGTTGCTTGCCGGTGCGCCCGCGTTGGATGATGCCGCACGCGTGGCCGTACTGCGCCTCTTTGCACGGTATACCGGTGCCGAAGGTCTCATCGGCGGCCAGCAACTGGACATGGATTCCGCGGGGAATGGCGGTCGCGGACAGCGGCCGGAAGCGGCCCGTCTGATCCAGGCCATCCACCGCGGGAAGACAGGCCGGCTCATCGAAGCCTGCATCGTCATCCCGGGGATTATTGCGGGAGTGGACGAACGCCACCACGCCGTTCTTCGCCGGGCGGGCGCCGCCATCGGCATGTTGTTCCAGATAACGGACGATCTCCTCGACGCGGGGCAGCCCGGGGAGGAAGGCAAGCTCACCTATCCGGCGGTCTACGGCGTCGAAGTCGCACGCCGCCTCGTGGGTCGGATCGCGATCCGGACGGATCGGTTGTTGGAGCGCTGTTTCGGTGATCGGGCGGCGTACCTGCGCGGGGTGACGCGTCTCATCGTGGAAAGGACCCGGTGACATGGGTGTTCTGGACGGTATCGATTCCCCGGCGGACCTCCGGTCGCTGCCGGTGTCGCGCCTCCCCGAACTGGCTGCGGAAATACGATCGCGTATCATCGCCACTGTATCCCGGAACGGCGGCCACCTCGGTTCCAACCTCGGTACGGTCGAACTGACGCTCATGCTCCACTACCTCTTCGACACCCCGCGCGACCGTATCGTCTGGGATGTGGGCCATCAGGCCTACACCCACAAACTGATCACCGGACGTCGTGAGCGGTTCGATTCGCTGCGTACCTTCGGTGGCATCAGCGGATTCCCCAACCGCGCGGAGTCTCCGTACGATACGTTCACCGTCGGCCACGCGTCCACGGCGGTTTCGGCGGGCCTCGGCATGGCGGTGGCGCGGGACCTGTGCGGTGAACGCCACCGGGTGATCGCGGTGCTGGGTGATGGAAGTCTCACCGGCGGGATCACCTATGAGGCGCTCAACCATGCCGGGCACCTCAACACGGACTTGATCGTCGTGCTCAACGACAATGCGATGTTCATCTCCAGCCCGGTCGGCGCGGTGGCCAAGATGCTGGTCCGCCTGCTCACCCTCGGCCTGGTCAAACAGATCGAGAAACGCATCGAGCAGTTCTTCCGCCGCTTGCACCTGATCGGCGCGTTCCTGCTGCGCGTCGCCAAACGGTTCAAGCTGCTGCTGTTCCCGGGCATGCTGTTCGAGGAGATGGGGTTTGCCTACATCGGTCCGGTCGACGGCCACGGTATCCGCGAGCTGCACGATGTGTTCCGGCATGTCCGCAACCTCCGGGGCCCCATTCTGGTGCACGTGGTGACCCGGAAGGGCAAGGGCTATGAGTCCGCTGAAAACCGTCCGACGAAGTACCACGGTGTCGGCGCGTTCGATCCCCAAACCGGAACCCTGCTATCGGTCTGCGGGCGGACCTTCACGGCAGTGTTCGGTGAAGCGGCCGTCGATCTCGCCGCGGCGGATCCCCGTATTGTCGGCATCACGGCGGCGATGACGGACGGATGCGGGCTGGAACGTTTCGCGGAGCGGTATCCCGACCGCTTTTTCGATGTGGGTATCGCAGAACAGCATGCGGTCACCTTCGCCGCGGGCCTTGCCGCGGAAGGGAAAATACCGATCTGCGCCATCTACTCCACCTTTCTGCAGCGGGCGTACGACCAGATCATCCACGATGTCGCACTGCCAAACCTGCACGTGATCTTTGCGGTGGACCGGGCAGGACTGGTGGGGGAGGACGGTCCCACCCACCACGGGGCGTTCGACGTGTCGTACCTGCGGGCGGTGCCCAACCTGCTCATCATGGCTCCCAAGGACGGTGCCGAGTTGCGGGATATGCTTCTGACGGCGGTGCGGCACGACGGTCCGGTGGCCATCCGCTACCCCCGGGAAACCGTGCGCGACCAGGATTGTTCGATTGCCGACCCGCGGTCGATACCCATCGGCAGTGCCGAAACGCTGGCATCGCCCGACGGTGCGCGCATCGCGCTGTTGGCGTGCGGTCCGACGGCGTACATCGCTGTTGAGGCCGCGGCAAAACTGCGGGAACCGGCGGCGGTTATCAACCTCAGATTCCTGAAACCGCTGGATGAGCAGGTGCTCGCCGGCATCCGGGCTCCGTACGTGGTCACGCTGGAGGAGAACACGGTGATCGGCGGTGTGTACAGTGCAGTCTGCGAGTTCTACGCCCGTCGTAGTATCGGCAAAAAGATACTCTCCGTTGCACTGCCCGACCGCTTCATCACGCACGGTCCACGACGTATCCTGTTGGAACAGTGCGGTCTCACGCCCGATACAATCGCCGCACGCATCGAGGCGTTCGTCGGCCAATGAACACGGATGCGGAACCGGCCTGTGTCTCCCGCGGCGCCGGGAAGCTGCGCGCGGTCTTCGAAGCAGGGCTTCTGGACGTGCGCAACCGTGTGTGTTTCGATGTTGGGAGTTCAACCGGCGGCTTCACCGACCTCATGTTGCGGCACGGTGCCCGGCGGGTGTATTGCTGTGATGTCGGGCGCGGTCTGCTGCACGAACGCCTCCGCGCTGATCCGCGTGTGGTGCTCTTCGAGGGAGTCAACTTTCGGTACTTCCGTGAACAGGGATGTGCGGCGCGGATTGCTGAGCCACTGGAGGTGTTTGTCGTGGATGTGTCGTTCATATCGCTGCGGAAAATCCTGCCGGTGATCACAAGTCTGATCGTATCCGGTGGCCGCGTCGCCGCACTCGTCAAGCCGCAGTTCGAGTGTCCACGGAGTCAGTCGCCCGGCGGTGTGGTGACAGACCCGTCGTTTCGACGCGCCGCGGTGGACGGCATCGCCTGTTTTGCACGTTCCATTGGGTTCCAGGAGCTGGGCAGAGTACATTCCGCCGTGACGGGACCGCGGGGAAACGTTGAGACCTTCCTCATTTTGAAACGGTGCGACGATGTTTCGGGAACTGTACGATGATTTTTTGCATTCTTTTACGGAGGGGATTGACAAACGCGCGGTGTTTTTGTATAGATAATCAACATGAAATCGAACACGGTGAAGGCCAAATACGTCGGGCTCGACGTCGGATCAAAGAATATTAAGGTTCTGCACCTGAAGCCTGCGGGCAAGGACAAGCTCAAGGTGGAGAAGTGGGCGGTACTGCCGCTGCCTGACAATGTAGTGTCGCCCGATGTTCTCGCGGAGACGCGAATGCCCGTCGTGCAGGGCGTCATCAACGAGTATTTCGCCAAGAACAAGTCGGTTCCGCGCAAAGTGGTCATCTCCGTGGCTGGCAGCTCGGTGGTGATACGGTACATCAAACTCCCTCAGATGAGCCGCGACGAGCTGGAAAAATCCATCGGCATGGAGGCGGAACCGTTTATCCCATTCCCGATCGTCGAGGTGAACCTCGCCTTTGACGTGCTCGGCGAGGTGCTGGACGAGGGGGTGAAAAAGAACGAGATTGCGTTGGTCGCGGCGCGCAAGGAAGTGGTCAATGGACGGCTCGAGCTGATGGATGCCTGCAAACTAGCGCCGCAGGCGATCGATGTGGATGTGTTCGCGTTGGAAACGGCGGTGGGTTTTGCGACGGATGCGGCCGACAAGGTGGTCGGCATCGTCAACATAGGCGCTAACACCACCAACGTCGGCATCATCGAGGAAGGGACCACCCGCGTGTCCCGCGACCTGCCGATGGGTATGTCATACATCATTCAGAGTGTAAAGAACATTCAGCAGATTGATGATACGAAGGTCATCGACGAACACCTGCGCACCGACGGCCTGATCATCCGCGAGGAAGACAAGGAGCGGTATCTGGAGCAGGATAAAAAGGACGCGCTCTTGTTCTCCAAGAACCTTACATCGGTGCTCAAAGAGATCACCGCCGAATTGCGCAAGATTGTGGACTTCTACTACTTCCAGAAAGGCGAACAGAAGCCGATCACGAAACTCTACCTTTCCGGTGGCGGGAGCATCATCAAGAATCTGGATGTCTATCTGAGTGAGGATCTCAAGCTGCCGGTGGAGATCTTCGACCCGTTCAAGAAACTCGTCAACGGCGAGCGCGTTCCGCAGGATGTCCGCCCTCTGATGGCGGTTGCCTTGGGACTCGCGCTCAAGAAGTGAGACCACCATGGTGACTATAAACCTCCTTCCGAAAGAGATACTCGCGAAGCAGCGGATGCGGGACCTGCTGTTCATCGTCGGTACGGTCTGTGGCGTTGCGGTCGGACTCAGCGGCGCTTACTACGTTGCGAAGGTGACCGAGCATTCGCGCCTGACCGCGCAGAAAAAGAGCATCGATCGCGAGCTGCAGGCTCTGCTGCCAGTGGTCCAGGAAGTGAAAGCGCTGACCGACAGCGAAAAGCTCCTGACGGCGCGCAAGGATCTCGTGGAGCGTTTGTTGGGGGTTGGTCTGGTGTATCCGCGGTTCCTTGCAGACCTCATCGGGGGCGGCATCCTGCCGGACGGGGTGTGGTTCACCAGCATGAACACCTCCGCCTCCAGAACCGCTGAACGCACCATTGCGTCCATCAAAGTCAACCTCTCGTGCAACGCATACGACAAGTTCGTCATCGCCGATTTTCTGGGAAATCTGGAGAACCCACCGGCATCATACACCGGCGGCCGATTCACCAATGTGACGCTGGGGCCCATCGCCGTCAGCCCCCAAGGTGCCTATGAGCTGCACACCTTCACGATTAGTTTCGACTACCTGGTCCCGAAGGCGGTGCTCCCACAATGAAGAAAGACCAGCTCATTCTCGGTGGGACGCTCGTAGGTCTGGTCTTCTATGCGTTCATTTTCTTTCAGATGCTGCTGTCGCCCAAGATCGCCGAAATTAAAAAGGTGACCGGGGAGATTGAGGCAGCGAAGAGGGAGCTCACCAACGCCCAACTGATGCAAGCGCGGCTGCCCGAACTGAAGTATCGGACACAGGTGCTCCAGAAGCAGATCGCCTTCCTGGAACAGAAACTGCCCCGGTCGGCGAACAGACCCGACTTCATCAAAACCATCAGCAGGGCGGCTCAGCTTCACGGCATTCGCATGAATACGCTCTCGCCGCAGGGTGAGGACGCGTCCTCACCCCAGGTCACGGAAATGATGTTCTCCATCAACTTCAACGCGAGCATCCATGCCTTGGGAAAGTTTCTGGCGGATCTCGCCCAGGGAGACCGGATCATCGTCGGGAGGGATCTGGTGGTCAGCGCATCGCAGGATAAGGTATACCCCATTTCGGGATCCTGTGTCATCTACGCTTTCACGGTGAAATAACATGAATCCACGAACAGCCACCGTCCTGAACGCCGTGGCAATCGCGGCGGTGCTGTGTACGGGATGCGCGCAGCAGGTAACGCAATCAGTGTCCACTCCGCCGCCGCAGACCGCTGCACAATTCACGCTCAACGCAGACGAATACAAACCCCAGGAAATCAAGCGCTACTACTATCCGGGCATGTCGTACCGCGATCCGTTTATTCCGTTGTCCGGTGAAAAACTGGCGCGGGCGCGGTTGGGACTCACCAAAGAGGCAGTCGTCCCGGGGCTGGGCATGCTCTCGCTCAAGGGTATTGTCAAGGACAACAAGGACGACATCGCGCTGTTTTCCAGTCCACAGGGAAGCTACCTGCTGGTCAATGGAGCGATGTATGACAATCAGAACCGCAGGGTGCCCGGAATGTCTGGACGGATAGTGCTGTCACGGCGTGAGGTGATACTGACCCTCGCCGGCGATTCCAAGACGTACGCCTTGCCGGAACAGTATAAATGATTACGTACCTCGCGAAGGGGGAGGATAACTGATGATCACCAGACGCGTCTGTCTGTTGGCGGCGCTCGCGACCCTGTTGTCCGCTGAAGGAATGCGTGCCGTGGAGCTCAATCGCCTGAACGATATTTCGGTGAACGGCAATGTGGTGACGCTGACCTTTGAACGCAACCCCCGTTTCGACAAATACCTCTTTGATTCTCCGTACCGGCTTGTTGTTGATATAAAGGATTGCATTAAAGCGACAACGAAAGATGCCATTGTGCCGAAGCAGGATGACGTGCTGGTGAGCCGTGTCCGTTCAAGCCAGTTTTCCGAGCGTCCCGATAAGGTCGCCCGCGTGGTGGTGGACCTCAAGAAAAACGTTCCATTCGATGTCGTCGCCAAGGACAACGTGGTCAAGATAACCTTGGGCGGTGATGCGAAGGGCGGCAACGAGATTGTGCCGGATCCGGTGTTGGAAGAAGTGTCCCCCGAAGCGATGCCCCCCACAAAGCCGGTGGATGTGGTGCCGGTGGGCAAGGCAGGTCTGCCGACGGTGCGCATCGCCAGCCTGGAATTTGACAAGGCGGAGATCGGCGATGTACTGCAAATGCTGGCGGTCAAGGCGAACACCAACATCATCTACGGCCCGGATGTCACAGGCACCATCTCGCTGAGCCTGCGAAACGTGCCGTTCAACAAGGCGTTCGAGACCATCATGAAACTGCACGGCCTGACATACAGCGTACTTTCCAGCAACATCATCAGGGTCGGCAAACCGCAGACGTTTGAGTTGGAACGCAGCAATGCGGTCATTTTCACCAAGATATTCCCTCTGAACTATGCCCTCAGCGACGATGTCAAGGTGCAGCTGGATGCGATTCGTCAGGCGGAAGGCCGCACCAAGGGACTCGTCACCGCGGACAAACGGACAAACTCGCTCATCATTTCGGAGAGCGAGGACGGGTTGAAGTACATCGAGGAATGGATACGCCGGTTGGATACCAAGCCGTACCAGGTTTCTATTGAGGCAAAAATAGTCGATATATCGCTGGATGACTTGGGTGAACTGGGTGTGAACTGGGGCGTGCAGACCCGGACTCTCGGGACCGACGCCGGTAGTCCGCTCAGCTACCTGCCCGGGGTGGGCATTCCGGGGACGAATGTCAGCATTACACAAACAGCTCCGTATGCCGGATCCGCCCTCACCATGATGGAGGCAGAATCCCTGATGGGTGTTCCCGGAGCAGCCCAGTTCCGGTTCGGTTTCCTTACTGAGAGCATGATGGTCGGCGCACAGATAGGCGCGCTGGTGACCCAGGGAAAGGCTAACGTTCTATCCAGTCCGCGGGTGACCACGATGAGCAACAAAACAGCCAGTATCGTCGCCGGACAGTCTATTCCGTACAAAGTGGTGACGCAGCAGCCGGGAGGCGGTCCTACCCAGGAATCGTACGCATTCCTTGACGCCGGTGTTCGTCTCACGGTCACCCCCATCGTCAGTCCGGACAAGTGGATCACCCTGGTGGTTCAACCGAACGTCAGTATTCCGGGCGCAGCTTCCGGTGCGGGCGTTCCACCGCCGGTCAAGACCCGTACCACCGATGTCACGGTCATGGTACGCAACAACGAAACATTGGTCATCGGTGGGCTTATCTCCGACTCGGATCTGGAAACTATCCGCAAGATACCGCTCATTGGGGACATCCCGCTCCTCGGAGCGCTGTTCAAGTACCGATCCACCTCGAAAACCAAGTCGGAGCTGGTCATCCTCATCACGCCGCGTATCATCGAGGATTGACGGGCAGGACGTGGGCGGAGCATCGGCGCTGATCCGTCCGGTGGTGTTCGGCACGGCGATCGCAGGTGCGGCGTTGCTGTTCGGTGCGGTTTCCGTCTGGTCACGCGTAGTGATCCTCATCTTGTGCATCGCTACCGTCGCGGTTCGTCCCGCATCCAGGTACGCTCTGCCCCGCGGTGTTGACCGTTCAATCCTGATACCGATGTTCCTGCTGCTTGCATTCGTGTCTGTTCGATCCTTTGTCGGGGGGATAGTGCGGTACGCTCCACTGGACTCCCTGTCGGTGGCGATGCTGGCGGTGTGCGTGTTTCTGGCGTCTACGAGGATTTCACGTGGAGTGTGCGTGGTTGCACGGGCTGGGTGTTCAGTAGTATGGTTCGCACTGGTGCTGCTGATTGTGGGTGGATTGGAATCTGTCGACTGGTGGTTCCACAATCGCAACATTCTGGCTATGTACACGATGATGACCGCTCTCCTGTTCATGGGGTTTTTCGAGGGAACGGACGGGACTCCTGATGGGTATGCCTGGATCGTCGTTGCTGCGGCAATAATCGTGATGTCGATGCTCAGGGGGTACGCAGCCCTGGCGTCGTTTGCTGCGGTAGCGGCATTCGCGTTGCTGCGCCGTTTCACCCGCATGTCGTCGGTGGTGGCCGGCGTGGTTTTTCTGGCGGGGGTGTTGCTGCTATCGGTGACGCACCCGGAGAGTTTTCTTGATCGCGCGGTGTGGACTCTGACGGCGGTGAGGATCTGGCTGCGGAACCTGCTGGTCGGGGTCGGGCCTGGGATGTTTGGTTTCTTCTACCCGGAATTCTCTGCCGGACTGCCGGCGACTGAAACCGCTACTACGCTTTCACACAACCTTTACGCCGGACTCGCGGCGGAAACCGGGGTGTGGGGCCTGCTTCTGTGCGCGGTGATGGCGTATGCGTTCTGGGAAAACGTATCATGGAACCGCCGTGAATCCACGGCCGCCGGGTATGCCATGGCCGGAGCATTGCTGTGCTCACTGGCCGATTTTTCACTGCTGATGCCGATGAATGTCGTTCTGTTTGCCGCCCTGGCAGGGAGTGCTCTGTCGAATGGCGCGCGCGGTCCCACCAGTCCTCAGTCCGGGGATGACGCCCGCAACAGCGACACGGTTGTCGTGTGCGCGACGCTGGCGGTCCTGTGTGTCGTGACCGCTACGGGCGCCGGCGGCTCGTCGTCGTGGGCACATCTTCGTAGGGAGGCGGTCGATCGCGTATACGCCGGAGACCGAACGGCCGCATTGGCGTTACTGCGTACGGTGTCCCGGTATAACCCGCGCGACGCCGAGACCTACGCTGTTGCGGCGACCCTGCTGCCGTCGCCGGACCGATTTGCGATGCTGCGCACCGCTATTCTGCTGAATCCGCGGGCCGCCCGACGGTATGCCCGCATGGTGCGGGAATCCCCATGATATACGTCTTGCTGTGTGCGTACAACGAAGAGCGGGCCCTGTCTGTGATGCTGCCGCAGATCCGCGCCGCCTACGGTCCGGCGGCGCATGCCGTGGTGGTCAACGATGGGTCTCGTGACGGTACGGAGCTGGTACTCCGCGGATTCGCCGGTCCCGGCTTGACGGTTCTGACTCATACGGTGAACCAGGGTCTCGGCATGGCCATCCGTACCGGGTTGCTGTACCTGGCGGGCCGGGTCGCGGAGTCCGATATCATTGTCACAATGGATGCCGATGACACGCACCCCGTGGAACTCATCGGTCGCCTGACGGCACGGTGCGCGGATGCAGATGTGGTGATTGCGTCGCGTTACCGGCCTGGCGGCGGCCAACGTGGCGTTGTTCTGTTGCGCAACGTGCTGTCTCGTGCGGCCCGTGTGGTGTTGTCGCTACGGTTCCACGTGCCCGGGGTGAGGGACTACACTTCGGGGTTCCGCGCCTATTGCGGGGCGATCCTTCGGCGACTTGTCGAGCGTTACGGCGACAAGATGGTGACGGAACGCGATTTTGTGGTCCAGATGGAACTGCTGCTCAAGCTGGCGCGCATCGGGGCGCGTTTCGCCGAAGAACCGCTGCTGTTGCGCTATGACCGCAAAGAAGGCGCCAGCAAAATGAAAGTCTGGCGTACCGTCAAACGCTACCTCTGGTTCGTATTCCTGCGGCGCGAACACGTTCTCCGGAATGACCATGAAACGAATAGCGATCGGCCTTGACGTTGGCGGAACCCGCATCAAACATGCGGTGGTTGAAGGCGGTTCCTGCGGTCCGTGGAAACTGAGAGAAGTCGCAGAGGTCCCGACCCCCCGCGGACCCGGACGGGAGCGGGCGGCTGTCGGCGTGCTCAAAGCGGTCATCGCACAGTACCAACGTCGTTTCAGCGCGGCGGTGCGTGTGGGGTTGGGCATCCCCGGCCTGGTGGAGAGTTCACGTGGGGTTGTGCTGCACTGTCCCAATCTCGGATGGAACGACCTGCCCCTCGCATCAATGCTTGCGCCTGTCGTTGCCCGTGAGCGGCTGGTGATGGGCAATGATGCGACGGTGGCGGCGCTCGGCATACACAGCTACGAGTTTTGCGGACGCTACCGCACCATGGTTGTGCTGACCCTGGGGACGGGGGTGGGCGGCGGGCTGGTGTTTGACGGCAAAGTGTACGTCGGCAGCCGTGGATTCGCCGGTGAACTGGGACACATCACCATCGATCCGGCCGGGTCCATGTGCAGCTGTGGAAACCGGGGATGCCTTGAGCGTCTGATCGGCGGCAGGTGGTTGGCGCAGGACGCCGCGGACGAGATTCGACGCCGGGGAATGTCACCGGTACTCCGGAGACTGACCGACGGCGATGTTTCCGCCCTCTCCCCGGAGCTTTTGTGCAAAGCCGCCGATCACGGCGACCGATTCTCCCGCGCGATCTGGAAGCGCTGCGGTATGCGATTGGGCACAGCCGTTGCCGCGCTGGTCAATGTGCTGGATCCGGATGCCGTGGTGCTGACCGGTGGTGTGGCATCGGCACACCGGTGGTTCATGCCATCATGTATCGCTGAACTGCGTCGTCGTTCATTCCCGCGCATCGCACGTACACCGGCCGGGATGCGCGCACCCGCCGCCTGCGTCAAGGTGCTCGTTTCCCGCAATCCGCGGCACCTCGGCGTGATCGGCGCGGGTATCCTGGCCCACACCTCCCGGCCATGAGGGCGCGGGCCACCGCGTGCGTTGTAGCTCTCGCGGCAGCGCTGGCGCCGGTAACCGTCGTTTCCGCTGAACGGGAACAGGCGCTGCTCACTGCGGACGAAGTGGTGTACGATCGCCGCGCGGATACCGTAAGCGCGTTCGGCAACGCAGTCGTGCGTTTCCGTGGTGTGGAGGTGCGCTCAGACCGGCTGGCGCATGATGTGCGCGCGGACACCGTGCTGTCGGACACCTGGACGGTGGTGGCCACATCTGGTGCCCTCCCCGCGATCCTGACCGCACGGTGGGTGCTGTTTGATCGTCGGGAATCTGTCCTGGTGGCGCGGGGAAGCGCGACCCTCGTCCACCGGGACGCCGTACTGTCCGCCGAAGAGTTCACCTATGACATCGTGCGTGACGTGGTTTTCGTACAGGGCCGTCCCTCCGTGTCGTCTTCTGGCGTCGTCATCACCGCTGATATCATGCGTTACGACCGGTCGAGCGGCATCCTGGATGCTGAAGGCGCGGTGGTTGGGAGCTGGGAAGGGTTCGACCTGCACGCTCTGCGGGTGCGGTACGACACGCAAGCCCGGGAGATCATCGTTTCGTCAGGAGCGGAGGTGCGCGCACCAGGTGCGGCGCTCGGCGTGGGGAGCGCCCGGGTGCGTGTGGATGACGCAGTGCTGGAAGCCCGGCGTTTTCAGGGCTACTTTGCGCCGTACTACGGTAGGAGTGCCCGCGCATGGCTCTCATCCGGGTCGTACACGCTGCAGGACACCGTCGTCACCCATTGCAACCAGGAGCACCCGCACTATTGGTTTTCCGCGCGAGAGGTTGCGGTTGTACCCGACGATCACATCATCATGCGAAATGTCGTTCTCAAGGTGGGGGGCGTCCCGGTTTTCTGGCTGCCGGTGTACTGGGTTTCGCTGAAGAAGCGTGACGACTGTATCATCATCGAGCCGGGCTATGACGGTTACTACGGCGCATTCGCGCGCACCCGGTATCTGTTCCCCGTCGCTGGCGGTAGGATGAAAGCGCTGTGCGACATCTACGAACGACAGGGGATTGGCGGCGGTCTGGAATACTCATACGCCGGCTCTTCGGTTTCCGGCTCGATGTACGGGTACTACCTGCAGGAACGTCAGGTGCAGCGGGCCAGATGGAATGTCCTGGCGCAGGATACGCGCGCGCTGGGTCGCGAGTGGTCGCTGCGCACCGTACTCGAGCTCATCTCAGATGAGGGGGTCTACCAGGACTACTTTGCGGAAAACTGGTTTCGCATCAGGCGCGATGTCCGGTCGGAAACATTCGTCTCCCGGGTGTCCCCGGGCTGGTCGTTGCGCTTTGGCTGTGTCCGTGACGAGTCATTCGGGGGATCGGGCGGGAAGACTGCGGGTGTCTGGCGGGTTCCCGGTTCTTTAACGGTGTATCCCCGTACCGTTGGTCCGTTCAGCATCTCCGACACATGCGTCATCGAACCGCGCTACGTGCAGGGCGTTTCTACGTCGGAAGTAACCGCGGTCAACGAGCTGACGTGCGAGCTGCCCCTGGTATGGGGGCTGCTTTCCTGGGCGCCCCGGCTGGCGCTCCGGTCGACGTATACGAACGGGCGGGGGGATACTACACCGGCGCACGGGGTTCGCCAGACCTACACCGGTGCACTGCCGTTGCGGGTGCGTTTCCCGCGTGGCATGTTCGAGCTGCTCTACGCCGAAGCCCGTCATTCCCGGGTAGATTCATTCGAGCTGGAGCAGGGGACCGCGGCGGTCGCGGGTCGTTCCGTCTCTCCGCGCCTGGACTTTGCCATCGGTGGTTTCTATGCCCGCGCAGGTTGGTCGGCGGACTTTCGTGATGCCACTGTGCCGTGGACGGAGCGGATCGCTCTACTGTCGCTGGACGCAGGGTTCTCGCACCATGCGACAGACGCCGGTACGCATCTCGTGGTACACCCTGGTTCCGGAAGGATCGTCAACGCACAGTGCACGGCGGGAATCTCCGGCGGCTGGGGGAGGCTCACCATCGGCTACGGATACGCCGACGGGTCGCTTGAACCTCACGGGATCACCATTGCCGGAGAGGTGCGCGCCCTGCCGGCGTTGACTGTTCGGGCGGATGCCACCGCCTCGACGGACGGCGTCGTGACGACGGTTTCCCGTTGGTCATGTGATTTCACCAGGGACCTGCACTGCCTGGAAGCACGGATTCGCATGATGTCCCGTCGTGACACGTCGGAGACGGATCACCGCGATATTTTGGAGTTGTGGGGATACATTGGATTGAAATTTGATACGCCGGTACCGGGACCTGATGCCTCTCATGCCGAGCGGCAGACATTCCCCTGGCGGTACGAATGACCGGAACCTCCTTCTACCGACGGAGATTGCTTGAATCCCCGGCGGTCTATTTTGTACAAATGCCATCATGAAATGCGCATTCTGCGGACACCCCGACACTATGGTGCTCGATACCAGGACCATCAAGGATGCGGCCATCGTCCGGCGCCGGCGCCAGTGCGAGAAGTGCCGCCACAAATTCACCACGTACGAGCGCCTTGAAGAGGTGCCACTCCTCGTGGTCAAGTCAGACCAGCGGCGCGAGCCGCTCAACCCGGCGAAGATGCGCGAAGGCATCCTACGTGCCGTGGAGAAACGTCCGGTATCGTCGGAGGTTGTTGAACGGATCGTCGCTGAGGTGCAGCAGGAACTGAGCGCCAAGTTCGCCCTCGAAGTGTCCTCCCGGGAGATCGGCCGGCGCATCCTGGAGAAGCTGTTCAGCGTCGACCCGGTGGCGTACGTCCGGTTCGCCTCGGTGTACAACCAGTATGACAGCATCGACACGTTCGCCGCGGAAATACGCACCATCAAGCGGGCGATCGAGAAACGGAGAAACCGTCGCACCGGCGGACCGGCATCCGGTCGGGAATCCCGCAGCACAGGCGAGGACCCTCAGGAGAACGACCATGGCCGCGCATGAATCGGCGCAACAGAACGCCTGCAACGTCGACGACATCTACCGCGAGATCACCGCGGCGGGATACAGTATCGAGGCGATCGTTTCCGGTGACATCGAGCCTCCTCCGGAAATACGCCGTCGCACCGACATGCTCATCGCGATGGACCGCAGTTTCTACTCCGCGCTCGTCGCTCGTGTCTCCTCACTGCAGCTGGAAGAGCACGCCGCCCGCAATCTCTGGGCGGAAATTGTCAAACACAAGTACATGATGTCCGAGAAACTGGGTCGCAATGTCGGCATCGCGGTGGCGACCGTGGACTACCTGGGCAATATCAAACGCCTGATCACTACCCCCCGTATCATCAAAGAAGAGGAATTCCTGCGCACCATTAAGCTGGCGACGCGGGATGCCCTGACCGGGTTGTACAACCGCAACCATGTCTTCGAATGGATCCGGAGGCACATGCGCCAGGGGAAGCGGCTGGCGCTCGCATTCCTCGACTTGGACGGTTTCAAGCGCTATAACGACACCGAAGGTCATCAGGCCGGAGACCTCGTGCTGCAAGAGTTCGCGTTTTTGCTCACGCACGAGTTCGCCGGGCGCGGTGACATCGTCGGGCGGTTCGGTGGGGACGAGTTCATCGTGTGCGCGCTGGATACCGACAAGAAGACCATGCAGGAACGCTGTGACGCGTTCCGGCAGAAAGTGGTGGATCAGTTCCGTGCGACGACGGGGATAACGGTGAGCATCGGCGTCGCTGAGTACCCGTACGATGCCCGCGACTTGGAAGAGCTGGTGGCTCGCGCTGACGAGCTGCTGTACCGCGTCAAAGAACACCACGGCAACAAGGTGTACCGTCTACGCACTATTTGGTTCTCCTACGCTCCGCCCAAAACGATGCAGCCCCGGGAAGTGTCTGTGGTGGGGGATTTCAACAACTGGGATCGCAAGCAGGGCACCATGCAGCGCGATGAGACCAGTGGGCGGTGGATCCGCCGGATGCTGCTCAAACCCGGGGACTACAAGTACAAGTTTCTGGTGGACACCAACATCTGGGTCGCCGATCCGGTGTCGGACCGCCAGGTGGACGACGGATTCGGCGGGGTGTGTTCGGTTCTGAAGGTCAACGAGCGCTAGCACGGTGTGTCCCGTCGCGGCGTACTAAGGAGGCAGGAACATGTCTGACGTACTGGTGGTGGTCAGCAAAGTGAAAAAAATGGTCAAGGAGCAGGGGCTGCGAACCGGAGAGGACTTCATCACGGCGCTCTCGGAGAAAGTGGACGCGATGGTGCGCCAGAGCATCGAGAAGGTGAAGGCCGAGAACAAGAAGAAAACACTCGGCTCCGAAGACCTGGCCTGATCTCGGGCGGCCGCGTCCGGTGGCGCCGCGATCACGGTTCGTGTCCCGCCGGCGACTCACATGCGGCATTCGGTCACGGTGCGTCCCGGCGATATCGGTATCGCCGCGCTGTTCGTTGTCGTCGCAGCTCTGACGGTGCTGCTCCGCATGCCGCCGCAGCCGGGGCGGCCCCTGTGGGTCGAGGTTCGTCATCCGAACGGGGTGCAGCGTCTGGTGCTGGCGGGCCCGCCGCGCACGATACAGGCGGCCGGCTGCGTGGTGAGCGTGGCCGGTGGCCGGGTGCGCGTGATGGGCTCCGACTGTCCCCATCAGTGCTGCGTACATACCGGATGGAAGTCCCGTGCCGGCGACATCATCGTCTGTGTCCCGAACCGGGTCGTTGTCACCGTCGTCGGGGACGGAAGTCCGTATGATGCGCTGGCATACTGATAGGCCGCACGCCGGGCCCGCCGTGCTCGGCTACTACGTCGCGCTCGCCGCCGCGCTGCAGGTGCTGGAAGGCTTGTTTCCGACCATCATTCCCGGGGTGAAGCTGGGAGCGGCCAACATCGTCACCCTGTTCGTACTGTCGGTGTTCGGGTTCCGGGCCGCGCTCACGGTCGCGCTCGTTCGCCCCGTGGTTGCGGCGCTGGCAACCGGCACTCTGGCGAGTCCGATGTTTCTCATCAGTATCACGGCGTCGGTGGTGGCTACCGTGTGCATGGCCGCCGTCGGTTTCCTGGGCGGTCGTCACCTGTCCCACGTCGGTGTAAGCATGGTGGGAGCGGTCGCGCACAATGTGATCCAGCTGGCAGTGGCGGGTGTGCTGTTTTTGCGGTCTTCCGTGGTGTGGATGCTGGCCCCGATTCTGGTCGTGGCGGGGGTGGCGGTCGGCTGGATCACCGGTTCGCTGGTCAACACCGCAGCGGCTGTCATGCCGCTCCGTCCTGTGCCGCGCGCGCGTCCCGGCGCTCATCGGAGCGTTCCGGTGCCCGGCGCTCCCGCAGGATTCGACGGCGTTCCGTACGCGGTGTTGTGGTTGGGAATGATGCTGGTGTGCATCGTGGTGCTTGCCCTCAGCCGGGATCTGCGGGTGGTGGCGGTATGTATTGCCGGTGTGGCGGTGGTACGGGTGCTTTCAAGATGGGTGTTTCCGGTATCCGGTTGCAGGGGCGCGTCACGGAAAGGGATCCGGATCTTCCTCGGAATAATCCTCGGGTTGGGCATGATGCATGGTGTTGCTCTGGCGCTTCGCGATGGAGGGATCCGCGATCCGCTGGCGGCCGTTGAAGCCTGGGCTCTTGCATCGGTGAAGTTCGGCCTGTTTGTCCTGGTGTCCGGTTCCCTGACCGCATCGCGGGCGCTGTACCGGTGGTTGGGGGGCATGCCGGTTGTGACGGCAGCGCTCGAATCCATGGACGGGTTGCTGCACCGGGTGCCGGCGGCCGTGTCGGCGGGATTGCAGCCCATGCTGACGATGATGCTGGTGCGGGATGTTTTCGATGAGTCTGCGGATAACAACCGGCCGGTCGCTGGTTCAGATGGGACGCGCGATGGAACACAGGAGCGTACACATGACACGCAGGGCTGACACAAGGGTGCGGTTGCTGGTCGGGTGTACCGGGCCCAATGCCGCTGGCAAAGGCGAGGTGTTGAAATACCTTATGTCCCGGGGATTCTCGGTGTTGTCGCTCTCGGATGTGATCCGGGAAGAGGCGGAACGTCGCGGAATTCCGGAGTCGCGCGAAGCCATGATCGCTCTTGGCAACCAGCTGCGCAAGCGGTACGGACCGGCGGTTCTGGCGCTGCGATCCATCCGGCGTATCCGAAGATCCGAGGCGGATCTCGTGGCGGTTGACAGCATCCGGGCGGTCGCCGAAGTCGAAGCGTTGCGCACCGCGTTCGGCGACCGGTTTGTGTTGCTCGGCATCACCGCCCCCGCGCGGCGCCGCTTCGCATTTCTGAAGGCACGACAACGACCCGGGGATCCGCGCACGCTGGGAGAGATGCTACGGCTGGAAAAGCAGGAACGCGGCGCGTCATCGTTCCAACAGCAGCTGGACCGGGTATGGGGCATGCGGGATGTGACCATCGTCAACCGCGGGTCCCTTGTACAGTTGCACGAACGGGTCGACCGTCTGGCGAGGTCACTGCTCCGGCGGATTTCCGCCGCAGAGTCGGCAACGAAATCGGTGAGTGGGGCGAAGAGGGGTCATTCATGACCGACACCATCATCAGACCATCCTGGGATGCATACTTTATGAAACTCGCTTTCCTCGTTGCTGAGCGCTCCACCTGCCGCCGCCACCACGTCGGTGCGGTGATCGTGCGCGACAAGCGGATCCTGACCACCGGTTACAACGGCGCGCCGGCGGGCAGCCGGGATTGTCTAGAGTTGGGGTGTCTGCGCGACCGGATGGGGATACCGTCCGGCACACGGCACGAGATCTGTCGTGCCGTGCACGCCGAGCAGAACGCCATCATCCAGGCGGGGAGCCACGGCATCACCGTGGCGGAGGGGACGATCTACTGCACGCACTCCCCGTGCTTGATCTGCGCGAAAATGGTGGTGAACGCAAAAATCAGGCGGTTTGTGACCTGCCAGGCGTATCCCGACCAAGAGTACCGGGAGCTGTTCCGTGAAACCGGGGTGGTGTTCGACGTCATCGGGAAACCGCCGCTCGTCATACACGAAATGCCGTAGCTGTCGTTCGAGGTGTTCCGTCGGTCATGCCCACACGCGCACCCGTTCCGTCCTTTCAGTCGTGGGGTACAGATCTTCGATGATCTCGTCCGGCTTGAACCAGAGCTGGATCTCGCGTTTTGCGGATGCGGGCGAATCCGAGCAGTGGATGACATTTTCCATGATGTTTTTCTTGTTGATGCGCCCATACGCACCGCGTATGGAGATGGGATCCGCCTCCAAAGGGTTGGTTGCCCCGGCGATCTTGCGGACCTTGCCGATGGCGTCTTCCCCCTCGTACACCATGGCGAGCACCCGCTCGTAATCCTTGCCGTATGCCTTACCGGAAAAATAATCGTACAGGTCGTTGAAAAACGGTTTGTCCTTGAGGTGGGCGTAGTGTTCCTCTGCCAGTTCACGCGAGACCCGCACCACCTTGGCGCCGACGATGCGTAGTCGCGCCTCCGACAGTCGCGTGAGGATGTTGCCCGTCAAAGACTTGACCAGGCAGTCCGGTTTGAGGATGATCAACGTGTACTCGTGAGTGGCACTCTGATTGTTCATGCGGTGCTCCTTGGTGTTATCAGAGGTTGGATGCGCTCGCATGCTATACATACCTTATACGATATAATTGGTTTCCGATGCAAGGTCCGGGTTGCATCGGGAGCCGGTTTTTTATACATCCCGTACACATCCGGTGCGCACGATCGGGCGCGCTTTTTCCCGGGAGGTCCGGTATGTCCGATGGTCGCGACAGCGGCGCATCGCGCCGCGCAGCGATGCATCTCATCATTTTGTTCGGTTTGGTGAGCCTGTTCGGCGACATCGTCTATGAGGGGGCGCGCAGCGTCAATGGCCCGTACCTCAAAACGCTCGGGGCGAATGCCGCCATCGTCGGTCTCATCGCCGGCGCAGGAGAGTTCGTCGGGTATGCCGTGCGGTTGTTCTCCGGGTACTTTGCCGACCGCACCCGCGCCTACTGGCTGCTCACTTTTTTCGGATACGGTGCGCTGGTGAGCGTCCCGCTGCTGTCGCTTGCAGGCGTCTGGCAGCTCGCCGCGCTGTTCATCGTCGTTGAACGTTTTGGTAAGGCGCTGCGCGCTCCTGCCAGGGACACCATCGTGTCGCAAGCGGCCAAACAAGTCGGCACCGGTTTCGGGTTCGGTTTGCATGAAGCGATGGACCAGATCGGCGCCATCGCCGGTCCGCTCATTTTCTCTGGGCTGTTCCTCGCGACGGGGGCAGGCGGGAAGGGGGCTGCCGACTACCAGGCAGGGTTCCGGTTTCTCTGGATTCCCTTCGCACTCGTGATGCTGTGCATCGTGTTCGCCTATCTGCGTGTTCCTGATCCGGCACGGCTCGAGCCGTCGGTGACGCCCGGTGAACCGGAACCCCTTACCCACACCTTCTGGTTGTACAACGTTTTCACCGCGGTGACGACGCTCGGGTTCGTGAATGTGGTGCTCCTCGCGTACCATTTCAAGCACCAGGGCATCATGCCCGATGCGCACATCCCGTTGGTGTACGCCGTCGCGATGGCGGTTGACGGTGTCGCGGCGGTGGCTGTCGGCCTGTGGTACGACCGACTCAAGGCCGCTGCGAACAGCGAACGGGCCGGCATTCTCACGCTGGTGGCGCTCCCCGTACTCTCGGCGGCGGTACCGGTCCTCGGTTTTACACGCAACTATTGGTTGGGTGGTGCGGCGGTACTGTTGTGGGGCGTCATCATGGGTGCGCACGAGACGGTGATGCGTTCGGCGGTCGCGGATCTGACACCGGTGCGCCGGCGCGGTACCGGATACGGTGTTTTCAATATGGCGTACGGTGTGTCGATCGCTCTCGGCACGATCGTCAGCGGTTTGTTGTATGAGACGTCCCTGAGGCTGATGGTCGTCTACTGCGTGGTGATGCAAGCGCTTGCGGCCGCATTTTTTTTAGCGCTGCGTTCTGCGGCATTGCAGCCCGCGTCCGCTGGAAAAACACCATGAAGAAGCGCAACGAGTATTCTGCCGGTGGGGTGGTGGTTCTGGCCTCTGATGTGCTGGTCATCCGAGTGCGCAACCTCGAGGGCAGGACGGTGGTGACCTTCCCCAAAGGGCACATCGAGCCCGGCGAGACGCCCGAACAGGCGGCGGTGCGGGAGGTGCGTGAAGAAACCGGTATCGAAGCGCGAATCACGGGCCGTTTGCGTGACACCGAGTACGACTTTGTCAAGGACAACGTCCGCATTCACAAACGGGTGTCCTGGTTCAAGATGGAGCCGGTGGGCGAGACCGACCTGGCCCGGGTGGTGAAAACCCCGGAAACGGAAGCTGCATACTGGCTCCAGATCGAAGGGATCGAGCGGCAGCTCTCTTATCCGCTTGACCGCGAACTCGTGCAACAGGTGAAAGGCGACCGCCATGAACCGCGATAAAGCGTTGGATGTTCTGCTCCGGGGAATCACTGATATCGTCTCTCTGGACGAGTTGAAGTCGAAGCTCGCGAAGGGTCGTCCGCTCAATGTGAAACTGGGTGTCGATCCCACCGCCCCTGATCTGCACCTGGGGCACACGGTGATTCTGCGAAAGCTGCGGCAGTTTCAGGATCTCGGGCACCAGGTGACTTTCATCGTGGGCGATTTCACCGCTCGCATCGGCGATCCATCCGGCCGGGATGCCACCCGTCCCATGCTTTCCGCCGACGACATCCGCGCCCATGCGGCGACCTACACCGACCAGGTGTTCAAGGTGCTGGACCGTTCGCGCACCCGCGTGGTGTTCAACAGCGAGTGGCTGGGTCCGCTCGGGGTGGATGGGGTGTTGCGCCTGTGCTCGCGCATGACCGTCGCCCGCATGCTGGAGCGCGACGATTTCAGCAAACGGTACGCCGCCGGCGCACCCATCACGATACTGGAGTTCATCTATCCGCTCATGCAGGGTCAGGATTCCGTCGCGATACGGGCGGACGTCGAATTGGGCGGCAACGACCAGAAGTTCAATCTGATGGTTGGAAGGGACCTCCAGAAGGACGATGGCCAGGAACCCCAGGTCATCATCACCATGCCGCTGCTGGAGGGTCTCGACGGCACGCGCAAGATGTCCAAGTCGTACGGCAACTATGTTTCCATCAATGAGGGACCGCGGGAGATGTTCGGCAAGTTGATGTCCATTCCGGATGCGCTGATGCCGAAGTACTATGAGCTGCTCACTGACGAGAATATGGCCGAAGTAGGATCTCTCTGTGCCGCAGACCCGCGGAATGCAAAGATCCGTCTTGCCGCGTGCATCGTGGCGCAGTACCACGGCGCTGATGCCGCGCGCCGCGAACGGGAGGAGTTCGAGCGGGTATTCTCCCGTCGAGAGCTCCCCGCGGACATGCCGGCATTCCGACTGTCGGCCGGAGAGCACAGGCTCGTTGAACTGCTGACCACCATCGGTTTCGCGGTGTCCCGGGCCGAGGCCAAGCGGTTGGTGGCGCAGGGGGCGGTGCGCGTCAACGGGGAGAAAGTCACCGATGGCGCGCCCGTCTCCATTCCTCCCGCCGGTGAGGTGATCCTGCAGGTGGGCAAGTTGAAATTCGGCAGGCTCATCGGGGTGTGAGCATGGCGCAGGGTCGGTGGCGGCCGCAGGTGGCACCCCGGATCGGTGCCGGAGCGCTTCCTCCGCGTGATCGGGGATGGATACACGCGTGCTCATCGTAGCTGACGAAAACATCCCGTTGGTCTCGGAGGCATTTGCCTCGCTGGGAGACGTTCGTACCATGCCCGGCCGTGCCATCGATCGTGCAGCGGTCGCCGATGCGGATGTGCTCCTGGTACGATCCATCACTCCGGTCGATGGCGCTCTGTTGCACGGCAGCCGCGTGCGCTTTGTTGCGACGGCGACCATTGGTACCGATCACGTAGATACGGCGTACCTCGCTGCTGCCGGGATCGGTTTTTCGGCTGCGCCGGGAGCCAATGCCAACTCGGTCGCGGAGTACGTCGTCGCAGCGTTGCTGACACTGGAGCGTCTGGGGAAGCTGGATCTCGCCCGCTCGTCTATCGGCGTGGTGGGAGTGGGGAATGTCGGCGGCAGAGTGGCGGCGTATGCGGCGGCGCTGGGCATGCAGGTGGTATGCAACGATCCACCGAAGGCGCGCCTGACGGGGGCGCGGGAACTCGTGCCGCTGGACGAGCTGATGGGGTGCAACGTCATCACCCTGCACGTGCCCCTGACGGACGCCGGCCCTGACGCGACGCGAAACCTGTTCGACGGACGGCGCCTCTCCCGTATGAGGCGCGACGCGGTACTCATCAATACCTCGCGCGGCAGGGTGGTGGATGAACCGGCGCTCCGGGAGGCGCTGGGCGCCGGCCGCCTCGGCGGCGCGGTGCTGGACGTGTGGTGGGGTGAGCCGGACATCGACGTCCGGTTGCTGCGAATGGCCACACTGGCGACCCCCCACATTGCAGGGTACTCCCACGATGGCAAGATCAACGGGACCGCGATGGTGTATGCAGCGACGTGCCGTTACTTCGGGGTGCCGACGCAGTGGAACTCACCGGAATGCGAGGCGATGGTGCACCGCCTCGGGCCGCGCGACGACGTCCACGAAGTGGTGCAACGGGCATACGACATCCAGACAGACGACGCGCGCATGCGTGGTATTTTGCACGTTCCGGATGCACAGCGGTCCGCGGGTTTCGATGCGTTCCGCCGGAACTATCCGTGCCGGCTGGAGTTCAGGAACCATCGCGTGATCGGGAATGCGGAACAGTGCGACGTCTTACGACGCCTCCGGCTACTGGGATTCCGGACACCGGCGGATTGACCCCCGCCCATCTCCCGATCGGCCATCGCTGTGCCGCCGCTCCTTGCAACTCGCGTCCGCATTTGCTATACAGGCGGTCAATACGGAGGGGCTATCTCATGAAATGTCCCGTGTGCGGCGTGGATAACAAAAACGAACAGCGTTTCTGCCGGAAATGCGGCCGACCGCTGGCCGTTGCTCCGGTCTGGAAACCGGGGTGGTCGTGGCATCTCAAGACGCTCGGCATCATCTATGTGTGTCTCATCATCGCGTTCTTTGCGATCAACGCACTTCTGAAGCCGTACATGCGCACCCTGCCGGAAGACATCACGCCATGGCTGCACCGGCAGAAGTAACACGCATCCTCGCCGATGCCCGGGAGGTGCTCGAGATCGAGGGACGGGCGGTACTGGCCCAGCGATCCGCCCTGGACGCGGGGTTTGTCGCCGCGGTGCGCCGCTTGCGTGAACTGATCGGAAAAATCGTGGTGATCGGTGTCGGGAAATCGGGGCTCATTGGACGTAAACTCTCCGCCACGTTCTCTTCCCTGGGAATGCCTGCGGTGTTTCTCCATCCGGTGGAGTTCCAGCACGGCGATTCGGGCGCGCTCATGCCGGGAGATGTGGTGCTGGCGCTCTCTCACTCGGGTGAGACCGAAGAGGTGAAACGTATCCTCCCGATGATCCGCTCGTTGGGTGCCGGCGTCATCGCGATGACCGGTAGACGTTCCTCGTACCTCGGTCGCACGGCGGATATCACGATTGTGACGCCGGTGGCGCGTGAAGCATGCCCCTACAACGTGGCACCAACCGCATCCACCACCGTTATGCTGGCGACCGGCGATGCACTGGCCGTCGCCGCCGCACGGCTCCGGGGGTTCCGGCGAGAGGATTTCGCCCGCCTGCATCCCGCGGGCAGGTTGGGCAAGCTCCTGACGCTCCGAGTTCGCGATGTGATGCGGACCGGAGCGGCCAATCCGGTAGTGAAGAGCGGTTCCTCGGTTATGGATGCGCTGCGCATTATGAGTCGCACCCGCCTGGGAGCTACGAGCATCGTCGGTCCGCAGAGGCTGCTGGTCGGATACTTCACCGACGGTGACCTCCGGCGGTGCATCCAAAAGGATCCGCGTATCCTCGTACGTCGGATCGACCAGGTCATGACCCGTTCGCCGCGAACCGTCGGTCCCGACGAACTCCTCTCCGCGGCACAGGCCACGATGAAACGGTATCACTGCGACAACGTGCCCGTGACCGACGCGCGGGGGAGGATCATCGGGATCCTCGACGAGAGGGACATCCTGCAGGAAGGCCTTTAACACTGCCAGCCCCTTCCCTGCGCACGACCATGAACACGGATATTCGACGTCGCCTGCAGCGCATCTCCCTGCTGCTCACGGACATCGACGGGGTGCTCACCGACGGCAGCATCCATTCGGCTGAAGACGGGACCGAGGTGAGGGTGTGGAATGTCCGGGACGGTTTCGGCTACCGGCTCCTGAGGGAATCCGGTCTCGCGGTACGTACGGGTTGGATCACCGGTCGTGGGTCGCCGCTGCTGCGTCGCCGGGCGCGGGAGCTCGGCATCGGTATTCTCCGACAACGGGTGGATGTGAAGCGGGACGTATGGGACGGGGTCTTGCGCGCGGCGGGTGTCACCGCAGTACAAACAGCGTATGTTGGAGACGACTGGTTGGACATACCGCTGCTGAGGCGGGCAGGGTTGGCGGTGTGCCCGGCGGATGCTCCCGTTGAAGTGCGGCGACACGCGCACCTGGTCACCCGGGTGCCAGGCGGTGGAGGGGTGATACGCGAGGTCATCGAGCTCTTGCTGCGCGCACGCGGAGTGTGGGAGCGGGTGTATCGTGCGCACGCCCGATGAACAACTGGAAGCGTGTGCGTAACGGGATACTGTCCGGGATAGCCGAGCTGACAGCCGCAGTATGCGGGTGTCTGCCGTTACGGGTGAATCGCGCGATTGGTTATGTGTTGGGAGGGGTCTTCTTCGCATTCGACCGGCGGTACCGCGCCCGGGTGGATGCGAACATAGCCCGTGCATTCCCGGACATGCTGCCGGATCGCCGCCGCGAGGTTGCACGCAGGTGCTACCGTACCTTGGGCATGAACCTGTTCGAGCTTTTTGCATTCCCGCGGCTGCGCACCGGGATCCACCGGCATGTGCGTTTTCATGGGGATTCCCGCGAGGTGCTGTATCGTGCGTACAACGCAGGGAGAGGAGTGATTTTTTTTACTGCGCACGTAGGCAACTGGGAAATGCTCGGGGCGGCGGTTTCGCTGAGCGGATGCCGGCTGTCCGTTATCGCGCGGGATTTCTATATCCCCCGACTCAACGACCTCGTGAACCGCATGCGTCGTTCAGTCGGCGAGACGGTGGTGGGACGGGGGCCCGCGGGGACGATGTCCATACGCTCGTTCCTGCATGCGCTCCGCAACGGGGATGTTATCGGGGTGCTCGTGGACCAGAATATCCGGGGCGTGAAGAGTGCGATGGTGCCGTTCCTCGGCATTCCGGCGCCGACGCCGATCGGCATCGCGGAGCTCGTACTCAAGTACCGGATACCGTCGGTCGTCGGATTTGCCCGGCGCGAGGGGACCGGATACACGGTTCTGGTACGGGAGCTGCCGCTGGAGCGCTTCGACGATGCGACGGCGCTCATGGGAGAAGTGAATGACGAGATTTCCGGGGCGATACGCCTCGATCCTGAGCAATGGACCTGGATGCACCAACGATGGAACGGTTCCTGATCAGCGGGCTGGCCGGAGCGGCGATACTCCTGCAGGGATGTGCGCAACCGCGAGCTGCCGCGGAAACGGCGCAGACTCCCTCGGTCAGCTCATTCACGCTCACCACGTACCGCGGCGGCGAGATGCTGTGGCGCATGGATGCCGCCAGCGCGGTATTCAGCGGCACCGGCAATTTCGCCGAGGTGTTCGACGGTCAGGTGCGATTCTATGGGCGCGGGGACTACGTGTCGCACGCACGTTTTGAACGCGCTTCGGTGGACCTGCGCACCCGCGATGCACGGTTCCCGGGGCGGACGGTGATACACACGGTCGGGCGTGAGCGGATTACGACACGTGACATGGTGTATGTCGCGTCAGATGATACGGTGCGCTCCTCATGGCCCGTGACCGTCATCCGGGCCGGGGAGCTGATACGGGGTTCCGGGTTCGTGGCCAGAAACGGATTCCAGGATGTAGTTATCACGGACAATGAGATCCTTCCGCACTGAGCCTGGGTGGTGGGCGATTGCGGCGGTGTGGTTGGCGGCAATGACCTGGGGGGCGGAGGATAGCCCCGTGCGGCGCATCCGGGCTGATATGACGCGCATGGACCGTGTCGCGGGACTGGTGCATTTCACGGGGGATGTGCGCATCGAACTCCGGCGTGGACGCGCGGAGTGTCCGCGCGCTTCCATGGATGAGCGCGAAAGAATCGTGCGCTGTTTCGACGGGGTGTACGCAGTATTGGCATCGAGCGAAGGGGCATCCTCGATTGAAATCCGATCGCTGGATGCCGCCTATGACATGTCGAGACGTGTCCTTGAGTTTACCGGGGATCCGGAAGCGGTGCACATAACCAGTGCCGGTGTGCCGGGGATGCGCTGCAGTGCGGCGCGCGTGACGTTGGACGAGCGTGCCCGGACCGTCATCTGCGAAGGCGCGGTGCGTCTCTTGGACGCCGACGCGGGCAGACTGGAGTGCGGGCGGATGGTGTGGGTGCTGGATTCCGAGGAAGTGCGTGTGTCGTCGCAGGAATCCCCGGTTCGTTACGTCGCGACGAAGGAGGAATCCCCCGTCCGGTCATGCGTGGCGGGTGCGGCAACCTTTGACGTGCGGCGCGACCGCCTGCACCTGTACGGCGGTGTGGAGGTGGTGTTCTGAAGTGGAGACGGTGCCGCGCCTGCGGTTCCAAAGGATGGATGGTACGGAATGGCTATTCAAGCTGAGGGGATTTGCAAATCGTACGATACCCGACGGGTGCTCAACGGGATCAGTATCACCGTTCAGCAAGGTGAGATCGTCGGTTTGCTGGGGCCCAATGGCGCCGGCAAGACCACCACGTTCTACGCCATCATGGGAATCGTTCCGGTGGACGGGGGCGGCATCACGGTGGATGGGCGCGATGTCACCCGGTTGCCTGTGTACTGGCGGGCGCGGGCGGGCATCGGATACCTTTCCCAAGAGCCGTCAATTTTTCGCAGACTGACCGTCGAGGAAAACATCCGTGCGGCCGCGGAGCTGTGCGAGCCGGACCCGGTCGGTCGCCGGCGACTCGTCGAGCAGACCCTCGAGGAATTCAATCTGACGCGCCTCAGGGCGCAAAAAGCATACACTCTGTCGGGAGGTGAGAAGCGCCGGTGCGAGATCGCCCGGGTGCTGGTGTCTCGCCCGAAGTACCTGCTGCTGGACGAACCGTTCGTTGGGGTGGATCCCAAGACCATCGAGGAGTTGCAGGCTTCGGTGCTCGCCCTGCGCCGGAGAGGTCTGGGGCTCCTTCTGACCGACCACAACGTACGCGAAACGCTTGCCGTGGTGGACCGCGCGTACATCATCTACCGGGGAGACGTGCTGATGCACGGGACCGCCCGCGAGCTGGTGGAACATCCTGACGCACGGCGGTTCTACCTGGGAGAAAATTTCAAAATGTGACGGGCATGACCGATACGCCCGGGAGGGAGGAGTCATGGATAACATCCGTATCGTTGGCCGACATATCGAGGTGACCGCGGCAATTGCCGACTACGTGCGCAAACGGGTGGGTGTCGCCGATCGGTACCTGCACAACATCACTTCGATGCAGGTGATACTGGAGGTGCAGAAGTACCGCCACACGGTGGAGGTCGTCGCGCATACCACCAGCCGTCGGATCATCGCCATCAAGGAGACCGACAAGGATCTCTACGAGGCGATCGACAAGATGGCAAGCCGGTTCAAGGATGCGCTGATCCGGCACAAGGACCGGTTGACGGTTTCCCGGAAACAACGGATCAAACTCACCGGCATGGAGGTCCCGGAACCGCCTGATGAGGCATTAGAACGCACATCGGTGCCGGTTGCACGCTTGTCTCTGGAGGATGCACTGGAACAGTTCCGTACATCCCGGCGTATTTTTCTGCCGTTTGTTGACAAACGGACGGGGAAAATTTGTATACTGTACGACAATGACGGAGAGTGTCTGGCGGAACTGAACCTGCCGCGGGACTGATACCGTCATTGCCCCTGCCGGAATGCTGTACCACGGAATGCAGCCACGCGGTACGATGGAGGGAGAGTCAACCATATGAAGATCATGAGCTTCCTGGAGACCAGGGCGATCACCCTTGACCTCAAAGGGAAGGACAAGCGGTCCATCATCAAGGAAATGGTGGAGGCGCTTGCCGAGCACCGGAAGGTCAAGGACCAGGAGGAAGCGCTCAAGAGCGTCATTGAACGCGAGAAACTGGGTTCCACCGGCGTGGGGCTCGGTGTCGCGATACCCCACGGTCGCACCGATGCGGTCGACAAGCTGGTTGGTGCACTGGGAATCTCGCAGGAAGGGGTTGATTTCGACTCCCTCGACGGCGAGCCGGTGCACTTCGTGTTCCTCATCCTCTCCCCGCTGGAGGCGACCGGGGACTACCTGCGCGCGATCTCACGCGTATCGCGGTTCTTCAAGGACCGCTATTTCCGCGAGGCGCTCAAGAACGTGACATCGGTCGACGAGGCGGTCAAGATCATCAAGCAGGAAGACAATTTCTGATGACGCAGGCCCAGTACACCGTCCGGGATCTCCTGGATGCAACGGGCTTCAAGTACAGCTACCGTTCGTACACGGGAACCGTCGGGCTCGAACGCGTGGTGCGGGAACCGGTGCTGCACCGCCTCAACCTCGCGGTGGTCGGTCATTTCAAACTGTTCCCCGAGCACCGCATCATGGTGTGCGGCATTACCGAACATTCGTACCTGGAGGGGTTGACGCTGGAGGAACGTACCAGGCGTATACGGGACATCCTCGACCACTACGGGGCGACCATACCGCTGTTGGTGCTGACCTGCGATCTCAAGCCATTTCCGGAGATGATCGCGCTGTGCGCGGCGGCCGGGGTTCCGCTCGTCGGTACGGCCTTCGACACGAGCCTGTTCATCAATGAGATAAACTCATTTCTTGAGGAACGCCTGGCATCGACCCACACGGTGCAGGGGGTGATGGTCAACGTCTACGGTGTCGGCATCATCCTGCAGGGCGACTCGGGGATCGGCAAGTCGGAAACCGCGCTGGAGTTGTTCAAGCGCGGGCACCTGTTCGTCGCGGATGACGTGGTCCGGGTGTTCATCACCTCTTCGGGGGTGCTGATGGGCACCGCCCAAGACGTCATTGCCAATTTCATAGAGGTTCGCGGCTTGGGTATCGTAGACCTTCGGGCGATTTTCGGTATCGGTGCGATCATGGATCGTTCCCGCGTGGACCTGTTCATGGAGCTGAAGCACTTCTCGGCGGTAGGGGATTACGACCGGCTGGGGACCCGACAACGCATGACAGATGTACTCGGTATGAAGATACCGACGCTCACCATCCCCGTCAGTCCCGGGCGCAGTGTGGTGACGTTGATTGAAGTTGCGGCGCTCAATTTCCGCCTGCAGGAGAGGGGATACTATGCGGCGGAGGAGCTGGACCGTCGCGTTTTGGAACGGATGAAACGGTCGCATGCCTGAGCGGAAACTCGTCATCGTTTCCGGCATGTCTGGCGCCGGGAGGAGTCAGGTGCTCAACATGCTGGAGGATGCAGGATTTTACTGTGTAGACAATATCCCGGTGGAACTGCTCGGAACGCTGCTGGAGGTGTGTAGGGAATCTTCTCGTTCCCGGGTGGGCGTCGGGATGGACGTCCGGTCCGCGGCGAATGTGGAGGACCTCGCCGGGGTGTACCGATCGCTTCCGGAACGCGTGCGCGAGTATTCGGTGCTGCGATTGTTCCTCGACGCCGACGATCGCACACTGATAAACCGGTTCTCGGAGACGCGCCGGCGCCACCCGCTGGGTGGCTCTTTGCCGTCCGCGCTTCGCCGTGAACGTCGGTTGCTGGAGCCGATTCGCTCTGAAAGCGATGCCATCATCAGCACCTCGGCGATGACGCTCGCGGAACTGAAGTCGCAGGTCGCGCAGCTCGTGGGCGTCGGCGGTCGGAATCTGCCGGTGGTGTGGGTGGTTTCGTTCGGATTTAAAAACGGGGTGCCGATAAACGCGGACTTCGTGTTTGACACCCGGTTTCTGCCCAACCCGAACTATGTCGAACGGCTCCGGCCGCTGACGGGAAAAGCCGCGGCGGTGCGCCGGTATGTGCTGCGGTTTGCGGCTGCCCGTGAGTACCGCAAACGGCTGTTTGCACTGATGGATTTCGCCGCGCCGCTCTTTTTTGCCGAAGGGAAGAGCTATGTTACGATAGCCATGGGATGTACAGGAGGGCGGCATCGGTCGGTGGTTTTCGCCGAACTTCTGTACCGTCACCTGCGGAGCATCTGTTCCGGCGGCAGGCGCGTTTTCGATGTGAAACTGGTACACCGGGATATCGAACGGCATGCATAGACGCCGTGTCGTGGCACTCGGTGGCGGAACTGGGCTTTCGGTACTGCTGCGAGGACTCCGGGACGATCCCGACCTCGAGGTCACCGCGGTTGTCGCCATGACCGACGATGGCGGGAGCTCCGGCAGGCTGCGCCGGGAGTTCGGGGTGCTTCCCACCGGTGATGTCCGCAGCTGTCTGGCGGCCCTGTCCAAGCGCGAGGATCTGCTCGGAAGACTCTTAGCGTACCGGTTTCCGGTGCGTTCCAGCGCTCCGGAGGTCGGCGGACATTCGTTCGGCAACTTGATGCTCACCGCGCTCGCGGACATCCTGGGCGGTGTGGATCGCGCGGTTTCGGCGGTATCTGAGATACTCTCGGTGAACGGCCGGGTGTTGCCGGCCACCATGCAACAGGCACACCTGGTTGCAGAACTCGAAGACGGGCGTCTGGTGCGCGGGGAGAGCAGCATCACGAGGTTGCGTGCCCCCATCCGCCGTGTGCGGCTGTCGCCTCCGGGCGTGCGGCGCAATCCCGAGGCGGCGGCGGCGATCCGGCGGGCCGACATGCTCGTGTTCGGGCCGGGGTCATTGTACACCTCGGTGCTGCCGCACCTGGCCATCCGGGATTCCGTGTTCGCCGCAGGGCGGACGTCCGCAACCGTGGTGTATGTATGCAACATCATGACGGAGCCGGGAGAGACGACGGGGTATTCCGTGGATGACCACGTGCGCTGTCTGCGTGAACACGCCGGCCCGCACTTCCGTTTGGATGCGGTGGTGGTCAACACCGGATCGCTGCCGTCGCGCTTGGTGCGGCGATATCGTCGCCAGGGATCGTTCCCGGTTGCGAACGACGTGCGGCGCACCATCGCCGAAGGGGTTCGCGTGGTGCGGGCGGATCTCTGCGCCCGGGACGGTGCGGGCGCATTCGTGCGGCACGATCCGGCGCAGCTGGGTCGCGTCATACGAAGGTTGCTATGAGCGTCAACTACGGCATCATCGTCGTTGCACACTCTCGGCTCGCGGAAGAACTGGTGCACACCGCGTTCGCCGTGCTCGGAGAGCAGCCCAACGTCGCCGGCATCGCGCTGACCAGCGAGCAGAACCTGGAGGCGGTCTGTGCGCGTATCGCTGCGGCCCGGGACGCCATGCAGGTTGACGGCTACCTCGTGCTCACCGACATGATGGGTGGCACGCCGTGCAACGCATCGATGATGCTGTGCAAGGATCGCACAGACATCCATATTATCAGCGGGGTCAACCTGTACATGTTGATCACGGCCATAACGGCGAGAGCATCGGCGGATTCCCCGGAGGAGTACCTGCAGAAGGTGCTTGCCGCCGGACGCGGGAGCATACTGGATGTCAAAGACCGATTCCGTTCCAGATTGGGCGGGGGATCGTGAGCTACATCGTTCGGGTTGACGACCGCCTCATCCACGGTCAGGTCGTGGAGGGATGGATCAAGCCGTTGCGCATAACGACCATTGTTATAGCTTCAGATAGCGTCTACTGCGACCTGATGCAGAAGGCGTTGTTTGAACTGTCGGTACCGCCGTCGGTCACGCTGAAGTGCTGTTCCCTGGCGCTGACCGCCGAGGATCTGGCACGGGGCGCATACGACAAGGGGAGCACGCTGATTCTCGTGGCTTCGCTGCATGATCTCGTTGAATTGATTGAACAGGTGCAGTCCAGGGCGCCGGGAGCGTCGATTCCGCCGGTGAACATCGGCGGCCTGAGACATTCCGGCGGCAAAAAACAGGTGTACCGCGCGCTGTGCCTGGACGAATCGGACTTGAGGATCATCCGGCGGCTGCTGGATCGGGGGGTCGTGCTGGAATACTACCTGCTCCCCAACGAAAACCGCCTCGACCTGGGTCAGCGCATGGTGGAATTGGAAAACGCCGTGCTCCATCGGGAAGAAGCGTGATGGGCCGTAGAGAGTGGAGGTACGGGTGAATCTGAGCTTGGAGTTTCTGGGGATCGCCCTGATCGCAGGTGTCGTACACCTGGATACGATGGCCTTTCTCCAGTCGATGATTTCCCGTCCCATCGTCGCCGGTCCGATCATCGGCAGTGCCATCGGTCGTCCGGAGAGCGGTCTGCTCATCGGTTGCATCATGGAGCTGGTGTATATCTCGAGTGTGACCATCGGGGTGAAGATACCCTCGGATGCCACCGCAGCGACCGTCATGGCGGTGGTCTGCGCGGGGGTTCCGGACGGGCGGTATGCGGCGGTGGGTACTCCGGTCGCCATGCTGGTCGGTACTCTGATGGGAACGGCATATACGTTCATGGATGTGCGCATCAAACACGCCAACAGCGTGTCACTGGGGTGGGTGGATACCGCGAAACCGGAGCTGGTCGATGCGCGCGTCACGGCGCTGGTTCAGCGGGGTCTGGTCACGGTGTACCTCGGATCCGTGTTGTTTTATCTGGCGCTGCTGCCACTCGTGCAGTTTGCAGTCAAGATGGTGTCTGAAGCAGTCCTGGCGTTGGGTATGGAACGCGCTTTCGCGGCAGGGGTGTGGCTTCTGCCCGCCGTGGGGATCGGGGTCGGCTTGGCGCATTTCACCGAAGAATGAACCTGGTTCGATTGCGGGTGTTCATCAGGTCGCTGTTTTTGCAGAGCGCGTGGAACTTCGAGCGCATGCAGAATGTCGGGTTCACCTTCGCGCTCGCACCGTTCATCAGGCAGTTGTACAAAGACGACCGGCGGCGCATCGGACAGCGACTCAAGGATCATTTCGGTTTTTTCAACACCCATCCGTATCTGGCAAACCTGCTCCTGGGGATTGTGATGGGGTTGGAAGAGCGGCACGCCCGTGGTGAGATTAGATCCGAGGAAATCCTGCGGACGCGAGCGATGCTGGCGGGACCCGTCGCCGCAATCGGAGACCGGTTGATCTGGTCCACGTGGCGGGTGTTCTGCAGCATTCTGGGGATTGCGGTGTTCATGGTCGGCGGGCGTGAAGGTTTCTGGTTCAGCCCGGGTATCACCGCGGTGTGCGTGACGTTCCTGTTCGTGTACAATGCCGGCAACCTGCCGCTGCGGTATGCCGCGCTGCGGTGGGGGTACGACCACAGCGGTGGCGTCATCCAGCAGTTGTCCACATTCGAGTTGCAGCGTTGGGTGCTGCGGATCAGGACGGCCGGGAGATGTGTGTTGCTGATGGCCGCGGCCGTATACAGCGTGACGTTCGAATCGGTTGTTCTGACCGTGGTGTTCTGGCTGTTTGTTATGGGGGCATTCACCCTGAAACGGCGTTTCAGGGCGATGCAGGTATTCTATCTGCTGTACGCGGCCATCATGCTGGTCGCCTACGGGTTCACCCTGGGGAAGACAGGATGATACAACAGGAATTCGAGATCCGCAACAAACTGGGCCTGCACGCGCGGCCTGCCGCTGTGCTGTCCCAGAAGATGAGCCGATTCTCCTCGTCCATCAAGCTCAGCAAGGAGGGTGAGGAGGTGGATGCCAAGAGTGTGATGGGCATTCTCACCCTCGGGGCCGCTTGCGGGGAACGGGTAAAGATTACCATCGACGGGCCAGACGAAGCGCAGGTGCTCGAGGTGGTACGCGACCTCGTGGAGCACTGTTTCTATACGGAACCACAGGAATAGCGGTGACATGAACAGGGAAGCAGCGCGACAGCAGATATTCCGGGGTATCCCGGCGAGTGGAGGCATCGCTATTGCGACGGCATTCCTGCTGGAGCGGGAGACTGATCTGTACATCCCGCTGCGCAAGATATCCGAACAGCAGGTGAAACGCGAAGTGGCCAAATACCGTGCCGCGCTTGATGCCACCCGCCGCGAGCTCGACATCGCCAAGGAACAGGTGCTCCGCTCACTCGGCAAGAGTCACGGGGATCTGGCGGACATCTACGTCAGCATCATGAACGATCCCTTGCTGACCCGCGATGTGGTGCGTATGATCGAGCGGGATCTGGTGTCCGCTGAATACGCCGTGAGCGCCGTGCTCAGCAAGGTCATCGAGTCGTTCGAGAAGATCGAGGACGAGTACTTCAAGGGACGCACCATCGACATCCGCGATGTCGGCCGCAAGATCATGCGCAACATTATCGGCAAGGAGCGCAAATCGCTCGCCGAAGTCGACACGGAGGATGTGGTGGTGGCGCACACCCTGTCGCCGTCGGATACCGTGATACTCAAGGAGAAGAAGTGCAAAGGCTTCGTGGTGGATATCGGCAGCAAGACCTCCCACATCGCGCTGGTCGCCCAAGGCCTGCAGCTTCCCGCCGTTGTGGGGCTCAAGAACATCACCGAAGCCGTGGAACACGGCGACCGCATCATCATCGACGGCTACGAGGGTGTTGTCATCATCAATCCGGACGGCGATTCGCTGCGGCGGTACACGGAGAAGTACACCATGGTCATCCGGGACCGGGAGAACCTTGCCCGCCTGCGTGACCTGCCCGCCCAGACCTTGGACGGCCACCCCATAACGCTGATGTGCAACCTCGATAGCCACTTGGAAGTAGACGATGTCATCGAGACCGGTGCAGCGGGGGTGGGCCTGTTCCGAACCGAATACCACTACATAGACCGGGATACCCTTCCTACGGAGGAGGAGCTCTTCGAGATATACGCCTACGTCGCGCGAAAGCTCAATCCACGACCGGTGGTGTTCCGCACCTTCGACATCGGAGGCGACAAGATATCGCGGCTGGGTCTCCAGGGATTCTTCCCCGAATCCTCGCCGGCGCTGGGACTCCGCGGTATCCGGCTGTCACTCAAATACCCCGATATCTTTAAGACCCAGTTGCGCGCGCTACTGCGCGCCAGCGCCTACGGCAACACCCGCATCATGTTCCCGCTCATCTCCGGCGTCAAGGAATTCATGGAGGCGCGTGCCATCGTCGCCCAGGTCAAAGCGGAGCTCAAGGCTGGTTCGGTGGAGTTCGATCCCAACGTGCAGATCGGTGCCATGATCGAACAACCGTCGGCGGCGCTGACCGCAGACATCATCGCTCGCGAAGCAGACTTCTGCTCCATCGGGACCAACGATCTCATCCAGTACACCCTGGCGGTGGACCGGATGAACGAAAACGTGGCCGATATGTACGAGCCGTTCCACTTGTCGATCCTGCGGCTCATCAAGCACATCGTCACCGCAGTACACGCGCGAAACAAGCCGGTCGCCATGTGCGGCGAGATGGCTTCCGACATGACATTCACCAAGCTGCTAATCGGCATCGGCCTCAACGACTTCAGTGTCCCCCCAGCGCTGGTGCTGCAGCTCAAGAAACTCATCCGCGGGTTCAGTCTCGCGGACGCGGGCGAACTGGAGCGGGAAGTGTTCGGGGCGGACGACCGCGATGCAGTTGAGGAGATACTGAAGAACGACCGTGCACGCAGCGACGCCCGGTGATGAACCCCCTGCGCAACTTCTGCATCATCGCCCATATCGACCACGGGAAATCCACGCTCGCCGACCGCCTGTTGGAGATGACCGGGACGGTTCCCCGGCGGCTGATGCAGGAACAGCTCCTGGACAGCATGGAGTTGGAACGCGAACGTGGGATAACCATCCGTTCCAAGACCATCCGCATGGTGTACGAGTACCAGGGGGAGCGCTACACACTCAACCTGATAGACACCCCCGGCCACGTGGACTTCACCTACGAGGTGATGCGCGTTATGAATGCGTGCGACGGCGCGCTGCTCGTCGTGGATGCATCCCAGGGGGTGGAGGCGCAGACGCTGGCGAACACGCACCTGGCGCGCAAGTCCGGCCTCCACATCATACCGGTGCTCAACAAGGTGGATCTTCCTGGCGCCGATCCGGATGCCGTGGCACTGCAGATCCGCGAATCGCTGGGTATCGAACGCGAACCGCTCAGGATCAGCGCAAAGACCGGCGCGGGCATCGAATCGGTTCTGGAAGCGATCATCCGGGAAATCCCGCCGCCCCGGGTGCAGCCAAAGCCGTTCTTCTCGGCGCTCGTGTTCGACGCCTGCTATGATGTGTACCGCGGTGTGGTGATGCATGTCAAAGTGCTCAGCGGCGTGTTGCGCCGTGAAATGCCGTTCAAGTTCGGTTCCGGAGGGCCCACCTACAAGGCTGAGGACATCGGGCACATCCGTCTGTCGCTGGAGTCTGCATCCGAGCTGGCCACGGGAGATGTGGGGTACCTCGTAGCGGGCGTCAAGGACATCCACCAGATCCGCATCGGTGATGTCATCGGCGACGCATTTACTGATCGTACCGCATGGCCGGTGGTGGAGACCGTCGAGGTCAAACCGTACGTTTTCGCGGGGATCTACCCACTGAGCCCAAAGGACCATGAAACGCTGCAGACGGCGCTGCAGAAGCTGCACCTCACCGACTACTCCCTGCGCTACAAGGCAACCACCTCACGCGTACTGGGAGGCGGGTTTCACTGCGGTTTCCTGGGATCGCTGCACCTGGACATCGTCAAAGAGCGCCTGGAACGGGAGTACGGTCTGGACATCATCATCACCATCCCTAATGTGGAGTACCGCGTGGTCACCCGCGCCGGCGCGGAGGTACAGGTTGACAATCCCTCGGACTTCCCCGATTACGCCGTCATCGAGAAGGTTCTGGAACCGATGACGCGGACCACGGTCGTCACGCCTATGGCATTCCTGAGCCTGATCATAGACGCATGCAAGGAATTCCGGGCGACGGTCGTTGATCAGAACTACATCGACGAGAATCGCGTCGTTGTCGTGTTCGAGATACCACTGGCAGAACTCATCGTCGGTTTCTTCGATGCGATCAAATCCGTGTCCAAAGGATACGCCTCCTTCGACTACGAACAGATCGGGTACCGAGAGGCGGACCTGGTGCGCCTGGAGGTTCTCGTCAACAATGAACCGGTGGATTCCTTCTCACTCATCGTGCACCGGGATCGCGACTACTCACTGGCGGTCAGGATACTAGACAAACTCCGGCGTACCATTCCCCGCCACCAGTTCACTATTCCGTTACAGGTCAAATCGCAGAACAAGATCATCGCGCGTCAGGACATCCAGTCGATGCGCAAGGACGTGCTCGCCAAATGCTACGGCGGCGACATCACCCGCAAACGAAAGCTCCTCCAGAAGCAGAAGGAGGGTAAGAAGAAGATGAAGTCCCTGGGGAGCGTTGATATTCCCAAGGAAACATTCATCGAGCTCCTCAAGATAGATCGTGCCTGAACCGGCGGTCCGAACACAGGACGCTTGCAAACGCCGGATGAGAATTGGTATACCCTCACCATGAAGAAGCATCGCACCGACACGCCGATGTTCGTCTGTACCGGATGTGGTTTTGAATCCTTGAAATGGCTCGGGAAGTGTCCCGGGTGCGGAGAGTGGAACACCTTCACGGAGTTCAGGCGGCCCGGTGTGAAATCGGGCGCACCCGGCAGGGCGGTGACCCGGTTCACCGGCGAAGTGCAGCGCATTAGTGACCTCCCCGCAACCGAACAGGCGCGACGGATCATCACCGGTATGGGTGAGTTCGACCGTATCATGGGCGGAGGAATCGTGCCGGGATCCGTGGTGCTGCTCGGGGGTGAACCGGGTATCGGCAAATCCACGCTGATGCTCCAGATCGCGGACCTGGTTGCGCGGACGACGACTCCCGCCGGTACCCCGTGCACCGTGCTGTACGTATCGGGTGAGGAGTCCGTCCACCAGATCAAACTCCGCGCGGACCGCCTGGATGTGCGCTGCGGCCGTCTGTTGGTCGTCTCCGAGACCTCCATCGAACGGGTGGCCGGCATGGTCGAAACCGTGGCGCCGGACGTGATGGTCTTGGATTCGATCCAGACGCTCTATTCCGAAAACATACCGGCCTCCCAGGGCAGCATCGCTCAGATCCGGGGTGTGACCGCCGAGATTATCACCTTCGCCAAGACGCGCAACATCATGGTGTTCATCCTGGGACACGTCACCAAGGACGGGGACATCGCCGGCCCGAAACTCCTGGAGCACATGGTGGACACGGTACTATACTTCGAGTCGGAGACCGTGCAGAACTACCGGATCCTGCGGGTCAACAAAAACCGTTTCGGTCCCACCTCGGAGATCGGGGTGTTCGAGATGACAGGCGCCGGACTGCGGGAAGTGCCCAACCCGTCCGCGGTGTTCGTGGAGTACCACAAGAACTTGGTTGGCACGGTGACCACCTGCGTCATGGAGGGGTCGCGGCCGCTGCTGACCCAGGTGCAGGCGCTCGTCGCGCATACGTACTTCCCGCAACCCCGCCGCGTCGTCACCGGTCTGGACTACAATCGGGCCACGCTGCTGATTTCCGTTCTGGAAAAGTATACCGGCGCGGCGCTTTCGTCAGAGGACGTGTACCTGAGTGTGGTATCCGGTCTCAAGACCCGCGAAACCGCACCCGATCTCGCGGTGACTCTGGCGGTCTACACCGCCCACCGCGGTATTGCCGTGGATCACACCTCACTGTACTTCGGTGAAATCGGACTCACTGGTGAACTGCGGGCCGTCGGTTTTGTGGCGGAACGGATTGCCGAGGCGGTCAAGCTGGGCTACCACCGCGTGTACCTGCCGCGGGCGAACGAAAAACACGCTGCACAGGCAGGTGTGGCGGGGTGTGAGACGGTCTTCGTGGATTCCATCAAGGACATCGACAAACTCGCGCAGGCCTAACGCGAACGGGAGGACGCCATGCTCACCTTCACCACGGCGGGAGAATCGCACGGGTGCGGCATTGTCACCGTGATCGAGGGGCTGCCCGCGGGGCTGGCGGTGGATCTCAACGAGGTGAATCGGGAACTGGCGCGACGCTGTCGGGGATTCGGACGCGGCGCGCGCATGGCGATCGAACAGGACACCGCAGAAGTCCTGGGAGGGCTCCGCTTCGGGAGAACCATCGGCGCCCCGCTGTGCATCCTGGTCCGTAACCGGGACTGGCGGAAAGACGAAAAGCCCGGAGACGCGCTGACGGTGCCGCGTCCCGGTCATGCCGACCTGCCGGGCTCGCTGAAATACCAGCGCAGCGACCTGCGCGACATCCTGGAGCGCGCCTCCGCCCGTGAAACGGTCGGACGCGTGGCTGCCGGAGCGGTCTGCAAGCAGCTGTTGTGGAATCTGGATATCTTCATCGGATCATTCGTGACCGCCATCGGATCCGCGCGTCTGGAGACCGGCATCCCCTACGGTTCACCGTTCGCTCTCCAGGCCATGCATTGTCGGGCGGAGCGGTCACCGGTGCGTGCAGTTGATCCGCGGCTGGAACGTCGCATGGTACGCGCCATACGCGAAGCGATGGCGCGTAAAGATACGCTCGGCGGCGTCTTCACCGTTTTTGCGGTGAATCCACCGGTAGGTCTGGGCAGCCATGCGCAGTGGCGGGACCGGCTCACCGCCCGCATCGGCATGCACCTACTCTCCATCCCGGCGGTTCGCTCGGTTGAGTTCGGATTGGGGGCGGCCGCTGCGGCGCTGCCGGGATCGCGTGTCCATGATCCCATCACTGTTCACCGGGGACGGCTCTGCCGATCCGGCAACAACGCCGGCGGCGTGGAAGGCGGCATCAGCAACGGGGAGAGCATCGTGGTATCCTGCGCGATGAAGCCCATCCCCACCCTCGGCGAACCGCTGCAGTCTGTCGATCTGCGTACCGGCCGCCCTGCAGCGGCACCGGTCATCCGCAGCGATGTGACCGCGGTGCCCGCATGTGCGGTCATCGGCGAAGCGATGCTGGCGGTGGCGCTGGCCGGCGAGGTGCGGCGGGTGTTTGGCGGAGATTCGCTGACAGAAATGGTGCGTGCCGTGCGGACCCGGCAGAAACGGCAGCACAGGGGGTAGTCTTGTGTCTACGGCATTTCCGGTGTCGTACCATCCGCGTCGCACGTTGGTCCTCACCGGATTCATGGGCGTGGGCAAAACGGTGACGGGAAGGGCGCTATCCCGCATGACCGGTCTGCCCCTGCGCGGGACCGATGAGATGGTCGCTGCGCGCACAGGGATGAGCGTTGCGGAGATATTCGACCGGAAGGGAGAACCGTTCTTCCGGGATGCGGAAACCGCACTGCTGCAGGAACTCGCCGGAGAGGAATCCCTGTTCATTCTGTCGACCGGCGGCGGTATCGTGCAGCGGCCCCTGAACCGGGAGCTTCTCCGGCGCATTGGGATCGTGATCAACCTGACGGCGGAACCGGAAACCATCGTCGCCCGTGTGCGCAAGGAACCTGGCGTCCGTCCGCTGCTGGAAGTCCCGGATCCGCACGCAGAGGCGCGCCGCCTCCTGACGGTACGCGAAGAGGCATACGCCGCGTGCGACTTCCGCGTGAAGACCGACCATCGGACTCCTGCAGATGTCGCTGCGGAGATTCTGCACCGTGTTGCGGCGTGGGACAGCTCGCCCGCACGATCGGAGTGCCCGTGAGGCGGTGTGTACATCTCCAGGAGCGTACCACGGTGGAAGTGGTCGCGGATGTGCTCGAGCGTCTGCCTGCCGCGCTCCGGCGTCTCTACCCCGAAGGGCGTCCGTTCGTCCTGACCCATGCATCGCTCTGGCGGTTGTTCGGCAGCCGACTGCACAACCGCACGAGGACGGTGATCACGCTACCCGAGGGGGAGCGCTCCAAGAGCGTCGCATCACTGGAGACGCTCTGGCGGCGGATGGTTGCTGCGGGGTGCGACCGACGTTCGGTGTGTGTCATACTCGGTGGCGGAGTCCTGGGCGACCTCGGTGGGTTTGCAGCGTCGACGTACATGCGCGGCATACCGGTGGTCCAGGTGCCCACCACGCTTTTGGCGATGGTGGATTCCGCCATCGGCGGTAAGACCGCGGTCAACCTGCCAGAAGGGAAGAACCTGGTCGGCACTTTCCACCAACCGCGCCTGGTGTGGTGTGATCTGCGGCTGCTGGCTACGCTCCCGGTGCGGGAGGTTCGCAGCGGCTTCGGCGAAATCCTTAAATACGCGGTTCTAGATCGCGGCGTGTATCGCATGCTGGAATCGGGGAAAGGAGGCTCCGTGGTGTCGGCCCCGTTCCCGGCGACACCGTTCACCCGGAAGCTGGTTCTGACCTGCGCCGCCAGCAAATTGCGGGTGGTGGCCCGCGACCAATTTGAGCGTGTCGGAGTGCGGGAGTCGCTGAATCTGGGTCATACCGTCGGACATGCCATCGAGACGGCGACGGGGTACGGCGTGGTATCGCACGGTGAAGCGGTTGCGCTGGGTCTCATCGCTGAAATCAATCTCGCCCGCCGCCTGCAGGTGTGCCCGCAGCACGATGCGCAGCGAGCGCTGACGCTGGTGACGCGGTATCTGCCGCCGGCCATTTTTGCGCGCATGCCGCTGCGACTGTCCGACGCGGAACTCATTGCGCTGATGCGCCGCGACAAAAAAGCGCGTGCAGGCCGCTTACGGTTTGCGCTGCCCAGGAGAATCGGTGTGGTTGACACGTTCGATGACGTGCCGGTGCGGCAGGTGAAGTGCGCGCTGGAGGATGTTCGGACATGGTTGGCCGCAGGGTAGCGGCACTCCGCCGGCGACTGCGTGCGGGGGAAGCGCGCCTGATCGTCGGTGCGTCGGACCTCCGTGCACTGACTGGCGCACCGATCGAGGGCTGCTGGTTGCTGGTGCGACGGGATGAGACGGTGGTGCTCGCATCACGCATGACGGCGTCGGCGGTGCGGGCCGCCCTGCCCGGTGTGCAGGTATGCGACGGCGAGCGGATCCTCCCCCTGTTACTCGAGCACCGCGGCTCGGTGCGGACGCTCCGTGTTGACGACGGCATCCCGTGGTCACTGTACCGTGCCTTGCGGCGCCACTTCACGGTCATTCCCGACGGTGAAACCGGCCGCCTGCGCATGGTGAAGACACCGGCAGAGATATCGTCGCTCCGGGAAGCCTGCCGGGTCTGCACACGGGTGGTGCGCCGAGCGGCACGCATGCTCCGGCCGGGAATTACCGAACGCGCGGTTGCCTTCGACATCGCCACCGCCTATTTCCGCTACGGTGCGGTGGAATCGTTTCCGACTATCGTTGCATTCGATGCGAACACCGCGTTCCCGCACCACATCCCCGGAGAAACCCGATACCGGCCAGGGGGCATCGCGATGATAGATACCGGATGCCGCATCGACGGCATGTGTTCTGACATCACGCGGATGTACGGCACCCGTGAGCATGCGGAGATACACCGGGTGGAGCGGGTGATTCGGGATCTGCAGCGGGAACTCGTGTCGCTGTGCCGCCCGGGTGTCGCCGTTGCCGCCATCGATCGACGGGCGCGTGAGGTCTGCCGGGACCGGGGCATGCTGCACCGGTACCTGCACACTACCGGCCACGGGATCGGTCTGGAGATACACGAAGCGCCGCGCGTGAGCGTCGCGGATCGTACCGTGCTCGAACCCGGCATGACGATTACCGTGGAACCCGGCGTGTATTTCGACGGGGCGTTCGGGATTCGTATCGAGGACACCGTCCTCGTGACCCGCGGGCGGCCTGAGGTGTTGACCGCCGGGTAAGCGTACACCACCGATACTACGGAAATCCAACGCAGGAGAGGACTCATCACCCATGAACACCACACAACCACCGTACATCGGCGCAGACTGGTATCCGGAAGCGTTCCCGCCCCGGGAGATGGCGCGCGATATTGAGTTGATGCAACGGTACGGGGTCAACCTCATGCGGGTCAATGTGTTCGGGTGGAGCCGGTTGGAACCCCGTGAAGGTGTGTACGATTTCGGATGGCTGCACCGCGCGGTTCGCGCGCTCGCCGATGCCGGTATCGGCGTCATCATGACAACGCCGACCGCGACACCTCCCGCCTGGCTCACGGAAAAGTACCCCGAGATTCTGAGAGTCGCGGAAAATGGCCTGCGCATGACCCATGGCGGGCGCCGCCACTACTGTCCGAACGTTCCTGTGTACCGGGAGTATACCCGCGGTATCACCGAGAAACTGCTGGAGGAGTTTGCGCCATACCAGCATCTCAAGCTTTGGCAGATCGACAACGAGCTCGGCGGGGATTGTTTCTGCGATGTATGCGCTGCGCAGTTTCACCGATGGCTGGAACGCAGGTACGGCACGGTTCAGGCGCTCAACGAAGCGTGGAACCTCGCCATCTGGAGCCAGGAGTACCAGAGTTTTGATCAGGTGCCGCTGCCGTTGCCCCGCGAGCTGCGTGCGTGGCACAATCCATCGCTGTTCATGGCGTACCGCAATTTCATCAGCGACAGTTACACTGAATACGCAGCGTTTCAGGCGGAGATCATCAGACGCAGGACCCAGGTGCCGGTCTCGACCAATGCCCGGGAGATGACCATCAACCGCTATGACTACCCGAAGATGTTCCGCGAACTCGACATCGTTACCCAGGATATATACAAAGACATCAAAGACACGTGGAAGTTCGCCTACGAATTCGACTGGTTGCGGCCCATCAAGCCGGATGTTCCGTTCTGGCTCGTGGAAACACACGCGACGTGGGGGGGCAGCCTCGCGTCCGATTCCAATCACGTGTACTATCCAGGGCTGGTCCGTGCAAAGATGTGGCTGGCGTTCGCGCTGGGGGGAGAGACGGTGATGTTCTGGGTATGGCGCGCCCATTGGGCCGGCCAGGAAATGGAACATGGGTCACTGGTGTACGCCTGGGGAGATCCGACACTGGCCGAGTCTGAGATCAGTGGTGTTTGTCGCGAGATGGAACGCTATGGTACGTACCTCAATACGACTAGGCCGGTCCGAGCGCGTACCGCGATCCACTTCAGTCCCGAGTCCATGTGGGTGTTCGACCACCAGCCGATTCGGCACGGGTTCAACTACGATGCCGCGATGTTCGAGTGGTACCGCCCGTTCCTTGACCTCAACATTGAGCGCGATGTGATCAGTCCTCCGGCCGATGTGTCGCAATACTCAGTGGTTTTTTCACCCTATCTGCCGGTCATCACCGACGAATTCCTCCAGCGAATGCTCACGTTTGTGCGTGCGGGGGGCACGTGGGTGGTGGGCCCGCTGTCCGGTTTCTGCACGCCGCACGGGACGCGTCACCAGGCCGCCGCACTGGGCGGATTGGAGCTCGCGCTCGGGTTCCACGTGCGGCACCGGTTGCCTGCACCGGAGAACGGATCGATGACCATGTCCGTACGGGGTCGCAGCACCACTGCTGAACTATGGTGCGACTGCTTCGAGCCCAGCCCCGGACACCGTGTCACGGCACGGTATGACCGCGGGCCGGTCAAGGGTATGGCGGCCGTGCTCGAATGCCCGTTCGGCGACGGCATGGTCATCGTGTTGGGAACCCTCCCTGATGCCCGGTATCGTACGAATCTGGTGCGGAAGCTGTGCACGTCCGCGGTCCGCGGGATCGTTCAAGCATACTCTCCCGGCGTGGTGGTCGTCCCCCGGGAGACCCGTGCGGAAGGAGCGGCGGCGGGAGCGGTGGTCATAAATCTTGCGCAGCGACAGGGGTTCTGTACGGTGCGGGGGAAACGTATTCCGTTGAAGCCCTATGCCGTGTGTGTCGTTGGAGTTCCCGTTTGACAAGCACCGGCCAAAAATGGTACTGAACTGTACATCACATCCGGTCGCTGCGGCGGGGTGTTTCCTGCGTCGTAGTTTATCCGAATCTCATGCCAGGGAGTACTCGTATGGTTGCGATAGACACATCGGACTTCAGGAACGGACTGTGTTTCCGCTACGATGACCAGGTGTACATGGTCATGTGGTTCCAGCACCACAAACCGGGCAAGGGCGGTGCGGTGATGCGCACTAAGATGAAGAACGTACGTACCGGGGCCATCATTGAACGGACCTTCAAGGCCGGGGAACGATTCGAGTCGGTGGATCTGGAGCGTCGTCCCAAGCAGTATACCTACAAATCGGGCGACCAGTACGTGTTCATGGATCAGGAATCTTTCGAAGAAATATCCGTACCCGCCAATCAACTGGGTGATGCGGTCAAGTATCTGAAGGAAGGCATGGAGGTGGAGGGGATGTACCTCGGCGGCGAATTCTTCGGCATCGACCTGCCGTTCAATGTTGAACTGACCGTTGTGTCCACGGTTCCGGGCGTTCGCGGCGACAGTGTCAGCAACGTCACAAAACCCGCTACCGTTGAGACCGGTGCCGAGATCCAGGTCCCGCTGTTCATCAACGAAGGGGATGTGATCAAAGTGGATACCCGCACCGGGGAATACCTGGAGCGGGTCAACCAGAAGCGCTGAGCTCCGGCGAATTTCACCAGGCGTGATTTAGCACACTTCTCCGGGAGGGGCAGGTTGCGCGCACGCGGTGTGACGCGGATCGCGTACCGTCATCAGCACCAGCCATCCGAGCGCCCCACCCGCCGCCGCGGTCGCGAACGCGCCGCTGTATGGCATCGCGGTGTGTTCCAGAATCCAGCCGAACAGCAAGGGGCCGGTACCCGCCATCAAGGCAACCAGGGTGTTGGTCAGACCGAGGTACATCGGCCGTTCCTCCGGACGACAGAACTCGATGACCATGTTGTTGGACGAGATGATGCGTCCCGAAATAAAGACGCCCTGCAACATGAATGCCGTGTGCAGCGCAGGTATCGCCCGGGTGGTTAGTACGATCACCGACGATACCACCCCGGCGGCGGTGGAGAATCGAAGCGCGACGGCATTCCCGAGGTGATCCCCGATATACCCGATCGCGAGTGACGCGACGGACGTGCTCACCACCAGCGTTACCATGAATCCCGCGACATCCTGCGTGGTCGCCCCTAGATTCTGTATGCCGTGTTTGGTCAGGAACGCAAACGAGATCAGGGACAGGGACGACAGCATGACCCCGGCTACAAACCGGGCGTACATTGGGTTGTTCCGCAGCGCCCCGGCCAGGGTGCGCAGGTAGTCCGACGGGGATTTCCGGGCGGGAGGCGCTGCATCCGCCCCGGCATCGACGTCGCGCACCAATGCGACAAAAAACCACGACAGCGCCGTGAAAGCACCGTAACAGAGGAACAGCAGCGCGTAGTTGTTGGGAAATGCGAGCCCGCCCAGAATCGCGCGAACCACCGCGCCGAGTGCGAATCCCGCCAGTCCACCGACCGCCATGCGTATTGCCAACAGCCGGCCCCTGCGTCTCACGGGTACTGTTCTGGCCACAAAGTCGAACCAAAGCGGGGTGACAAACCCGCCGCTGAGGGTCGCCACTGCAAAGAGAACGAAGAACAGGGTGACTGCCCATGTCGGATGGCCACCCGCCCACAAAAAAGTCGAGAGCGCGATCAGAAACCACGGAATTCGCTGGAATAGACCGATGATCAGCACCGCTCGCTTCTTGTCCCGGATTCCCGAGGTCGCATAGGCGGTGGCCAGTTGTGGCAACAGCCAACCCAGGGTGTTGACTGCGGGGATCAGACCGATGAGCATCGCTGAATCGGTGAGCGTGGCGATGAACGCCGGCATGATGGTGGAGACATCGGCGAAACACATCCCGATGAAGTACAGGATGCCGTCCAGCGAGTGCATGGCGAAGTTCCAGGTCTGACGCCTGCGGACAGGGTCAGCGCGGTCCGTCGGTGATGCGGGTGCACGCATGCGGTGTCACTCCGAGAATGCCCCGTGAAGCGGTGCCGTCTCCGGGGGCAGACATACATACTTTGTTGTTTGGCGGCGGAAGCCGCCGGCCTGCGGTGTCGAAGAACGTCCACACCGCAGGATCAAACAATACGGGCGCGATTCCCGCCGGGGAAACGCGCCCGTATCCGTGAAGCGTGAATTGACGGATCGTCTCTACAAACCCGCGGACCGCCGACTATTTCAGGAACGGCAGCACCGACACGATGTACTCGTGAAGCGTTCCCAGAACGCCGCCAAACACCAGGGCAACCACCGACATCAGCTTCAGCAGGATGTTGATGGACGGTCCGGAGGTGTCCTTGAACGGGTCACCCACGGTATCGCCGATCACCGCCGCCTTATGCGCGTCCGAGCCTTTGCCGCCGAGGTTGCCTTCTTCAATATACTTCTTCGCATTGTCCCAGGCGCCGCCGGCGTTCGCTAGGTACAGCGCGAGCGGCACGCCGGTCACCAGCGATCCCACCAGGAACCCTCCCAGCGATTCCAGACCAAGGAATGCGCCGACCAGCACCGGGATGATCACCGCCGCTATACCCGGGAACAGCATCTTGTGCAGGGCTGACTTGGTCGTGATGTCCACGATGCGGGCGGAGTCGGGGAGCGCCTTTCCTTCCATGAGGCCGGGGATCTCGCGGAACTGCCGGCGGACTTCTTCGACGATGGAGTATGCCGCTTCGCCGACGGCCAGCATGGTCTTCGCGATCAGGAGGAACGGTACGATGCAGCCGATGAACATGCCCGAGATGACCCGCGGGTTGAGCGCGTCGATGGAGGCCATGTTCGCGATCTGTGCATATGCGGCGAACAGCGCCAGCGCCGTCAGCGCGGCCGAACCGATGGCGAACCCTTTGCCGATGGCCGCCGTCGTGTTGCCGACGGCGTCCAGCCGTTCGGCGCGCGTGCGGACTTCACCGCCCAGGTGCGCCATTTCAGCAATACCTGCGGCATTGTCGGCGATGGGGCCATAGGCATCTATGGCGACCGTCGTGCCGGTCAGTGCCAGCATTCCGAGGGCCGCCAGAGCGATGCCGAACATGCCCATCAGATGGTAGGAAACAAGCGTTGCCGCGGCGATCGCCAGCAGCGGCACGATGGTGGAGATCATGGAGTATGCGGTGCCGGCGATGATGAGCGTCGCCGGCCCGGTCTTGGCCTGATCGGCGATACGCGCGACGATCGTTCCGGAGGTGTAGTACTGTGCGATGAAACCGACCAGCGAACCGGCGATGAGTCCGGACAGGATGGCGAAGAACGCTCTGAGGTCGCCGTACCACCACTGGCAGACCGCGAACGACCCGGCCACGAAGAACAGCATGGATGCGAGCATGCCCTTGTTGAGGGTCGCCTGCGGATCCTCATCTGCTTTGGTCCGGACGAAGAAAACGCCGATGACCGAACTGAGAATGCCGACGGCGGCAAGGATAGCGCACAGCATCACCGACTGCAGCCGCAGTGCGACCGTCGCCGCCGAATGCGGGTCTTGGTCCGGGCTCATCAACGACAGCGCGATGACGAACCCGGAAATGAGCGCCCCGACGTATGACTCGTAGAGGTCCGCGCCCATACCGGCGACGTCTCCCACATTATCTCCCACGTTGTCGGCGATCACCGCCGGGTTGCGCGGATCGTCCTCAGGGATGCCTTTCTCGACCTTGCCGACCAGGTCGGCGCCGACATCCGCCGCCTTGGTGTAGATGCCGCCGCCGACGCGCGCGAACAGTGCGATGGAGCTGGCGCCCATGGAGAAACCCACAATCAGCTGAACGCTCTGGGAGACGGCATCAATGAGCGCCACGCCGGGTTGTGCGGCGATCAAGACGAATACCGCGAATACGGCGCACAGACCGATGATGCCCAGGCTCACCACCGACAGACCCATCACGGCTCCGCCCGGGAAGGCGATGCCCAGAGCATCGTTGAACGAGGTCTCGCACTTCTTGGCGGTGCGCGGGGCGGCGACGGTCGCGATATTCATGCCGATGATGCCGGCAAGCATGGAACAGGCTGCGCCGACGATGAACGCGACGGCGGTCTGCCAGGAGATCGCGAAAAATATGACGACGAAAAGAACCAGCAGGAAGTATGCAATGGTTTTGTACTGGCGGGTCAGAAATGCGATGGCACCCTTGCGCACCAGCTCCGAGATGGACTTCATCGCGTCGGTGCCCGCGTCAGCGGCGAGTATTCGGGAGCTCAACACCCATACAGCGATGAGTCCGATGATTCCGGCACCCAACGACAACCACAGTACGCTCAGATCCTGCACTGCATTCATAACGGTACACCCTCCGTATAGTGGAATGAAGAATTAAGGTAGCGAAAACACTCGGGAACAACCTGCCGGTGATGCCGAGGGTCGTGTAATTCCACCAGGACATTCACTGGACAGGATCCGCACGCGGGATTAGGCACTCAGTATAAAAAAAGGCGCGCCTTGTCAATACGCGGCGATTGCTATCGTTGTTGCAGTTCGGCCATCAGCTCGCGCATCTCCCGGATGCGTGGATGGTCGGGGTTGAGGGCGAAAGCCGTTTCAAGGTGTAGCGCGGCGTTCGCCAGGTCTCCGTCGTAGTAGTACTGCAGACCGATGGAATAGTGTCGTTCTGCTTCGGTCTGGTCGGCGAGAAGCTTCTTTTCACGGACGCGAACGAGGGTTTCCTGTGCGTCTCGGTAGTGTGGTGAGTTTCTGGGAACCCGCTGCAGGAGCGCGATTGCGGACTCGTAGTTGCCCGCGGCGAACTCGGCGAGCCCGCGGGTCCAGGCGTCGGATGGGTCGTCTGTCGGAGGGGGACGGCGTATCGCGGTGGTCCCGGTGCGCTGCGATCGTGCGGTGGGCGATGTGGTTGCGGAAGCGGTTGAGCGGGCCGTTACCGGGCCTACGACGAGGCCGCCGTCGCTGCGGTTGCCGGAGGTGTCTTCGGCGAGAACGGTGTAAAAGTGGGAGAATCGGGGCGCGCGCTCACTCCACGTGTGCGGGTCTTCCGGAAGGGTGTCGCCGATGACGCGGAACGATCCGTTCACCGAGTTTGATTGTAGGATGAGGTAGCGGGCGAGATCCGTACACGGAGTATCGTCGACGTTGAGGGATACCGGATCCCAGCGGATGACGGTGCGTCCGGTGTCACGGTCATAGTACCCCGCGATGCCGCTGACGCGGGCCGGTGGTATCTCGTCACGGGGAAGGCCGGTGACTGTTTCGGAGAACGCGCTCTCGTTGCCGTGTCCGTCCACCGCGGTGACCGCATAGTAGTATCGAATACCGTTGCGCATGTTTCTGTCAGTGTACGTGGTGGCTGCAACCGGCAGCGGTGTCAGAGGGGTGAGCGCATCCACCCGCGGCATGGTCGCGCGGTACACCATGTACCCCGCGGTATCCGGTTCCGGAGATGGTGACCAGGACAGCCGGACCGTACTGTCGGCTGCCCGTGCCATGAGGGATCGGGGTATGGTGGGAGGCTCCACATCGAGTTCCAGGCGCGCGGGGAAAGGGCATTCGCTCTCCAGAAAGTTTGGACCGGCGTCCAGTCCGGACACCCAGTACGTGAACACTCCGGTGCGCTCGCTGACGCCGATGATATCCACGAACCAGGGGACGGTCGTCGATCCAAGGTACACCCGGTGATAGCCGGGGGCACTGCCGTGCCGGGCGCTGCGGTACACCTTCCAACACAGAAAATCAGAAGTCTTTTCTTCCGGTGTTTGGTCGTGCCAACGCACGAAGACGACCGTAGTGCTCTCCACGATCGTGTGCGATGTCGTTATGTGCTGTACCGGCGCCGGAGGGTAGTCCACGGGAGCGGCGTGCGCCTGCATCCCGGGTTGCAACGCCCCCGCATCTACCGGGGAACCAACACGGTGCAATGGATCATCGGTCGCGGCGATGGCGAAATAGTAGGTGACACCAGGGTGAAACCGCACCGGCGGGACAAATGACTCCCGTTCCCGGAGTACCCGCGGATAGGAAATGGACATCTCGCGTGTCGCGTTCCACCAGAGATTGATTGCGTTGGTGAACGAAGCGGTGGTTCCATCCGACAGACTCGCGATGGAGTACGTGGCATACCGGATTACGTACCGCTGCACCGGCGAGCGTACCGGCGGCCGTTCAGGATCCACAGGGGTTGTCCAGGAAAGGCGCAGTTCATATTCGACGGTGGTGGGGGTGACTGTAAACTCGTTGATGATATCCGGCAGAGGATTCCCATGCGCCGACAGACAAAACTGTACGTATACCACTACACCCAGCGCTGTCGCGGCAACCAGCCGAGTGCTCCGATGTCGGAGTGCTGTCATGAGCGCAGGAGTGTGTCCATTGTAATCTGAAAAAAAGCAAATGCAAATCGTGTGCCAGAAAAAATGCGTTGATATACCAGTAATTTTTCGGCGAAGTTACATCTTCAGAGTGCAGGAGAATTGGTGCGAACCGAAGGTTCCGATGCCGTTAAGTGGGTAGCGGAATGCGTAGTCGAATTGCACCAGAGAACCGTAACGATACGAAGCGCCGAGTGCGGCACTGTAGTATTCCAACGTGCCCGCCCCGAAGCCGCACCGAACGCCGATGAATGCATCGGAACCCAGCGCGAACATCTTTTCGGCCCCGAGGTTGAGCGCCATACTGTCGGCGTCAATAACGACATCGGCGGTACCGGTCAAAAGCCGGTTGCGCAGCGCATAGCCGATACGTGCATTCGCTGAACGGGTGTCAGGTGCCGCTATGCCGATGTTCGGCGGGATGAGGTCGTTGATCGCCAGTCCCACGGTATGTTCCGGCGTTATAGCATACAACGCTCCGATGTCCATGGTGAACCATGCCGTGCCGTACCCTGCAGAGAATACGGGATCCGTGCCGTTGAGCTGTTGTCCGGTTTCCAAGTTGACCGCGCTCTGCGTGTACGGGGTGCGCCCGTACTCCAGGCAACCGACCTTCAGTGCTGCTCCGGCACGGATGCCGTACCACGGCAGCGTCCGTCCGATGCCCGCGCTCAGCAGGTTCTCGGTGTAGTATCCCGCGAGGGAGAAGTGCCGCCACGCGATGCCGATCGTGCCGATGTTGGGGAATCGCTGCGCGTATCCGGCGAACCCGTTCACCAGTGAAGATTCATCCGACAGGCCCCAGAACAGGCGGGCGAAATCCAGCCCCGCCTCACGACCTTCCAGTGCGGCCAGCGCCGCCGGGTTGATCGCCGTGCAGTACACGTCGTCGGCCAGGGCCGTGACCGCGAACTGCATCGCGGCGGGGCGCGCGCCGGTGCCGGCGGGCATGATCCATGCGGATGCGGTTGCGGCCGCTGACAGCGTGGCGATGATGCACAGCGTGCGTTTCATGGGCTGCTCCTACCGTGCCACGATGCAAGTGCCGGAGTGGGTGGTTGATTCCGTTCCGGTCACCGTGATGACATAGATGTAAACACCGCTGCGGGCGGGGTGGCCTGTGGCGGTGGAACCGTTCCAGCGCAAAGTGTTCTGGCTCAATCCGGGGGTCATGTCCGCTACGAACTGTCCCGCGGTATTGAATACTTTCCCGCGCACGTGTGCATTGTTCGGGTTGTCGTACAGCACTTCAAAGAAATCGTTCCATCCGTCGTCGTTGGGGGTGAAAGTACGGTCGGGCTGTGTGCCGGTCACTGCGAACGAAGTGTTGGTGTTTGCGGTGCGTAGGGAGTATGCGCCTGCCCGTGCTGTGGCAATGGAGTACGAGCGGGTCAGCGGGTTGTAGGTGCCGCCCACGCGCATCCAGCGAAGGCCGTTGTACCAATGTATGGCGAGTCCTCCGGTCGAGCGGCGCATGGATCGGGCGGTCATGGTGCGCACCGCCGTCGGAGATCCTGCGGCCGGTTCACTGATGGTCACCGAAGCCACCGGTTTGCCGAAGGTGAAGTCGGTCACTGTTCTGAAATCATCGTTGCGGAACGCCCGAAGCTCGTATACGGCGGGTGCATCGGCGGTTTCCTGGTCGGCGAGGCGCACCAGTTCCAGCCCGATATCGGTGCCGCGGCTGTTCGTTTCACGGTACAGTGATTGTGCGTTGTCAGCCTGCACCGTGACGTAGGTGCGCGGATCCTGGTTGTCCGGAACGATGATGCTGTACACGAGCTGGGAATCCACCAGCATACCGGTTCGGCTGATATTGTCGGAGGTGTCGACCGCCCGCACACGATAGACCAGGACGCCCGTGGAAACCGCCGGTATGACCCAGGAGGCTGGGCCTTCTTTGGGGATAAAAGCGGCGAAGTCGAACGGTCCGTCGTGTGTCGGGCTGCGGTCGATCAGATACCCTTTGAGATCTTCCAGCGTGCTGCCGTCTTCGTTGCGAGTAACCGGTGCCCACTGCAGCAGGGCTCCATCCGTACCCGCCGCACGGGAGAGCCGTACTCCGAACACGCGTGCGGGCGGCATCGCATCCCGGGGGACCACGGCGACTGCAGCGATGAGCGTGCTCACATTGTCGTGGCCGTCCACCGCCGCGACAGTGTACCAGTAGGTAGTCCCGTTTTCCAAGCGATCATCCCGGTATGCGGTGGCAGGGGAGAAAACCACGGCGACCCGCCGAAGGTCGGCCGGGTCGGTGCCGCGGTGCACCAGGTAGTGCGCGGTGTCCGCAGACGGCGATGCCTGCCACGTCAACTGAACGCTCCGGTCGGTTCCTGCGGCTGCGAGTTGCAGCGGCGGCAGCGGTGGATCAAGGTCGAACACCACCGATGCCGGTTCGCTCAACGGACCCATCTGCTCATGCGGCGGCATGTCCTGTCCGGCGACCCAGTAAAAAAGCGCGCCGGTCTTCGCAGCAGAGGTGTCGTAGGTGTCGGTCAGCGATGTGCCGGTGCTGTAACCGACGAGCACGCGGGTGTGCTGCGGGTGGTTCGGCGGACGGGTGCTGCGGTACACGGCGTAGCGCCGGAAGTTGAGCCGTTTGTCCGCGGCCGAAAGATTGTCCCATGTGACGGATACATCGATGAACGGATCTCGTGGGGTGTATGCGGCGGAGACATTGACGACCATGCTCGGCGGCAGGTCCACAGCTGCCGCGGCGGCCTGCGACGGTGTTCCGGCGCGGGTATCGAGTGGGCCGTGGAGCGACGGTTGAGCGTCATCGTAGGCCCGTACGGCGAAGTAGTAGGTCACTGCCGGTGCCAAAACCGCGGGGGTGACGAAAATTTCCGTTTCCCCGGGTTGCCGTGCAAACGCCACGGTGATCTCAGCAGCGGCATTCCACCAGGTCGTGGTGTCTCCGGCAAGTACTGTCGCCGGAAAGGTTGCGTAGCGGATGGCGTATCCCTGCACCGGCGCCGGAACCGGCAGACCGGCGTTTTCGGTCGGTGCGGTCCACGACAGGCGCACCCGGCCTTCTTCGTTCGTCGGTTCAGCAACCAGATCGGTGATCGGTGCCGGAGCCCAGGAGTCGCGCGGAGACATCGAAATGAAGAAAGACGCCAAACGGAACGCATGGAGCGGCGTGAGCACTACCAACGCCGGGATCACACCCGCCAGGACAATCCGGGGAAATCGAATAACCGGCGCTGGTTTCATCGCGCTCGCTCCTCCCCGGGTTCGGAGACGGTGATCAGCAGTCGGACCGTGAATTCCAACGGGAGCTCCGGCTTGACGGGGGTGAGTAGCAGGGTGTGCGCCAGGCGGGCTCCGCGCAGGCGTTCATCGCTGTCAACCGCCACAGTGGCGTCTATGTCACGTAGGGATCGCCGCTTCACCCGGATGTTTTTCGGCTGTACGGTGACGCGTACGTTCCCGTCAGCCGGAATGTAGCCCTCCGGAACGGGAATACGGGATCCACCGGCATCTTCCACGATGCGCAGGGTGATGTCCGAAGATCCCTTGTTCACGATAGTGGGCTGTTTCCGGAGACGCTTGAGCGACACCGATCCGCCGCGGGGCACGGTGAGGTACAAGGTGTCCGGTTCCACATTCACGTCGGTCACGTAGACCGCCGCGGCGCGTTTGGCGCTCTGCAGGGACTCGGGTCCCGGCACCCCGACGGAGAAGAACATCCGATTGACCACGCCCGCGCCGAAGGCGCCGTCGCCGGCGGTGTGCGACCAGATCTTCAGCTGGAAATGCCGTCCCACCAATGACGAATCGTCGGGGAGTGAAATGACCACGTCGCACCGGGCGGTTTCTCCGGGTTGCAGTGTGAACCGGGTCGGGATGATGCGTACCCACGCGGGATCCGGGATGGCTTCGTAGCCCTCTTTGAGTTCGTCCGGCGCGGGGGGTTCGATATCTACCGCCGCTTCCACGGGTACGTCTCCGGTATTGATGACTTTGAGCGGCAGGCTCCGCAGCTGCGTGAGGTTGTACATGCCGCCCGGGGAGAGTTTTTCCAGCGTCACCGTGGCGAACTGCGTGCCCAGCCCGATGGCCGCGAGCGCCGGAGCGGCTGCCGCGATGGCCAACGATGTGAAGAGGATGGCGGCCGTGCGCGGGACGTTCACGGCGTTTCCTCCGCCACGATGTATGTGCGGATACGCTGCTGCGCGGTCGTTGAGGTGTCCAGCGGAGTCTGCAGCCGCAGCCACCAGGTGCGCGAAGCGGCGGGTGGAACAGCGACGCCCGTTTCCGTTCCATCCACCGAAAAGACGGTATTCGTTGCCGCGACCGTGGCGGTGCTCCAGACGATGTCTTCCGGTCCGAAGACGTCCCCGGGGTATGTTCCGTGGAAGACTGCTTGCAATGTGAATGTGTCTGTGCCCGGTGAACCGGCGGCGATCCACGGGGTGCCCGGGGTCGCTGTGGCGCATCGCAGCGAGTAGGTCTGGAGCACGTTTCCGGTGTTGAGCACCTGCACACCGAACGCGGTGATAGTGGAGGCACCCGGAGGCAACCCACCGAAGTTGTACGCCCCGGTGCTGATGGTCACCGAAATGAGGGGCGGCTCGGCGTACCCTGTCGCCACATTCGACCGGTCGGACCAGTTGTCAGGATGGCTGTCGCGGGTGCGCAGTGAGATGTAGTAGGTGACGGTATCCCGCAGTCCGCTGAGGGTGTATTGCTGCGGTGTCCTGGGCGAGACGGACGTGGCGATCAGAACTTCGAAGCGATTTGGGTGCGAGTCCCATGTCCCCGTATTCCAAAACGCGGGTGTTCCATCGGTCCAGGTGGAGCATCGAATTCGGTATGCACCGCCCGCGATGTCTCCGATGCCCCCGTCGTTGCCGGGAGCCGTCCACGACAGTGTCAGCTGCCGGCCGAGATTCCCCGGTGCGGCCGTCAGATCCGTGACGGCGGCGGGGGGGATGAGTTGGGCGACTACGCCCGTGCCCGCCGAGACGAAAGCCCAAGAATCGCCGGCATCCGCCGTCTTGATTGCGAAAAAGTACGTCGTCCCAGTTTGCAGACCGGTCAACAGCAGCGACTGAGCGCTCCCGGCAGCTGCGGGAGCTGGAACAACACCGAATGCGGATGCGGAGTTCGCGAGACTGAAGAGCATCTCAGAAAGGTAAGGCGCGGCTGTTGAGTCTGTAGCGTAGCGCACGTCGTAGCGGGATGCGGTACCCACGGTTCCGTCGGATCCGGGAGCAGTCCACGAGAGCATGATACCACCGTCCACCGGGCCGGGCGTCGCCGTGAGCGCGGTGATGCGGCCGGGATAAGAGATGGTGGCGATCATTCCCATGGACAGGGTGTTGGCGGGGGAAATACCGGTGCCGGTGAAGCCTTCTCCTACGGTGAACTGCAGCAGGTGACTCGAGGAAACGACGGCTGCACCGCCGGAAGCTCCGACGAATGGATACACTGCCTGCGTTGCCCCTGCCAACGGTCCCGCGTGCGCGATAGTGCACCCGGCGGCCAACGCCGCGGCCGCTGTCCACAGTGCTTTGCGATGCCTACGGACGTTCTTGGTCACCTCACGCCCTCACCTCATGAGACTGACAATGCCGGTATCGGTGCATGTTTACCGTAACTGCACCGAAATCCTGCCGAACACCGGATCCGCCGCTCCATTTCCGTTGATCCCGACCAGGCGCAGCAGACAGTCGGTGCGGGCCGCTGGCTCCAGACTGACCCAGGGTGATGCGAATGTTCCGGCAGAGCCGATGCCGAGTGAGGGTCCCGAGACATCGCCGAGGTAATTCCACGATACTCCGCCGTCGAGAGAATACTGGACGCGCAATGACGCCGCTGCAGCGCCGGCGGTTGCTATGTGTGCGACGAGGCGCGCCTCATGGGCTGATGTGAGGTCAAAGTACAGCCGATACCGGGTGGCGCCTGTGAATTCGGTCAGAGCCGCAGGCTGGTTACGCCAGGTGATGTTCGCCCTTCCGTCTAGGAACGTCACGTCTACTGCGACCGGTGTGCGCCACTCCAGCGACCCGGTGGCCGTCGAAACCGAGAGCATCTTCCCGGAAGACCCCGGCGAGAGCGCGATCCACGTGGTTGCCGCCCGCATGAGGAGAGCGCCCGCAGGGGCCGCAGCGACGGCCGTATCCGCGATGTCGCTGAGTGTGGAGCCGGTTTTGTTGATCTTCGACCAGCTAATGTCCGCCGTTGCGTGCACGTGCCGGTCCATTATAGTGCCGTCTACGACGGCGTCTGCGGTAGACGCACGGAACGCGTAGGCGCTGGTGACCATACGCTCGCGCGGCGAAAGGATTTCCGCGCCGATCTGTACCTGCAGCCAGCGGTTGTCGGACGCAAAGATGTCCGGCGTGATCGGAGCGATCGAACCGAGGAGCACCGAAAACATACCATTGCTCACTGTCACCGCGTTCTGAGTCTCCGTCCAGAGTTGGTTGCCGCCTGCAGCGGCGTCCCAGATGCTGAACGTCATGGCGAACGACCCGGAACGGGGATTGCGCCCGGCATCCAACAGGCGTCCCTGGAAGTGCATCAGACTGGGTGCTCCGGGCAGGAACGTGCAGCACGCCAGCGCCAAGCAGAGCGGCAGGACGGTGCGAAGGAACCTGCGGTTCATCGGGTGACCTCCTGGGCGGTCGGGTAATCGTATGAAGACAAGACGGGTCCTGCAATGAAGCGCGCACGCGCGCGTATAGTCGGGTAAGGCATGCGTGGGGAATCGAGTGCTGTTGCAAAAAAAACGGGCGCGCCGACGGCGCGCAATGAAGACGGCACCCGGTTTTCGCACGATGCCGATCGCGGCGACACGGGTGCGCACTGCCTGTATGCTGACATCATTCCATTATCCAGGGATCGCCGACCCGGCCGCATCCGTCGCACAGGGCGACGGATGCGGCTGATTCACGGCCGGACTCTCGCAGGATGTCCCCGCTCAGAAGGTGCTGGACGGGTACGCGGTAATGTCGATGCGGAATTTCTGCTCGGTGTCCACGGACGTGTCGGTCGGAGTGTCGATGCGCGTGGTCAGCAGGCGCACGCCGGAAGCCGGCACATTGTTGCCTGTCTGGTCGACGGTGAACTGGGTGTTGTCCATGTTCTTTTCAGAGACAATCAGCAGATCGTTCGACGTGTCGAACTCACCGGACGCGGCGATGGCGCTCTTGAGAACGGCCAGAATACGAACGGTATCGAGGCCCGGTGCTGCACCTAACTGCCAGGTGTTGAGCGCGGCGGCTTTGATTTTCCAGTCGGCGCTGACATTGCCGTTGTTGATGATGGTGGCGGTAGTGGGGCTGACGTACGTCGTATTTAGGTTGACGTTGCCGAACACCAAACCGTTGGCGGGGGTGGAGACAGCCACGGAGTACGTGACCACTGGTGTCATGGAAATCTCCAGCGAATCGGTTGATGCGGCATACAGAGAACCGGCGATGGCGGTCATCGCGACCGCGGACAGCAGCTTCTTCATAGGTAGCCTCCGAGATTTTTACTCCGTCGTGTGTTGTGCACCGAGACCCATTCGGCGGCGGTTATATGCAGTCACCTCCCTCTTCCCGCAGAGATGAGGGCCTTGTGCATACAGCGCGGCGGAATTTCAAAGACATATCCCTTGAGAACCGGAAACAAAGCTGTCCAGTTATAATGTGCTGCCAAAAGTATACAAAAAAAATGCCATGGTGTCAACCCCATGCCAAAAAAATTCCCCTATTATTCCAAATAATATCAAAAAAAAACAAGCATCACATTTTTAGTAGTATATTTCAGAGCAAAGTGCGCATCATTAACCAGTTCTTACACATGGGTGTTTTTCTGGGCGTATGTTGCGTATATGTAAACGGCAGCGCAGATGCTGATGTCCCCCCAGGAAAACGGACTCCGAAAAAAGGTGGAAGAGATATAGCATAGGAGCCGTACCAGGGGGATAAAGAGCCATGGAAACGAGCAATGGCAAGCAAAAGTGGAAGCGGTTTACGAGGGAATACAAGATCGCGGCGGTGCAGATGATATATGACGGGAAGCCGGCGAGCGAAGTAGCGCGGTCTTTGGGTATCCACGACAATTTGCTGTATCGGTGGAAAACAGAGTACGAGGAGCACGGCGAAGAGGGTTTTTCGGGGAAGGGACGGTGCGGCCGGAGGAAGCGGAGATCCGGCGGTTGCGGTGGGAGCTGGAGCGCAAAGAGCGGGAGTGTGAAATCTTAAAAAAGCAGTGGCCATTTTCTCAAAACCCGGTCAATGAAGTATGGGTTCATGAAGGTGCACCGCTCGAGCTGGGGCGTGGAGGAAATGGCTTGTGCGTTAACGGTATCAACGAGCGGATATGATGGCTGGGTGTGGAGGCAGGAACACAAGAGCGACCGCCAGCGTGAAGAAGAGCAGGCGGTCTTTGAGATCCGGCAGATTTATGAGGAGATCCGGCAGGTGTACGGTAGTCCGAGGATAACGCCGGAGCTGCGCAGCCGAGGGATATATTGGAGCGAGAACCGAGTGGCGCGGGTGATGAGGCAGTACGGGATACGATCGAAGGAAAAGTGGCGGTTCAAGATAACGACGCATTCGAAGCATCCGTACCCGATCTCTGCGGACCTGTTGAAGCGGAACTTTACCGTCAGTGGGCCGAATCTCGTGTGGGTGACGGATATCACGTATATCTGGACTGCCGAGGGATGGCTGTACCTGGTGACGTATCTTGATTTGTTCTCTCGTAAAGTGGTTGGATGGGCAATGCGGGAGTATCTAGGAGCGGTGTTAGTGAAGGAAGGGCTGGAATCGGCGGTGACGAACCGGCGGCCCGGAGAAGGGCTGATCATTCACTCAGACCGCGGGTCGCAGTATGCGAGCACGGCGTTCCGGAACGTGCTGACGTATTACACGTTCAAGAGCAGCATGGGGAGCACGGGAGATTGCTACGACAACGCGACCGCGGAATCATTCCGGCACACGTTGAAAACTGAGTTGAAATATTTTAAGAAGTACGAGACGAGGGCTGAAGCGCGGCGGGATGTTTTTGAATACATCGAGGCGTTTTACAACCGGAAACGGCTGCATGGGACGCTGGGATACCAGAGCCCGGCGGCGTTCGAGGCGGCAGCCGCGGCCGGGCCATCCAACTAAACTTCGTCTCCGTCACATCGAGGGAACGTCACCATGAAGTTCGTCCACCTGCACAACCATACCGAATACTCCCTCCTGGACGGTGCCTGCCGGATCACGGTGGAGGATGACAAGGGAAAGATCCAACCGGGGGGCATCGTGACGCGGGCGCGTGACCTCGACATGCCGGCGCTCGCCATCACCGACCACGGCAACATGTTCGGCGTGGTGGATTTCTATCAGGCCTGTCTGCATCCGAAGGTGGGCATCAAACCGATCATCGGGTGCGAATGCTACATCGAGGCGGATACGACGTCCGGATTTTCCGGGGAGGAGGCCGCCGGGAGCACTGGACGTAAGCAGTACCACCACCTGACATTGCTGGCACAGAACAATACCGGGTACCGCACCCTCATGAAGCTGGTATCCCGTGCGTACCTGGAGAACCTCAACGGGAACAAGCCGCTCCTGAAGAAAGAGTGGTTGCACGAGCAGAACGACGGCCTCATCGCTCTTTCGGGTTGTCTGGCCGGCGAACTGCCGAGTGCGATCATGAAGCACTGCCCGGAATCCCGCCTGGACGCTCTGCTCGGCGGATGGCTTGACATGTTCGGGCGCGACCGGTTTTACGTGGAACTCATGGATAACGGCATGGAAGAGCAGCGCCAGATCCTGCCGGTGCTCGCCGCGCTGGCGCGCCGCAACCGCACCGGCATCGTCGCCACCAACGACACACACTACCTGCGCCCCGAGGACTATGAACTGCAGGAGGTCCTGCTCTGCATCCAGACGGGGAGCACCATCGACGATCCCAAGCGGTGGCGGTTCCCCACCCGGGAGTTCTATTTCCGCACCCCTGAGGAGATGGCCGCGCTGTTCAAGGACTACCCCGAAGCGATAGAAAACACCGCAGTCATCGCCGAGCGCTGCAATGTCACTCTGGAGTTCGGCAAGTACCGGTTCCCGCGCTACGAGCCGCCCGGAGGGGGTGATCCCAACGATTACCTCCGCAGCCTGTGCGAGCAGGGTCTCGCGGCCCGGTATCCCGGAGATCAGGCGGAGCCCCGCCGGCGCCTTGAGTATGAGCTGGACGTCATACGGAAAATGCAGTTCGCCGAGTACTTCCTGATCGTTTGGGATTTTATCAACTACGCCCGGCGTTCGGGTATTCCCGTGGGCCCGGGGCGCGGTTCGGGGGCGGGCGCCATCGTCTGCTACTGCCTGGGGATCACCAATGTGGATCCGCTCAAGTACGACCTGCTGTTCGAGCGATTCCTCAATCCGGAACGCATCTCCCTGCCCGACCTGGACATCGACTTTTCCGACCAGCGCCGCGAAGAGATGATTCAATACGTCACGCAGAAGTACGGGGAACGCAACGTCGCCAACATCATCACCTTCAACACCATCAAGGCGAAGGCGGCCGTGCGCGATGTCGCCCGCGTGCTCGGATTGCCCGTGGTTGAGGCGGATCGTATCGCCCGGCTCATCGGCGGCAGCGCCAACATCGCTGCGGCACTCAAGGACAGTCAGGATCTGGCGCGGGACTATGCCCAGAAGCCCGAGGTCAAAAAACTCGTGGACTACGCCCGGCAGATAGAAGGACTCAAGCGGCACACCGGCATTCACGCCGCCGGGGTCATCATCGCACCTGACGATGTCACCGACCACACCCCGCTGTGCCGCATGGCGAAGGATGCGCAGGTAGCCACGCAATACTACGACGAAACAGTGGAAAAGCTGGGGTTGCTGAAGTTCGACTTCCTGGGGTTGCGCACTCTCTCGGTACTGGTGGAAACGTTGGATATCATCCGCCGCGACCACGGTCTGGCGTTGGATCTCGACGCCATCCCCTTGGACGATCGCAAGACGTACAAACTGTTTCAGGAGGGGCGCACCGTCGGAGTGTTCCAGATGGAATCTACGGGCATGCAGGACGTGCTGCGCAAAATGAAGCCGACGGAGTTCAACGATATCATCGCCTGCAACGCGCTGTTCCGTCCCGGACCGCTGCAGTCGGGCATGGTGACGGAGTACATCGAGCGCAAGCACCGGCGGCGCAAAATCATTTACGAGCACCCGGTGCTCGAGCCGATCCTCAAGGATACGTACGGGGTCATCGTGTACCAGGAGCAGGCCATACTCATCGCTCGGGAAATGTGCGGGTTCTCCGGCGGCAAGGCCGATGATCTGCGCAAAGCCATCGGCAAGAAGATCCAGGAGAAAATGGACAGCCTGGGCAAGGAATTCGTGGCCGGGGCGGTCGCGCGCGGCGTGCCCGCGGACGTCGCTGCAAATGTGTTCGCGCAGATTCAGAAGTTCGGCGGGTATGGTTTCAACAAGTCGCATGCCACCGCCTACGCATTGATCGCCTACCAGTGCGCGTGGCTCAAGGCGAATTACACGCGCGAGTACCTCATCGGGATGCTCAACTCCGAGCTGCGTTCGGGCGGCAACACCAAGTCGGCGGCCGGCGACGACCAGAAAAAGTTCTACCGGTACCTCATGGAGGTGGAGCGGATGGAGTGTCGGTTGCTGCCGCCGGACATCAACCATTCGCACCAGTATTTCTCCAAGGAGGGGGACGACGGCATCCGGTTCCCGCTCCTGTCCATCAAGAATGTGGGGGAGGCGGCTGCCGATTTCATCGTGGCGGTGCGGGAGAAGACGGGGCGCTATAAGTCACCGGAGGATTTCTTCACCCGTACCGCCTCTCCGGTGGTCAACCGGCGTGTATACGAAGCGCTGGTGCTCTCGGGAGCGCTCGACGTGCTGGCCGGTGCTCCGCTGGACACGATGGAACGGCGCCGAACCTACCGTGCATCGCTGCTGGAACGTCTGGACAATGGCGGGCGTCCGCGGCCCGCGGCCCACACCCAGGGCATGTTGTTTTCCGGGGAGGCGGTTCCTCCCGTGCCACCCGCGGAACCCGCGCTCAGCGTGCAGGTGATGTTCACCCGCGAGCACGAGCTCACTGAGGTGTACTGGTCGGGTCACCCCTTGGAGAAACACGCTGAAGAGATCCGCGCCATCGCGCACATGCCCCTGGACCAGCTGCCCGCCGAGGAAAACCGGCCGGTCGAAATCATCGGCATGATCGCCGGAGTCAAGAAAAGCAGGAGCAGGCGCGGCGACGTCTGGGCCCGGCTCACCCTGGAGGATCTCTCCGGGGAAGCGGAGGTCCTCGTGTTCGCAGACGTGTACACGAAATGTGCAGACTGCATGCAGAAGGACGCCATCGTGTTCGTGAGGGGGCGTATCTCCGTCCGTGATGAAGAGCACCGGCCCGCCGTGATCGCCGAAGAGGTCGTGGCGTTCGAACGGGCGCGGGATCGCATCTACGGAAACTTCCACGAACTGCACATCACCGTGCGCGCCGCCGGAGCCGACGATGCGTACCTGGACTCACTCAAGCGCCTGCTGGAACGATATCCCGGCAACATCCGTGTTCTGCTGCACGTCGTCACCGATCAGTTCGAGGAAGTCGTCTTACAGACGGGTCTCGCCGTGATTCCCTCAGCAAAAATGCTGCGGGAACTCGCCGCCATCGTAGGCGACCATGCGTATCAGATCACGTGACCTGATCGAACGCCCCCTCAGCGTTCTCTTGTTCGCCGCCCTCGCCGCCTGCATCGTGTTCGCCATGCGTGCCACGCGCATCGAGCTGGAAGCGCAGCCCCGGGGATCCCCGCTCACCACAACCGTGGTAAAGGGGCGTGTCGTGCGTCGAGACGTCTCGCACCGCGGGGTGGAATGGATGGTTTCTTCGAACGGCCACCGGATGCACCTGTCGGGGATTCCCCGTTTCGTCGGCGGAGATGCCTTCCCCGGGGATGACGTAGAGATCGAAGCGGTCGGCCGTCCAGCGGATCTGGGAAGTCCGTACGAGCGACACCTCTTCACCGCCCGACAGGCGGATTGGGTCGGACGGGTTGTTGAGGTCCGCGCCACGCGACCGCCGGCGGAGCCGGTCGCCGGGGCTGTGCGCGAGATACACCGGATGATTGCGCGCATGCGCGATGCCATGGTCGCACTGGTTGAGGACACGCTGCCGCCGCCGCACGATGCTATGGTATTGCAGCTGACCATCGGATACCGCGCACGGGAGACCGCCGGTGTCGCCGAGCGGTTCCGAGACGCCGGTGTCATCCACGTCCTGGTCGTCAGCGGCCTCCACGTCGCACTCGTCTATGCGTTGATCGATGTTCTGGTGCGGTTCCTGCCCGTGCCGTATACTGTGCGTATCCCGATCGGGATTGTGTTCGTGTGGGTGTACGCGCTGCTGGCCGGTTTGACGCCGCCGGTCACCCGAGCGGCTTTCATGGTGACCTGCCTGGCGGCCGCCCGGTTGTCCGGCAGGGATTACGCCTCGCTCCATGCACTCGCGTTCGCCGCGGTGGTGATCCTCATCGAAAACCACCGCGCTTTGTACAGTACCTCGTTTCAGCTGTCATTTGGCGCCTGTCTGGGGCTCATCCTTTTCTTTTCCGTCCTGCACCGCGCGGCGAAACCGCTGCTGGACCGGGCATCCCGCCCCGCCGCGTATGCAGCGGATCTGCTGCTGGCGACGGTGTCGGCCCAGGTGTTTACCATTCCGCTGGTCATGCTGCATTTCTACCGTATCTCGCCCGTTGGATTCATCGCGAACCTGTTCGCTGTTCCATTGGGGACGTTGCTGTTGTGGTGCGGGTTCGCGTTGTACCTGGCGCTCGTCGCGCCGGTGCTCACCGGCCCACTGGCTGCGGCCGCGCACGGAGTTTCGCAGGTTTTGGTCGGCGGGATGGAGCTGCTCGCGAAGTTGCCGTGCGCCTCGGTGGTGGTACCCGCTCCGGCCGGGTGGGCGATTGTCGGGTACGGCATCCTGGCGCTTGCCTCGCGCGCGGCACTCGGGCGCGGACGGTGGTGGGTATCCGCAGGGATGATGGTCATCGCCGCTCTCGTGCTAGGCTTGGGGACCCGCACGCGCGGGGTTCGGTCTGCGGTTTCGTTTCTGCCGGTTGGTCTCGGAGATGCCGTGGTTGTTCACGCCGCAGACGGGACGGCTTGCATGGTCGACTGCGGGGGCGAACCTCGGGACGCCGAACAGGTCATCGCACCATACCTGCTGCGCGGCGGCGTACGGGAGTTGTCCGCGGTGGTGATCACCCATGCACACATCAACCACTACGGTGCCTTGGAGGAACTGTCCCGGATGATTCCGGTGAGACGTCTGTACATGAGCGACTTCGCCGCCGATGCCCCCGGGTACCGTGCGATGCTCGCACGCATGGTTCGAACAGGAACAAGAATAACCGTTGTCAGTCGTCCGACCGACGTTCCGCTCGGTGACGGCATGCTCAGGCTCGTGCCCCTGTGGGACGATACGGAGACCGATGAACTGGCCGCCCGTGACAGCAACGCCCTGGTCGCGCTACTGAACCTGGGCGGCGCCACCTGCCTGTTCTCGGCGGATGTACCGCTGGAGTGCACCGTACCGGTCGCGGCACAGCACGACTTCACAGGACGCTGGGACATACTCCTGATCCCCCGGCACGGACGGAATGCGGCGGATACACACCACCCCGCATGCCGCAGCGCCCGGGTGCGTGTGGTTTCCTCGGATGCGCGGGCCGCCGGCCTGCACCGGGGGGCCGCTGTCGGGACAACCGACGGCGTCATCTCGGTCTCAATCCGCCCCGGATCGGCGACGGCTCACCGGGACACCGAGGGATGGCGCATCCACATACCGGCTGCATCGCTCGGATCGCACGGCACGCCGTCCCGTTGAAAACACTCCGGCAAAATGGTATAGCAACTCCATGGCTGCGGATGTGCGGCGGGTGGTCATCATCGTGCTGGACGGTCTCGGTGTTGGGGCGACGCCGGATGCAGCGGTGTACAGCGACGGGGGCGCGGATACGCTGGGCCACATCCGTGCGGTGACCCGCGATTTCTCACTCCCGAACCTCTCTTCGCTGGGGTTGTACCGCCTGCTGAACCCTCCGGTCAGCGCCCCGCAACCCGTCGGTGCGTACGGACGTATGCGTGAACGTTCCCAGGGGAAAGACACCACCACCGGCCATTGGGAGCTCGCCGGTGTGGTAGTTGAGCGGCCGTTTCCCACCTATCCCCGCGGATTCCCTCAGGACGTTATCGGGGAGTTTGAACGGCGGATCGGGACACGCACGCTTGGCAACTGCACCGCTTCCGGCACCGAGATCATCCAGCGGCTTGGTCCCGAACACGTGCGCACCGGGTATCCAATCGTATACACGTCGGCGGACAGCGTGTTCCAGATCGCGGCGCACGAAACGGTTGTTCCGCTGGAGCGGCTCTACGCGCTGTGCCGGGAGGCGCGCGCGATGCTGGGGGCGCCGCCGTTCGAGGCACACCGGGTTGCACGAGTCATCGCCCGCCCGTTCACGGGTGACGCCACGGCGGGTTTCGTTCGTACGCCGAACCGTCGAGATTTCAGCGTGGAACCGGATGGTGTGACCGTGCTGGACCGGGCGGCCGCCGATGGTGTGCGGGTGGTCGGCATCGGGAAGATAGAAGATATTTTCGCCCGGCGCGGCATCACGAACGTCGTTCACACGACCACCAATGATGCGGACGTCACCGCCACGGTGCACGCACTCCAGGCGTACGGCGACCGGCGGACAATCGTATTCGCCAACCTGGTGGATTTCGACATGCTGTGGGGGCACCGGCGGGATCCCGCCGGATACTATCGGGGTCTGCAGGCGTTCGACCGGCGGCTGCCGGAGATCCAGACGGCCATGCGCGACGGCGATCTCCTGGTCGTCACCGCGGACCACGGCAACGACCCGACCTTCACGCGACACACCGACCACACGCGCGAGTACGTACCGCTGCTGTGCTGGTCGTGCGCTCCGGGATTCCGGGCGGGGGTTGATCTGGGAGTCAGAGAGTCGTTCGCTGATGTCGCTGCCACAGTTGCACGGCACCTCGGCGTGCCGTGGGGCGGCGCGGGATGTGACCTGTGGGACGAGGTGTTCACGTTGTGAGGAGTTCCCGGAATGCGGGGATTCGGAAAGGGGTCGCGATGAAAGGGTCGGATTGGGGGACGCAAACCGTGACACGGGCGCGGGACATGCTGCGTGGTACGGTGCGCGGATTCGCGCCGAAGGTGGGCATCGTACTGGGTTCTGGATTGGCCGAGGTCGTCTCCGTGGTGGATCGTCACGCGGTGGTGCCGTTCGAGGTGGTTCCCGGTATGGCTGTTTCAACCACTGATGGACACCGGGGCAATTTCATCCTGGGCTGCGTGGGATCCGAGATGGTTCTGTGCATGCAGGGCCGCGTGCATTACTACGAAGGGTACGATCTCCGTGAAGTCACGCTGCCGATCCGCATCATGCAGGCACTGGGTGTCGAGTTTCTCCTCCTGACCGCAGCGGTCGGCGCGGTGCCCGCACGCCAGGGGCTCAAACCGGGGGACTTCGCGGTGATTGCCGATCACATCAACCTCATGGGTGCCAATCCGTTGCGCGGCCCGCACGTGCCCGAGTGGGGTGAACGGTTCCCGGACATGACGGAGGTGTACGACCGTCAGCTGCGTACCGTCGCAAGAAAAGCGGCCCTCAAGAAGGGGATCCGGTTGCGAGAAGTGGTATACGCCGCCTTCCCCGGCCCGTCGTATGAAACGCCGGCCGAGGTGCGTATGGCTGCGCGGCTGGGGGCCCAAGTCGTGGGCATGTCGGTGGTTCCGGAAGCCATCGTCGCCCGGCAGGCGGGGATGCGGACGCTCGGCATGGTGTACGTCTCCAACGTGGCGGCGACCGCCGGCGGACGGTCGCTGTCCCACGTGGATGTGCTTGCCATCGGTCGGAAGGTTCCGGTGCGTATGGCACCGCTGATCCGGGAGATCGTCGGCACCCTGCCGTTCTGATGGAGGATCGTGTTTCGCCATGAGGATGTACGATATCATACACCGCAAACGGGATGGGGGGCGCCTCACCCCAGCTGAGGTGGAATTCTTCGTCCAGGGGTACACCGCGGGCGACATTCCCGACTACCAGGCAGCCGCTCTGTTGATGGCGATCTACTTCAGAGGTCTGGAGGATGACGAGCTGGGTTGGCTGACCACAGCGATGACCGCGTCGGGCGCGGTGTACGATCTGTCGCACATCAGGGCGGTCAAAGTGGACAAACATTCGACGGGGGGAGTCGGCGACGGTGTCTCCCTGTCACTGGCGCCGCTGGTGGCATCGTGCGGGGTAGCAGTGCCAATGATGTCCGGGCGCGCCTTGGGACATACCGGAGGCACGCTGGACAAGCTGGAATCCATCCCGGGGTTCCGGGTTTCATTAACGAGTGAGGAGTTTTCGGCGCAGCTCCAATCCATCGGTGTGGCCATGATCGGTCAGACGCCCCAGATCGCTCCTGCCGACCGCAAGCTGTACGCGTTGCGCGATGCGACCGCAACGGTGGAGTCCATTCCGTTGATCGCCGCTTCCATCATGAGCAAGAAACTGGCGGAAGGAACTGATGCGCTGGTTCTGGATGTCAAGACCGGTTCCGGTGCGTTCATGAAAACGATGGAGGACGCACAGCGGCTCGCGGAACTCATGGTACGTATCGGGCGCCATGCCGGGAAAAAAGTGCGCGCCGTCGTTTCCGATATGAACCAGCCGCTGGGCAGGTGGGTGGGCAATGCGGTCGAGGTGGCACAGGCGGTGGACATCCTGCGCGGTGCGGGGCCGCCGGACATCACGGAACTGGTCATGTTGCTGGGCATCCGGATGCTGGTCGTATCGGGCGGCGCGCGAGACGAGGTGTCCGCCCGCGCGTCGCTGACCGCCAAGATCCGCAACGGCGAGGGACTGGAGAAATTCCGGCGTATGGTCGCGGCGCAGGGAGGGAATCCGCGGGTCGCGGACGATCCTGCATCGGTGCTGCCGGTCGCGAAACACCGCGAACCGGTCGTTGCCACCCGCGCGGGGTACGTGACCGCCATCAACACCCGCGCCATCGGTATCGCGGTGTCGGTGTTGGGAGCGGGGAGGAGTTCCATGGACGATGGGGTGGATCCCGCAGTCGGCGCACACATCTGCAAGAAACACGGCGATGCCGTGGCGGTCGGGGAGCCGCTGTGCTGGTGTCACTATTCCCATGACTGGCGTTTCGAAGAGGCCCAACGCCTGATCAGGGAAGCATACCGGATCGACGACGAACGCCCGGCGCGTCCCTATCCGCTCGTGCACCGGGACATCGCGTGAGCCGCATACCGTTCGTCTGGCGGCTGCGCACCCCACCTGAACCGGCGGCGGTCGCACGCCTGGTTGAGGCCTTCGGGGTCCCCGAACCGATCGCCCGTGTGCTCGCCGCCCGCGGGCTCACCGATGAAACCGCACTCCGCAGGTTTCTGGCCGCCGACATCATGTACGCCGGCAACCCGTTCCTGTTCCCCGACATGTGCCCTGCGGTGGATCTCATCCGCTCGCACATTGAGCACCGCCGCCGTATCCTGGTGTGGGGAGACCGGGATGCAGACGGTGTCACGTCCACGGCGCTGGTGGTTCGCACGTTGCGCACCCTGGGAGCAGAACCCCGTTGGTACATACCCCAGCGCGAGGGATACGGCATCCAGGCCGAGACGGTGCGGCGACTGCACGGTACCATGGACCTGATTATCACTGTCGACTGCGGTATCACGGCCCGTGCGGAGTTGGCGATGCTGCGCGATGCGGGGGTCGACGTCGTGGTGACCGACCATCACGAACCGCCGCCGGACACGGTGGCGTTCATGCGCGAACACGGGATTCCAGTGGTCAACCCGTTTCTGGAGGACTACCCTGGTTTCCGCGAACTGGCGGGTGTGGGGGTTGCCTGGAAGCTGGTGTGGGCGTTGCTGCTCTCCTATGACCGTGAGATGTACAGCAGAGACTTCGTGGTGGTCGATGTCGAAACGACGGGCCTGTCTCCTCAGACCGACGAGGTGTGTGAGGTGGCCGCGGTTCGCATCAGGAATTTCGTGCCGGTGGGGACATTCAACACGCTGGTCAGGCCGTCCCGGCCCATCCCGGTGGAAGCGTCCGCGATACACGGGATAACCGATGCCATGGTTCTGGGAGCGCCGGAGGCGACAGCCATCGCCGCGGAACTGCGTTCGTTCATCGGCAGCCGGGTGGTGGTGGCGCACAACGCCCCGTTCGATGTCCCGTTTTTGAATACCATGTTCTCGCGTGCAGGAGTGCCGCCGCTGGATAACCCGGTGCTGGACACACTCGCGATGGCCCGCGAGCAGTTCCCCTACCGACGACATTCGTTGGCGGCGCTCTCCCGCGAGTTCCTGTTCGAACACCCGCCCGCGCACCGCGCGCTCGCCGATGTCCAGGCCACGATCGAGCTGTACTACTACCTGTACCATGCACGGAATACGAAACTGCGCTTCTTCCTGGAAGACAACCTGGATCTGACATGTCTCGGAACGGTCGCCGACATCATGCCCCTCGTCGAGGAGAATCGCATCATCGTCAAACGTGGCCTGGAATCCTTCCTGAAGTCCCGCAAACCCGCATGCCGCATCCTCGCCGGGAAACTGGCCCGCCGCACGCAACCCGTCACCGTGGAGAACATCGCCTGGTACGTGACCCCGGTGATCAACGCCGCGGGGCGGATGCACCAGGCCGATGTGGCGGTGGAGTTCCTGGTCACCGACAGTGAATCCGATGCGCGGAATCTGCACGAAGAGCTCCTGCGGATCAACGCCCGACGTAAGACACTGCAAGGCGAGAATCTCGCGCGTTTCCGGGAGTTGGTGGCAGAGCAGTGCGACCTGGAACAGGATCTGCTGCTGGTGGTCGTTGCGGATGGATTGGAACACGGGGTCACCGGAATCGTTGCAAACCACTTGATGCGCGAGTTCAACCGTCCGGTGGTGTTGTTCATACAGGAGAACGGCACCGCGACCGGGGCGGGGCGCTCCCCGGAAACCATCAACCTCCACGAGATTTTACGGCGGCTGGAACACCTGTACGTTCGTTTCGGAGGTCACGAGCATGCGTGCGGCCTGACCCTAGCGGTGGAGAACCTGCCCGCATTCCGCGAGGGTATCCGATCCATCCAGCGCGAGATACCTGTCACCCCGCCCGTGCTGCTGGCCGATACCGAGGTGCGCCTGGCGGAGCTGGATCGCGACCTGGCGCACGACCTGTGCATCGTAGAGCCGTGCGGCGCCGACAATCCATACCCGATATTTCTGATGCGCAACCTGCGCGTGAAGAAATGGCGGTACATCGGGACGGGCGACAAGTTCACCCAGATGGTGCTGGGCGACGGCAGCGGACGCACCATTGAGGCGGTGTGCTGGGACATGCCGAGACTGGGAGATACGCTGCGCACCTTCTCGTGCTTCGACATTGCGGGTGAGCTGGAGGTGAATGACGGTTCGAAGGCAGGATACCGTCTGGTGGTGCTGGACATGCAGCCGGTCGCCTGAGGTGCGGGGCCCGGCGATTGGGAGGGAAACCGGAATGAGTAGAGGTATGCGTGCCGTGCGTCGTGCGACGAGGTATCCGACCGATGTACGTATCGGCATTATCGGCGGCAGCGGGGTCTACGGATTGGAAGGTCTGGATGGGGTTGTGGAGGTGCGTCCGCGCACGCCGTTCGGGTCGCCTTCGGATGCCATACTCGTGGGGCGTCTGGACGGCGTGAAGGTCGCGTTCCTTCCCCGGCACGGCCGCGGACACGTGTACACTCCGTCCGAGGTGCCTGCGCGGGCGAACATCTTCGCGCTGAAACTGCTCGGGGTGCGCGAGGTGTTCTCGCTCTCGGCGTGCGGCTCGCTGCAGGAGGAGCTCAAGCCGCGCGAATTCGTGATACCCGACCAGCTGTTCGACCGGACCAAACTGCGGCCGAACACCTTCTTCGGAAAAGGGCTGGTCGCCCATGTCCCCTTTGATGAGCCGTTCTGTCCCGAGTTGCGTGCCCTCACCGTCGGCGCATGCCGCGAGGTGCGGATCCCGGTGCACGACGGCGGAACCTACGTCTGCATCGAAGGGCCCCAGTTCTCCACGCGTGTGGAATCGCAGGTGAACCGTTCCCTCGGTTTCTCGATCATCGGGATGACCGCCGTTCCAGAGGCGAAGCTGGCGCGCGAGGCGCAGATGTGCTACGTTACCATCGCCCAGATCACCGACTACGACGTGTGGAAGCAGGGGGAGGAGGTGTCCTCCGACCTGGTGCTCGCGAACCTCCGTGCGAATGTCGCCAACGCAAAGCTCCTGGTTGCCCGGCTGATACGCATGGTGCGGGAGCGACGGCCCGGGTGCCGGTGCGGTTCGGCGCTCACCGGTGCACTCTTCACCGATCCGGCGAAACGCAATCGCAGGACTCTCGCGGCGCTCGCTCCGTTGTTGGAGGGTGTCCGATGAAGCTGCTCATCGTCGGTTCGGTGGGAATGGACAGCATCCGCACACCGTTCGGCAGCGTGCGTGACGCGCTGGGCGGGTCGGCGGTGTACGCGTCCGTTGCGGCCAGCAGGTTCTCGATGCCGGCGATCGTCGGCGTGGTCGGCGAGGATTTCCCGCAACGGCACGTTCGGATGTTGGAACGACGCGGCATCGATGTCTCCGGGCTGCAACGGGTGCCCGGCAAGACGTTCCGCTGGAAGGGGCGCTACCTGTTTGACCTCAACACCGCACACACCCTCGCGACGCACCTCAATGTCCTCCGCGATTTCAATCCGCAGCTGTCTGAACCACACCGCGGCATCAAGGACGTGTTCCTGGCGAACATCGATCCGGAGCTCCAGTACGCGGTGTACCGGCAGCTGCGCGCGCCGTCCATCGTCTGCGCCGATACCATGAACTACTGGATCACCGGAAAACGCGCGGCACTCAAGAAGCTGCTCAAGGTCGTCGACGTGCTGCTGATCAACGAAGGGGAGGCCCGCCAGCTCGCCGGGGTCCCCAACGTCGTGCGGGCGGCGCGACTCATCAGGAAACTCGGCCCGCGGGTTGTGGTGGTGAAGCGGGGTGAGTATGGGGCGTTGTGCTTCAGTGACGGCGACGTGTTCGCCGCCCCCACCTATCCGCTGGAGTCGGTATTCGATCCGACCGGGGCGGGAGACAGTTTCGCCGGCGGATTCTGCGGGTACATCGCACGATGCGGCCGCATCACGCCGGGGATCATCCGCCAGGCGATAGTCTTCGGCGCGGTGATGGGGTCATTCTGCGTGGAACGGTTCAGTATCCAGCGGACGGCTGCGGTCACCTGGAGGGACATATGCCGTCGTTACGGGGAGTTGCACCGGCTGGTCCGGTTTGAGCATATCCATGAAGGTCGCGTGTAATCGTCCCGGAGGTGCAGGAACGCCGCACCGGCAGACGACCCGGCCGGTATCCGTGGGCGGCGTGCGCATCGGCGGCGGTGCTCCGGTCGCTATCCAGTCCATGACCAAAACGCTCACCGCCGATGTCCGGGCGACGGTGCGACAGATCCACAAGCTGGAAGCAGCCGGGTGTGAGATTGTTCGATGCGCCGTACCGGACGTCCATTCCGCGGAAGCACTCCGTGCCATCAAGCGACAGGTCCACATCCCGATAGTCGCCGACATTCACTTCGATCACCGCCTCGCCATAGCCGCCGTCAACAGCGGGGCCGACAAAATCCGGATCAACCCGGGAAACATCGGCGGAGCGGAACGCGTGCGAGCGGTGCTGGAAGCGGCGCGGCACGCCCGCATCACGGTGCGCATCGGGCTTAACACGGGTTCGGTCAGACATGTCCGCACAACGCCGGAACAGTCCATGCTCGCCACCCTGGATGCGTACCTGCGTCTGTTCCATCGCTGTGACTTTGAGGACATTGTGATCTCGGTCAAAGCGTCGGATGTCCCCGCCACCATCCGGATGTACCGCGCGGTGGCGGCACGGTACCGGTATCCGCTGCACATCGGAATCACCGAATCCGGCCCTCCGGGGTCGGGGAGCATCAAATCCGCGGTCGGTCTGGGTGTTCTGCTGGCGGACGGCATCGGAGACACTCTGCGCGTGTCTTTGACCGGGGATCCGGTTGAAGAAGTGCGGGTTGGTTGGGAGATCGTCCGGGCGCTGCACCTGCGGCGCTACCAGGTGAATCTCATCTCGTGTCCGACCTGTGGACGGTGTGCCAGTGATGTGGTCGGGATTGCACAGCGGTTGGAGAGAATGCTGGCGGATGTGAAAACGCAACGGCCGTTGACGGTGGCCGTCATGGGGTGCGCGGTCAACGGTCCCGGTGAAGCGAAGGCGGCGGATCTCGGGGTGGCCATGGGCAAAGGGCGAGGCATGCTGTTCGTGCGGGGGAAACCGGTGCGGGTGGTCTCCCAGCGTCGCTGCATCGGCGAAGTGCTCCGTTTGATCCACGACATTGATGGCGGCCGGGAGGGCTTGTGAATCCGAACCGTACCGCAGACGGTGCCTCCGAATGCGTACGGTATGGCCACTGATTGCAATGGCAGGCCGATAGTTTGTATAGCAGCACGAGAGTGTTTCCGGAGGGCCTGTAGCTCAATCGGATAGAGCATCTGCCTTCTAAGCAGAGGGTTGCGCGTTCGATTCGCGCCAGGCCCGCGGTGCACCGTCGCCGGTGCGCTGTTGCAGCACTATGCACGCAGATGCGTCACAAACAGTGCACGAAGACGCCTGCGCGAGTGGTTGCGGAAACAGCGTGTATTTTCCCAATCATAAGGAGGAGAACATGTTCAAACGATGCCGCCTGCTGATTGCTGTGCTGTCCGTCGCCGCCGGGTTGAACGCCGTCACCGATGACCAGTACCGCCCCTACGGCGTGAACAACTGGTTCTGGGACATGACCTCGATTCAGCAGTTCAAGTGGGGGAAGATATACAACGGCCGCATCATGGTGTGCTGGCGGGTTATGGAACCGGAGAAGGGCAGGTACGTCATGGATACCGACGTCGACATGGCCATGTTCATGCACGGAGCGAGAATCGCGAACAAACATGCTAACAAGCCGTTCCGGTACTCCCTGTGCATCTACGACTCGCCGGAGTGGGCTCGCGCGGACAAGAACCGGGTGCTTTCGTTCAAGGCGAAGGACTTCGCCGAATTCACCGTGGCGGTGCTGAAGTACTGCGACAGCATCGCTCCGGGTGTCGTGTTCGCCGTGGAGGTGGAGAACGAGCACCCCACGGGCACCTGGCTGGACAAGGGCCCCGATTATGGCACCGATCAGCGGGACCCGTCGTGGTACTTTGCGGACATACTCCGCGAGACCTACCGCGCGGTCAAAGCGTACAACAAGGACATTCTCGTCGTCATGGATTCCATATGGTCTGAGGCGTACCATCATCTGGACGAATTGTACCAGTTGGGACTCAAGGATTACTTCGACCGCATCAACGTGCATTACTACACGGAGGACTATACGCAGGACAGCCCGGCACCCAACGACAAGACGCGGATGCTGCACTTCCCGACCACCATGAAGTACCTCAAGTACATTGCTGAATCGCGCGGGGATGGTGGTAAACCGGTGTGGCTCACCGAGTACGGGTGGCGCAAAGCGGGCGAGAAAAAGAAGGCGGAGTATTTCACATACGTCACCGACTGCTGCCGCAAGCTCGGGTTTGTGGAAATGGTGTACTACTACGTAGGCATGACGGAAAAGAAACAGTACGCGGGCTACGATCCCATGGCAATGATATGGTACGATACGTTACGTGATCCCAAGTACCGTGATGATGAACGGCATCACCGGGAGTGGGGGGCGCCTGCAGGCTTTGAACACTCCGCCACGTTCCTCGCGCACAAGGCGTACGCCGAGAAGTACCCGGTGTGGAGCATGAAACCGGAACCAGTGGACATTATCCCGCCCGCGACCAAGACGCCGGTGCTCAAGGGAACCGATTTCATCGGCAAGGCATTCTCCGCTCCCGCGGAAAAAGTCACCGATCCGTTCCCGGTGGAAACCGGCCGACTCTACGAGGTGCGCGCGAAGGTCAAGGTGTCCGGCCCGGTGTTCAACGGCATCCACTGCCGTCCCGATATCACGTTCCTCGCGGCGGGTCAACCGATTGGCGGCGTAGGCAACTACTGGGGTGTGGTCAGCACCGAGCGGTACCCCGACGGTGTACGGGAAATCCTGTTCCCGTGTGTGCCGAGTGTCGGGGCCACTGAAGCGGTGGTGAAATTCATCGCCGAGGGGAACGGAACGGTTCAGGTTTTGGATGTGAGCGTCAAACCGCTGGATCTCACCCGGTAGCGCGGTCTGTGCCGCGGTGCGAGCGCACCGGAACCGACGTGCGACAGTGCATGCAGCACGTCGCGTATGAGTGCGTACGGTGCGCCGGCCTCTTCGGCCCTGGGGGTTCTACGGTACCAGTGCGACGGCACTCCGTAACGTGATACCGCAGCCGTGCAGGTGGATGATGTAGATGCCCGCGGCGAGCGGGGAACCGTCGCGTGCCGTGCCGTTCCACGACACCGTACAGGTGCGGTGCGCTCTGCAGTGCACCGTCTCGCGGTACACGACCCTGCCGTGCAGCGTGTAGCAGGAGAGCACCATCGTGCCGGACTCCAGCGGCACCGCCGCGATCACCACCGATTCGCGGTGTGACCGCCGGATGTAACCGGACGCTCCGCCGGATATGCGGGTGCTCCCCGAAATGGCGGTGACCGGGAACGCCGAGAAATTCTGCCCCGTGAGATCCCGATCGAGCGCGAGGTATTCCCGCTGCGGCGGATCGAAGGTGAAACCGTCCAGCGACGGCACGATCGTATAGGCGCCGGCCGGCAGCTCACGGACGACGTACGTGCCGTCGCCCTCGGTGACCGTGGTTCGATGAACGGTTCCGGAGACGGTGACGGAGACGCCGTTCAAGCCGACCCCTGCGTCGGTGCGTATGCGGCCGGAGATGGTGTATACCGGAGTTTCCGCCGCAGTGACCGTCGGTCCGGAGACCGGAGACCCGTGCACCCCGATCGCCGTCGACCCCCACTGGTCGTATGCTTCAAAAAAGTACGAGTAGTCGTCTCCCGGTTCCAAGCTCCCCCGCCAGCAGAAGATCACGCCGTGGGCAAAGGACGTTTCGGTGCTGGACATGGTGAACGGACTTCCCGGCAGCGGTACGCCGTCTTTCAGGAGATGCAGCTGCGGGTATCCGGCAGCCGGCGCATCGCCGTTCGGATCGGTGTACCGCACCCGGAAGGTGAACGCCGTGGTGGACGCTCCGATGTTGGGGTCGACGCCGTCGTCGGTGTACCCGGGTTCCCCCGCCCATGCCAGAGACGGTCGGGCCTCTTCCAGCAGAAAATCCGCACCGATGATGTCGGATGCGACGCCACTGAACGTCAGCTGCGGCGGCTGTGCGACGGCGTTGTGCAGGTTCACCGGAGAGAGGCGCACCGTCGCACCGGCGGGTATGCCGTCGAACCGGTACGCACCGAACGTGTTCGTCCGCGTTGAACCGGTCACCGCTCCCGATATCTCCATCGTCACGCCGGGCACCGCCTCCCCCGTGTCAGCCTTCCTGACGAAACCGCTCACGGTGAACGATGTCGCGGCGACGACCGCGATGAAATCGCCGGTAGTCACCCCGCTGCTCAGCGAGAAAAAAGTGTGGCGCATCGGTTGAAAGGTGTACCCGGGGCTGCTCGGCGTGACCGTGTATGTCCGTCCGACGGTCAGCGGTCCTGAGGTGTAAAAGCCGTGTTCATCCGTGAAGATCGTTACGGCGGATGGAGTGGCGGGCGGCGGTTCTGCTGACGGGGGATCGGGATCAAATGAGGTGATGATCCCGGAGAAGGTATCGATCAGGATGCACACCCCAGGCATCGCCGCGCCTGCCGCCGTCCGGACGTGGCCGGTGATCACCCCGGAGCTGATCACGCCGATGAAATCAACATCCGTCACGTCGTCAAAAACTTCGGGGAGCGGTCTGGATGCGGGGGAGAAGATGTGCACGTCTTTCTGCGGGGTGACGAAGTAGTTGTACCCGGCGGCGAGACCGCTGACAAAGTATTCCCCTGCTCCGTTGGTGACCGTGCTGGCGACCAGCTCCCTGGTCCAGTTTCCGACACGTCGTTCCACGGTGATAATGACGTCCGCGATGGGAGCGCTGGACGGAGTCACCACCCGTCCGGATATCCGCACGGCTGTGTTGAGCGGTCGTATGGGGGATGTCTCTGAGCCGAGCTCATCCGTCTGTCGGGAGTATGGGACTGTCGTGGTGCGCAGTGTGGCGGCCTGTGCGGCAGAGACAATCACTGAACCGGACTCGGCATCCGTCGCAATACCCTGCGGTGCGCCCTCGTTCGCCGCAACCGCGACGGCTGACCCTGCAACGCAGAGGCATAGAATAATCGCTGAGCGCAAGACGTCTACCCGGCACAGAACGTTCATCGTGTTAAATCCCCCCGCAGCGGGCATCAACCGCCATAGCGTATTCCTTGAAACTCGCACATGTCAATTTGACACACGGGCATTCAGAAAACTTGCGCAGACATCCTCCATGACTCTCTTCCAACATGTTGAAAAGAGGGTGCGCGTTTATGTACATAAGTAAGTAGCTCAACCGCTGAATCTTTGCAGGGATGGGAGCGTGGTATGCGCAGGGGTGCTCAGAGAACGGGCACAATACTGGCAGGCGTGGTGATATGCATGGCGACGTCCAACTGCGCGGGTGATCATCGGCTGGCAGAACGGATACGCATGGTTGAACGGCAGATCGCCGCCCGGGGAATAACCGACGAGCGCGTGTTGCAAGCCATGCGGACGGTACCGCGGCACGTGTTCGTCCCCGACGAGTTGCAGGATCGCGCCTACGATGACACGCCGCTCCCCATCGGCAGCGGCCAGACCATTTCACAGCCGTACATCGTCGCCCTGATGACGGAACTGGCGCGGGTGACCACCGGGGCCAGGGTATTGGAGATCGGCACCGGGTCGGGATATCAGGCGGCGGTCCTGGCGCACCTGGCTTGCGAGGTCTACTCTATAGAAATTATCCCTGAACTCGCGGACCGGGCCCGCAGGACGCTTCAAAAAGCCGGGATTCGCAATGTGACGGTCAAGGCCGGCGACGGGTATCTCGGGTGGAAGGATCACGCGCCGTACGACGCCGTGCTCGTGACAGCAGCGCCCCCGCAGGTTCCGTCGCCGTTGCTCGATCAACTCGCTCCGGGCGGCCGACTCGTCGTTCCCGAAGGGGACGCGAACCAGATGTTGCGCGTCTACGAGAAAAACAGAAGCGGTCGTATCACGAAAACCGATTCCATTCCGGTTATTTTCGTTCCGATGACCGGCATTGCAGCGGGAGGTGTCATGAAGCTTCCAACACCGGATACACAGGGCGGTCTTGCCGTTGAACAGGCTCTCCTGCGTCGCACATCGCGCCGTTCCTACGCGGGTCGTCCCGTCACTCCGGCGATCCTGGGACAGGTTCTGTGGGCGGCCGGCGGCGGCAGGCCGGCATTGGACGGCACTGCGGCTGCGACGCGGAACTATCCGTCAGCGGGCGGGGTGTATCCGCTCCGCTTCTACGCCGTCGTGCGTGCGGTGGACGGGATACCCGCCGGACTCTACGAGTACGATGCACCGCGTCATGCGCTGCTCCCGATCCGTAGCGGGGATGTCATGAGCGAGCTGCACCGCGCCTGTCGAGGACAGGGGATGTTCGTCCATGCGGCGGCCGCGGTCGTCATCACGGGAGACGAAAAACGGGTCGTCGAGCGCTACGGGGAACGCGGGCGCACCCGGTACCTGTATCTGGACGCCGGACACGCCGGCCAGAATATTTACCTGCAGTGTGAAGCACTGGGCATCGGTACCGTTGCAGTGGGAGCCTTCGATGATGATGCTCTCGCGCGACTGGTCGGATCCCGTGAGGTTCCCATCTACGTCTTTCCCATCGGTGTGCTGAAGTAGCGTCACGAGTCGGCGCACAGGTTCGTTTCATCTTCGAGAGGTCTCGCGTGAAACGGCTCTTCAGCGTTGCATACATGGTATCGGCCTCTCTCGCGGCGGCCGGTGCGCAGATTATTGTCCAGCCACGATCCGGGCATCCGGTTTTCCTGTCGCCCGGCGACTCAATGGTCATTGAATTGGCGCTCTCCACCCCGGCTGCCGTCCGGTCTGTGTCGGCGTGCAACGATGCGGTCAGCGTGCCACTGGAGGTGCTGGACGTCTGCTGGGGTACGGGAACGGTGCGCAACGGGCGGGCCGACGGGTCTCGTGTGCACGTCCGCACGCCGTGGACGCTGCCGCCGGAACTCTTCCACCTCTCGGTTTCCTGCTCCCGCGGCACGTTCGCCGAGCCGCGATCGCTCGCCGTCGTCGCGGATATGCAGGAGAGTTTCAGCATCGTGCACGTCACCGACCCGCACACGGGTTCGAGTGCTTCCAACGCACGGTTCCGGGATCTCCTGCGGGTGGTTGACCGCATCGGTGCACGGTTCATCGCCGTAACCGGTGACGTCTGCAACTACCCGGCAACCGATCACACCGCGGTCGAAGCGGCGGCGATCCTCAACGAATGCCGGACACCGACGCTCGTGGGGATCGGCAACCACGACTCACCACGGATGGGGTATGCAGGCAGCGAGGCGGCGCACGCGGCGTGGGAGCGGGCGATAGGTCAGACGTACTACGAGGTGCACATGGGTGCGGTGCGCATCATCACACACGACATCACCGACCCGACGCTCACCGCTCCGGGCGGATGGACGACCGTCGCCGTACAGCGATGGCGGGAGAGCGGACCGGGTGGGTTCCGCATCCTGCTGCAGCACGCCACCGCCTACTGGTATGCCTGTGTGCCGGAGGTGGGGACGTATCCTGACCTCATGCTCGCGGGGCACCTGCACTGGAACTACCTGCCGCAGGTGCAACCGTACCCGATACTGGTTACCGCCGATGCGGCGTCCGGATGGTTTCGATTGGTACGTGTCAATCGTGGTGCCGACGGCAGGTGGGTGCTGGGAACGCATTCGTACCCCGGTACCATCGACGGCGGGATCCGGGTGTTCACCGCCGACGGTGTGCCGGTTCTGGAGGTTCTGCACACAGCTCCCGAGGACGGTACGGCGCGGGAGGATACGGTAGTCATTGTAAACCGCAGTGATGAGCGCTTCGAGCACGTGCGGGTGCGGTGCGTGCTGCGACGGGGGGAGTATGAGGTGCAGGGGGCGCGTTTGGTCGCCAACTACCCTGCGGATGACGGGGTACGGACGGTGGTTCTGTGTGGCGCATCCGTGTCACCGCGGTCGAGCACGACGGTACGCGTTGTCTCCTCCACCGTGCGGGTACCGCCGCAGGTACGCATCCGTCCTAACCCGATGCGCCCGGGCGATTCACGTATGACCATCGCAGTGCGCACGGCGAGTCCGGGTGGTATCACCGTGGACATACACACGATCCACGGCAGCCGGGTGACGCGCCTGACGGGTGTCGCGCCGCACGCGGGGGAGTACGAGCTGACGTGGGACGGTCGAGCGTCCGGCGGCGGATTCGTCGGCAGCGGGGTGTACCTCCTGCGAGTGGCGTCATCGGACGGGGTCGCATGGGCGCGGTGTGCCGTGGTGCGGTGAATTTCTCGCCTGATTGAAAAATGACATGTAAAAAAAGTAAAACTTCATGTGTAAACCGAAATGCCATCCGCTCATCACCTCAGGAGGTGCACGCATGGATACGCAGGCAGGTTCCACACCGACGCAGCCGTCGGCCCCGCAACAGAAGGATTGGCTGGTGACGCTCTTGCTGTCCATTTTCGTCGGCGGTCTGGGGGTAGACCGATTCTACCTCGGCTACACCGTGCTCGGCATACTCAAGCTCCTCACGGCCGGCGGCTGTGGTGTGTGGTGGTTGATTGACGTGATCCTCATTGCCAACGGGTCGCTGCGTGATGCTCAGGGCAACGAACTCCGCAGGAGCTGAGACGACATCGGCACCCCTGCGGCGCATCGTCGGCGGCTTCCGCCCGGAGACGTACGCGGTTCTCGGGGCGGCCGTGCTGCTGAGTGTCTTGCGGTACGACATAATTGCCTCCGGTGGTTCGTGGTGTCTGTTCGATCGTGTGTTGGGTGTGCAGTGCTGGGGATGCGGGATCACCCGCGGGCTCTGGTTGATGTTGCACGGACGGTTCGTTCATGCACAGATCATGAATCCCTGGTCCGGTGTAGTAGCCTGTATTGCCGCGGCGGCGGTTGCCGGTGATGTTGTGCGGGTGGTGCGCCGGGTTGCCGCGAGAGGCGGGATTCCTTGATTTCAACTCGACAAATATCGTATGTTCAGTGCATGCGACGTCGTGGTATGTAGACGCACGCACGGTGGCCGTAGCTCAACCGGTTAGAGCGCTTGGCTGTGGCCCAGGAGGTTGGGGGTTCGAGCCCCCTCGGCCACCCTTTTTCAGAAGAATGTGAGAAGCGGGCTGTTGCACGTTGCTATTCCCCGTCTGCAGTCTCCCCGGTCAGCCGGCTCCACGCGATGGGGTCCGTTGCTGTTCCCTGTACGTACACCCCGTAGTGCAGGTGCGCTCCGGTGGACCAGCCGGTGTTACCGACCGTCGCGATGGTATCTTCCCTGCTGACATGGTCTCCCTCGCGTACATGGATCTGGTACAGGTGTATGTAACATGAGGTGATTCCCTGACCATGGTCAAGCACCAGACAATTGCCGTGCGCATTGAAGTTGCGGCCGACGAGCACCACCACCCCGTCATTCGGTGCTCTGACCGGAGTACCCACGCCTCCCCTGAGATCGACTCCATTGTGGTAGTAGCTCGATCCGCCCGCCACGATACGCTGCACGCCGAACGAGGATACAATGACAGAATCGAGCGGCGGGACGAACGGAACGGTCCACAGGTGCTCGGATGAACTGGTTCGCAGTGCCTTCATGAGCATGCGGTTCTGTTCGGAGTTCGCGGGTCTTCGTTTGCGGGTTTTGGTGTAGACCTCGCTCATGTGTGTCACCACCGGGACGCGCGGGCGGATGCGAATGCGCAGCCTCGCGACCGTGGTGCCGGCGCGTTCATCCCGGACTGCGAGGGTGAACCCGCCACGTGCGGTGACGGAAGATGCCAGGTACGTTTCATACACGGGAGCGGTTTCGATGTTCCGGGCGAACAGCGGGAAACATCCGCCCGCGAACGTCACGGTGAAGGTTGACGGAGTGTCCGCGGTGAAGCGCACGAGGAACGGGTTGCCTCCGGTCGGGGTGGAAGGGATTACCATCAGGAGACCGCTCCCGCGATGTCCGCGGCGTGTTGCGCCGCTCGTGCGGGAACGCCCATGTGGAGCGCACAGGTGCAAAACACGGTCATGAATGCGACTGCCCGGTGCATTACCGTTCCTTTCGGTGGCGGAAGAAGAAGCCAATACCATGTCTTTACCAATAATACGCGCAATGCGTCAAGGTTGCCGCCAACCTCAAGGAACTGCCCCGTGCGGGTATTGCCGGCCTGCGTGGTGGTGTGTGTTCCAGATGCCGGGGTGCGAACTGGAGCACGGTGAAGACGCGCGGGTTGTGCCATCTATCGTGATGTGGGTTCCGGAGACCGAACCGGTCATCCGGTGGGGATATCGGTGTATGTCCCTCGCGATTTGCGGCGAAGGCAGCATACACCCGGCGCAGCTCGTGTTCCGCCGCCGTGTCGTACAGAGGTCGTGTACGCAGCGGTGCGTATCAGCTTTTCCGCAGGGGTCTGTTCTCTGGGCGGAGAGCGGTGAACCGCATGGCGGATCCCCCGGTACCGGGAGCGACGATAGTGTACGTTCGTGTGGAGTCTTGTGCCCTGTTCCTCACGTATTTACGAATGCGACCCCTGCCGTTCCCGGTCCGACGTGTGCCCCGATCACGGACGAGATGTTTTCCACCATGATGTCGGCGTCCGGCCGGGCGGCCGCGGCAACGGAGCGCAGCCATCCGGTCAGTTCCGAATCATCGGAACCTGCCACGAGTACCTGACGGTCAGTCGCACGCCTGAGACCGTCAGTCATCAGTCCGGCGAAGGCGTTCCGGACATTCATCCCGCGGTACAGCTTCCTGACGACGCGGATCTCTCCGGTGCGGTACATTTCGAAGATGGGCGTGACACCCAGTATCCTTCCCATCACCCCGCTCACCCGACCGATTCGCCCGCCCTTCACGAGGTATGCGATGGTTCGAGGGCACAGGTACACGTGGACGGCGTCCGCGGTTTCCTGGGCACGGCTGGCGACCGAGGAGGCGTCAGCGCCGGCGCCAGGGTTTTCGGCGGCGCGCCAGGCTGACTGGACTGTTCCGCTGAGTTTCGAGGAGATGTGGATGGAGACGACGGAACGGTAGTGCTTGAGCAGGAACTCGTACGTGCGTGCGAAATCCGCCAGTGTCGGCTGCAAGGTTTCGGATGGTGCGGGTCGATGCGGAGTCGATCCTAGAACTGGGCTGGGGTCAGCGTTGATTTGTCCAGGTATGCCTGATTGCCGCAGATCATCCGCGGCGGAACGCATGGTGCGCGCCATGTTGGTTCCGGTATCGTGGTCGGGTACTGGGAACACGTTGATGTTGTCCACGGGTGTCGCCATGCATTCCAGGCGGTTAACCCCGGCGATGATGGAGCGCTTCTGGCGCTGCCCATCAATGTATGCAAGCTGCGGGCGATTCAAGCATACCCACAATCGGATGGGTTGGATGACGTGCGGATACCATCGGTCACCGCATTTTCCTGAGGGACGAACGGTAGATGCTCAGACGCTGTCTCCGGCCAACCGTCCGGTCGCGAACGCCGCCTGCAGGTTGTACCCGCCGGTCACGCCGTCCACGTCCAGCACTTCGCCGCAGAAGTAGAGTCCCCGGATGATGCGGGACTCCATGGTGCGGGGATTTACGGCGTCCAGGGACACTCCGCCGCGCGTTACGATCGCTTCGTCGATTGGCCGGGTTCGCGTGACCCGCAGCCTGAAATCAGTCAGCATCCCCAGCAGAGCGTCCCGCTGTCCCCGGGTCACCTGGTGGCAGCGCCGATCCGGCGGGATGTGGAGTTGTTCCGCGAATACGGGCACCAGCGCCCGGGGCAGCATCGTTTTGAGCGCTGCGGAGACCGGCGCGGAACCCGCAGCGGCGAACTCGCGCAACAGCCGGTCGTTGAGCATGGCGCGGTCTAATGCCGGTTTGAAGTTTACGCTCAGATGAACCGTACGTCCTGCGGCGAGGCAGTCTCCGATGTCGCCGCTGATGGTCAGGATGACCGGCCCCGAAACCCCGTAGTGGGTGAACAGCATCTCGCCGAATCCGCCTTCACGTCGCACGCCGTCCACCACGTAGGAAACGGCCACATTTTTCAACGCCACGCCTTGCAGTGTGCGAACGAATGGTTCGGCTGTTTCCAGGGGGATAAGGGCGGGACGGGGAGGAACCACCGCATGCCCCGTCTGTGCGGCGAGCCGGTATCCGTCGCCTGAGGAGCCGGTCCCGGTGTAGGACATGCCTCCGGTCGCGACAATCACGCGCGGGGCGTACAGCCGCTCACCGCCGACCAGCGCGACACCGGCAACCGCCGATTCTTCGTACAACAGGCCGGCGACACGCGCATCGCAGCGTATCCGTACGCCGTGTGCGCGCAGGTACCGCTGCAGTGCCGCGACGATGTCCGCGGCGGTGTCGCTGGCAGGGAACACCCGTCCGCCCCGCTCGGTTTTCAGGGAGACATCGTGTTCCTCAAAAAAAAACATGAGCTGCTCCGGGGGAAACGCTGTCAGCGCCCGGTACAGAAAGCGTCCGTTGCGTCCGTAACAAGAGATCAGGTTGCGCACCGTATCGGCGTTGGTGATATTGCAGCGGCCTTTGCCGGCGATACGTATTTTGTTGCCTGGGTGGGATGTTCGTTCCAGCAGGAGGGTGCGCTTACCGCGCTCGCCACAGCGGCCGGCCGCCATCATACCCGCTGCACCGGCGCCGACAACCAGCACATCCCACGGTGGAACAGACACGGCGGTTACCGGTAGACCGCGCTGATACAGACCGATGCTCCCGCGGGAATTTCGAGACGCCAGGAGGTGCCGTCATGTTCCGGGTGTACCCCCGGCAGCTCCGCGACCGAGACCGTGGCGTCGGAGGGTACATCGGAGGGAAGCACGACGGATGCTGCGCATCCCTCCGGGAGGGAGACGCGGATGCTGAAGGCCCCCAGCGGACGCCGCCAGTCCACATGCACCGGACCGCGCAGAGTGGGAACTGACCCACACGCCCAGGATAGGCCGGCCGGTTGCGGGGCGATGCGGACCGATCGTGCGCCCGGCTCGGCGACCGTGACTCCCAACTGGTACGTTGAAAGGAAATAGGTCGGTGCCGCGCTCCACGCGTGGCAGTGACTGCGGGTCCACCGGTTGTTCGGTTCGAACCCGGGCAGCGTTTCCCAGCAGGTGGTCGCTCCGCGTTCCAGCATCATTCCCCAGGTGCGACGGATCATCGCGAGGATATCTTCGTGACGCGCCAAGCGCGCCAGCGCTTCGAAGGAGAAGAACAGCATGAACGGGCTGCCGGCCTCGATGAAGCCGCGCGGCGCGTCAGCGATGTAGCCGGCGATGATGTCCTTCCGTTCCGGGGTGGCGCAGTCGCAGAGGTACACCACGGTGTTGGTCTGCTGGCTGAATACCGGGCTGGGGGTTCCGTCGGCGCGAATGCAGTCACGGTATGCTTTGCGTCCGTCATCCCAGAGGTGTGCGTTGATGCCCGCCGCCACACGGGCCGCCAGCGTTTCCCATCGTCGGGCATCGGCATCCTCACCCCGCAGTCGCGCCATGCGGGCGCTGCGGCGCAGCGACTCCGCAAACCATGCGTTGAGGTGGGTGACGTACCGGGCGTCGTCCGGAGTGTCCAGCCCCGCCCAGTCGAGCAGGTGCCATGCGTGTATGGAGAGCAGATCATCGGAGGTGACAAACCGCTCCAGGTGATCGTTCTGTTTCCGCACCCACGGGTATACGGCTTGCAGGAAGCGTTCATCGCCGGTTACGGCGGTGTACTCCTCGCAGGCCAGTACCCACAGGAGACTCCAGGTGAGCAGGATGTTCTCCCATCCGGAAGGTACCTGCGACTCCACAACCTTTCGACGGCGTATGGATTCCGCGGCGAGCAGCAGGCACCGCCGGGTCAGCTCGTATCCGCCGAAAGCGACGTGGTTCACCAAGCTCTCATTGCGTGCGTCGCCTACCCAGAAAGCCTGTTCATACGCGGGACAGTCCACGTAGGTGTCTTCAGAACACAGACGGGTGGTGTATGCGCCCATCTCCCAAATGCGGTTGAGCAGTGCGTCGCTACACGTGAACGTTCCGCGCGCGATGTACGGATAGGTATTGAGCAGGCAGCGCACGGTGTGGAGGCGCGCCGGCCGCCGCGTCCCGGAGGGGAATCGCAGCACGAGCAGGGCGTACCGGAATCCCCGGCGTACCAGCGAGTGGTACGTCCGCCGGCCGCCGCGGGAAACGTATCGGAGCACGTTGTTGATCCCCCAGGTGAAATCCACGACGCCGTCCTGGATGGATTCAAAACAGTTGAGGTCCAGGGTGACCCCGGGTTCGGCTTCAAGGTCGAACTCCAGAAATCCGACGATCTCGCGTCCGAAGTCCACCAACAGCTCAACATCGCCCGTTTTCGCCGGGTACACGATGGTCGCGGCGTCGTTTGCCGATAGAAACGATTCCGGATCCTCAAGGCGGGGCTGTTCGGAAACAGTTTGCACCTGTGTGGTCAGCGCGAACACATCGGTTGCGATTGCATCCGCGGGCGCGAGCGCGCGCAGATACGAAGTGAATGGTGCCAGATCCTCCTCCGACTGGGCGGCGGTGATCCGGTCATAGAGGGCAGCGTCTTTCGGTTCGATCGGTCCGAATGTGGCGAACCGCACGCCGGATGTGCGGGTGTGGAACGGTGCGCGCAGCACCGGTTCGAACGGGATGTCCAGCGAAAATCTGAGGTAGAAATTGAAGTAGTCTGTGGTGTGAAAATCCCACACCAACAGATTGTCGCCTTTTGCCAGGTGCACTTCGGCACACCGGCCGCAGGTGTCGAAAGCGGTGACTCCCGTCCACGCCAGCGGCTTTCCGTTAAGGAATACGCGCTTGTTCGCAGGCGAGAAAGCGGGATCGGTATCGTACAGCACCGCCCGCGTGGCGCGCGGTGCCACCAGCACCGTCGCTCCGCAACCGGGGATGATTCGGGGATTCTGCGTGTCGTCGTCCGGCAGCAGCGTGGGTTTGAGATGGAAGCCGAAGTGGTGGTGCACCGGCTTGACCACCCGGGTGCGTAGCAGACGTACGGGGTATACCGGTTCCTCCGTCAGCGGCGGGATGTCACGGGGTGCCAGGCGTGGCCACGGCTTCGTGCCGACCGGGCCGATTTCCGTGAGTCGCTGCCAACCGGTGTCACGGTAGCCGGGGAGCATCCATTCGTCCCCCAGGGCCCGTGAATCCGCCAGTTCAGCGAATCCCTGCTGACAGGAGATGCGCACCGAGCTGCGATCGTACCCCGGATGCATCGTTCCACACCAGGTGCGGTCAGTGGCAACCGTGAAACGGGAGCCCGTTGCGGTGGTGATATCCATCTGTGCCAGTAATCCGCCGCGTTCCCGCACGTACTGGAAGGTGGACACGCCGTAGTGCAGTACCAGGACGGCGATGACGTTGGCTCCCGGACGCAAAAGGTGTCCGACGTCGTAGGTGTCGTAGTGCCAGTGCCAGGCCCATCCGCGCACCGGTCCTCTCCCCACCCGAGTGCCATTGATCCAGAGTACGTACCGGGAGTCAGCGGTGATGCGCATCTGGGCCGCCGCGGCACCGCCCGCCGGAAGCGAAAACGTCTTGCGCATCGCGACCCACGCGTTGCGGGGGGATGGGTCTCCCGGTATCCAGATCCATCGGGCTTTCCAGTTCACCGGCTTGTTCATGGGTCGCTCCTTTGTGCGCAGAGACCTGTCCGGGGCCGATGCCTCGATTCAGGATTGACGGGTACGCCGCGGCACTGGCGTGCAACGGTACGTTTTGATGTCAAAGGCACGGATCTCGTCTTCGATGCCGATCCCGTTGACCGATGTGCGCGCCCCGCGGGGGATGTCTTCTTCAATGCAGTTGACCTCCCGGACACCTGCCAGACCGAACGACAAGTCCGCCCGGAGGGTGTCGCGACGTCCCCAGTGTTCAACGAATCGGACCACCAAATCATCCGAGTATTCCGCTTTCTTAAGGGCTTCCAGCAGCACGTTGTCGTTGTGCAGAGTCACAAATGAATGGCGGGCGGGCAGCGTGCCGGGGTGTTTGGCGGCGGGGAGCGCCAGTATCGGACAGTTCATTTCCCAGGCGTTGCGGATCGTGCCGCCCGTGCGGAAATCGCCCGCGTGCGGATACAGCCGGTACGTCAGCTGGTGCACGTACAGGTCGGACTGCGGATTGGGGTGCTTGGGCGCCCGCACCAGCGAGAGCCGTAGCACGTTCTTTTCGCAGTCGTAACCGTACCGGCAGTCGTTGATCAGCGCCACGCCGTAGCCGTTGTCCGACAGGTCGGCCCACTTGTGGGCGGCCACCTCGAACTTGGTCTTCTCCCACGTGGTGCTGCGCGTGGTTGGCCGGTCCATGTTGCCGAACGCGATGTCGTACCGGCAGGTGAAGGCGGTGATGTTGAGCGGGAACGCCACCTTCAGGATGCGGTGGATCTCGTCACGCCAGTCAATGGTTGTCTCAAAATCAACCCACGGGGAGTCCTTCCACAGCACGATACGCTGGATCAGTCGCGAGTTGTGGATCTTCCGGGTGACCTCGACCGCGACACGCAACGGTCCGCTCTCCACCACGCGCACCGACTCCGCCTTTCGCACGTCCCATCGCTTCACGAGATTCGTGTTGTGCAAATCCCATGCCTCATAGTAGCCGGAGATGTCCTCGAACAGCTGGAACTCATTGCCCAAACGTCCGGGCTCAATGCACTCGCGGCGGTTCGCCTTGTCGTACAGGCTCACGATGTGTCCGTCAGAATCCAGTTTCACCCGCAGGTGCACGTTCTCCAGAAGCTCGGTGGAGACGGACAGCGTTTTCGGGGCGGGGGTGGGTTTCCCAGGTATCACCCGGTACACCGCGTAGCCGACGGAGGGGACCCCGGTTCCTTGCACGTACAGCGCGCGTTCCGTACCGCGTGCGACCGCCTGCTGCACACATTCCCGACCATCCGCGTCCACGATACGCACCGGTGTTCCGTCCCAGGGGATACGCACCGGATCTCGGCGCTCCCACGTCAACGTATTGAACAGCACCACGGGGGAACCTTCGCCGCGGGTGTCCACCTTTCGGATCAGCGCATCAGCGGCGATGCGCTGCTCGCGTTCGGCGATCCCGATGGCACTCTGGTAGAAGTTCACCACGTCCGTGAACGCCTTCGCGGTGTGCGTCCCGGTCACACCGTCGTGGAACTGTCCCTTGATCACACCCTCCCACGCCGTGCGCAGCGCCGCCGCGGGGTACCGTGCTCCTGCGGAAACCATCGCCAGCGACGCCAGGAGCTCCGTGTTGCGCAGGAGTATTTCGGCGTACCGGTTATACTTTTTGAGTATCCCCTGGGTCGTGGTCACCGCCCGGTGCGTCTCCACGTACAGTTCGTTGGACCACACCGGCATGTCCGGCGCCTGACGCGCTCTGCGAACCACGCGGGCGAAGAAATCCTCCGCGAACCCCAGCTTCAGGCGCGGAACGCCGGGGAAATTCCGGTACCGGCGCGCCCGCTGCAGCATCTCGCGGGTGACACCGCTGCCGCCATCGCCCCATCCGTAGGTGTACAGCGATTCCCCGCACTGCAGCTTCTCCTGGAACAGCTTCCAGTGGCGCTGCAGCTGGTACCCTTCCACCGTCTGAATAATGTGCGAGGAGGGGGAGTGCGCGAGAATCCGGGTTCCGTCCAGACCCTCCCACCAGTACAGGTTGTACGGCCACTTGTTGTCCGAGTTCCACACCGTCATCTTGTGGGTGACGAAATAGTCCAGTCCGCACTTCTTGAGGATCTGCGGCAGCGACCAGGTGACGCCGAACAGATCGCACTGCCACGAAATGCGCGGCCGCACGCCGAACTCTTTCCGGAAAAACTCCAGCCCGATCATCACATTGCGGATGAACGACTCGCCGTTGGGTATATTGGCGTCGCACTCGGAGTAAAAAGCGCCCAAAATCTCCCACCGCTTCTGGCGGACCCGCTGCTTGATTTCGCGGTAGATGTCCGGGTACCGGGCCTTGAGTTCCATGTAGGTGATCGCCTGGCTCTGCGAAAAGCGAAACTCCGGGAACTCATCCATCAGGCGCAACTGCGTGGAATGCGTCCGGCCGATCTTGCGCAGGAACTCCGCGTATTCCCAGGCGTACACGTAATCCAGGTGCGAGTGACCGATGCCCGCGATGCGCGCAGGGATCGGGTATCGGTTGCCTGCGTACACGGTGCGCCGCAGGTACTGCCGGGCCTTGATCGCGCTGACACGGAACGCCTCGTGATCAGATTCAAAGACATCCACGATCTTGAACGCCTCGTCCAGATGGCGCAGCAGCCACGCCCGAACTTCCGGGTCGGCGAACTCCTCGTTGGCGGCGCTGAACGCGGCGGCTACGTCCCAGTAGAACTCCTCCACAGCGGTGTCCAGCAACGACATCTGGGAAACCATCAGCCGGTGCACCGCATCGGCGTCCACCTGGTGTTTCTGGTAAGTCTCTATTTCGAAGTCCAGGCGTTTGCCGGCGACCGCGAGGTCGCTCAACATGATCTCCGTGTGGAAACAGTCACAGCCTTGGCGTATCTCTCCGTTGATTTTCAGCAGACCGTCGCCGCCGATGAACAGCTGCAGGTACATCGGTTTTCCGTGGAACTCCCGCGGCACCGTGAACGACGCCCGCGCAAAGGCGGTGACATCCCAGTTGCCCCACGTGTCATTGAGGTGCAGGTCAAACCACTGAGGTTTGGAGCACGTGCGATAGGAGCGGGAGGCCTCATCCGTCATGACCAACCGCTGATCCAGCCATTGGTGCGTCCGAGTGCCGTCCGGCGTGGTGCCGGTGTACTTTGCGTATGCCATCTTCCAGGGAGAGATGGGAACGGACGCATAGAACCGCCGCGGATGCAGCCGCTTGATGAGTCGCTCCAGACGCATCTCCTGACTCATCGTGTCGCGGAACTTGCCGATGATGCCCTGCTCCCATCCTTTTATGTAGTCCTGTATGTCGCCCATGCGCAACCTCCCGGAGAATATGAACGTCGTGTGAGAAATGTCAAAAGTCGGGACGGGAGTCCCGGAACGTGCAGTCGTTGATATATAATAGGAGGGCGGTTTTCAACTTGAAACAGGTGGAATTCGCGCTCAACGGCGATGAGGGACTCTCTCGGGAGACGGCGAGCGTGCCCAACCGTATCGTGTGCCACGTCATAATGCTCGGGAAAGATGGTTTGTCCGTCTGTGAAGCGCTCCGAAAAGAGATGAAGCACATCCCGATCATCCTCCGCACCACTCCGTCCAACACCGGAAATATGGAAAAAGATTGGCCCACAACACTGCGGATTACATAGTTAAGCCGTTCGACATACACCATTTGCTCGAAGGAATCGCCCAGCATCTGGACGCTTTCCGTTGAGTGAAAACGCAACGCAATTCCGACACGTCACCGCCGGTGTATAGGCGATGCTGCAGCGATGGTACGGGGAACCGGATACGTAGACCTGCAGTTTCGGCGGCTCCGGCGTGAGGCCGTGGGTTCCACAGGGAGCGCGCCGCCGGGTTGATTTCGGCTTGTTGATTTGGTACAATCGGTTCAGTGTACTTGAGGGTTCGTAGCTCAGCGGCTAGAGCGCCCGGTTTACACCCGGAAGGTCGCAGGTTCAAATCCTGCCGGGCCCATGGCGCCTCTTTCCGTGGTAGGGTATTCCGGGGCAGTTCCCTTCCTGGTGCGCGGTTGCGTACATGTATGGGAGACGGGTACCTTGAATTCGCACTGCGTATTTGTTAAAATATTTGTTCTTCCGTCGCCGTAGTGTTGGTGCAGCGTGTCCGTGGGGTGGTAGTTCAGCCCGGTTCAGAACGCCGGCCTGTCAAGCCGGAGGCCGCGGGTTCAAATCCCGTCCACCCCGCCATCGTGTGCGAGTCGCATTGCGTTCGTGTTCTTCCGATTGGAGGGTATTCCTTGTCGGTGCCTGCATATCCGAGATACTACATCCCCGATGGTACCACCTCCGCCGCAGCGTTTCGCCGTACCCGGTCCTTGGTCATCGCCGCGCACGCCGACGACATTGAGATCTTTGGATTTGAGGCGGTGCTGCGCGGTTTGGGAATCCCCGGCGGGGATCCGGAGCCGGTGACCGGTGTGGTGGTAACCGACGGGGTGGGGAGCCCGCGGGGAGGCAGCTACCGCACCGTCGGGTCGGATTGGATGCGCCGGTTGCGCGAACGGGAACAGGAACGTGCAGCTCGTCTGGGACGCTACAATGCCGTGGTGTTTTTAGGATATCCGAGCGGGCTGGTGAAACGCCAGCCTGCACCGGCAGTGGACGACCTGGCGACTCTGTTGGAACAGTGTCGTCCCGCGCGTGTATATACGCACAATCTCGCCGACCGGCACGACACGCATGTCGCCGTGGCGCTCTGTGTGATTGAGGCGGCTCGTCGTGTCCCCCGACGGGCGCGCCCGCGGCAGTTGTTGGGGTGCGAGGTGTGGCGCGACCTGGACTGGCTGACGGGGAGCGAACGGGTTGAGATGGATGTTTCGGGTCACGACGCCCTCGCGCGCCGGCTCATCGGGTGTTTCCGCTCGCAGATCGGTTCCGGCAAGGACTATGTGCGGGCGACGCTCGGCCGGCGGCACGCCCATGCGACGTTCAGCGAGTCTCACCACACGGACCGTGCTGAATCGCTCATCCTGGCGATGGACATGACGCCGTTGGTCCTACCCGGGGGGCCGACGCCCGACGCATTCATCGCGAAGGTCATTGCGCGGTTCGCCGATGATGTCGCAGGCCGCATACGGCAGATATCGGCGGGACGGCGCTGATGGCCGGAGTGGAACTGCGCGGGGTGACCAAGCGCTTCGGGCGGTGCACCGCGCTGTCTGACGTACATGTGTCCATAGCCGACGGGGAGTTTTTCGTCGTGGTCGGTCCGTCAGGGTGCGGCAAAACGACGCTGCTGCGCATCATTGCGGGTCTGGAGCACGTGTCGTCGGGTTCGGTGTGGATGGACGGCGTGGAGGTAACGTCTCTGCCGCCGCGCGAACGGGACGTGGCGATGGTGTTTCAGAACCTGGTGCTCTACCCCCACCTTACCGTAGCGGAAAACCTCGCCTTCGGTTTGCGCACCCGGAAGATCCCGGAGTCGGAGGTGCGGCGCCGGGTGGAGGAGACCGGCGCTATGTTGGGGATCTCCCACCTGTTTGACCGGCTGCCGCGACACCTGTCCGGTGGTGAAAAGCAGCGGGTGGCGCTGGGGCGGGCGGTGGTCCGGCGGCCGCGGATGTTCCTGTTCGACGAGCCGATCGGGAACCTGGACGCAGAGCTGCAGACCCGCATGCGGGCGGAATTCAGGCGCATCCACCGCGAGCTGCGCACGACCGTCGTGTACGTGACGCACGACCAGCACGAGGCGATGGCGTTGGGTGATCGCATCTGTGTGCTGCGTGCGGGATCGGTTCAGCAGGTCGGTGACCCGGTGGAGGTGTACGACCGTCCCGCCAACCGTTTCGTGGCGGGGTTCTTCGGGACGCCGCCGATGAATATGCTGTCCGTCCGCCTGAATCGGACCGGGGCGGAGGCCGCATTCGCCGTCGGCGGCGTGCGTCTGCACCCCCCGGCCGGCTGGCTTGACGGTGTGGACGTGCCTCCGGGAGGCGACTGTGTCATCGGTGTCCGGCCGGAGCACATTGTTTCGGCGGACAGCGGCGGGACGCCGCTGGTGGTGGACATCTGCGAGCCATACGGTTCGGAACGGCTGGTGCATCTCTCATCGGAGACAGCGCCGGATTTCCGCATCCGGGCACGCCTGTCCACCTGCGCGGAACTGCGTCCGGGAAAAACGATCCGCGTGTCGTTGGTGTGGGACCGGGTGATGTTGTTCGACGTCCGCAGCGATCGCCGGCTTCGCTGACGCTCTCTTTTCTCTGTGGCCCGCTGTGTGTGGTACGTGCCGCTGCACGCTTACCCGGTACCATTCAAAGACTGTGGCGATATCCGGTGTCTATTTCCTGCGTGACACCACCCGGGCGAAATGTTCCGCCGACCGGTCGTATGTCGCCTCGGCTGCCGGCGGGAAAAAACATCCGGGGACTTCGCCGGCGCGCAGGTGGTACTGGACGCAGTCACAGCAGCGCCCCTTGCGGGAACACGGTTCGTAGGTGCATGTGCAACGGCTCACGTTGCGTGAGAGGGTGCATTCGGTCATGGTGTTCCTCCGTGTGAAATGTAGGGTGTCGCGGGACTTCGGTGTTCGTCGGCCGGTTTCGTCGTGCCCGTCGTCGGTGGTCGTTCGGCGCCGGGTGCAGCGGGAACCGGTGTTTCCGGCCAGGTCTCATACAGCGCCAGCGCCAACACGAGGATGGTCAGTAGGGAGACGACGCACCCCAGTTTGAAACTGAGCGGATCGTACACCAGGTTGACCCGGTGTGCTCCGGGCGGCAACAGAATGCCCGACATGAAAACATTGACGCGCAGGAGCCGGTGCGGACGGCCGTTGACGGCGGCGCGCCATCCCGGGTAATGGGTCTGCGAGATTACGGCGATGACCGGTTCGGCGTTCTCTACGTGGAATGAGAGGCGCGCAAGCCCCTGTTGAAAGTGCACCACCTGTGCGTCCAGGGGCGCGTGTGCGCCCTGGGGGGACGGCAGGTTGGGGACGGGTTCGTTGATGACCGCGGTGTCCGCCACATCGGTGCCGAACGAGCGCAGCAAGGTGAGACAGTGCGCGGTGTCGGGTGCAACACACCACGCACGGGAGAGATACACGCGCGGCCGGACGAAGGGATTTTCGTGGATAAACAGATCCTCGTGTGCGTATTCGCGCAGGCAGTGCGACGATACGGGGTTGAGCGAGAGCAGGTATCGGACGTTGGCGATTCCCAGCAGCGGCGCGGCTTCGTCGACCGGCATGCTGTAGACCATGTCCATGAACGCATAAAAGGTCTTGAGTTCGATGTCCTGCCCACGGAAGTTGTACAACTCGTCGTGAATGTTGATGTTGCCGAACAGCCGCCGTCGGTACGAACTCATCGCGTCGTAGAGGGTGCGGCCCCGGACGCTGGGAGCGTCGCGTTGGGTCAGCGGCGTCAGCATGAAACGGTACAGACGTGCGTCGGGCGCCGTGGCGAGGCGGTCGGCGATGGGGCTGCGCTCCGACAGGATGGATGACGGCAGCAGCATGGAGATGAGGGTGTTGTCGTGGTAGAGTTCCGACCAAACCGCCAGCGGCAGCGCCAGCAGCAGCGGCCGGAGAGACGGTGCGGCGAGCACCCGCTCCAACCGCTGCAGCACCGGTACGGCGCCCAGTCCCGCCAGCGTGCACAGAATGAAAACGATCAGGTACATGGCGGTGGAGGGATGTCGGAACACGCGGAAGGGCGGTGCGGCCTGGTAGAGCAATCGGTAGAAAGGTGTGGTACCGCCGAGTGCGTACAGCACGATCAGGAACAATGCGGCCCCCGCCCAAAGACGGTGTCGGTGCGAGGGAAGCACGACAAATCCGACGCACGCGAGCATCGTCCCGATAACACCGATGTAGAAGGTCTTGGTCCAGTAGTTGGAGAGTACCATGTCGCCGTGTGCGGCAAGTTTCCCCGGATCGAATCGCCAGGCGAACGGGTGCAGGATATTCGCCAGATCTTTCCAGCCGAGCGAGTGGAGGGCGCTGTCTTCCACTCCCATGCCGAACCCGGACGGTGTTGTCGCCGAACCCGTTCGCGTTGAGTGTGCGAGGAACTCCACGGTGGGGAACAGTTGCACTGCGGCGAGCAGTACCGCGATGCCGACGGCTGCAACGAAACCGGTGACGGGGTGAGCCGAGCGTTTCTGCTCTGCGCGGTACAGGGCGTACACACCCGCGCCGAGCACAGCATAGAACCACATCTGAGCGTGGCCGGCGACAAATTGCACCGCCAGCGCCAGGGCGACGGGCGCGATGCGGCGCAGGGAAGGTTCGGCGGCGCACCGGTCAATGAGGTGCAGTACCAGCGGCAGCCAGATGATCGTGGCGTACACGCTGAGGAACTCGATGCGGCTGGTCAGCATCCCGTTGAGAGCCCACAGAACTCCGCCGGTCGCGGCAGCCAATCGCCCGATTCCACGGCCGCGCAGGAAAAGGTACATGAACCAAAAGGCCAGCAGCGCGTGCGCAACGATGAATAGCTTGAATGCGGCGGTGAACTCCGGGACGGCGCGGAAGATGAGCCCGAGCGGGTAGAACACCTGGGACTGCAGGTTCGCCAGAAACGGCGCACCGCAGTGGTTGTAGGGGTTCCAGAGGGGAACCACGTCATGCCAGTCCGCGCCCGGGCCGATACCCGCGATGTACCGGTTGACCAGCGTCTGCCATGGTTTGAACTGCAGCATGATGTCCCGCTGGAAGTAGGTATCGTCAAAGAACAGGATGGGGCTGTAGAACAGCACCGCCGCTGCGACCGCGCCCGCCGCAACTGCCAGCGCAGGCCGTTTCATCGTCCGAAAACCTCAAACGCGTTGGCATCCAGAACCCGGTCGAGCGTCACCGGATCCTCACCGAGCGCCCGCGCGAGCGCCGCGAGCGTGTGTGGCAGCAGCAGCGGCGAGTTGGTTTGTCCCCGATGGGGAACCGGTGCGAGGTAGGGGCAATCCGTCTCAATGAGCAGTCGGTCCCGCGGCACCGCGCACACCGCGGCGCGGAGCGTGTCGGCTTTCGGGAAGGTGATGATGCCACTCACTCCCAGGAAACATCCCAGCTCCACGAAACGGCGCGCGTCCTGCACCCCGTCGCTGAAACAGTGGATGACGGCGCGGTGGGGAGGGCAATGGCGCAGGATGGCAAGAACGTCGTCGGCAGCGGCACGGGAATGGATGACGAGCGGCAGCCGGTGGGTGGCGGCGAGCTCGATGTGCGCTTTGAAAGCCCTGATTTGTGTCTCGCGCGGGGAGAACCGGTAATGGAAGTCCAGCCCGGTTTCGCCGATCGCCTGCAGGCGGCCCGACGGTTGCAGGATGGCGACAAGCTGTTCAAGTGTCTCGGTGGAGAATCCAGCTGCCTGGTGTGGGTGGATGCCGGCGGCACATCGGAGGAATGGGTAGCGCGGAGCGACCGCTCGGAACGCTTCCGCGTTCTCCACCGTGTCGCAGATGCAGAGTATGCCGGCGACCCTGTCGGCGGCCAGGCGTTCCAGCAGAGACTCCAAACCAGGCGCAAGCCGGGGGTCAAACAGATGGGCGTGAGTGTCAAACATCACCGATTCCTTTGAGTGCGGTATTTATGTCCCTATACAAAAAGCGGCGGAAGGTCGCAACGGTTGCAATCATGCGACGCTTTTCGTATTGACTCAGCTGGGGAGTATACTACGCATCCGTGCGGAGGTATTTCCATGTCCACGTCAAATGGTTCCATCACGCAACGCCTCGGATACATGGAAGGCATTGTCTCGTCCGGGGTCAACCTGCTGATGTTCGGCGTCAAGCTGTGGTCCGGCATGGCGACCGGTTCGGTGGCTATGGTGGCCGATGCCTGGCACACGTTGTCGGATACCGTCACTTCGGTCGCGGTGATCATGGGGTTCTGGGTGGCGGGCCGTCCAGCGGATGAGAAGCACTCCTTCGGGCACGGCCGGGCGGAAGCGGTCGTCTCAATCGTGATCGGGACGCTGCTGGGGGTGGTCGGCGCCACCTTTCTGTGGGACTCCGTGCAGCGTCTGGCACACCGCTCTCCGGCGGTATACTCGACGGCATCGCTGGCCGTGTTCGGAGTGTCTGCGGTGATAAAGGAGGCGCTGGCGCAGTTTGCGTTCTGGGCAGGCCGCAGAACGGGCGCCCTGTCCCTGGTGGCGGACGGCTGGCACCATCGCAGCGACGCCGTCGCATCGGCGCTCATCGTGGCCGGAGCTCTCGCCGCCGGTACGTACTGGTGGCTGGACGGCGTGATGGGAGCAGGCGTGTCGCTGCTCATCATGCATGCCGCGTGGTCGGTTGTCACCGGAAGCGCCAGCGCTCTCATGGGAGAGTCCCCTTCGTCGGAACAGCAGCGGCGCATCCGTGAGGTTATTGTTGCGGCGGACGGCCGGATACGGGACGACGGTGTGCACCACCTGCATGTGCACCGCTACGGCGAACACGAGGAGCTCACCGTCCACATCCGCATGCCCGACGGCATGAGCGTGGCGGAATCTCATGACATTGCTACCCGCATCGAATCCTGCTTGCGGGTGGAACTGGGCACGGAAGCCACCATACATGTGGAACCGGACGGTTTGAAAACGGACTGAAACGGTGAGCATTGACGATGTTTACCACGCCGGTACGCTCACGAGCACTGGGGATTGATCGTCGGCGGTACGGAATGCCGGTGGAGGGACTTGAACCCACACGTCCGCGGGGGACGGGAGATTTTGAGTCTCCTGCGTCTGCCGTTCCGCCACACCGGCCCGTACAAAACATCGGTGTACGTCTCACTAGGGAATACAAAAAGCGAGGCGCGAATACAAGTCGGCGGGCGGTGATTCGTTGTAGAACAGACGGTTATTTGTACAAATTCCCATCGCCGTCCCGTACTTTTTCGGCTCGTGTGTCGCCCGAGCCGCCGTACAGGGAGGTCCGGATGCGAACCGTGTCTGCATGCATGGCGGCTGTCGTCATGACCGCAGGTCTGTTGCGTGCACAGCAGCCGTTCGACCGATACGTGTGGGAGACTCCGGTATCCACCGCCGTGAGTTCCGCGGCTCAGCCGCACGTCGACGCCTTGCGTGAAGAAGTTGATTGGATTCTGCAGCAGGGGCACATCGCGCCGTTGCGCTACAACGCCACCGATATCGCGGTCACCGGCATCTATCTGTACTGGGAGCCCGGCCGGATCATCACCACCCTCGCCAACGCGTATCCGTATCTCACGCAGGAGCAGCAACAATCCGTGCGCGCGTACGTCAACGCCGAGCTTGCCGTGCACGACTACCGCCCCTGGTCATCGTCGGCGTACATGCATCCCGCGCAGGGCGCCCGCCGGGAATCCTACGCCATGACGGGACATCCGCCGACACGCGAGTGGGATCCGTACTCAGGGATCTGGGTGACCACGGGCGTCTGGCAGTGGGACTATTTCTGGCGCATGGACGCCAACCGGCGGCCGACGCTGCATACGTTGTATGGACTCTGGCTGTACGCGTTTCGGAGCGGGGACTGGGATGTCGTGAGAAACCACTGGGCTGACATGAAGACGTACTATCAGCAACGACGGTGGCAGGGGGATCTGTACGGCACGGCGGGGGCGCACATCGCCATGGCCCGCATGGCGTACGTGATGCATGATACTGAGACGGTGCGACAGGCATCGGAAGCCTGCGCTGCGGTGTTTTCGTCGTCGTTCGGCGCGGTGGTCGCGCGCCAGGACGATTTTTTCCAGCCGGCGGGGTACGCCTACAACAACGACGGCCGACAGTATTTTCATCTCGCATGGTTATTCCTCAATATGGTACCCGAAGTGGGACGGTTTCTCGCAGAATCGCCGTACCGCGATGAAGTGCTCGCGCTCAACGAATCGGGCAAGCAGCGGTTCCCGCTGTGGTGGCTGTACCGTGCACAGTACTTTACCGTATGGTGCGGTGAGGAGGGGGTGGGCCTCTGTCCCGAACTCATCGGGATGATCTTCCCGGTGGAACGGTGGGTCGCGCGAGTTCCGCGGGAGGCACTGGCGTCGTACAATATGCGGTTCGCACGTTGCGGCAAAGCGGACTGCTATGTCCTGGAAGCGCTGGCGCACACAATCGCGGCCTTCGGTACCGAGAACTGGGTTGATGTACGGGAGCTGACAGCGGCGCCCCACGAACCGGAACATCCGCTGGGACTGTCGCCAGGGCGGGTGGTGGTCGTGGGCGGTGTTGCCGGATACGCGAGGGCGGCCGCCGATGCACTGCCGCGCATTTGTTTCATGGGCGACCGGGACGGCGAGGTTTCCGTTGAGGTGTATACCCTGCGTGGAGCCCGGGTGTATGCGGCGACGGTTTCGCCGGTGACCGGGGGCGAGCGGCGGGATTTTGTTTGGCCCGCGGTCAATGCCGCCGGGGAACCGGTCGCCTCCGGTGTGTACAGTGTCCGCGTGCGCGGCTGCGGTATCAATGCAGTCCGGCGGTTCGCACTGGTTCGGTGAGAGGGACTCCGATGACAAACATGCGTTCGGCACGATCGGTGATGCGGAAAACCATGGCCGTGCGATCCCGCCCGGCGGCTGTTTTCTGCGTCGCGTTCCTGTTGTCCGGTGGTTCCGTTCTGTTCGCCGCGGACTGGCCGCAGCACCAGCGGGACCGATACCGCACCGCCCGTACCACCGACACCGTTCCGATGTCCTACCGCATGCGCTGGATGTGGTTCGGTGACCGGGTCATACGCAACACGTTGAGCAATCCGGCCTGGACCGGTGCTGATTGCGGGGTGCTGCCGCCCGGAACCACGGTGAATGCCGTCGTACCGCTTCCGTCTTCGTCCGGGGTTTCCCTGGCGGAGGGGATGCAGCCGTTGGTGGTCGCCGGACGGTTGTATGTCGCCGACATGCAGGGATACGCCCATTGTGTGGACGCCTCCACCGGCGGTGTGATATGGCGGGCGGCCAATCCCGGCGGGTGCATGGTGACCGGGGTGCACGAAGGTGATCGGGTGGTCTATGGGAACATTGACGGGTCGGTGCGGTGCTTCGGTGTTTCCGACGGTTCGATGCTCTGGGAAGCGTTCACCGAGGCGGCCATCACCGGCGCTCCGGTGAGCGACGGTACCAACGTATACGTGGGCACCCATGAAGGTCGGGTGTACGCGTTCAGTCTCGCGTCGGGCGCGCGGGTGTGGCGTTCCGTCCACCTGGGCGCCCAGGTGGCGGCGGGACTCGCGATGGACGAAAATTCCGTGTACGTATGTGTGGAGAACATGGTGGTGTACGCTCTCCGTGCGGCGGACGGTTCCATCCGGCACAGCACAAAAGTGCAGGGGCAGTCGTTCTACCGGTTGTGGCCGGTGGTCTGGAGCAGTTACGTGTTCGTCTCGGCAGGGGCGATCCCGTGCCTGGGCAGCGAGTACATCGGCGAGGTGGTGATGTCGTCGGCGACGGACGTGGAGGATGAGCAGGACCGGTGGCTGGAGTGGTTGCGGGGCGAGGGTTCCTACGTGGACCAATCCCGGGACTGGAAGAACCTCACGGTGCTGCGGCGGGACGATTTCACCGAGCCGTTCCAGGTTCTCCGTCCGCCGTTCGACGGGTGCGGGACGCCGCCGCTGCCGCCCTGCGCGGACAACGAGGGAAGGCTGCTGACCTATTTCAAAACGAAATTTCCGTCGCTGTGCGTCTCGCCGCCGTTCGGGACCAACTATCGCATCGACATCTCCGGTATCGATCCGGCCACCGGCAGACGAATGCTCATCCGGAGCTCGCAGCCGTGCATGATCTGGATGTGGGAGACCGACAACTGCTACGGCATGAGCGTGGGCGGGAACTACCTGTACCTGCGTCAGGAAGGGCGCGGCACACAGTGCATCAACCTGAAAACCGGCGCGTACCGGTACATCCAGAACCGGTGGGGTGACGCCGAGGATATCAACTACGGAGGTTTCCCCGCGGTGTGGAACCGGACGATCCGCAGCGGTCGCATCCCGCCGGTGGTCGCCGACGGCAGGCTGTACATCGTGGATGATTTCGGGGTGACCGCCATAGAGCACCATCAGTAGTATGGAGACACGGGGTGGTTCGGTTTCGGGGGATGTCAGGCGGCGGATGCGGGTGTTGCTGCTGTACGGGGTGCTGCCACTCGGGCTGTCGGCGGGGATGCTGCACGCGTCCGGCGACGCCCGCGTGACCGCCATGGGCGGCATGCGACTGGCACTGCGCGACCGCCTGCGGGATCCGATGGATTTCAACCCGGCGCGCGCGGTGCTGGCGCCGCCGGTCATCGTGACACGAGTGGATGCATCGGTGCGCCGCACGTTCAGCCCGCCGGACTTCTTTGTAAACTTTACGGAAGATGAGCACATCGAAAGCGGATATGCGGCCAGACTGTCTCTGTTCCGAGAACTGGGCGGCGTGACGGTGGGCGTCGCGGCACGTACCGAAGCCTTCCGGGAGACGTTCCGCTCATCCTTCGGCACAGAGTACTTGGTTCGGGAGGACATGCCGTACCATGCATCGGGGTTTGAGTGTGTGTTGGGCACCGGTCGGGGGATATGGGCGCTGGGCGCTCAGGTGATGCTGTATCCGGACATACAGTACGGTTGGGAGTACCGGGCCGATGTGCTGACCGGGCCGGAGCGCCGGTACACCGCACGTTTTGACAGTTCGGCACAGGAGCGGATCACCGGCATCCGCATGGGTGTGGTGTTTGTTCCGTCGGAGGGGTGGACCGTGGATTGGGTCGCGGGCCATGTGGCGTCGTTGGCGGGAGGCCGGCTGGATGCCGCCGAGATAGACGGTGAACAGTACCTCAAGCCTGACCCGGACCTGTACCCGTACCGGTGGTGGCGTTTCCAGTCATGGGAGACCGAAAGTATGGTGACCCGGTCGGTGTCCAACAAGGTGGATATCGCATGTGGTGTGGGGATTCTTCCGTGGACGACCGTGGGTTCCGATGCAGTTGCCGCAGGCGTGTACGACATGCTGCAGGCGCGGTCCCGTTCGGTGTGGGTCGCCGGCGGTGTCCGACATGACCCCGACGGTGCTACGACCATCGGAACCGAGGTGTCGTACACTCATGTCGTCACCGACGAGGAACGACGGTACTGGAACCTCGGCATCGGGCGCCCCGCGCCGGAGACGTCAGCGTCGTCGCAGTGGGATGTCGTGGTAATGCGCACCGGGGCGGAGCGCGCGCTGTGGCCGTTCCTGACGGTGCGGTTCGGCATCGCGAAGGCGGTGTTGTGCCGCCTGCACACCGATACCCGAGATCATATCAATGAAACGACGCGCGGGTGGACCGAGTACAATAACCTGGAGTATCTGTGGGATGCAGGGTTCTCGGTGGACTACGCCGCCGCGGGTGTAGAAGTGCGCCTCGGCGGGTGGCGCATCGCGTACGCGTTCTCCGAGATGCTGACGCAGCCCGGCAGCAGGCACCAGGTGGAGGTGTGGCGGTCGTGGTGATCGTTGTTCCGGTCTGTCGGTGCGACCGCGGGCGGTGCACCGGTGGCGGAAATGTGTACACGGGATATACGGCGTTCGTGCGATTCGGAAAGGGGAGCAAAGCATGAGGAATCTGGCACGGTGTGTATTTTTGGCGGGTTTGGCGACCGTTTGCGGTCCCCTGCGTGCGGCATGGGTGTATGAGGATGTGGATACCGGAGGAGATGTGGGCAGGTACGCATCGCTTGCGAAAGATGCTGCGGGGCGTCCGTGCATCGCGTACTACGATGAGACCAACGGTGACCTCAAGTACGCATCATGGAACGGGTCGTCCTGGACCGTCGTGACCGTTGTCAGCACGGGGAATGTCGGCGCGTACGCCTCGCTCGCCTTCGATCCGGCAGGTCGCCCGTGCATCGCTTTCTACAGTTCCGGCACCGCGATGGATCTCTCACTCGCGCGGTTCTGGGGGAGTTCCTGGACGGTATCTGCGGTGGACACCGCCGGGAATGTCGGGATGTATGCCTCGCTTGCCGTCAGCTCCATCGGTGTGTTCCACATCGCCTACTACGATGCTACGAACGGGGATTTAAAGTACGCCCGGAGCGTCGGGAGCGGCTGGAGCATCTCCGCGGTGGACACCGCCGGGGATGTAGGCCGGCACTGCAGGCTCGCGCTGGATAGCCAGGGAACGGCGCACGTTGTCTACTACGACAACACCAACTTCGATCTGAAGTACGCGCGTTTCAACGGGGCCGCCTGGCAGGTGGAGACCGTAGACGGAGCCGGCGGCGCAATGGTGGGGGAGGCGTCGTCTATTGCCGCGGGTGCCGATGGCGTCATACACGCGGCGTACTACGATTTTTTCAACAATACCGTCAAGTACGCACGATGGACCGGCGGGGTTTGGACCTTCAATATCATCGAGGCGACGCGGACGTTCCACACCGCCATCGTCGTCGGGCCGGACAACCATCCCCGGGTCGCCTACCAGCAGCAGCCGAACATCTCCAACCTCCGGTATGCGGCATGGAACGGGAGTCAGTGGTCGGCGCAGACGGTTGAGGCGGGCGGTTACGTCGGGGAGTTCGTCTCGCTGGCGCTGGACGCTTCCGGCGCTCCCATGATGGCGTACTACGACGGCGCCACGACGACACGCAATCTGCGGTTCGCCCGGTGGGATGCGATCCCGCCGGCGGCGGTGTCTAATCTTACGGCCGCGACGGTGGTTGGCCAGACACAGCTCAACCTCTCCTGGACCGCGCCAGGGGACGATGGTACAGTCGGGGCGTTGACTGCGGGTAGCAGGTTTGAGATCAAGTACACCACGCGTGGGATGATCACTGCGGCGAACTACAGTGCGCCGCCGCAGCCTTCCTACACACTGACCATAGACACTGCGGGAGTCGTTGCCGGATCGCTGCGGTCTCTGGTGTTGGAAAACCTCATTCCCGGAGCGACATACTGGTTCGCTATCAAGACGCGTGATCGCGCGGGCAACTGGTCGTCGTGGAACTCCTCGGCCGATGTGCCCGGGACGAACCCCCAGGCGTTTGCCTGGGTCTTCAAGGATGACACCATTCCGCAGCTGACCGGTTCGTTCCCGGTGCACAATGCGCTGAACGTTTCGGTGCACATTACCTCGGTGGTGTTCCGGTTCAGCGAGGCGATGTCCACCGGGGTGTGGCAGCTGGCCCACTCACTCAACTACCCGTATGCCCAGTCCACGGTGACATGGACATCGCCGTCGGAAATGGTCATCCGACACCCATCACCGCTGGCCGCGGACAGCGTGTACACCTTCGTGCTCAATCCGGCCGGATCCAATCCGCACGCCCTGTTCCAGGACCTGTTCGGCAATCCGCTGGTGACCACGACGGTCACCTTCCGCACCGCGGATAACCGTCCGCGTTACAGCATCAGCGGGCAGGTGCGGGATGGCGGCGGCGCTCCGATGAGCGGAGTGCAGGTGCGACTGACCGGGGTCAGCACGGGTGCGGTGTTCACGCCTGTTGACGGGTCCTATTCCTTTGTCAACCTGACCTCCGGCGCCTACCAAGTAACCCCTTCCATGGGGGGATACCAGTTCAGCCCGGCATTCCGGAGCACCACCTCCCTGGTCGCCGATGCCGTTCTGTGGGATTTCACCGGAACCGGCGACACCACCCCGCCGTCGCTGGCGGGTTCGTTCCCTGCCAATGGCCAGATCGGTGTGTCTGTCGGTATATCGTCGGTGTCGTTTCGGTTCAGCGAGGCGATGGCCGGTTCATGGTACATCAGCCCCCCGGGCGGTTCGTATTCATATCAGGGATATGTGTGGACCAGCCAGACCGAACTGGTGATATTCCACTCGACGCCGCTGGCGGAATCAAGCACCTTCACGTTCACGCTGAACCCGGCCGGAACACCTTCCGGCCAGGAACTGAAAGACATCACCGGCAATGTCCTTCCGACCACCCAGGTGACTTTTTACACGGGGCGGTTCACGCCCCAATACGCGATCAGAGGCGCGGTGCGAGACGGTGTCGGCGTGCCCATGAATGGAGTGACCGTGTCTCTGTCAGGCGCGGCATCCGCGGTGTTCATGACCGGGACCGATGGTGTCTATGAATTCAGCGCACTGTCCACCGGCGCGTACACCGTCGTTGCATCAAAACCGGGGTTTGTGTTCATGCCGCTGATGCGGAGTACACCGGCGATCTCCGCCGATCTGAGCGGCTGGGATTTCACCGGTGCTGCGGACACGACCCCGCCGACCATCGTCGAGAGCATTCCCGCTCACAGCCAGACCAACGTCAGCGTCAACACCAGTTCCATCGTCGTGCGTTTCTCCAAGGCGATGAACGGCGCCTACAACTACCAGTTCTCGTACAATATGTCCATCAGCTCGGTGTTCTGGACGAGCCCCCTGGAGTTCGTGCTGCGTTGCAGTACACCGCTGCCGGCGTATGCGACGTGTACGGTGATACTCAACGGCGCGGGGACCAATCCGGCGTACCTGTTCAAGGATTTGTCGGGCAACACACTGGCGACATCCACCATATCGTTCATGACCGGTCCGGCGGGAACGGGTGTCTACCGCATCCGTGGCTACGTTCGTGACGGCGGCGACAACGGCATCAGCGGGGTGAGCATGTCGCTGTCGGGCGCGCAGACCGCCGCTGTCGGGACCGACGGGGCCGGATTCTATGAGTTCACGGGGCTCGGTGTGGGCATGTACACCGTGACCCCCGTGCGGGCGGGCTACGCGTTTACTCCCGTTTCCCGGACCACGGCGTCCATCTCGGGTGATATACTCTCGTGGGATTTCACCGGTTCCGCTGATACACAGCCGCCGTCGCTGGTCGGTTCGCACCCCGCGTCTGGTGCAACCGGCGTGAGTGTATTTGTATCGTCGGTCGTGTTCCGGTTCAGCGAGCCGATGAGCGGGGGATGGTACCTCTGGTATACGCTCAACTATCCGTACGGGGCGTCCACCAAGACCTGGGTGTCTCCGACGGAGTTTGCATTATTCCACCCGACGCCGCTGCCTGCCAACAGCGTTTTCCAGTTCGTACTGAACCACGACGGAGCGACGAACGGATTCAAGGATGTCTCCGGGTTCGATTTGCCGGTCACTACGGTGACGTTCACGACCGGAGGCGGTGTACCGACGTTCTCCATCAGCGGGTACGTCCGTGATGCCGGGGGAGCAGGGGTGGAAGGCGTTTCCGTACATTTGACCGGGGCTGGTACGGCGGTGTTCGTAACCACGGCGTCCGGGTTCTACCGATTTGTTAATATCACCACGGGTACGTACACGGTGGTGCCGTCCCGCACCGGCTATGAGTTTGCACCGGCGTTCCGTCAGGTCGCCCTGCTGAATGCGGATATAAACGACTGGCATTTCACCGCGACCACCGACACCTCGCCGCCGGTGCTCGTGTCGGCGTATCCTGCAAACGGTATGGCTGGAGTGCCCATCGACATCAGCTCGGTGACGTTCCGGTTCAGCGAACCGATGGATACCAGCTATAATTTGGATGCATCGCCGTCATACCCGCTGGGGCAGTCCACCATCACCTGGCGATCGCCCATCGAACTGGTCATACGCCATCCCTACCCGCTGCCGGCATTCACGACGTTCACCGTGGTGCTCAACCCGCCCGGGGCATCTGCACCTTTGCGGGATCTCGCCGGGCATTCGTTGGCGACGACTTCGGTTACTTTCGTGACCGGGGATGCGGTGGTGGGGGACACCATTCCTCCGGCTGCGGTGACGACATTGGCGGCTGTCGCCGGGCCGCTGCCCGGCAGTGTGTCGCTGTCCTGGATTTCGCCCGGCGATGACGGTATGCTCGGATCGCTCAGCGGCACATACGCCATCATGTATGCGCTGACGGCGGGTGCCGCATGGGATCCACTCGCGGCGCAGGTAGTCATCCCTGCGGTGGGTGTCACGCCGGGATCCACGCGCATCTACACCATCTCATCGCTCACGCCGGGAGCGACGTACCATTTCCGGCTGTGGACGCAGGATGATTTCGGCAACTGGTCGGGGATATCCAACCCCGCGTCGGCCTACGCGATGCCGGTACCGTCCGTCAACCTGCCCCCCCGGGTGGCGATGGTGTCACCGCCTGCAGCGAGCGCCTGGACCGTGGGCGACTCCGTGACGCTGGTCGCGAACGCCGAGGATCCGGACGGCATGGTCGTGACGGTGACCTTCTACGCCGGATCCACCGCGCTGGGAACGGTGTCCGCCTCCCCATATACCTTCGTGTGGACGGCGGTGCCGACCGGTGTACATCAGGTTCGTGCGGTTGCCCGTGACGACCGCGGCGAAGAGGCGGTTTCCGGGGAGATATCCATCGTCGTAACCGGTCTTGCAGTTGGGAGCGGCGATGCGGCGGTGCAGGGTGGTCGGCGGGGATACCTCCATGCGGGCAGGAACGAATCGCTCACCGTATCCTGTCGTCCCACCGCCCCCGGCGAGCTGACCGTGCAGGTCTATTCGTTGCGCGGCCGGCGAGTACGTTCCCTGACGGTGAACGTGCCGTCTGCCGGATTGCAGCACATCGTCTGGAGAGGGGAGAATGATGAAGGATTACCCGTGGGAGCCGGGGTCTACCTGATCACTGTCAGGGGACCAGGGGTCGACCGGCGTGTCCGCGTGGCCGTTCTCAAATGAAACCCACACTCTGAGTGCGGCATCGGATAGTTGGTTGATATCTATGAACCCAAAAGGAGGGCGGTGATGCCTACGTACGCGTATCGGTGCGCCGTATGCGGCAAGGTCTTCGATGAGTTGGTGTACGAGCAGGGAGAGCGGGTGACGTGTCCTGGATGTTCCTCTGAACAGGTACACCGTTCCGTCACCGCACCGGCGTGCTGCACCTCCGATCGGCAAAGCAGCCCGGTGGGATGTGGTTGCGATACCCCGGGTACGGGCGGAGGCGGTTGCTGCGGTGGTTCTTCATGTTCCTTGGGGTGATCCATGCACCCCGTGTTGCGTACCATTCTGATAACCGCTGCAGGGGCGCTGGTCGGTGGAGTGGTGGGATACGTTTCCCAGTGCAGCGGTGGGGCGTGTCCGCTCTTCTGCGTCCCATGGCGGGGAGCGGTGGTCGGGGCGGTGTTCGGGCTGTTGGGGGCGTTACAGTCTCAGTAGCTTCGCCAAAAATAGACCGCAAGGAGATTGAGACGCATGAGACGAGTCGCGGCGTCGTTTGTGGTGGCGATGGCTCTGTTTGGGTGCATGGAGAAGCAGCCTGTTTCCGGGACTCCGAAGAGTGGGCGTACGGAAGCTGCCAGGCCGGCGGATGCGAAGTCCATTGCATGGATGCACGAACTGTCCGCAGGCTTGGATGCGGCCAAATCCTCCGGGAAACCCGTGATGGTGGATTTCTATGCGGATTGGTGCGGCTGGTGCCGCCGTCTTGATGAGACGACCTACCGGGATCCGGAACTGGTTGCCCTCCTGTCCGATTTTGTGTGTGTCAAGGTGAATACCGATCGCGACCGGACGAGTCCCGCCCGGTACGGTGTGCAGGGATTGCCAACGATCGTTTTCCTGGATAAATCCGGCGGACTGAAGGAAACCGTTGTCGGGTACCGGGATGCTGCTTTTTTCAAGAAGCTGATCAACGAAAAATTGCGGCCGACTTTGTGACGGATGGTCGAGCGACGGATGGGTGAGGATACTGCGTGCGAGGAGAGAAACGACGCTGGTGTTGTGGCACCCCCGGGGTCTGCGATCGTCCGGTGGGGTGTTCCGGCGCTTCTGTGTGCGGCGGGCATCGCCGCCGTTCGCCCGTCTCGCGCGTGGGCCGCAGGCGATCCGGTGTGGCGGACGTACACCTACCGCGAAACCACACGGGATATCACGACCGAGGCGGTCTACCGGTGGGCGTGGTGGGGTTCCAGTCAATCACTGCGGGTCACCGAAGGCGACAATGATTTTGAGTGCGAAGCCGACGCTTCCGGAAGCACGCTGCGTGAACACTATCGCAACACCGCACGCGGCGATGCGGTGAGGATCGTCCGCGAAGGTGTGGATCTGGTGTTCAAGGGCAGGGTGAGCGATGAAACGGTGGATATACGGCGTGCGGTTGGGGACGTGCCCTGGAAGGCGTCGTTCTTTTTCCTGCGTGCCTTCGCGATCGGGGATGCACGGGAGACGGAGTTTTATATTGCGGTACCGTCCGGGAAGCTCGCCTCACGCATGAGAGCGACGAAGCAGCCACGGGAAAGACTGGCGTTGCCCATCGGAAGCGTGGACGCGGTGCCGGTACTGCTGACCGCTCCCGGAATCCCGGCGTTCGTATGGAGTTCACGCTGCTGGTACCGCACCTCGGACGGGTTGCTGGTTCGTTTTGTCGGGCGCCGGGGACCGCCCGGAACTCCGCCGACCACATCGGAACTCATCCGTGAGGAATAGCGCCCGTTTCGTGCAGGCGGCATGCGTGCACCACAGTCCGGCGGTTCCGGAGCGGTACATGGACCGGACAAATCTCGCATGAAACGGGTGGATTTCTCCGTACTGACACCGGCGTACCGGCGTCTCCTGCGCGCCGCACGACAGGCTGCAAGCACCTCGTATAATCCGTACTCGGGTTTTTCGGTGGGAGCGGCGCTCCTTGCAGAAGACGGGCGTATCTTCGCAGCTTCAAATTTTGAGACCGCCGGTGGGACGAGCATCTGCGCCGAGCGCTCGGCGGTGGTGTCCGCAAATGCCGCCGGATGCCGTCTCTTCAGTGCGATCGCGGTGGTCGCCGGCTCGCCGGAACGTCCGGTGCATCGGCCCACTGCTCCCTGCGGCGCATGCCGGCAGGTGCTGTATGAGTTGTCGTGCCTGGCCGGCCGCGATCTTGCCGTGATTCTCTCCTCAACCGACTGCTCGCGGATTGTGACGACGTCGTCACACGAACTGCTGCCGATGCCGTTCGGTCCTGATGACACGGGAGTGGATGTATCCGTCTTCCGTACCCGATGCAGCGGGTCGTTCCGCGGCGGGCGCTCCGGCAGGCGGCGGTGAATGGTACGACGCGGATCCACTCGCGGCGATAGACGACCGATGGTGCCGGTGGTGCGGGTGCCGACGATCGTGGTTTACTGAAAGAGAGTTGGGCTGCGAACTGCGTTGCAGCCGCAGGGGGCGAGAAAGGGTCACGGCGGTGTCTGCCGCAGCGGAGTGTGTGATCCGGTCCGGGGAGTAATTGCCCTCGGGTCGCGGATGTCGTCATAGGATAATCGCAGCGCAGGAAGCGCGACAGACTGGGAAATCTGCCGGATCATCGTAGGTTTCAGCGGCATCTGCCGGATCCGGAAACGCGCCGTTGTGCGGCGCCCACCCCACCTACATACTTCCGGGTGTCCAACTCGGTAGACCTATCGAAGATGCACTATCCTACATCGTCCGACGTGCCACAGCATGCATGCCGGTTGGACCAAAAGGGACGCTCTTGACATTCATGATAAAATGTTGTACCAACAGGATATGGCACGAGCGCCGCGACTGCACGCACCCGGTGTCCTGTACCACGTGATCGCCCGCGGGAACAACGCGCAGATCATTTTTGCCGACGATGCGGACTACCAGCGGTTCATCGATGGTATGGTACGCGCACTACCCCGCTGCGATTGCGCGGTGATGTGCTACGCCCTGATGCCCAATCATGTGCATGTCCTGCTGGAGTCTGGTGCAGCGCCCGTCTCCCGCTTTCTACAGCCGTTGCTGACCGCTTACAGCGTATATTTCAATCGGCGGAATCTACGCACGGGCCACGTATTTCACGGCCGGTACAAGGCAATCATCTGTGAGAAGGCATTGTACGCGCTGGAACTCGTACGGTACATCCATCTCAATCCGGTGCGCGCCGGCTTGGTTGCAACGCCGGATGATTGGCCGTGGACAAGCCACGGGGAGATCCTCGGCAGGTGGAAGCGGGGGGTTCTGACCCCGCAGACGATGCGGAGTCTGCTGGTGGATGGATTCGGTGGAGTGCGTGCGTATCGTCGTTTTATGGCTGATGATGCGGGGCGGCTGCAGTACCGGGAAGACTTCCATCCGGCGGGTCCGGTGCCGTTGCTCGGTACGGACCAATTTATCCGATCCCTGTCGGTGGAACGTCCCTGCGGGCGGCGTGTACGGGCGACCGATGCGCAACTCCTCGATCTGGCCGCCGCAACGGCGCGTGAAGCGGGGATATCCTTCGAAATGCTGCACGGAGAATTGCGCATACGCACCGTTACCAAAGCGCGCCGGCGATTCATTACTGCGGCGGTGAAGAAACTCGGATGCAGCCAGTCGCGAATCGCGGCAGTGCTCAGATGTGACCAGTCGTACGTATCACGTGTCGTTGCAGCAGAAAGTCATAATATTCATGCCGCACACAATGGGTGAGCAAATGGACCAACGCTGTTCTGGCAGGACAACCTTAGTGCTAACCTCCGATCCGGAGGGGTTCGCAGCTCGCCGACGCCGGTCCGCTGTTCGGATGCGCTCGGAGTGCGGTGGCGCCGTGCCGGGAGCTCATCGCCGTGCCGCGCGACACCGGCGCAGTCCACGTACTGTGGCGGACAGCGGAGAACATGGTCTCGGGGGAGGATCCGGAGTTTCGGTCATCAGGTCAAGCGCCCGCGGAACCGCCGCGGTATGCGCCGAGTGCGGGATGTTCTACCTAATTCCGCTGGCGCACTGCCCGACGTGCCGAAGACCGCTTTTCTTCGCTCTGTCCACCGAGTCGCCGGTTTCGCGCCGGGTCGGACGGACATTGCGCGTCCTGACAGGTGTGACCGGTCTCGCGATGATCGGCATGGTGCTGGGCATGGTCCGCAGAGCGTTTTCTGCCACCCGGTAGCGGGGAGTTCCCGGAGAACACAAAGGGAGCTCCTTGATTTCCGGTGGGCTTTTTCGTACACCCAGTGCGTTATGACGGCACTCCATACCTGCACACTCCGCCGGTTGCGGGAGCTTCTGGTTCGCCGCGAGGTCTCCCCTGGTGAGGTGCTGCATGCTTTCTACGAGCGAGGACGTGCCGTACAGGAGGCGCTGCACCCGTACATCCGACTGTTCACGCCGGAGGAATCTCGTGCCGCCGAGTCCCGGCAGGGGGGCGAGGCGTCCGGGGAAGGCCCGCTGGCGGGGCTGCCGGTCGCCCTGAAGGATAACATCTGTCTCCGGGGGCATGGGACGACGTGCGGCTCCCGGATGTTGAAGGATTACCGGCCGCCCTACGACGCAACCGTGGTGTGTCGGCTGCGAGCGGCGGGCGCGTTGTTCACCGGCAAGACCAACATGGATGAGTTCGCCATGGGTTCTTCGACGGAAACCTCATGGTTCGGCGTCACCCGAAATCCGTACGATCCACAGCGCATCCCCGGTGGCTCTTCGGGCGGTTCCGCCGTGGTCGTTGCCACCGGCGCGTCACCGGTTGCGCTCGGATCCGATACCGGGGGTTCGATACGCCAGCCCGCGGCGCTCTGCGGCGTCCTCGGTTTCAAGCCGACGTACGGTCGTGTCTCACGGTACGGCTTGGTCGCCTTTGCATCCTCGCTGGATCAAATCGGGGTGTTCGCGCGCACCGCATTCGATGCCGGAATGGTGCTAGAGGTGATCGCCGGGCATGACGACCGTGATGCCACGTCGCTGCCGATTGCCGCGGAACCGTTTACCGAGGCGATCGCCCGATGCGATGTTACCCGTATGAAAGGGGTGCGGGTGGGGTTACCGCGAGAGTACTTCATCGAGGGGATTCAGCCGGAGGTTCGCGACGCGGTGGTGGATGTGGCGCATGCGCTGGAGGATGCAGGAGCGGTGGTGACCGAAGTTTCACTGCCGAACACTGAATATGCGGTGGCGGTCTACTACATCATCGCGCCCGCAGAGGCGTCGTCAAATCTTGCCCGGTACGACGGGGTGAAGTTCGGACACCGCAGCACCGTGCAAAAGAGGAAACGGGAGTACGGATCGCTGGTGGACATGTACCGCTACACCCGCAGCGAAGGATTCGGTGCCGAAGTCAAACGGCGCATCATGCTCGGGACGTATGTGCTCTCGAGCGGCTACTACGATGCCTACTACGGCAAAGCGCAGCGTGTACGTGCGCTCATCGCGCAGGATTTTGAGCAGGTGTTCCGGCAGGTGGACGTGCTGCTGACACCGACGACGCCGACGACGGCGTTTGGTCTGGGCGAAAAAGTGAACGATCCGCTTCAAATGTACCTGTCCGACGTGTTTACCATTCCGTGCAACTTAGCAGGGCTGCCCGGGGTGTCGGTTCCCGTCGGTTACGATGCTGCAGGCCTTCCTATCGGCGCCCAGCTCCTCGCACCCAGAGGTGCCGACGGGTTGCTGCTGGAGATGGCGCACGTGGTGCAGCAGCTCCGTCCGCTGTGCCCGCCATCCAGCCATCCGTATGTTGTCGGGTGCGCGGCGTGAGGGCGAAAAGGCGTGCTCCCGGGGCGTGAGAGACGCCTGACCGCCAACTGACGCAGACCATTCACGAGGAGGAATCCGGACGAATGACCGCAATGGAATCGCTCATCCTCGGTGTCGTACAGGGCCTCTCCGAGTTCCTGCCCGTGTCCAGCTCCGCGCACCTGGTCATCCTCCAGGACTTCCTCGGGATGCACGGGGCCGACAGGTTGGAGCAGCTGTTGTTCTTCGATGTATGCCTGCACGCGGCGACACTCATCGCGGTGGTGCTGTATTTCCGAGAAACGGCGGCATCCTACCTCCGCACCCCGAAGGTGCTGCTGTACATCCTCGTGGCTACGATTCCGACCGGCGTCATCGGCCTGCTGATTGAGAAGCATATGTCGGCGGTATTCGAGTCTGCGTTGTTCAGCGGATGCATGCTGTTGGTGACCGGCGCCGTTCTGTTTGCGGTGGAAATCAGCTGGGAACATGCCGCGCCCGCCACCGGTATCCCCATCCAACGGCTGGGCTGGTTGCGCAGCGTCATGGTCGGAGTGGCGCAGGGGATTGCGGTGCTTCCGGGTATTTCACGTTCGGGAGCGACCGTCAGCACCCTCATGGCGCTCAGAGTGTCCCGGGCGGATGCGGCGCAGTTCACCTTCCTGCTGAGTGTCCCCGCCATCGCCGGAGCGACACTCCTCAAGGTTCGTGAAGCGGTGAGTGCCAACGACCTGTTTGCACCGGTGATGCTGTGGGGTATGGTGGGGGCGTTTTTGGCCGGTCTCGCAGCACTGTACTTTTTCACCGCACTGTTTCGCGTCGGACGCCTGCGGTATTTCTCGTGGTATTGCTGGGTGCTGGGGGCGGCTGTCATCGCCCGTCATCTTCTGCGCGCCGGTTGACTTGCCACCGGCAATTTGCTATACAAGCCAACTTACAGGTGTCATTCCACGGATCCAAGGATGCACGTTTACAGAGGTTGTACAGGAAGCCGACATGGAGCTGCCATGAAAAAACGGGTGATCGTCGGCATGTTCGTGGTCGCGGTGTCCTCGGCACACTCGTTCGTTATGACCGACGTGGTCACCGTTCCCACGTATGAGGTTCCTTCGCGCGGCGATGGCCAGGTGAGCTTGCTGCTCTACGAGGGCGGTGGAGTCAACACGCGGCTGATACTCTGTCCGTTCCGGTCGTTTACCATTGGCGGTTCGTTCAGCGTTGACCGACTCATCGGAACCGGAGATGTGGCCGTGCGCGATCCGCAGATATGCCTGCGCTGGAACGTACTGGCGGCGGAACGGTTCGCACTGCCGCTCTCCATCGGCTACGACGGCCAATTGTACCAGGTGGACACCGCCCGCGTACAGCACGGCCTCTACGCAGTCTCAGCCGTGCGCTTTGTGCCGGATACCGTCGTGTTGGATTTCGGACTGAGCACCGGACGTTTGAGCGGCGAGGCGGACCTCCACGCCTTCCTCGGTGCGCGATTCATGATTGGTCAGGTGCTGTCGCTCACGATCGAGGCGGTCGGCACCACGGACGTTATGCAAGTCAACGCAGGGTGCACCATCGCGTTGGCGGAATACTTGACCGTTGACCTGATCCTCAACAGCGTGCTGCCGGATCGCGATCCGATTGACCGGCAGTTGCGTATCAATTTCTTTTCGCGGCTGTTTTGAAGCGCCGCACACGACAGGATACCAATGGCCACTGAACACTACCTGGAGTTTGAACGACCGATCCTGGAACTGACCCGCAGGATCCAGGAATTGGAAGAAGCCGCGCGAACAGACGAAAAGATGCGGCAGCAGGTGCAGGAGCTGCACGAGCGATGTGCGGAGATGAAGCGGGATATCTATGCGAAGCTGACCCCGGCGCAACGGGTGATGATCGCCCGCCACCCGCAGCGTCCGTATGCCATGGACTACATCAACGGGATGGTACGCAACTTCGTGGAGCTGCACGGCGATCGGGGTTTCAAAGATGATCTCGCGGTCGTGTGCGGCATGGGAGAGATGGATATCAACGGGAAAACGGTTGCGGTCGCCCTGGTCGGCCAGCAGAAGGGGCGTTCACTGGACGAGAACCTCAAGCGCAACTTTGCATGCATGAACCCCGAGGGATACCGCAAGGCGCTGCGTGTCATGAGGCTGGCCGAGAAGTTCTCCATGCCGATCGTTTCCTTTATCGATACGATGGGAGCATATCCGGGGATCGGCGCAGAGGAGCGCGGCCAGGCGGAGGCCATCGCCCGCAACCTGCGTGACATGTCCGTGCTGGCGACTCCGATCGTGTGCGTTGTCATCGGTGAGGGTGGTTCGGGCGGCGCCCTGGGAATCGGCGTCGGTGACCGTCTGCTGATGCTGGAGCATGCGTGGTATTCGGTCATTTCGCCTGAAGGCTGCGCGTCCATCCTCTTCCGGGACTCGACCAAATGGCAGGAAGCCGCCGAGGCGCTCAAGTTCACCGCGGCCGACCTGCACCGCATGAAGATTGTCGATGAAATAATCCCGGAGCCGCTCGGCGGTGCCCACCGTGATGTGCCGGAGGCCGTCACCCGGGTTCGTGAGGCGGTGACGCGGCACCTACGGGCGCTGCTTTCCGTGAAGCCCGAACGGCTTGTCCGGGAACGGTATCTCCGGTATCGCTCGATCGGGTCGAAGATGCCACGCGGGAAAGTCTGACTTTTCGGTGTTCATTCGGAGCATCCAGCGCACAATACCACTACCTTCGCAGTAACAAGAAGGGCAAAAGGAGAGAACAGCCATGGTGTATGCAAACAGGAGTGAGGTGCTCACCGGGATCGCCGGTGCCCTGGCATACCGCGACGGGACGGTGTCCGTGGCGAACGCGGATGCGTTGCGCGGTACGGTGATCGACGAACTGGTGTGGAGCGCGGTGTTCGGTACCGACGATGTTAAACCGCTGTGCAAGGAACTGGTCTGGAAAGCGGCCCAGGAGCTCGGCGTGCTTCCATCCAGCATCCTGCAGCTCTACACCGCCATTGGTGCGGGGCAGGTTTCCGGGTTTAGCGTCCCGGCCATCAATATCCGGCTGCTCAATTACGACTTCTCGCGTGCCATTTTCCGGGCGGCGAACCGGCTCAACGCCGGCGCGATCATCCTGGAGATCGCGCGCTCCGAGATGGGGTACACCCAGCAGCCGCAGGATGAGTTCGTCACCTGTGTTCTGGGCGCGGCAATCAAGGAGAAGTACGACATGCCGGTGTTCATCCAGGGGGATCACTTCCAGGTCAATGCGAAGAAGTACAAAGAGAATCCCCAGAAAGAGCTGGACGGCGTTCTGGACCTCATCCGCAAGTCAGTCGCGGCGGGGTTTTACAACATCGACCTGGACACCTCCACCCTGGTGGACGAGAGCAGACCGACGATGGACGAGCAGCAGAAGGACAACTACACCGTCGCCGTCGAAATGACCAAGTACATACGCTCCATTCAGCCCAAAGGCGTCGAAGTATCCTGCGGCGGTGAGATCGGCGAGATCGGGAAGCACAACTCCAATGAGCAGGAGCTGGTGGCGTACATGGAGGGATACAACCGTCTGCTGCCCCGGGGGATGCACGGCATCTCCAAGATGGCTATCCAGACCGGAACCTCCCACGGTGGTACCGTCACCGCTGACGGCACACTCGCCGCGGTCAAGCTGGATTTTGCGACCATCGAGAAGCTCACGAAGATCGCTCGCGAGAAATACAAGCTGGCGGGATGCGTGCAACATGGTGCCAGCACCCTGCCGGTGGACATGTTCGACAAATTCCCCGCGGTACACACCCTCGAGGTGCACCTGGCAACCGATTTTCAGAACATTGTGTTCGATCACCCGAAGTTTCCGGCGGACCTCAAGAAGGAGATGTACGCCTGGTGCGACGCCAACTGCGCCGACGAACGCAAGGCGACCGACACCGATCAGCAGTTCCACTACAAGACGCGCAAGAAGGCCAACGGGCCGTTCAAGAAGCAGATCTGGAACCTTCCCGCAGACGTGAAGGCCGCGGTGATCGGCGACCTGGAGAAACGGGTGCAGACCATCTTCGAGAAGCTCAACATCCGCGGTACCAAAGACGTGGTCCGACGGTTTGTGACTCCGGTGAAAGTTGCGATGGCGGCGACGGCGCCCGCCGCGAGAGCCGAGCACTTCGACGGCGCAGACTGAACGGTTCGATATCCCGGGCATCCGGGTGGTTGTCGTGCATTGCTTTAAAAAACGCTACTGTCACCCAACGGAGGATTGATACCATGACTGTCAAACGAGTCGGCATGCTCACCGGCGGCGGCGACTGCCCCGGGCTGAATCCCGCCATCAAAGGGGCGGTGTACCGCTTGATGTCGGACGGTGTCGAGTGCGTCGGCATCACGGACGGATGGAAAGGCATGATCGAGGGGTTGTCTATACCGATAACGCTGGAATTCGCCGAGAACCTGCATAAGATGGGCGGCACTGCCCTCTTTTCTTCGCGCACCAACCCGTACAAGAAAGAGGGCGGTGTGGACAAGTGCGTCGAAACCATGAAGAAACTGCGCCTGGACGCGCTCATCGCCATGGGAGGAGAGGATACGCTGGGAGTCGCCACCAAGCTGTATGCGGAACGGCAGTTTCCCGTGGTCGGCGTACCCAAGACCATGGACAACGACCTGTCCTCCACCGATTTCACCTTCGGGTTCGATTCTGCAACGACCGTGGCGGTGGACGCCGCGGAACGGCTCATCGACACCGGCCGCTCACACAAACGTATCATGGTGCTGGAGGTCATGGGACGGCACGCCGGATGGGTCGCGGTGTACACCGGTATCGCGGCTGGCGCCGATTGGGTGCTGACACCCGAGGAAACCCCGGATGTCGAGGCCATGGTTGCCCACGTAAAAAAAGTGCACGCACGGAAAAATACCGCGCTTGTCGTGGTATCGGAAGGCGTGGTGCTGCCCGGCGTCACGTCGGGCAAGGAAGAGCTGGATGAATTCGGCCATATGATCCTCAAAAAGCGCGGTATCGGCGAACAGGTTGCCGAAACTATCAAAGAGAAAACCGGCATCGACACACGTGCGGCCGTCATCGGGCACATTCAGCGCGGCGGATCCCCAACCTTGTTTGACCGTATGCTTGGGTTGCGTGTCGGGTACAAGGCGGCTGAGCTGGTGCTGGAGGGGAAGTTCGGGTACATGGCGGCTCTCAAGGGGACCGAGGTTGTCGGCGTCCCGCTGAAGGACGCTACCGGGGTGCTCAAGACCGTGGACGCCGGCTGGCTGAAACTGATGCACGTGTTTTTCAAGTAGTCTAACAAACCGTCCGGAATGCGATGTCCGCACCGGCTCGTCCGCGCGTATCGGCTTCCGGTGAGACATCAGTGGCGGAACTCAGGAGATAGCTATGGTTCTACGCTACAGCAAACATCGCAGAACTCTGGAACAGGACGAGTACCGCTACGAGTTGCAGGATGTCGAGGAACCGAACCTCTTTCGAGACATTTTCTCGTATAACGAGGTTCCCAAGATTCCTTTTAATCACCGACACGTGCCGATGGTGCCTGCGGAGGAGATCTGGGTCACCGATACCACATTCCGTGACGGCCAGCAGGGGTTCAGTAATTTCACGGTCGAGCAGATCGTGGAGATGTTCAGGCTCATGGCTGACCTTGGGGGGCCGAAGGGGGTCATCCGTCAATCGGAGTTCTTCCTCTACACCGATAAGGACCGCAAGGCGGTTGAGGAATGCCTGAAGCTCGGGTTGCGTTTTCCGGAGGTTACCGCGTGGATCCGGGCGACCGAGAAGGACTTCGACCTGGTCAAGCAAATGGGGCTGCGTGAAACGGGCATTCTCGCATCGGTCTCTGACTACCACATCTTCCTGAAGCTGAAGCTCAACCGGAGGAAGGCGCTGGATCAGTACCTGCGGATCGCGTCCAAGGCGCTAGAGCAGAAGATCATCCCGCGCATGCATTTTGAGGATATCACCCGGGCGGATTTTTACGGATTCGTGGTTCCCTTCGCGCGTGAGCTGATGAAACTGGCCCACATGGCGAAAATGCCGGTTAAGATCCGAGCGTGCGACACCTTGGGATACGGTGTCACCTACCCCGGTGCCTCGCTACCGCGAAGTGTTCCGGGTATCGTCTATGGTCTGACACGGCTGGCAGGAGTTCCTTCGGAGTGGCTGGAGTGGCACGGGCACAACGACTTCTACGCATCGGTGGTGAATCCGACTACCGCGTGGCTCTATGGCTGTTCAGCCGCCAACGGCGCACTGCTCGGTATCGGCGAACGCACGGGCAACACCCCCCTCGAGGCGTTGTGCATAGAGTACGTCGCGCTTCGCGGGGACAAGCATGGCATGAACCTGTCAGCGATCACCGCGATCGCCGAGTTCTTCCGGTCCAAGCTCGGGTATACCATTCCGGCGAACCAGCCGTTCGTCGGTTCCAACTTCAACAAGACCCGCGCAGGCATCCACGCCGACGGTCTGCTCAAGTATGAGGAGATTTACAACATCTTCGATACCGAGAAAATTCTCAACCGAAAACCTGAGGTTGGCATCAGCGACAAGTCGGGTATGGCGGGCATCGCCTACTGGGTGAACAGCAAGCTCAAATTGCCCGAAGCGGAATGGCTCGGGAAGGACCACCCCGGTATCGTCAAGATGAAGGAATGGATCGATGAACAGTACAACGTTCACGATCGGATCGCGGACATCACTGACGAAGAGATGTGGATGTTGGTGGAGATGTACCTGCCCGAGCTCTTCATGAAACACACGAAGAAGTGACATCCTCGGTAGCACGCACCGCTTTCATCCGCAAGACGGCCAAGAAGGTCGGTCGGGCGCTTGCGGAGTATCGGATGATCCGCCCCGGCGAGCGCATCCTCGCCGGGGTCTCGGGCGGCAAGGACTCATTCACTCTGGTTGATACCCTCGCCCAAAAGCGCGGGCGCATCCCCGTCCCGTTCGAGCTGTACGCAGTTCACGTTGATTTTCAGCTCTCCGGGCACCGCATCAATATGCAGCACCTCGAGCGGCATCTCGCTGCTCTGAAAGTGCCCTTCACCGTCATTCGAAAACCGCTGCCCGCCGGCGACGGACCGGTCAATTGTTTTTGGTGCGCATGGAACCGCCGCAAGGAGATGTTCGATCTCGCCGACCGGCTGCAGTGTACCGCCATTGCCCTGGGCCACACACAAGACGACGCAGTGGAGACACTCCTCATGAATCTGTTGTTCCATGGAGAAGTATCCGCCATGCCCGCGCGACTGGATCTGTTCAACGGAACGCTGGCGCTCATCCGTCCGTTGATCTTGCTGTCGGGGCGCGACACCGCGCGCTATGCCCGTTATCGGGATTTTGATCCGGTGACGTGCACCTGCCCTTCATATACCGGCGCAGGGGATCCGGAAAAGGGTTCGCAGCGCAAGTTCATCCGTGACCTGCTCGAACAGATGGAACGTCGCTGGCCGCAGGTGCGGCACAATGTCTTCCGCAGCATCACGCGCATCAAACGGGAGTATCTCGTCTGACGCATCCACCACCGCATCCGGCGGCACCATGGCGGCGGATCCCGCCGTTCGGCTTGCATTGACCTTCCGTTTTTGGTACACATTCCACCGAGAACAGGTGCTGTTCCCCGACGAGGAGATACCGCATGTCACAGGTTGTCATCGCCCTGGATTCCGATGAGGCACACGCAGGAAAAGTACTGCGCGCGGGTCTTCTGCATGGATTCACTCTGTTCAAGATCGGCCACGTCCTGTTCGATACCCACCCCGGCTTCCTGGATGCCGTCACCAGGGCCGGCGGACAGGTTCTGCTGGATCTCAAGTTCCACGACATCCCGTCTGTCATCGGCCGGGCGGTGCGTGCGGTGGTGGAACGGTACCCGTTGTTCGGGCTCACCGTCCACACCGTTGGAGGCAGGGCCATGGCCGCTGAAACGATGCGTGCGGTGCGCGGGGCGGTCTCCGGAGACGGCCGGCGACCGGTCGTTTTCGGGGTGACGGTGTTGACCAGTCTTGACGCCGATGACTTGCGCTGCATCGGTTTCGGGCAGACCGCGGAGACCTTGGTGCCGCGCCTCGCCGCGATGGCCCGGGAGTTCGGGCTGGACGGCGTCGTATGTTCACCGGGGGAAATCGGTGCGGTGAAGGGAGCCTGCGGTGCCGATTTCCTGACCCTCGTGCCTGGGGTGGCGGTATCCGGTCCCGCTGCGGGTGATCAAAAACGCACGGCGACACTCCCGGAGGTAGTCGCGGCGGGTGCCGACTACATCGTTCTCGGTCGCAGCGTGTACGACGCGCCGGATCTCGACCGGACGCTCGCAACCGTGCGCTCACACCTGGGGTAGCATGACGACAACCGTCGTATGGTCCCCGAAAGCGCGGGTGGCGCTGCTCGCGGTGTGCGCCGTGGCGGGACTGTTCGTACGTATCGGCGATGCGCCCCTGGGATTCGACGATGTCTATTACGCTCAGAAAGCGCGTGAGATGGTGCAGCGGGGCGACTGGTTGTTCCTGTACCCAACTCACGGCGGTGAGTTGAGCATCGACAACAAACCCCCGATGCTGTTCTGGGCGTTGGGCCTGGTAGGGAGGCTATTCGGTTTTCAGGACTGGGCGATGCGCTTGGTCCCGGCCGTGTTCGGATTCGCCCTGGTCTGGGTCGTGTACGCCGGCGTCACGCGGCTGATGGAAGAGCGCGTCGGCTGGGCGGCCGCGTTCATCCTGCTGTTCACACAGCAGTTTCTGCAGTACGCGCGCAGCGCCACGATGGAAACCATGTACCTGTTTTTTACGGTGCTCGGACTCGCCGGTTTCTGGGCGGCATACCGCGGGCGCGACGAGCGGTGGTACCTCGGCGTGGGAGCAGCCTTCGGGTTGGCCGCGATGACCAGACAGATCCTCGTGCTCCTCCCGGTTGCCGGGGTGCTGGTGTTTCTCCTGCTGCGCCGTGACTCGGCGCCGTTGCATTCCCCATGGTTCTACGCCGGCGTGGCGGTCTTCTGCGCCATCGTCGTTTCGTGGCATGCGGCCATGTGGGCTGTGCACGGTGCGGCATTCGCACAACCGTACTTCGGGGTTGCGGCGCGGGCGGTCGCGCCGGTCATGGGTTCTTGGGACGAGTACGTGCGGAAAATTGCGGAGAATTACTGGCCGTGGCTCCCGTTGTTAATCGCCGGAATCTGGCGGCTGTTGGCTCTGGTGCGCAGGTGTGGGGTACGCTCCGATGAGGCGGCGCCGGCCGTGTTCGTGCTGACCGGCACTTTCGTGCCGTTGTTGCTATTGCACCTGTTCCGGACGAAAGCTCCCCAGTACGCGTTGGTCGTCTACCCGTGGTTTGCTGTCATAGCCGCCTGGATGCTGGTTGTCTGGGATACCGGCGGGAGAGTGCAGCGAGTGGTATCGTTCGCCGGTTTTGGGTTGGCGTGCGCCTGGGTTCTGACCCCGCTGTTGCCGCGGACACTGGACAGCAGGGAGCATGTGGACAGTGGCGCTCTTGCCGACGCAGTGCGCGGCTCGATGGGTGAACTGACGACTCCCGCCGGGCAGGATGCCTGGCATTTCATCAATGGGTTGCGGTACTATGCTGGGGTCAACCCACAGGTGCGTTCCTGGGAAGAGATCGAGAGCGCGGTCGCCGCGGGGAAAGCCATGCGGGTGATCGCGCGGGAACGGGATCTGCAGAATCGGGTCGGATTGCTGCGCAGCGCACAACGGGTGGCGAACGCGCACGGGAGCGTCGTGCTTTATTTCCCGGAGAGGATGCCATGAGCTACGTGGTGCTCGCACGGAAGTACCGTCCGCAGACGTTCGCGGACATCATCGGACAGGAGGGGGTTGTCGAAACGCTGTGCAACGCGCTCAAGGCACAGAAGATATGGCACGCATCGGTGTTCGCCGGCACCCGGGGAACCGGCAAGACCAGTACCGCACGTATCTTCGCCAAGGCGCTCAACTGTCGATCGCTGGTGGACGGCCACGAACCCTGCAACGTCTGTTCGAGCTGCAAGGACATCTCCGGCGGCAGCAGCGTGGACGTGGTGGAGATCGACGCCGCATCCAATCGCGGGATCGATGAAATTCGTGCCCTCCGCGAGAACGTGAAGTTTGCGCCCGTCAGCAGCCGATTCAAGGTATACATCGTTGATGAGGCACACCAGATCACCGAGCAGGCGTTCAACGCTTTTCTGAAAACCTTGGAGGAACCGCCGCCGTACGTGGTGTTCATTTTGGCGACCACTGAATTCCAGAAATTGCCCGCGACCATCGTCTCACGCTGTCAGTTGTTCCAGTTCCGCCCCATACCCGCCTCCGAGATCGCCCGCCGGTTGCGTACCATCGTGGATCGTGAGGCGCGCGGGGTTTCCATTGACGATGCGGCGCTGCAATTCGTGGCCGACAGCGCCGGTGGCGCCGTGCGTGACGCTCTGTCGTTGCTCGACCAGGTGCTCGCGTATGCCCGGGAGGGGACCATCGATCTGACGACCATCCGCCGGCGTTTGGGGTTCACGCCGGACGAACTGATCCACTCCTTTGTAAAGACCGTCGCCTCCGGCAATCTGCTGGAGATCATCGAGTGTGTGGATTCCCTCTACGCACAGGGGGTGGATCTCGTGCAGTTTTCCCGGGAACTGGTCGCTCTCTGGCGGGACATGCTCGCAGTGTCCGTGGGTGCCGGCGATCCTCGCATACGCAACGCGGAGGCCGTGCGCAGTCTCGCGAGCCGGTTCACCATCAGCAAACTCATCGCCGGTCTGCAGATGCTCCTGCGCTTGGCCGATGATGTACGGCGCAGCGAAGTGCCCAAGATCGTTTTCGAGCTGTACAGCGTGCGTCTGACCAAGAACTATGTTGAGCTGGACCAGCTCGCTCCGATGCTGGAAGGAGGGGGAATCGTCGCTGGCGGCAGAGCGGGTGATGTCGTGACGTCCGCGTGTTCTGCACCTGACGCACCCGGGACCGGAACGCGACCGCAGACGGCCGCGGCGCCTGCAACTCCCGCTGCTGTGCCCTCGCCGGAGACCGCACCCGCGCGGGGAGCGCCGGCAACCATCCCACCCGAACAGCCATCATCCGCGAACCGTGGGACCGGTGCGGTGGTTTCCCCGTGCGCCGCTGACCAGGATCCTCTGGATATTCCCGAAGACGTGTGGGAACGTCTCAAGGACGCCCTGCGCGCCGACGAACCGATGCTGTTCAGTTTCCTGATCAACTCCACCGGCATTCTGCGGGCAGACCGCCTGGTGCTGCAACTGCCGAACAAGTACATGATCAATGTCGCCAAGCAGTACACCCGCGACATTGAACGCTACGTCACCAAGTACCTCAAACGGACACTGCAGGTATCGTTTGAGCTCAAACCGGCGGGATCCTCGGTTGTGATCGGCGAATCCCCGGAACACAGCCGAAAAGAATCGCCGGGTGAAAAAATGGTGACGGTGCCGCTGGCGGGCCAACCGAAGAAAGACCCGGTTGTGGAACGGATTCGCAAGAAATTCGGTGGTGAGTTCGTTGAGCCCGGCGCTGCGACAGCGTCTTCGCCGAAGCCCGGGCGAGAGGAACCACGGCCATGAGTGGAACCGTGCCAGAGCGGCAGTCGGTGTCTCATCGGTTGGTCCTCAAGTTCCCACGCAACCTGGTGGATAGCCCGGTCATTTACCGGCTGATCAAGGACTGGGATCTGGTCTTCAACATACTGAAAGCGAATGTTGAACCGGATCGGGAAGGCGTGCTGATTATACAACTGTCAGGATCACGGGATCACTACAAACGAGCAATCGCCTTCCTCAAGGAGCAAGGCGTTGAAGTGCAGTCGTTGTCCCGGGATATGTATTTTGACAATGCCGCATGTACCTCCTGCGGGGTGTGCGTACCGCTGTGTCCGTCCGGTGCATTGACGATGGACCGGGAAACGTTTCTGGTTTCCTTCAATGCTGAGAAGTGTGTCGCCTGCGAACAGTGCGCGCGGATCTGCCCATCCAGAGCGGTCACGTTGCGGCTGTGACACCCGATACGTCCTGCACCCGGCGGGCGCTGGTCGGCGGCGGGCCGGTGCTTGAGGCGGTGTTTCGGGAGACGGTCCTGCGCATTCAGCCCACGACCATCAGACTCTCCTCCGCGGTGAACGCGATCCGTTCCGTTCGTGCCCCTCTCGAACGCTACCTGCGAGCTCATCCCGGGTTCACCGAAGCACGTACGCCGGTGAGCTGCATGCCCGGGGCGCCGCGTATCGTCCGTGATATGTGTGCAGCTGCTGCGCAGGTCGGAGTGGGACCGATGGCGGGTGTTGCCGGTGCGATCGCGGAACGGGTGGGCAGAACCCTGTGCGGCGGAAGAGACATCATTGTCGAAAACGGCGGGGATATCTTCGCCGTATGGTCGGCACCGCTGCGTGTGGGTGTCTACGCCGGAATCGCCTCACCGTTCGGGGACTCGCTGCGTCTGTGCATTCATGCCGCGGGAAGTCCGCTGGGGATTTGTACTTCTTCCGGAACGGTCGGACACTCCCTGAGCTACGGCCGTGCGGATGCCGCGGTGATCATTGCAGAGTCGTGCGTGTTCGCCGACGCCCTGGCGACGGCGACCGCCAACCGCGTGCGTGACGGGCGTGATGTGCCCGCTGCTGTTGCCTTTGCGCGGGGATATCCGCAGACGCTGTTTGTCTGCGTGGTCAAAGGTACGACGGTCGCATGCTGGGCGCGTGATGGACGTTTCGGACTAGACCGTCCCACCGGGACATCGGAACGAGTGTGTACGCCGTGAACGGAACCGTGGGTATCGTCGGGTGTGCGGAGTACCAGCGGACAATGGTGGCTGATGCGGTATGCCGTGCGGTGGAGGCGGTGGGCGGGATGACCCGCTTCGTACGCCCGGGGATGCGGGTGTTGCTCAAACCGAATCTGTTGACGATCAAGAATCCGGACCAGGCAGTGACCACGCATCCCGAAGTGGTGCGTGCCGTCGCCCGTCTGGTGCGGGCTGCGGGCGGCGATCCGGTGGTCGCCGACAGTCCCGGCGGACCAAATCTGCAGGGATACCTGCGCATGGTCTACGACCAAACAGGGATGTCCGCTGCCGCGCAGGAGGGGGAGTTTACCCTCAGCGACGATCTGGCGTGGGAGGATCTCGACGTCTCGAACGGTTTTGTCACACGTTCACTCTGTGTACTGCGGCCGGCGGTACGGGCGGATCTCATCATCAATGTCCCCAAGCTCAAGACCCACGAGTTCATGCACCTCACCGGTGCGGTCAAGAACATGTTCGGCGTGATCCCCGGAGCGCATAAGGCGGAGTACCACCTGCGGATGTCCTCGCGCCGGGACTTCGCGCACATGCTCCTCGATGTGTGTCTCCGGGTACGCCCGGCATTGACGGTGATGGATGCCGTGGTTGGGATGGAAGGTGAGGGACCCTCAGCCGGAACACCGCGGCGCATCGGCTGCATTATGGCGTGCGACGATCCCTTTGCGATGGATGTGTTCGCAGCCGGGTTGCTGGGTATGCGTCCGGAAGAGGTGCCTACGATACAGGTGGGAGTCGAACGCGGCTTGTGTCCGGCACGGCCTGCGGATGTCCGGCACGCCGGGGACGACCCGGAACAGTTCCGGCTCCGGGATTTCCGCATGCCTTCGGCGCGCCCCGGTTTCTTGGAACGCATCCCCGGGCCGTTGCGCGGCTTTCTGAGGCCCAGACTGTCGTTTTCGGCTGCCCGGTGCAACGGATGCGGCGCCTGCACCCGTGCCTGCCCGCCCAAAGCAATCACGATCGTCAACGGCAGGGCGCGGGTCGACCATGCCGCGTGCATCCGCTGCTTCTGCTGCCACGAGCTCTGTCCGCGTAACGCGGTGCGCATCGTCCGCAGTCCGCTGGCACGGCTGATGATGCGTTGAGGAGCGGATAATGGGCGGATCCGTGATCTCGGGCGGCGCTACTGTCCCGGGACGATGCGATCGGTGCCCACGAACGAACGCAGTACCGCAGGTACCAGGACGGACCCGTCCTCCTGCTGGAAGGTCTCCAGGATGCAGGCGAGTGTCCTCCCGACGGCGACTCCGGAGCCGTTGAGCGAGTGGACCAGGCACTTCTTCCCGTCGTGCCGTTTCATGCGGATTCCAAGACGGCGGGCCTGAAAATCCGTGCAGTTGGAGCACGACGATATCTCGCGCCAGCGGTTCTCCCCCGGCATCCACACTTCGAGGTCGTAGGTCTTGGCCGCGCTGAACCCCATGTCTCCGGTGCAGAGCGCCACCACACGGTACGGAAGCTCCAGCGATGCGAGGATGTGTTCCGCGTCGGCCGTCAGCTGCTCGAGCGCTCGGGCGGATGCTTCGGGTGCGGTCAGGTGGACCAGCTCGATTTTATGGAACTGGTGGTTGCGGATGAGACCCTTGGTGTCCTTGCCGTAGGAACCGGATTCACGCCGGAAGCACGCCGAATGGGAGACGTAGCGCAGGGGGAGGATCTGCTCGTCCAGGGTCTGCCCGCGGTGAACATTCATCAGGGTGACCTCGGCGGTGGGTATCAGGAAGAGATCGTCAGCCTCGCAGGCGTATACCTCGTCGGCGAACTTGGGCAGTTGACCGGTACCGGTGATGCTCTCCCGGGTCACCAGGTACGGCAGAGAAAGCTCCCGGTATCCGCGCGAGATGTGTTGCCCGAGCATGAACGAGATGAGCGCGCGCTCGAGCCGTGCACCCATCCCTTTCAACGCAACGAACCGGGAACCCGACAGTCGCGCTCCAGTCTCGAAATCGAGGATGCCCAGGTGTTCGCCTATTTCCCAGTGCGGTCGGGGTGCGAACGGGAAGGACGCGGGTGTTCCGGACGTACGCACGACGACGTTGTCTTCTTCCGATGATCCGATCGGAGTGGTTTCATCCGGGACATTGGGAATGCGCAGCAGCTGGTGTGAGAACCGCTGCTCTATTTCGGCGAGTTCGGTTTCCTGTTCGCCCAGGCGTTTCTTGACGTCGTCCACTTCAGCGAGGAGGGTGTCGGCGGGTTCCTTGGAACGTTTCAGTTGTCCAATGTGTTCGGACAGCTGTTTGCGCCGGGTGCGCAGTTTATCGGTTTCGGTGGTGAGCGTCCGCCGGCGTTCGTCCAAGGACGCCAACTCCTCCAGGACGGCCACATCCACCCGGCGGGAAAGCCGCTCGAACAGTCGGTCCCGGTCGGTGCGCAGCAGCGAATGATCTATCATGAGGATCTCCCATCATCGCAGGATGCACGGCCCAAAGCCGCGCAGTACGCTATTATAGTTATTTTACGACGGAAAATGCAAGCGGCGGCCGGTTTGACAAGTACGGTCCATTTTGGTATACCCGACCCATGTTTCCGGAATACGACCACCACCGGTGTCAAAACTGCGGCGCGGCACGATTTGGCGCGATAGCCGTTTGCGTGTTCGCTCTTACGGGAGCCACCCCGGGGGCGCTGGTATGCGCCGCTGTCAGCATGCAGGCGGGCGGCATGGTCGGAACCGCACTCCAGGCGGGGGTCAAACTGAACATGCCCTCAGGACGAACGGTCCACGCGGTGGATGTGCGGGCGGGTACCTGCTTTCCCGGCTTCTGCGCGACGGTCGCATATCTCCGGGAAACACCGCTGCCACTTTCGGGGATGTACTGGGGGGTTGCAGCGCACCTTCGCGGGGAAACCGCGACAACGACCTGGGGCGTGGGACTGCCGGTCGGGGCGGAGTTGTTCTCCCCCGTCAGACGGGAACCTGCAACGGTGCGGCGCGCGGAGTCTGTTCCCGCGCACACCTGGGTCATCGAATGCATGCCGGTCTGGGGCCTGGATCCGCCTGGTGCCAGGATCGAGGCGTCCGTCGGATGGCGTTGGGGGTTTGGGTGGTGAACACAAGACACCGGACGGCATGGTGGTATCGCGGCGCATGGTACACCTTCGGCGTCGTAGTGTTGAGCGCGGGGTGCATCGGCCCGCGTATCCGGCCGCGTATGGATTTTCCGGAACCGGAGCCGCGCTTTTCACCGGAGGTGCTCAGCACATCCACGGGTGCGGTCGAGGGGCTCCGCATCGGTGTCGCGGTCGGGATGAGCGTCATCTCGGTTACCGCGCATGGAACGGTGGAGCTCATGGACGAGCACGGCGAGCGGGCTGCCTGGATGACCGACGGGATGCGCATCCGGTTGACTCCGGCGGGAACCGCAGGGGTGCGGGAGGTGTTCCGGGTGGCGTTGGGGGCATTCCGTGACGAGGTCGCTGCGATGGATGCCGTGCGCAAGGCGCGCGAACTCTTGGGAGACGGTGTCCCGGTGGACTCTGTCGCAGAGGATGGATTCTACAAGGTGCGCGCGGGCTACTTCACCGTTCGGGAAGAGGCCGCCGTGCTCGTCACGCGGTGTGTCACCCTGGGATATCGTGACGCGTGGGTACACCGGGGGGAGATCGCCGCAGGAACCGATGGTTCAGGCGTGGTGGAAGCGCGTGGAGATGCCGAGGGGTGGGGCGGCCGGCGTTTTGCCTCAGGATGCGTAATGGTGTCCCGCACACCGGAAACACTCATCGAGATCAACGGCGTACGCTACCGTGGTCGGGTGTCGGTGCGCAATACAGGCGGAACGCTCTCCGCGATCAACGTGCTGCCGATGGAAGAGTATCTGCGCGGAGTGGTGCCGCGCGAGATCGGAACCGCTGCGCCGCTGGAGGCGCTTAAGGCGCAGGCGATCGCAGCCCGGACGGCGGCGTTCACGAAACTGGGGAAACACGGGACCGCCGGGTTTGACCTGTGCGCGACCGTCTGCTGTCAGGTGTATGGCGGCGCTTCCGCAGAGCATTCCCGCACCGATGAGGCTGTCCGGGCGACCGCAGGCGAGGTGCTGGTATATAGTGGCCGCATTGCTGACACGCCCTACCACGCCTGTTGCGGCGGGGTGACTGAAGATGCCGCGACGGTGTGGGGGTTCTCCCGACCGTACCTGCGCGCGGTGACGTGTTCCCGGGCAACGCAGCCACCGGAGGTGCGTTCCGAACGCGGTTTTAGGAACTGGTTGCGTACCCCTCCTCGAACGTACTGCAGCGACCACGTGCGCTTTCGCTGGACCGTCCGCGTCCCCGCCGCAGAACTGTCAGTCATCCTCAAATCCAAGGGTTTCAACATCGGCGAACCGCGCGAGATCCGGCTCGGGAAGCGTGGACCCGGAGGGACGCTGCGGAGCATCGTCGTTCGGGGGACATCGGGAGAGACGCGCGCGGACTCCGAGTACCGCATCCGGCAGCTGCTCGGTTCGGTTATGAGGTTCTACAGCGGCAAGTTCATCGTACGCAGGGAATCCTCCGCTGCGGGCCCGGTGTTTGTTTTCGAAGGCGCCGGATGGGGACACGGCGTCGGCATGTGTCAGAGCGGCGCGGCGGGCATGGCCGCGGACGGCTGGTCGTACCGGCGCATCCTCACGCACTACTATCCGGGAACCGAGGTTCGGAGGTTGTATTGAACAGGGAGGTGTCTTTGCGTCCGATGGCGCTATTCAGGCGGCGGTGTGTCCGTCGGTGGTCTGTTGCCGCATGGATGCACATGCTGTCGGTGTGTGTCTTCTGCTGTCTTCCGGCAACATCCGCGGTGTGCGCCGCGGCGGAGGAGTCGTCCTTCAGCAGCTCAACCGATACGGCCACGGCCGAAGGCCTGTTATTTGAAGATCTGCTGGACGTGGAGCCGGCCACCGCGCCGCTTACCGTACTGCTCATCTCCACCGGGACGCAGGATGCACGGCTGTTGCGCATCACCTTTCCACCGCCGTCGTACATCGGGCGCGAACTTTCAGTGAACCGTATACGTTTCGCCGGATGGTGTCTGCCGGGCTCGACATTGACGGTGAACGGCGTTCCGGTGTACGTGTTCCCGGGCGGCGGTTTCGCAGGCATCAGTCCGTTGAGCCCGTCCTCGGTGACGGTGCTGTCGTTCCGTGCGGAGGCGCCGAGCGGCGTCGCGGTGCACGATGTGGTGCTGCGGCGCCGACAGGCGCAACCGCCGAACCCTCAGCTCACCCCGGGCATCGTCACTGCAGTACACCCTGATCGGGAGCTGCTGCTGGCTCCGGGCGATGTCGCGCGCTTCTCATGCAGAGCCTCCAGTGGTGCGCGCGCGGCGTGGGTACAACTCGGTCGAGATGTCGCGCGGATCCCCCTGGAGGAGCGCCCGGAGAGCCAGGCGGGTACCGCAGTCTACGCTACGGAGTACCGCATTGGACCAGAGCACCCCGCGGTCGCATCCACCCGCCCTGTTTTTTTCATTCAATGGAAAGATGGATGGATAAGTTCGGCGACCTCAGGCAATTACTTCGGCGTGCTCCGGGAACCCCGAACGGTCGTCACGACGCAGGACACGTGGGTTTTCACCGAACCGACGGGTGATCGCTTGCACCCCTACAACGTGTCCAAGGGAGTATCCCTGTCACTGACCGGGATGACCGGGGAGATGTGCCGGGTGTCTCCGGACATGATGCGCACGTTCTATATCGCCCGTGATCGAGTCCGATTCACACCGGAGGTGCTCCGTCCGCCCCGCTGTCGGTTGCGATCGGCTGTCATTCAGGGAGGCGCACGGGATCATCTCACGGTATCGTTTTCATTCTCCGCGGTGGCGATGTACACCGCGGAGCTGCACGAGGATCCGGATGCTCTGCGCATCACGTTCTTCAATGCGGCGTTGGATACCGGCTGGACGAGCTCGCGGAGCCGGGATGAAACGTTTGGTTCAGTTGAGTACCGCGAGACCGGCGACGGCGCACTCATCTGCACGATACGTCCAGTGCGGGGTCGGGCTGTGTGGGGCTACGATGTACGCACCGGGAATGGTACCATCACGGTGCGACTGACCCTAGATCCGCCCCGGAACAGAGGTTTGCGCGGGGTACGGATTTTTGTGGATCCCGGACACGGCGGTGCCGACGAAGGAGCCGTCGGACCCGTCGGACTCCGGGAAAAGGACGTGAACCTGACGATATGCCGCGAGCTCGTCCGGCTGCTCATGCGCGCGGGTGCTACTGTCGTGGAATCCCGGTCGGACGATACCGGGATCACCTGGCAGGAACGGTTCGCCCGGGCGCGCGACGCTCATCCGCACCTGTACCTGTGCATGCACAACAACTCCGTGCCGGATACGACGGATCCGCTGGCGACACGGGGCGTATCGGTTTTCTACCAATCTCCGCGGGGCAAACGTCTCGCGGAGTGCATCGTTCGTGAACACACCGCACTCGGTATCCCGGAGGCGTACCTGGTCTGGCGCACTCCCTACCGCGGATTGCCGTCCGGTCCGGTGTTCGTGGTGGTGGAGTCGGCGTTTTTGTAGCATCCGGCCGATGAGGAGGTATTGTCCGATCAGCGCGCAGTGCGTCGCATCGCTCACGGTGTCGCGCGGGCGGTTCGGTGCTTCATCGCTGAGGAGCGCCGACGCCGGTCACGCTGAAAGTGCGGCGACGTCCTCCGGTGCGAGCCGCAGATCATCCGCGGCGAGAGAATCCTCCAGCTGTGCTCTGGTGGAACAGCCGATGATCGGGACGACCGGGAATGGTTGGTGCAGCAGCCACGCCAGCGCGACACGGGTTGCACCGCCCCCCAGCCGTTCGGCGATGCGCTCCGCGGTGGTGCGGCGTGCTCTGCTGATGGGATTGTCGTACGTGCCAGCGATGTGCGGTTTGGACGACCGGCGGAAGTATCCTCCCGCCTGCGGGCTGTAGGCGAACACCGGCACCTGCGTCATCCGGTGGAAAGCGAACGCGTCTCCGTCCATCGTCACCAGCGACGGGTCGTGCACCGCCTCGCGGTTGATGTGTGCGAGCGTCCACCACACCTGGCTGGCGACGAATCCCTCGATGCCGTGTCTCGATGCCCACTCGCGTGCTTCGCACAATCGATGCACTCTCCAGTTGGAACATCCCGCAGCCCGTATGCGTCCGGAACGGCGGAATCCTTCGAGTGCGTCCAGTACCTCGCCGACGGGGATATCGGGGTTGTCACGGTGCAGCCAGTAGATGTCCACGCAGGGCAGGCCGAGACGGTCCAGACTCTGCTCGAGATCCGCGGCGAGTTCTTCCGGGCGCAGGCGTCCCAGGGGTTTGGTGTTTTCGGTGTAGTGCCCGCCCTTGGTCATGAGGACGACGGTATGGCGACAGTTCCGGGAACGGATCCACGCACCGATGGTTGTTTCGCTTGCACCGGATCCGCCGGGGAGCCATGCGGCGTAGATGTGTGCGGTGTCCAGGCAGGTTCCACCCCGCTCAACGAAACAGTCCATCACCCGCCACGCGTCGTCATGGGGGATACCGGTACCGAACATCGCCGTTCCCAGCGCGATACGCGATACCGGAACGGGAATCGACGGAAACGTGAGTGTATGCATTGAGAATGTCCCCGGTCCGATTTGAACGGACAGCCTAGTGATTAAGAGTCACTTGCTCAACCGGTTGAGCTACGGGGACATCTACATATTACATAGCATTTTCGCACACTGGTTTTCAAGAGGCGTCGTCGCCGGTCGCCCGCGGTGTGGTCGCGGCGATGAAACGTCGTACAGCACCGGTGACATCGTCGTCGCACAGTACCGCAGAGATGGCGCATACCGCGTCCGCACCTGCGGCGACGACCGTCGGAGCGTTTTCCAGGGTGATGCCGCCGATGGCGACAATCGGGATGTCGGTAAGTGCACGGATCCGCCGTACGAGCTCCGGCCCCACCGGGGTTCCGGCATCCGCCTTGGTAGTGGTGGCGAATATCGGCGAGACCGCCAGGTAGCTTGCACCGTCGGCCAGCGCTGCCGTCGCCTCTTCTACGGAGTGTACGGTGACGCCGATGACCGCGTTCTGGCCCAGCAGCCGCCGCGCGTGAATGCACGGCATATCGTCTTGACCGAGGTGAACGCCGTCGGCGCCGACGGTGAGTGCGATGTCCAGACGGTCGTTGATGATGCCGGTCGCGTGGTGCTCCCGGCACACCGCGACGAACTGCTGCGCCTCCGTCATCATCGCTCTGGTGGAGAGCCCTTTCGCGCGGTACTGCGCGATCCGGCAGCCTGCGGCGAGGGCGGTACGCGTGTCCACGATGACGCCCCGGCGGCTGAACGACGCGTCGGTGATGAAGTAGTACCCCTGTACCTTCTTCATGACACCCGCTGCATCCGTCGGATGCTGTCGGTGTTCAGAGCGGCGATCGCATCGAACCAGCGGGCTTTGAACGTTCCCGGCCCTGCTGCGTCCGCGGCAGCGATTTCGGCGGCGATTTCATAGCACACCAGTCCGCCGGCAGCCGCCGCCGGTGTGTCCGGCTCGACCGCGCAGAATGTGCCGATGACCGATGCGGCCATGCATCCGGTGCCGACCACCCGCGCCATCAGGGGACACCCATTGGCGACGCGGAGCAGCCGTCCATCGCACCCGGCGATGGTATCCACCGGACCGGTGACGACGACCGTGCACGCGCGCCGCCGCGCAAGCTCCGCGGCGACGGTCGCCATGTCCTGATTTACCGCGGTGCTGTCCACCCCTTTGGTGGTGACCGCGAGTCCGGCAACCCGGGCTATTTCCGAGGCGTTCCCTTTGATGACGGACACGTGACATCCATCCAAGATGCGCGCGCATTCCCGGTCGCGCAGCGGTGTGGCCCCGGCACCGCAGACATCGAGCACGATGGGGATGTTTCGCTCGTTTGCACGACGCGCAGCGATCAGCATTGCGTCGACGAAATCAGGGGTGAGTGTCCCGATGTTGAGAACGAGGGCGGATGCGATGGATGCCATGTCCGCCGCCTCTTCAGCGGCATGGGCCATCACCGGTGAAGCGCCGAATGTTTTGACGACTTGTGCGCAGTCGTAGATGGTCACCCAGTTGGTGAGATGGTGTACCACCGGCGCTCGTTCACGCACCTGCTGCAACATTCCCGCGATCTCCATGGCGTCCTCCGTGTTCAGGGGAAAGAGTCCCCTGGAAGTTGTATCAGCGGGGGAGTCGCAGCCAATCCCTTCGCCGGTATTACCCGGATCAGGTTCATCGGGTATCATCTCAGGCGTCGTGCGAGCGACACCACCCCGTGGTACGTGCACTGGTACTACAAAAAAAATACCGGGAATGCAACCTCCGTGGTTGCACAGCGGCCGGCGTGTTTTATATGAAACTACTCAAGCCGAGATCCGGGAGGTGCAACTTCATGCGATTCGTTCCCGTCGTCCGTTTGCTTGTCGCGATCGCAGCATGCGTCCTGAGCACGTCCTGCGCCACGCTCTTGAAGGGCGGGCACCAACGGGTGTCGTTCGATTCAAATCCCGCAGGTGCGAGCGTTGTCATTAACGGGCAGTGGGAAGGGTCCACCCCGGTGCAGTCCCGCCTGAAGACCAACGAATCGTACACCATCGAGTTCCGCAAAGAAGGGTACCGGACCGAATCGGTGCGTCTGCGTCGTGTCCTCGGTGTGGGGTGGGTGATCGCCGATGTGTTCTTTGGTGTATGGCCGGCGGTGGTGGACGGCATCACCGGGGATTGGTACTCCCTGGATCGCAGCCGTGTCCGGGTGGAGCTGCAGCGGGAGGACCGGGAACGTGACCGTTCCATGACTCTTGACGTCCCCGCACCGATGCCTGCATCGGGAGACGCACGATCCGTCCGGGTTTCTGCGATGCGGAAGACCGCCGTGGCTGTCGCGGATCTCACCGGCAAAGAAGTATCGCAGGCCCATGCGTCCATCGTATCGGATTTCCTTCGATCCGAACTGGTCCGTACCGGGGCGTTCACCGTCGTTGAGCGTGCAAATATGGACAAGATTCTTGCGGAAGCGGGTTTCCAGATGTCCGGCTGTACCGAGGCGGAGTGCGCGGTGCAGATGGGTAAGTTGCTCAATGTCACCCGGATGGTGGTCGGGTCGGTATCCAAGCTCATAGACACCTATTACGTCACGGTGAATCTGGTTGATGTCGAAACGGGCGGCATCCTCAACGCGTTGAGCCAGAAGGCGTCCACCACCGACGAACTGCAGGCCGCTTGCCGTGCCGTGGCTGCATACCTGGCGCGGTGAAGGATTCCGTGTCTCCGCACACAGCGCCGCCTCTTGTTGATTTCCGCGACGTGTTTCTTTCCGAATTCCATCGCCCAGACGATGGTGTGCCCGCCGGGGGAGATCGACGATATCCCCCGCCATGGTAATGGGACGTGCGACTCGTTGTTGAATTACTCTTCCCGCCGAGAGTTTACGGAGTCGCTCCGTGGCGCCCCCCGCGACGGTGCAACTGTCCTGCGATGTGATATTGCGCACGGGGTGCTGAAGACGGCCTCCCGATTATTGTAGTATAGGACCATGGATGTTCATTCCATCGGTTTCCGTGAGTGATGAACAACGAACGCCTCCCTCCCTTTGAGCAGCTGGTCGAACGGTACCAGCAGCGACTCTTCGATCTGGTGTACCGGCTGTTTCCGGACGTTGACGATGCGGAGGATCTGGTGCAGGAGGTCTTTTTCCGGGCGTGGCGCGCCTACGACCGGTTCCGCAACGATGCAGACGTCTACTCGTGGTTGTACCGGATCACCCTCAACCTCTGCCGTGAGCGTATTCGCTCTCGTATCGCCGTCCGCAAGCTCATCGCGCAGGATGCCCCTGCGCCCGGGGATTCGGCGGACCGATGTACGGCCGTCACGGATCCGGCGGAACCGGCTCCGGGAGAGCACCTGGAACGTGAAGAGCTCCGCCGCCGCGTCCGTGATGCGATCGGACGGCTCCCCGAGCGGTTCGCCCGTGTCATCCTGCTGCGGGATATCGCGGGCATGTCCTACGAGGAGATGGCGCGGGTGTTAGGTATCTCCGTGACGGCCGCCGGAGTCCGGCTGAACCGGGCACGTGCGGTCTTGCGAAAGGCGCTGGCGCAGGAATTGAAGGAATACCTGTAATAAATGCGGCTCGGGAGCATCCAATCGTTTGGAGGTGAACGTATCGATGAACTGCAGACAGGCGATCGAGCTGCTGACACGCATGGAACTACCGGGCGCTGTTCCGCTGCCGGAAGAACTCTCCATGCACGTGGCAGCCTGTCTCCGCTGCGCCCGGGAATACCGGGAACTCACGGCGTACCGGCGTCTGATGCACGACGCATTCCGGGTGAGCGACACGCCTGTTCTGCGGCCGGGATTCTCCACACGGTGCATGCGCACCATTACGGCCCACTGCGTCGAAGGGTGTGGTTTCCGGAAAACGCTCACGGCACTGCTGAATGCTTTGCTGCACATACCTACCCCGGCTGCGGTGACGACTTCGGTGGTGGCGGCGGTGCTCATCGCAGTACTGGTTTCACATCGTTCTGCGGACACGTACCGTACGGAGTCCGCCGATGGGCTGAGACCGCCGGCGGTCATGGCCGGTGTACTGGGTGCGGTTGTGGAACCGATTGTCCTCGACGTACAACGCGATCTTGCCGATCGCCGCGGGCGGGAGCTGCTGAACCGTTTCTTGCAGTGAAGAACGTGTGTAAGAAAACACTGGGGGAAGCATCTAACCCTGCGAAGAACAATGCTCACAACGAGGAGGAGTTGACCATGAAGAGAGTGGCAATCGTGGTGCTGCTGGCGGTGTCGTGGGGCGCGGCCGCTATGGACTTGGAACGCGACCGGTTGCGTGTTGAGTTGTACAACAGCGACCAGGGGATCAGCCGGGATGCCGGGGTGGTCAATGAACAGAAGTACTATGAATTCCAGACAGCCAAGAGCGTCATAGACATGCACGGCAATCGCGTGCGTGTGGAACAGTACCTCTACCGGCCGGCGGACAATCAGCTGCGGGTGGACATACTCAACACGCGTGAAGGACGCATAGACCGTGCGTTCCATGTGGACACGTACAATACGACGCTGCCGGAGAATCTGATAGACATTCTGCGTCACCGGCATGGCAACGGAATCCCCCGTTGGTACATCACCGATCGGATCCAGCAGGTTGAAAACGGTGCAGGAGACACCGTTCGCCACGAGCTGCACGGCGGCTGGGCGTTTAAGACCGCCGAATCCCCTACCGGTGGCTACTATGACATCGTCTACAATCTGGACCAGGTGTTTGTGAACAATATGGAGAAAACCCGTCTCGAACGCGTAAACCACAATCCGGCCGCGAATGTGCTGGGATACGTTGACTTCTGGTTTCCGAACGAGACCGGACAGCTGACCCGCTGTCTCAACAGCACGGTCAACCTGTTGGATCCGCTGTGGAGGAACAGACTGGGCGCCGGATACGATACCAGCGTGTTCCCGACCATAACCCATTCACCGACGTGGCTGGAGGTGGCCAGCCGCCTCATTGCGCGCAATCCCCTGGAGCTGCGACAGACCGTCCGGCTGACGTTCAAGGACGGCACCTGGCTGGAGCACGCGCACGCCTGGATCAACGACGACGGACGGGTGCTCAACACCCGGGACCTGTTTTATGCAGCCCTGGAGGTGAAAGGCGGTAAGGATTGGCGGGATATCGTCACCAAATGGAACGAAGAGAGTATCTTCCGGGCTTCTGAGTTCGCCGGCCGGGACATTGACCTGGTATGGTGCAACACGCAGATGCTGGTTGCGATCGCGGACAAGGCCGAAGGCCGGGGTGAGGGAGATTCCCAGTAAGGACAGACACACACCGCCCATCGTACACGGGGAACCCGGAACAACCCCACCGCCGGGTTCCCCTGTTTTTTTCACCGTGTGATCCCAATCACAGCAGCTTGAAACACCAGCTGTAGGTATGCTATAATATGCATAACTCTCAATGTGCCGTATTGGAGGAAACATGCGAATCACATCCGTGGCAAGATTGTTGTTTCCGGGTATCTGCTGTCTGGTTGTTCCGCTGGTATCCGAGACTCGATTTGTCCCTTTATTCAACAGCGACCTCGCCATAGGCAATTCCTGGTTTGAAGGTGAGCCGTCTTCCCTGGGCGCCAACCTCGGATTTGACTTCGCCCCGATTGTACGGTTCTCCGAGACTTCGGTCCTGATTCCGCGGTTGCTGTACCGCTACCAGGGAGTCCGGACGGCGTTGCAGATCGCCGACAAAGGCAACCTCTACCAGCAGTACCAGGATTACCTCGCGGCGGTGAAGTACGTGCACGGGTTCGGGGACGGCGCTCTGCGGGGACGCGCGGAAGTCGGCTACAAGACGGAGCTCACCCGGGAGACGGAGAATGAAACCTGGAGCAAAGGTCTCTACGATTACACCAATCCCTACCTGGAGGTGTCGGTGGAGCGGCGGTTCACCGCGGCACAGGTGGGCGCCGGGTACCGGCGTTCGGGGTTCGCGTACTACAACTATTCCACGGTGGGAAGCATCCCCGGCGTACTGTCTACGAGTACTGTCATCAACGGCACGAACACATTCAACAACACGATGGATCGCGTGTACCTGCATGCGGGATTTTCGCTGCAGCGCACCGAGCGCCGCAGCACCTTCCTGGACATGGATTTTGTGTACGATGCGATTTCCTACACTGACAACCGGGTGTGGACCGGCTACAACCAGGTGTCGGACCAGATGCGCCGGGACGGTGTGTTCACGCTGGGTACGCGCATCGTCACCACTGCGTTTGGATCCCGGCGTGACACAACCCTCGGGTTGCGGCTCGATGTCACCACCAAAAATTCCAACCAAAACGAGATAGAGGGGACCACCTACGCATTCATCGAAGGGTACTACAACTACAACCGGCTTACACTGCAGCCATATATGTCGGTACGGTTCCATCCGCGGGAGCTGACCCTGGACTTCGCCTGGCAGCTGGCCGGTACGACCTACACCGAGCGCATGGCGCAGGATGTGGACGGAATTCCCACCGACGAGAAGGCACAGATACGCAGTTCGGTGCTGTCGGTTGCCGCGACGTACCCGTTCGGGGAACGGTGGAAGGCGGTGCTGTCCGCGATGTTCCGCGGGGATTCTTCGAACATCGCCTACGAACAGAACTACCGGTACAACTTCAACTCCTCCAACGTCATGGTATCCGTGTTTTATGAACTGTGATGTGCGCACGTTCCTCGTCTGCGCACCGCTGATGCTGGTGTCGGTTGCGGTGTCAGGGAGCACCATCGACATTACAAGGCCGGCGGCGTCGGTACGGTCCGGGACGGTGATCATAGAGGGTACGGTGGAAACGGAAACCGTCCGGAAGGTGTCGATCACGGCGGAGCCGTTTGTGGGTCGGGGTACATCCCCGGTCCGGACGCGCGCAGACGTGCGCGAGGGGCGGTTCGCAGGGAGCCTTGAGCTTGCCGCGGGGATCTACCTGTTGCGGGTCACCGCAGGCGCTGAGGAGTTTGTCAGGCCGATCTTCATCCGGGATGCAGCTCGTTCCGCATTCGATCGGGATGCGGGGTGGGGGGTCGTTTCACCAGTGCTGTTCGCAGCGCCGCGCGATGTACGTACGAGCCGGACACCTGTGGAGTTCCAGGGACTGGTCAATGATGATGCGGTGCGTGCTCTGGATGTGATCGTGGTCGGCGCGGAGAGTCTTTCCGATGCGGTTCCCGGTGCGCCGGCCGTATACCGACGGGTACGGGTTGAACGGCGGACGTTCGCCTTCACCGCGGTGTTGTCAGAAGGGCTCAACCTTATACTGGCGAAGCCGGCGGGGATGGCTGTAAGCCCTGCGGAAGTGCAGCTCAAGAGTGTGATCTATGAACGGACCGGTGCGGGGCTCACCATAGAGGAACCCATCGTCGTCAAAAACCGCCTGGTCCTCAACGGCGCGGTCGCCGACCCTTCCCGCCGGACGGTTCTGGTAAGGATTTCGGCGCTGGTGGAACAGAAGGACGCTCCGGGGGATCTCCGACACGAAACGGTTCTGGAACGCTCCGTCACCGTCAAATCCGACGGGACGTTTTCGGCGGTTTTCCCGTGGGAGCCGGAACGGGGCCGCGTGGTTGTCAGATCGTTCCCCGTCATACGGGTGTACGCCGGCGAAGAGGTCGTTTCCCGAACGCTCGTCCGCTGGTGGTGAACGCCCGTCGGCCGCGGCAGGCGCAGAGGGGCGACGTTCACACCGCGAGTGACGCCGCGTCGTCGACCGCCCGCCTCATTCACTGAGGCGCACGATCATCCCATTGATACACGCCCGTTCGTACGCACGGCCCAGCACCAGGAACAGCAGTGCGATGTACACCACGCTCAACCCGAACCCCTTCGCCAGCAACATCCCGTAGACCGGCCGGTAGCCGTAGCCGGCCCGGAAATACTCCAGGAAATAGGTGAGCGGGATGAGCTCGGCGATGCGTTGTACGAACGGCGGCAGGTAGGTGACCGGATAGTAGATGCCGCATACGAGCATCTCCAGAACCGACACCGACCAGGTGATGATGTCGGCCCGCTGCCCGAACATGAAAATGACATAGTTGACGAACATGCCGATGATGAGCGCGTTGAGCAGCACGCCGAACAGGGCGATCCCCGCCGCCATGGTGTCGGCGACATAGAAACGGAACGCCCACGATGAAAACAGCGCCAGCAGCACATAGGTGAGCACGCCGCGTGCGACCCCCACAATCCACGACCCGATGATGTAGTCCGACGGATGCACCGGGGCGAGGAACGTCTGTTTGAGGCTCTTGGACCAGATGTCGTACAGCAGGCCGTAGGAGACGTCCAGCTGCGTCACCTGGAGCACCCCGGAAACGATCGCTCCGGTGAGGATGAACGAGCGCAGATCGGCCGAAAGTTCCAGAAAGTCTCCCATCAGACCGATGGAGACGATGCCTACCGCCGGCCAGAACAGGATCTCGAAGAATGCGAACAGGTTGCGTTTGGAGAATATGAAGTTGCGGTACGCGAACGCCGCGATCCTACGGATGCGCCAGTTCAAGGAACACCCCCTCCAAGTCGGCGGTTTTCGTCATCGCGGTTAATTCGTCTCTCGTGCCCAGGGCGACCATGCGGCCCTGTCGGATGAACGCCACCCGGTCGCACAGCTCCTCGGCCTCGCGCATGTAGTGTGTCGTCAGCAGGATGGTGATGCCGCGCTCCGCATGGATGCGCCGGATGAGCTCCCGGGTCTTCAGTGCGATGTCCGGGTCGAGTCCCACGGTCGGTTCGTCCAGCAGCAGGATTTCCGGATCGTTGAGGAGCGATTTCGCCAGTGCGATCTTCTGCTTGGTGCCGGAGGACAGTTCGTCGAAGTGCACGTCGGCATACCGCTCCAGCTCGAATTCGTGCAGGTAGCGTTCGATGCGACGGTCGCGTTCAGGGCGGGGAACACCGTACAGCATCGCGTAGAACCGGAGGATCTCCGACGGGCGCAGACTCCACGGAAAGTTCGGGTTCCCGGAGCACATGTTCATGCGGCGCTTGATGGAGGCGGGGAACCGGTGAGTCACCTCACGGCCCATGACCCGCACAACGCCCGAATCAGACCGCAGCAGCGAGATCAGAATGTTCATCAGGGTGGTCTTGCCCGCGCCGTTGGGACCCAGGATGCCGAAGATCTCGCCTGTCCGGACACACAGGTCAACGCCGCGCAACGCCTCGGTGCGGCGTTTCTTCCAGTGTCCCATGACGAATGTCTTGGTAATCCCTGAAGTCTCGATGATACAGTTGGTGTACGCGTTCATTGTTTGGGGTGCGTTTCCGGTGCGATCGTTGCTGTGAGATGCGCCTCACCGCCGATGGCCAACCTGACCGATACCATCCTGTGTAGCAAAAGCGGCGACCGGTGTCAAGCACAGCAGCTGCAGGCCGCCTGCGATTGCATGATGCGGTGGATTTGTCTGGGCATCTTTTTGTATACTGCAGGCGGCTGCATGTGCCGAGTACGGCATACCGGAGAGGGGGGCGGACGTTGAGTCTCAAGGTCGAAAAAAACACACCGGCGGCGGGGCCGTCGTTACAGTGGAATGAACGGTTGCTGCGGCTGGGGAGCGTGTTGTTCGCACTTTCTCTGTTCTCCACGAAGACGGGGCTGGACACTTCCGTGTGGATGGTGTCCGTTGGTGCGCTGGTGTGCGTCGTGTGGGAGCGCCGGGACGTTCTCGCGGTTCCCGCAGTGGCACGTTTCCTGCGGTGGTCGGCGTGTTTTCTGGCCGTTGCGGCGATTGCATCCTTCAGTTCGCCTGATCCGGTCAGCTCCTGGAAACGTCTCGTCATACTGCTGGGATACTTCGGGGTCTTTTTCGCCGTTCTGCTCGCCGATGATCGCCGGCTCCGATTCATGGGCAACGCCATGGTGTTCGCCTGTGTTGTCGAGTGCCTGCTGGCGGTAGCGCAGGCCGCTGGCGTTCCGTGGCTGTCGCGCCCGGGGTCTTTCACCGCAGGGCGGCGCGGCATGGGGACGTTGGGAAGCCCCAACGACCTGGGAGCGGCGCTGGGCGTCTTAATCCCAATGCTGACGGCCTCCTCCCTGTGGCGGACGCCTTCTCGGTGCTCCCGGCTGATTACCGGTAGTGCGCTCATGCTGGTCGGAGCGGGTCTGGTGGCGACCCAGATGCGCGGTGCGTGGGTGGCGGTGTTCGTCGCGTTGATGGTGATGGGAGCGATCGGATCGCACCGTTTGTTGGCCGGAGTGCTGGTCGGTACGGCGATTGCTCTGGCGGTGCCGTTCATCTACGCGCGCGTCTCATCAACGCTCGCCAATCCGGAACACACGCGTATCTCCTACCTGCGCACCGTGCCGCGGTTCGTCAGCCGGCGGCCGGTGTTCGGTTGGGGCTTGGATACGTTCAAAAAAGTGTACTATGCTGAGTATCCGGATCCGCGAGGGAAAGAACACTTCCATCCGCACAACATGCTCCTCAACATCGCGTTCCAGGTCGGGCTGGTCGGGTTGCTGTGTTTCGTCGGCATGCTGTGGATCCCGGGTGCGAGTGCATGGGCGGCTGCCGCTTCGCCGACGCCGACGCGCCGGTGGATCGGGTGGGGTGCGGTGGGCGCGATGACCGCTTTTGTTGTCATCGGGTTGTTCGACGAGCCGTTTCGGGCGTACCAGGCCCCGTACCTGCTCTTTGCGGTGTTCGGCCTGGTATTGCGCGGTGATGTGTCTGCAACGCCGCGCCGTGACGCAGTTTGCCGTTCTCTATAGCACGGCGGTCACCATCATCTTGCGCACCATGTGGTGAGGGTGGTAGGACTCTTTGGCCCGACGTAACCCGGGATCGTTCACATCGCCCTCACGGTTGATGAAACGGTACCCTGACAGCATCTCCCGGCAGAACAGGTTGTTGACGAACTGGTAGATGCCGCGGAACGCGTGGTTCGCTTTTTCGACGATGACCACGGCGGTTTCCGGATTTAGCTCCTGCCCGATGGTGAACGCCTGAATCTCACCGTCCACTGCGACGCTCAATCCCATGGCCGGGAGGCGGGGGTAGTGTCGTATCAACTCCAGCACCGCTGCGCTCTCTTCGTGCAGCGGGGCGTGATGGATGCAGTCGTGAAGTTTGCACCAGCGGTCCTGAAACGCGAGCACCCGCGGGATACTGCGTTCGGTGATGGGTTCGTATGACCAGGAGGGGTGTTTTTTGAGGAATTGGTGTATCTGGTTGCGCTTGGCGTCGTACTTCTTGCCGGCTAAGGTGATGAGATCTTCGGTTCGATACACGTAATCCGCGTGGCCGGGATCTTCGGTGACAATGATGTCCGGATGCAACCGCTGCAGGTGTTCGATGGTCGCTGGCGATGCTCCGTACAGGAGTGGCTTGACTCCGCGGGACGCTTGCCACCGCATCACATCCAATGCCACGGGCGCGATACCCGGCGCAGGCCCGACCGGTTCATGGAACGCCTCGCCAAAATTCCGCTCGACCAGGATGACCAGGTGTTCCCCATGGACGGTCACCTCGGTGCGCTTGGCGTGTTTCCAAATGAACAGTTCGGTGAAGCACATCTCGGAGTTCACCTGGGGGGACCGGCGCAGGAATGACTCCACGTCGTTTCGATGTTCAATGGAGATCGGGACGAAGTCGGGAAACACCGGCAGCAGGCTCATGGGGTTCAGGAACTACTACAAAAAAAAACGTGAGGAAGCAACGCCTAAGGAATGCCGTCGTTGCCGTGCGGCGACAGCGTCATTGGAAGAGAGCATCGCGGTACTGAACAACGGAGGAAGCCACGAAAAACATGTCGTGCCCTACGCGCTGTGCGGCATCACGTCCCACTCCCTTGTGAAACGCACTGTACAACTTGACATACACCGGTATCTTTTTGTAAAATGAAAATATGCCTTGGGTGAAACTGCTCAAAAAGCTCATCAAAGCACTTGAGTCAAACGCCTCGCCGAATGAATTGGCGGGCGGTTTTGTGCTGGGCATGATTGTGGGGCTGACGCCGTTCTTTTCGCTGATCAATCTCGCCATGTTGATCCTGATGTTCATCCTCAACGTCAATGTGGCGATGGTGTTCATCGCCGCGCCGCTGTTCGGACTGATAGGACTGCTGACCGATCGCTTGGCGCACCCGATCGGTCGGGCGCTGCTAACATTTGATGCGCTGGTCCCGTTGTGGACCCGTCTGTACAACATGCCGGTGGTGCCGTTGTCGCGTTTCAACAACACGGTGGTCCTGGGCAATCTGGTCATCGCCGCGGTGTTGCTGGTGCCGGTATTCTTCCTGTGGAAGGCCTTCGTCATATACTACCGGGAAAATCTGGCTGAAAAAGTCCGGAAGTCAAAGTTCATGAAACTCATCGGGTTCGGCAGCCTGTTCAATGTAGCCGACCGGTTCAAGCCACAATCGTGAGCGCACCCGTATGAAACTCATCCGCTGGAAAGGCGTCATGCCGCTGATCATCGTCTCCGCGCTGGTGGTGGTTTTCTACGTTTTCTTCTTCGACGGGATGCTGCGGCGTTCGCTCATTTCCGCGGGTGAGGAGATGTTCGGCGCGAAGGTAGAGATCGCGAAACTTAAGACCGATTTCGCCCGACTGGCGGTCAGTATCGAAGGAGTGCAGGTTGCCGACCGCACCAACCCGTGGTTCAACGTGGTGCAGGTGGACCGCATCGGGTTCGCCATGCGGTTTCTCCCGCTGCTGGAGAAAAAAGTGGTTATTGATGAGATGGTGCTGGTCGGGCTGCGCACCGGCGTGAAGCGTGCGACCGATGGCACCCTGCCGCCGAAACGGGCACGGCAGATAGAGAAGAAGCGCAGCGCCGACAAAGAATCCTTCGCCGGCAGGCTGTGGGACTCGGTCAAGAGCAAGGCCGCCGACGAGGTTGGACGGCTGCCGGCGATGCAGAGCGCCGCCGAGGTGGAACGGCAACTCAAGAATATCAACATCAGCCAGCTCATAGAGTCCGAGAAGGCGAACCTGGCGGCTCCGAAGTTCATCGAGCAGCTGTCGGCGGAGACCTCGGCCAAATACGAAAGCTATCGCAGGGAAATAGACGCCGTCAACGTCAACCAGGCGGTGGAGCTGTCGCGGCAGATCGTTTCGGATATCCAGTCCATCAAGGTGTCGGGGGTGCAGGATGTCCCCGCGGCACAACAGAAACTCAACGAAATAAACGCGAAGAAAGAAACGGTGGAGGCAACCCTGCGGAAGGTGGACGACCTGCAAAAGAGGCTTGCCGCGGAGTACGCCGACAAGAAGGACGTCGCCGACCGCATCAGGCAGGCGGTGGACGAGGATTACCGGGCGCTGCTCAACAAGGTAAAGCTGCCTGAATTCAATAAGGCGGGTATTGCACGGGCGTTGTTCGGCCCGATGTGGATCGGCCGCGTGGACACCGTCATGGGCTATCTGGCGCTGGCGCGCAAGTGCATGCCGCCGCCGTCCAAGGGTTCCCGGAAGATCGTGGTGACCCGCGCCAAAGGAGAAGACATACTGTTCCCGCGGGAGCGCAGCTGGCCTTCATTCTGGATACGCACGGTGAAAATCAGTGGTGTGTTGCCGTCAGGACTTGCGCTGTCAGGAGATGTAACGGATGTGAGCACCGACCATCGTCTCACCGGGAAACCCATGATTGCCGCACTGACGGGCAGTCAGGCGCCGCAGTTTTACCAGCTCAAAGGAATTTTTGATCGAACCTCGGAGCAGCCGGTGGACACGATTCTGATGACCGTCTCGGGAATACCTGTGGGAGACATGTCCCTCGGAGACATCAAGTACCTGCCCCGCATTGCCGATGCCGCCGTGGCCATGCGGTCCACCTTCACCATGACCGGCGGCTCGTTGGATTGCGCGCTGCTGTTGACCATGGACAGGATCCGCTTCGAGCAGCGTTCACCGACGGGGGATTTTCTGGCGGACATCACCGCGGAAGTGGTTTCCGGGCTCCGCGAGGTCAACGTCAGGGCCCGGTTGCACGGCGCGCCGGAGTCTCTGGCCATGGAACTGGACTCCAACATAGATGAGACTCTTTCTGAGCGCATCAAGCAGGTGTACGGCAGGAAAGTGGAAGAGTTCAAACAGGAAGTGCGCCGGCAACTCAATGAGCGCATCAGCCGCGAGCGTGAAAAATTGCTCGCCCTGGCTGAAGAGAAGAAACGGGATCTCACCGCCAGTCTTGATGCCTACAAACGGACATTGCAGGAACGGGTTGACGAGTTGAAAAGTACACAGGAAGATAAAAAGAAAGAGCTTGAAAATCAAGGGAAAAAAGAAACTCAAAAACAGTTGGACAAGTTGAAAGACAGCGACTCGCTCAAAAACCTCTTCAAGCGGTAGTTCAACGACTTGGTGGCAGAAATACCGCGTTTTCCAAGGCGGGCGACTTTTCTGAAAGAGAACCGGCAGACGGATACATCTCGGCCGCTGGCGCGAGTTATTTTCGATCACTTGGAAGCTCGCGCGGATACGAACCTCTCCAAGATTCTCACCATTTTCATTACCGTACTCATTTCCCTCAATATCGCTGCGGTGGTTGTGGGGACGCTCCCGTGGGTTGAGTTGCGCTTTGGCGGTTTTCTGAAGGGTTTTGAGGTGTTTTCGGTCGTCGTGTTCACAGTAGAGTATCTGCTGCGCGTCGCCACCTGTACGGCTGATCCACGGTATCGCGGGGCTTTCGTCGGACGGCTGCGTTTCGCCATGACCGGCATGGCACTGGTGGACCTGGTGGCCATACTGCCCTTCTTCCTGCCGATGCTGGTGCGGCTGGATCTGCGGTTTGTGCGGGCGCTGCGGCTGTTTCGCCTGTTCCGGTTTTTCAAGATGGCCCGGTATTCCGAATCCCTTCAAACGCTCGCCAATGTATTCCGCGCCAAACGTGAGGAATTGCTGATCACCGGGTTCGTGGTGCTGATCCTGTTGGTTTTTTCGGCGAGCGCCATGTTCTATATTGAGCACGAAAAACAGCCGGAGGTGTTCTCCAGCATTCCCGCCGCGATGTGGTGGGCGATCGTGACCCTGACCAGCGTGGGCTACGGCGACGCCTACCCGGTGACCACCGCAGGCAAGTTTGTGGCTGGGTTCATTTGCGTCATGGGTATCGGAATGGTGGCTCTCCCCGCGGGCATCCTGGCTTCCGGGTTCAACGAGGAACTGGGTCGTGGAAAGCCGGCCAAGGAGCCCCCACAGTCCGATCCGCCGTCAGGGACGTTCGATACCCAAGAGAAAAACATTGTGTGTCCGCATTGCGGAAAACGTTTGTAGAACGAACAAGAAGAGGTGTCATTCATAGTTCATTCGGCGGTGGTGTACGCCGGGGAACACTCGCAAAAATTCTCTCTTTAGGAATTTCTGAATCTTGTTCGAGTGTTTCCGCTCGCATTGTAGCCCGGATTCGCTTTCGGAGCCTCCACAGAGTCCGTAATTTCGTATATCCGTTGCACAACCGGGGCATTAGCCGTAGTGTGATGGTGCGCACGGTGCCGGTGAACAACGGTGGATGTGCAGTCGGGTAGGTGAAGTCGGTTCATAGGGTGAAGATCCCATGAAGAAACCGCCGTCTACGGATTTTCGTGGGTGTAAGACGAGCACATGGAGACGCCGGTGACGCGGGACTCGTGACGGGGATACAGCAGGGGGACGGCGATTCCTCCCAATTTCCACTGCAGATGCCTTGCGGGGACTCGGTCGTACGCGTCGGATCCCGGTACCCTCAGCGGTCGGGCACAACCACCGGAGACCGGCCGCGGGCGAAGACCATGCCGATGCGCCGGGTGCGAGTTTCCAGCGCGACAACCTGACCACCGAACTGGAAAATGACGACATCCCCGTCAATGACCGTCGGATGGCGGACTTCCCAGGACAGCGGGAACGCCTCCAAGCCGACGTGATAGACAGCGTCGTCGAGCGACACGCGGAGTCCTTCGTGCGGCTGCCCGGAGGCGGACGCACCCACCCGGCCCGGGATCGAACGCATATCCCGTGCATCTCCGGTGCCGTCGGTGGTGGCCGTGGCGTGGACCACCTGCTTGTCCCATGAAACCGCACCGCACACGTGGCGAACAACAGTGATCGGTTCGGCGTCAGCCGGCTGCGCCGGGATACCGAGCAGGTCGCAACCGGCGGACATCGTCGATGGTGATAATACCAGTCTGTGCAGCGGACCGGTTGCGGCAGCCACGCGTTCCAGTGCGGTTCCATCGGGCCGTATCCGGTGCGCTTCCCCGGTTTCGGTGTGGACGAAGTAGATCCAGTACCTGAGTGACTGCGCGGTGAGGAACGACAGTTTAGGGTCAGTCTTCACCGCAGTGAAGACCGACATAGTCCCCGCACCCAGGTGAAAAGGCACGATCACCGCAAATCCCACCGCTTGTGAAATGACCGCGGCCAGCAGAGCTCCTTTCCAGCGGGTCGGTGTATCGGACGCTCCACGCAGCAGCCACCAGCAGAACGGTGTTGTTATGAGAACCGCGGCCGCGTATCCCACCAGCCAGCAGGCCGCCAGCGCCGCACCGACGCGGTACAACGGTACATCTCCTATAAACCGGGGAACCGCTCCCTGCGCGAACCAGAGCATATCCGCACCGCCGATGAACGACACGGCGACGTTTGCGGACACCATGACCAGCACGCCGGTAAAAATGCGGCGCTTGAACAGCGCGGCCAGCAGCGCGCCTTCTAAGACTCCCAGCAGCACGTTGCCGATGGTCAGGTGGAAGAACACCGCGTACGCCGGGGCGCTGTCGCCGGTTGCGTACAGCTCCGCAGGAGTGAGTGTCCACCAAACAACCAGTGCGGTCAGGAGCCTCATGGAGTGTTTATGGTTGGCGCGGCGGGGGAATTGGTCTTGGGTTGTTCGAGAGTACGAGAATTACCCCGCGACTGCCACGAACTTTCACCGGCGATGCAACAGAATAATGATATACCCCTGGTTTGAGCCGTCGGCCGGCTTCATTGTCCACATCCCACACGATCTGGTTGATGCCCCGGCGGTTGTCCATCCGTCGGGCGATGCGTCCACGCAGCGTGCGGATGATCACCGTGCTGTCCGGCGGCAGGTTGTCGAAGGTGATGTACCGGTAACCGGTTCGCGCATGGAATGGATTGGGGGATACCTGCACTCCATTCGCCGGCGGAAGACGTGGGAGAACGATGTGGTGTTCCGCCAGGATGCGCCGGATGCCTGCCAGCGGCAGGGTGGGACTCTCCCCGTAGTGACGGTAGTTGGCGTAGTCGTCATTGATGCACTCGTATACGTCGTTGCGCCGGAAGTCTTCCACCATGTCGTGGAAGAGTCGAAGGGCGTGGGGGGGGCTGGTTTTCGCCAGTGCATATGCTACCCAACCGACGGGCGCCGCCCAGAAAGCGCCGTTCTGGTACTGACCGGGAGGCTCCGGGTAGAACAACTTTTCCCAGTGCGCTCCCGCCGGCAGGTGCCGTACCTGGCCGCGTTTGCTCATCCCGTGGTAGTTCGTTACTAAAAACTCGCTGATGCGACGGGTCTGTTCCGGAGTGGTTATACCCAAGTACACGGCGAACGCCGAACCCCAGATCTCCGGCTGTTTGCAATCCACCGATGCGGCATTGAACAGACCGATGTGGTCATTCCACAGTCGTGGCAAATCCTGTGCAATACCGCGCGCTTCCCGGCTCCATTGCCGAGCCTCTGGGTACATACCGATCTTTTCGTGGAGTTGGCTCAGGTACTGCGCAGCTTCGTAGTATAAAAGAGAACAGAACAGCACTTCCCCGCTGAGATGGACAATATCCAGTGAACCGTAGGTGGAGTGAGGAGTACGGGGGGGGACATACAGGAGCGCCGAGTTCGGACTGCGCCGCAGGGTGCGCATCCCTCGGATGAGGCGGTCCCGGTACGTTACAAAAAGGGACGGTTCACCGGTCATGCGGAAATGTTCCCAGGCGAGTTTCACCATGAACTGTGGGTTGTCCATAGGAGGGCGCGGGCCGTAGACGGTGTAGATGCCCTCGCCAGTCCGGATATCAACGCGGTCAGGCATCACACCATCCGGGCGCTGACGGGCGATCAGGTACTCGAATGCCCGGCGGACTTCACCGGCGTCGAACCCATCCGGAAACCCTTCCACCATGTATGCGAAGTCTCTAACCCAGAAGTTCTGGTAGTGGTCGGATCCGTCCGGGCTCCATACAGCCGTTCCGTCGGAGGCGGTGCGGCGACACACGTTGACCGTGAAACGAGCACGCGATTCAAGCCACCGGATGTCACGGGCAAGCCGCTGCATGTCGATACTGCCGGTGCGGGCGCAGCTGCCAGAAATGCATGCGATTACCGCGCACACGACGCCTGCGGCCAACCTGGCGGCGGAGCAAAGATGAGGGACCCGCGGTAGTGCGGCACCTTTCGTTCTCACACCCGGTCGTCCAGGGTGGTGTCGGTTGCTCCGGGGGCGGTCTTGCAGCGTCCCGCCTTTCCCAGCAGGAAGAACACCACGGCGATCACACCGATCGCCAGGATATTCCAGGAATTGAGCCAGTCGATGGTTGTGTATTCACCGCCCGTTGCCGCCCCCGGCTCCTGGACCGTTACGCTGATGGACGCTCTATCCGCTTCCCGCGCGGACAGCCGTTCCGCACGTTCCAGCTGGCGTTCCAGCAAAGCGGTTTGGTTGAGGATCTCTCGAAGGATTTCCTGGGGTATCCCCGGGGTTTTGTCGATGAATCGCCGGTATGTATCGAGTCTCTCGCGCAGCTCGCGTGCATTGGCACGTGATGTGTTCTGGGTGTAGTTTTCCGATATCACGCGCCCGGTGCGTCGCACTTCTGACAGAAACCGGGGTGCCATGGATGACGGGAGAACCACCGACACCGACAGGGAGGTGTACCGTCGCCGGTTCAGGCCCATGGTATCACCCAGGTTCTGGGAGACCACCTCCGCCCGGTATCGTTCGACGAGGCGGTTCAATTCTTCAGCGACCGCCGCCACCCGGCGTGATTCCACCGTGATGGAACCGGATGCGGCTGTTTCCGATTGAGCACGGCACAGGGTTCCCAGAAGACAGACGGCGTACACCATTGCACAGGCATTCCGCATCATCATAGTGTATATCCCTCCCGGAATCACCGGATGACGGCGATCCTGCCGCTGCGGGAGCGACCGGCTCCGTCGGTAACAGTGTACAGATAGACGCCCGTGGCCACCGGTTTCCATGCGCTGTTTCGCAGATCCCAGGTGCAGTAGGGTATCTGGTTGTCTTTCTCAATGGTACGGACGTGTACACCGGCGAGTGTGTGGATGCGGATGGAAACGCGGTCGGGCAGGTTGGAGAAAACGACGGCGACATCGCCGCGATCGGTTCGTACCGGGTTGGGGGCGCATACCAACTCATCCAACGTTGCGGCGATCGCTTCGTGGAACGTCTGGCCATCGGCGTCTCGCACCAGCGGCAGGTATGACCGGCATTCCGGGGTGAAGGTGTACCCGTCTTTGTGTGGAGTCAGAACGTAGCTTCCGATCGGGAGATTCTCAATGAAAAACCGGCCATCACCGTCAGTCGTGAAGGTGCCCGAGAGCATGCCGCTCAGGTGGAGCCGCACCTCCGGGATGCCGCGGTGGAACCGGTCCCGCACCGTTCCCACGATGCGACACGGGGCGGGTGGGGTACCTCCGTGTACGATGAAGTCCTGGTACATACATGAAGCGTCCAGATTGGTGTACTTTCGGAGCGGTGGCACGAACACGGTAGTACTGGAAAGAGATGGAGTCACTGTATGCCAACCGCCGTCCAGTTGCACGAATGAATAGGTGCCGTCCGCCGCGGTACGCACGGTCCAGGCGCCGTCATCCAACGTGATCAGAACGTTTGGTACGGGAGATCCGCCGGCATCGCGTACCGTACCCGAAATGGAAAACCGAGGGTGCAGTCCGGATACGGTGAAGGGGATATTATCGATATCAAAGTATACGCCGATCTGACGGTTTCCCGGTGAAAAAGAGTGTCCGGTGAGCGATGGTGTGAGGGTATAGAGTCCCGGGAAAAGGTTGTCTATGCTGAAGATACCGGGATCGTAACGCCATGGGGGGGCTTGGTATCGGTATCCGGTGGCCGTTGTGCGGTGTTCGAGGCCGCTCAGGTCTATTTGAACGCCGTTGACACGGTTTCCCGCGCCGTCGGCAACGGTTCCTGAGATGCGGTACAGGCGTCCCCGATGGATCTGCCCTCCCGTGGTGTTGTTTTGGGTGCCGAAATAGAGCAGCCTGTTGAACGCCGCGATAGCGTGCACCGCGGTGTTTCCAGTGACACCGAAGGTCTCGGCAACCGGAAAACCCCACACTGCGCCGTCGGCGCTGCGAATGACCTGCGCACCGCCGCCGGCGAGGCCGCAGTAAATGAAGCCGCCGTCGGAGCATCGCGGCGGATGATCGAGCGACAGAAAGCCCGTTGCTTCGCGGGAGCTTACGACCGGCGTCTCTACGGAGTCCGGGGGGTAGTTCGGAGGCGCGTGGTCATATCCGAAAAAAACGGTGACTGTTGTTGCGCCGGGGGCGCCGGAAAGGGATGCCCTGGACCAGACGATGGTGTCAGTGCTATACCAGAGTTCCGCTCCACCGCGGTCATTGCTGGTGCCGGCCAATACCGTTGTATTGAAGACGGTCAGAGCACTCACCGCCGTATTGTCAGGGTTGCCCAGTCCCGGGAGGCCGGCGCGCGTCCAGGAAACACCGTCGGAAGACACCCACAGTCCCCCACCGGTGATCGCGTTCCTGGTGCCGGCGATCAAGTGCGAAGACTCGGTGACCGCGAAACAGAGCACCGCCGTGGTTGCCGGATCGCCGAACCCTCCGATCATGACCGGTGCCCAGGTCGTTGCGTCCGAGCTCTTCCAGATCTCCGCCCCCGTCGAGGGGTTCTCCGTTCCCACGTACATCCAGCCATCGGCGACCGCGACGGCACGTATGGCAACATTCCGATGATTGCCGAACCCGGTCGTACCGCAGCGCCGCCAGTAGAACGTGTCGGTGCTGCGCCACAGTTCGGCTCCGGCAGTTTCATTGCGCGTGCCGATGTACAGTGCCCGTCCGTGCACAGCGTGGCGTGCACAGGCGAGTACATGTATCATTGTATGGGAAGAGCCCAGCAGACCCGTCTCACCGATCGCGGTCCAGTAGACGCCGTCCGTGCTCCGGTAGAGGCGAGCTCCTTCGACATCATTGGCGGTCGCTGCGTAGAGGAAGGACGAACCGTGCACCGTGAAGCCGGCCAACGCGGTGACCGCGGTGTTGGAAGGGTTGTTGAACCCGTTGGATACGACGGACTGCGTCCACGGGGCCGGCCAGGCGAGTGTTGCGAGTACGGCGCACGGTGCAATACCCGAGAAAACCGTCAACCGGTGGAGGGGAGCGGGATGTACAGACATGGGAATGCCTCCAGCGCTATCGTCGGATATGCGGCTGTGCGGTTTTTTTCTATATCTTTCCAAGGCCGCAAGTCAATACTCCATGGATCGCGATCACCACGTGGAGAGACAGCGGTGCACGCGCACCGCCTCGCTCGCACGGTACGCGGCTGCGGTTGAAAGAGGAACCTGAAAAAAGTATAGTGCCCAAATACGATGTCAACACGGCGGGTCCGCCTGCCGGCGGTTCCGTGAAGGTGGTGGGACACCATGAAGACGCTCCATGCACGTATTTCACTGGACGGAGACAACTGGGCGTTGATGCCCATGATACCCTATGCACCGTGGTACGGAACAATTATCGAGAAGGAGCCGCCGCTCACCTCCGACTGGACCGGCGTCATCCCGAAAAAACGCTGGATACCGGCGCGTGTGCCGGGCGCGGTGCAGGCGGATCTGTTCGCCGCCGGCGAGATTCCGGAACCGTACGTTGGTCTCAACACCCGGTGCTGCGAATGGACGTCGCAGCGTGACTACGTGTACTGGAAGGAGTTTTCCATTGACAAGCGTCACGCCGGGAAGGCCGCCTGGCTGCGTTTCGAAGGTGTGGACTCATCCTGCCATGTCTATCTCAACGGGAAACGTCTGGGGTCGCACGTCGGCATGTTCGAGTCGTTCGAATTCCGCGTAGACGGACTGCTGCGATTCGATCGCAAGAACACCCTCACGATCGTCGTCGACCAGGCTCCGGATATGCAGCCCCAGTGCGGGTGGACCAGCCGGGTCTCCCTGTGGAAAGCGCGGTTCGCCTACGGCTGGGATTTCGCACCGCGGCTGGTGCCGCTGGGTATTTGGGACTCGGTGTCGCTCATCTTCACGGGAGCGATACGACTGGGCGCGCTGCAAGTGTATCCGGAGTTGAACGATGAACGCACCGCGGCGACGGTACACCTGTTCGCAGAGGTTGTACCCGGCAGCGCGGCAGAGGGGTCGTTCGACATCGTTGCGGAAGTCTTGGACAACGGCAGGGTCATCGCCGAGCACCGAGGCGCCTGCAGTATCGCGGCCGGAGCTGTACGTGTTTCGCTCCCGATACAGAACCCGAAACTCTGGTGGCCCAACGGCTGCGGCGATCAACCGATGTACCAGTCCCGGGTGCGTGCCTTGAGCGGAGGGGTGGTTTTGGACGAGGCAGTCGCTGATTTCGGTGTGCGGTCGTTCTGCCTGCTGCCGAATGAAGGCGCACCTGCGGATTTCCGGCCATATACCGCCGAAGTGAACGGGCGCCGGGTGTACCTCAAGGGGTGGAACTTCGTGCCGCTGGACAACCTGTACGGCGCCGTGGAGGAGGAACGCTACCGTCATTTCGTCGCGATGGCGCGGCACGCCAACGTCAACATCCTGCGTGTCTGGGGCGGGGGGATCATCGAAAAGGAAGTGTTTTACCGACTCTGCGATCGGGCCGGGATCATGGTGTGGCAGGAATTTCCCCAGTCGTCATCCGGCGTCGAGAGCCTGCCATCCACCGATCCGTCGTTTCTGGGAATGGTGGAGCGTACGGCGCGGGACATTGTGCGGCGCCGGCGCAACCATCCGTCGCTGGTCATTTGGTGTGGCGGCAACGAGCTGACGTCCACCGACGGGAAGCCGTTGGATGAATCGTACCCGACAATCGGGGTGCTCGCCCGTGTAGTGCATGAACTCGATCCACAGCGGGTGTTCCTGCCGACCTCGCCTGCCGGCGGCGAGTACTTCGCAAACCCGGAGAAAAAGGGAGCCATGCAGGATGTGCACGCCTACTGGCACTACCTGGGACCGGACAAGCACTACGCGTTCTACAACTCCATAGATCCGCTGCTGCATTCGGAGTTCGGCGCGTGCGGCGCAGCGCCGTATCCGACCATGAAACGCTTCGTGAAGTCAAAGAAGGATCTCTGGCCGGTCGACCCGGATACCAATCCGATCTGGCGGCTGCACGGTCTGTGGTGCGACCGGGACATCGTGCAGGAGATGTTCGGGGAGGTGGAGGATATCAAGGAATTCATTCGGGCCAGCCAGTTCATCCAGGCCGAGGGGCTCCGTTGTATCGTCGAGGCCCACCGCCGGCGCAAATGGCATACCTCCGGTACGATGCCGTGGCAGTTCAACGAGCCGTGGCCGAACCTCTCCTGTTCGCCTGCGGTTGACTACTGCGGCAGGCCGAAGCCGGCGTACTGGTGGGTGCGGAATGCGTATGCACCCGTTCTGGTGAGCGCCCGCTACGACTCGATACGCATTCGGGATGGGAAGCTGAAAGCGGAACTGTGGATCAACAGCTCGCTGACGTGCGAATGTGCGGCGGATCTGTCAATGAGTGTCGTTACCGCTGACGGCAGGGAGCTGTTGCAACGCAAGAGAACCGTGACGGTGCTCGCGGGGAACGCCACATCCCTCGGAACGACGTCGGTTGCGGTTCCGGCATCTCCGGCGGAGGTGGTTTGTCTCTGTCTGAGGCTCACCGAGCGCAAGACGGGTGCGTTGCTGTCATGGAACGACTACCTGTTCAGCACCGCGCATGGGCCGGTGTTCGGTTCTGTTCGTCAGCTGTCCCCAGCGCGGCTTTCCGTGACCCGTGACGACTCAACGATGGTGATCAAGAACATCGCTCTGGTACCCGCCTTCTGCGTGGAGCTGCGTCCCGATGACGATAACGACGTCCGTTTCTGGGAAGGCCTCTCGGACAACTACTTCACGCTGCTGCCCGGTGAGGAGCGCCGCGTTTCCTGGAGGAGCGCCACCGATGCATCTCCGGCGGTCCGGGCGTGGAACGTGAAGAAAAAGGATATTGTCGAGTAGCGCGGGTTGTTCTCCCGGTGGCCGACTCTTGACACTTTGAGCAGATACGTGTATACACACTCGGTAGGAAGGAGTGCCGGAACATGCGCGGAGGCATTGTTCCGGCACAGGGTGCCATCGTGTGTCTTCCGTCTCGCAGATGGCGTGTATCGGCGGTGTCTCATAGGTGGCGTGATGGTCGCTATGCTGTTCAGCGGCGGGAGTGGCGGTGAACCTTCCGCTGCGGTGTACTCTTGCAGCCGGGTGCCTTGAAGCCGAACGACATGCGGGTATAGCCGTCGGCGCGGGTGCCCGGTCGGCGCTTCGCAAGGTGCTTGATGAAACAGCGGGAGCGGTGCGTGGGATGTCTGCCGGTTCTCCCGCCGCCGTCCGGCGCTGTCTCTTGGCACTTTCCCGTCGCATATCCGATCTCGGGTTCACCTCCTGCGATTTCAGCTTGTTGTCCGACGGTCTTATTTCACGTTCCCTGGATGCATTCTGCTGGTGTGTTCTGGGATTCTCGGCGGGATGCATGGCCGGGATCGCCCTGCGGTTGGTTCGGGTTCCGGGGCATATTTTTGTACGGTGGCGTGGTGCTCATCGTGTGCAGGTGAACTGGGAACCCGTCGGCCGACCGTACTTCCGTACCGATGCTTGGTATCGCTCCGTGTACAGCATCACCCCTGCCCGGAGGCGTTCCAGCTACCTGGAGGAAATGGACGACCGGGGATTCGCTGCGCTGACGCATTTGCGGCTGGCGGAATACTGGCGGATGCGAGGTGATCCGGATCGTCGGCAGAAGCTGGTGGAGGAAGCCGCCCGGCTCGCACCGGGGTACCCGGAGTGCTGGCGTTCATTGGGACAAGTTGAGTCCGCGCGCGGACGCATTCAGGAGGCGCTGCGATGCATGGAGAAGGCGGTGGAGCGCGATCCGCATGACGCTGCGCTCTGGCACGAACTCGGCGTGCTGTTTGGAAAAGCGCAGCGGCACGCTCATGCGCTGGAGTGTTTTGAGCGGGCGTTGCGGTGTGATCCGGCCCGGAGGGACTCGATGGTGTACCGTGATGCGACACGCCGGCTGCTCACCCCGGGCAACGGACGGCGCTTCCCTGGTGCCGGGCGCAACGGATTTCGCGTGCACTAGCATGGAGCGCGGGATAGCCGCCCCCAGGCACGCAACGAATCCCGCCATGCTGCTGTTGGGCCCCCGTAATCTCCCGACCGGGCAGGTACGGGAGGTTTTCACGGAGAAGGCATGTGCGTTCGCCTCTAAACCGATGCGCGGTGTTTTGATGCCGTGTACGATCCGGACCGGCACACGCTGATACAGGTTGTCAGTATTGCTGGCGGTGCTTATTGATGCGTCGTCGGGGCTCAGCATCGAGCCAGTGTGGGGAGCGGCTTAGAATCCCGCGTTGAGGAAAACCATGAAGGGCAGCATAGCCCCTTCTCCAGCGATGTTGAGCAGTCCCAGTTGCATTCCGTGCAACCGATCGCAGGAGTTGAGGAACCCGATCTGCACCCCGGCAACATCCCCGCCGATATTGATGAATCCGATCTGGAGTCCGTGCAGCGATTCCGTCACGCAGAGGAATCCGGTCTGCACTCCGGTCAATCCACCCGCCGTACAGATGAAGCCATCCTGGACCCCGACCATGAATCCGCCGGTTTTGCAGAGGAAGGATGTCTGGTATCCGATACATGCATCGGCTGAACAGTGGATGAATGCGCCCTGCACCCCGTAGACCGCACGTTCAGCGATCGCAACTGCAAGTCCCGTGTGCAGTCCCCGGACGCCGCCCGTGTGCGTCGCGATGAGTCCGATGTCCACGCCGGTGATGTCGGCGTCCTGGTAGAGAGAGAGGCGGGAAGAACGAAAGGTTGATCCAGGGGCTTGCAGCGCGCACGTGGGTGCCGCTCATGCAAACACATCCGAGGACGTATGTCAGGAGGAGCGGGCGCATACCGCGGGGGTTCATGAGTCTCCGCCTGCGGGGATTGGTGCCGATGATACCGGGGTGTGTCGCTTGCGGGATCGTTCCCGTATCAGGCTCATCGCAGTGTCGGCGAGTTCAGCACGAGTGGTGGTCGAGTCCGGTGCCGGGATACATAGCGCGCTGGGCCCCGGGAAGTCCGGCACGATGAGCAGGTGTTGCTGCGGGTCTGCGTGTTCGGCGAGAACGGCGTTTTCCTGTTCGTTGCGACCCAGGATGATGCGGTCGTTGCCACGGTAGTGGTGTCTCCCAATCCGCAGCAACTCAACGTCCTGCACGGCTGGGTTGGGCACGTGCGCTAACAGCTCGCGGAATCGCAGGATGTACATCTGGTCGGTGAGAAGGCATCCGCCTGCCGACGAAACGTCGGCGATTCCGTACTTTTGCGCGAGACGGATCTGGTCTTTACGGACCTTGCCCCGGATGCCGAGGAGCAGGGAACGGTCTATCCAACCGCGCTGTTCCGGAATGCTGGGTGGGAGGTTTTTCGCGGTGAGCGGTCGGACGATGAGCCCTTCGAGACCCGATTCCCGCTCGATGATCTGCATCTGCCTGAGGTGTTGGCTCATGTCGCGCTGGTCGAGCACATCGCCGGTGACCACGTACGCCGCACCGAGCCGGTCCAGGTGTTCCCGCGCCCGGGACAAAAAATAAACCTTGCAATCCATGCACGGGTTCATCCCGGAACCGTATCCATGTTTGGGGTGCAGCACGATGCGCAGGTATTCCTGGTCGGCCGTGAATGTAAAGACCTGTTTGCCCAGTACGGAGGTGACCGCGGCGAGCCGTTCGGTGGACGGCGGCGTGCGGAACGGGATGCGCACGGAAAACGGCACAAAATCAATGCCCTGGTCGGCCAGGAGGAATGCCGCGAGCGTCGAGTCCAGACCGGTGGAGAACATCAGGATGCAGCGTGGTTTTCCGGTATCCGGTGCGTTCATGAGTGGGATCTCAGCGGGCGGCGGGTTCCGTGCCGCGGGTGATGGTCAGGGTGACGAACGGGGTGTACGCCGTCTGCATGAATATGTCCTGGGCGGCGAACCGCAGGTGGAAGTCACCGTTGATGTCCGGCGGAACCGTCGCCAGCGAAATGGCGAAGGCATATGGTTCGCCGTAGGCAAACCGGGATATCCGCTGCCAGGCGATGCGGTCCTGCGACAGTTCCATCCACATGCGCTCGATGCCCGGGGTCAGCGCTCGTACATAGAAGACTTTCTCGTCCGTACCACTACGTCCGTCGGTGATGGCGGCCAGTGCGATGCCCGCGGGACGCGGCTGCTCGCGGGGGATGAGGCGGATGATGATCGCCGGATCGTAGGCGCCGACCGGGACTTTGAGCGCCTCGGCGGGGTTGATGGGAGGGGAACCGGTGATGTCGGTGTTGAGCCAGGTGTTGCCCGGTGATGATGCATCGCGGGGTGCGCCTGCCATGATGGGGGATGCGGCCGCGTTGGAGAGGTACCGTTGGTCGGCATAGACGCACACCCAGAGGTCGCCGTCATCGGCGAGCGTGTCTATCGGGATTTCGGTGAAGAACCACCGCGCTTCGCCGGTGGTGGTGACGGCGGAGTCCGGCGAACCTTCCGACGGGATATCCGCGACCGAACAGAGCAGATGGCGCTGGTTGGCCTTCCAGGCGGCCGTTGAGGCGATCCCGACGTACACGGCGCCTTCCCGAACCGTTTCACGGCCCGTGGGTGCGGGTTTCTGTTTCGCCCTGCCCAGTTTGACGCCGATGGCAGCGGCGCGGAACGCCGCCAGGTCCGGCAGCGCCTCGCGGGGAAAACGCTTGATCCAGCAGGTGTTGTAACCGACGTACCAGTTGGCGTGCCACCCGGTATTGGCGAACAGGGTGTATTCACTGACCGGTGCACCAGCGGTAACGTATGCGGGGTACGGGTCGGCTGATGACGGTACCGCGGCTAGGGCGACGGCGGCGAACAGCGATGCGGTACACCGTGCGGTGCGGTGCATGTCAACTCCTCGTGAGTCGGCGGAATATGCGTTCGAACTCGTCCAGTGATGCGTACTGTATCGTGATGGTACCACGATTCTTTGCGCTGTTCCGGATCGAGACCTTGGTTTCCAGAGCGCGTGCCAGTTCGGTTTCCAGGCGACGGGTCTCCGCGGGCTTGACGGCGGAAGCCGCCGGGCGCCTGCCCTGCCGGGGCGATTTGCTGTGCCGGACGATCTGCTCCACATCCCGGACCGTCAGTTTGTCCTGTACGATGCGGTCCGCCACTTCACGAACCATCTGTGGCGATTCCAGCGACGCCAGGGACCGCGCGTGTCCCGCCGAGATGAGGCCGTCCTGTATCAGGTCCAGGATATCCTTCGGCAGCGACAGCAGGCGCAGGGCGTTGGCCACGGCGCTGCGATCCCGCCCGACCAGACGCGCGACCTCCTCTTGGGTGTAGCCGAAGTCCTGCATGAGTCGCTGGAACGCCTCGGCTTCCTCCACCGGGTTGAGATCCTCCCGCTGGACGTTTTCGATGACCGCGAGCAGTCCCTTCTGCCGGTCGTCCAGCTGTCGAATGATCACCGGAACTCGGGCGAGCCCCGCCAAACGCGCCGCGCGGAAGCGGCGTTCCCCGCACACGATGTCAAAACGGCCGTCGGCTGCGGGTGAGACGATCAGCGGCTCGATGATCCCGGACGAACGGATGGAATCCGCCAGCTGGGCTAGCCGTTGCTCGTCGAATGCCCGGCGCGGCTGCCAGCGGGGCGGCAGCAGCACATCCACGGACAGCTCAGTCGCCGGTGCATCCTCCACCGGGCGCACTTCCGTGGCGGATGACGCGGCGCCGGACAGCAGGGCGTCCAGCCCCCTGCCGAGGTGTTTCTGTGGGTTCATGCGGTGTGTGCTCCGTTCTGCGCGATGATTTCTTCGGCGAGGTTTAGGTATGCCTGCGAGACCTTGGATGAACGATCGAAATCAAGCAACGTTTTTCCATGGCTCGGCGCTTCGGCGGCTCGCACGGCGCGCGGGACGATGGTGTTGTACACCTTGTGCTGGAAATGCTTGCGGACGGTTTCGGCGACCTCCGCACTCAGTGAGGTCCGGTTGTCGTACATAGTCAGCACGACCCCTTCGATGCCCAGCGTGCGGTTGATATGTTTCTGGATCAGGCCGATGGTGTTGACCAGTTGCGAGAGACCTTCCAGGGCGAAATACTCGCACTGGATGGGAACCAGGATGCTGTCGCAGGATCCCAGCGCGTTCACCGTCAGGAGGCCGAGCGACGGCGGGCAGTCGATGAGCACGTAGTCGTATAGGTCGCGAATGTGCTCCAGCCCCATCCTCAGGCGGTACTCGCGGTTCATCATGCTGACCAACTCGATCTCGGCCCCTGTCAGGCTGATGTGCGACGGGATGATGTCCAGCCAGTCGACGGAAGTCCGGCGCACGATATCGGCGGCGGTATGCTCCCCGATGAGCAGGGTGTACACGCTGCTTTCGGACATGTCGGATACCGATAGTCCAAGGCCGCTGGTGGCGTTGGCCTGGGGGTCGATGTCCACCACCAGGACGGATTTGCCGTAGTGGGCGAGGCATGCCCCCAGATTGATGACGGTGGTGGTTTTACCCACGCCACCTTTCTGATTGGCGACCGTGATCACTTTTCCCATGGGAGTTGGTGCGACGGTTCAGCTGCCGCCGGCGTCCTTTGGATTCTTGAGAAACAACGAGAGGAACCGGTCTTCGTACTCACTGTACACGCCCCAACGGTCCAGCTCGTCCTTGAGTTCGCGTGACACTCCCATGTCAGCGGAGGCCATGACGAACAGCTCTTCGATGCGGTTCCGGGCGGATGCCGGTATCGAGAAACGCAGCCGTTTCTGCAGGTCCTCCAGTGAAAGGCCGCTCTGTTCTCCGCTTTGATCGGCGGGAGTCTCCGCCGGCTTTGCGCTGTCGAACTGTGTCATCAGTTTCCGGGCCTTGTGGCTCAGGTCGTTGAACACTTTCTTGATGCGCGATTCCATGCCGTTGAGGTCGGCGTAGACGGCATCGAAATCGAGGTTGAGAGAGAAGTAGTTGTTGAGCAGCGAGAGAATAGCGAGACCCGCCTGCGGGTTTTCGGTGTCCAGCGTGTAGACGGGGATTTCAGCCAAGATGCACTGCCCAGCCAGTCCCTCGGCGGCGGCGACGCCCAGGAGGATGCCGTTCATCCCGTCCACGATACCGTTGGCGAGGAGGGGAAGATCCACGTCCAGCCCGGCGTGTGGGGCGGTCCGGGCGGTGTGGATGCGTGGTTTGTCGGTGTGCAGGATGTTGCTGGGCATGCCGGCGAACGTGATGACGGAGCGGACATTGAGAGACGCGGCGAAACGTGCGATCTCCCCAGCCAGCCGGTACATCATGTGGGGGAATGGTTGCACGTCGCAGTCGAAAAGGATCAGGTCGGCCGTCGGGGACCGGTGCACGTATATGGTGTTCTGCGCGGCCGGAGGCAGCGATATGCGTCCGTTTTCCACCGTAATGTGGTGTGGCTGGTGGTACAGTGCCATGTCTATTTCGGCCAGGACGCGGGGCTTGAGGTGGGTGTGGAGGTAGCGGGTCACGTAGCAGCCCACCATGCCGATGCCAGGCCAAGCGCACACGAGGTGCGGGTTGTTCAGCGAATCAGGCAGCTTCTGGTAGATCATGGAGCGCTCCGCGAGTTGGCCAGCATGCAGGCCAGCCGTATGAACTCGACCGTCAAGTCTATTTTGAGCACCGTGCTTCCGGTTGCCGACGCAACGGTCGGGGTGAAATTGAGAATGCCCCGGATTCCGCAGGCGGCGACGTGTGCGATCGTCTGCTGTGCCACTTCTCCCGGGACGGTGATGGCGGCTATGTCAACCGGGTGTTCCCGGACGTAGCGACGCAGATCCCGCAGGGGGAATACCGGGGTCCCTCCGATGCGTCTGCCGATCTTATGCGGGTCGGAATCGAAGCCCGCGACGATGGAGAAGCGGTGCGACTCGAACCCGCGGTATTTCATCAGGGCCGAACCCAGGTTGCCGCATCCCACGATGATGACCCGCCACGGGCGGTCGATGCCCAGAATCTCTTCAATGGCGCGGTGCAGCGTCCGAACCTCGTAGCCCATTCCGGGGACGCCGAACTGTCCGAACAGCGCCAGATCCTTGCGCACCTGGGACGGATTGACCCCCAGCTGATTCGCCAGGGTGCGTGATGATATGAAAGATGCGGTGTCCAGTCGTGACAGCATCTGATAATATAGAGAAAGCCGCGTTACCGTTCGGCTGGGCAGCCTGTTGATCCGCATGGGTGCATGCACGCGTTGACGTCCGGATATGTGCGATCGGACACCGATGGCCATTGCAAAAAATACCAAATAAACCGTGCAAAAGCAAGCCCCGTTGCAAGCGGGTGCGAAAATTGGTACAATGCGCCGGTAGCCGGAAACCGCCGGGAAAGGGGAGTCCGTTCAACCATGGGATACACACTCGCGTTTATCGTGGCGGCCGTTGCTTCGGCTTTGTTGACACCCGTGTGTCGGTGGATTGCGTTACGCTGCGGTGTACTGGATCATCCCGTATCCTCCATCAAATCGCATACCGCACCGGTTCCGTACCTGGGGGGGATTGCCATCGCGGGTGCGTTTTTCCTGACGATCGTGCTGGTGCGCCTGACCACGGATTTCCCGACCGGGACGCTGCACGCGTTCCGGGGCGTGCTGTTCGGTGGCGTGCTGGTGCTGCTGGTCGGGTTGACCGACGATCTGAAATACCGCGGCATCCATTTCACCGCCAAGTTTGCGGGCGAGATAATCGCGGTTGCCGCAGTCATGGCGTACGATATCCGCATCCTCTTCGTCTCGCCGGAGTGGCTGGCGGCGGTGTTGACCATGGTGTGGGTCGTCGGCATGACCAACGCACTCAACCTCATTGACGTGATGGACGGTCTCGCCGCGGGTGTCGGGGCTGTGGCGGCGTTGTCGTTTTTCGTCATCGGGATATTCAATGACGGGCCGGTTCTGATCAACTATGCGGCGCTTGCGCTCGCAGGGGGATGTATCGGATTCCTGCCGTACAACCTGTCTTCACGGCGGCGGATTTTCATGGGGGATACCGGTGCCTTGTTCATCGGGTTGATGCTGGCGGTCATCGCGCTGGGATCGCGATACTCCACCCAGAACCGGTTCGCAGTCGTGGCACCGCTGTTGGTGTTGTTCGTCCCCCTGTATGATACGGTTCTCGTCAGCGTGCTGCGCATGCTCAAAGGACGGTCGCCGTTCCTCGGTTCCCGGGATCACTTCTCGCTGCGGCTGCAGACGGCAGGCATGCACAAGCGGATGGTTCTGGCGCTGTCCTGTGCGGTGGGGGTGTTGTTCGGTGTCGCAGGTTTCACGGTCACCCAGGTGGAACCCTCGGTTGCCGGCGCGGTGGTGCTGCTGCTGGCTACCCTGGTGTGGCTCGCAACGGCCAGGATCGTCCGGATACCGGTGGAATGAACAGGGTTGTCGTGGTCGGTGCCGGCCTGACCGGACTTGCCGCGGCGGGAGCGCTGCGTGCGTCGCGTGCCGAGACGCTGATCCTCGAGCGGAACCGTCGCATCGGCGGGTTGTGTTCTTCCTTCCGGTGCGAAGGGTATACCTTCGACTATACCGGACACTTTCTGCACCTGCGTGATCCGCGGGTTCGGTCATTGGTGGATCGGGGGCTTGCCGGCAACCTGGCGACAGTGAACCGGCGGGCGGGTATCCGGACCCGTCATGCCTCTTCCGGCGACGGAGTAGTGCCGTTTCCATTGCAGGCGCACCTTGCCGCACTGAACCCGGACCGCCGATTCCGCTGCATACACGATCTTCTCAGGGCCCACTTCGAAGGTACTGCACGCGGAGGGGCGGTGCATGCTGGTGCTGAAGACTCGTTTTCCCAGTGGGTTCGCGCGCGTTTCGGGAATGAGATCGCCAGGGTGTTCTTTGAACCATATAACAGGAAAATATGGCGGCATCCGCTGGAAACAGTGCCCGTAGCATGGGCCGGCAGGTTCGTTCCCGTGCCCCGGCCGCTGGAAATCCTCGGCAACTGCATTTTGGGCAATGTCGGTGTATATGGATACAATGCGTCTTTTCTCTACCCTTTGCGCGGCGGGATCCAGCCGCTGGCGGATCTGCTCGCAGACAGGCTCGATCGCACCACGTTGCGCACCGGGACGGAGGTCGTGGCGGTGCGGCATCGCCGGCGAACGGTCATCCTGTCGGACGGTTCACACGTCGGGTACCGGTGCCTGGTCTCCACCATGCCGCTCGCGGAGCTGGTCCTGCGGGGAGACTTTCCGGACGCACTCAAATCCGATGCCCGATCGCTGCGCTGGACCGGTGTGTTGTGTTTCAATGTCGCGTTGGCAAACCCCACGCGGCTGCGCCACCACTGGCTGTATTTCCCGGATGCCGATGTGCCGTTCTACCGGGTGGGTATGTACCACAATGTGGTCGCGGGCATGGTTCCACGCGGCGCCGGATCGTTGTACGTCGAGCTTTCGTACCTTCCCGGCCGACGCCCGGAGTTGTCCGGAGCATGGCGGTCCGTGCTGCGCGGGCTGGTGTCGTCCCGGGTGATCGCGTCACCCGCGGAAGTTCGATTCTTCCAGCCGCTGGACATCCCCTGTGCGTATGTGGTGTACCGGCATGACACCCCCGACGTTGTCTCACGAATACAGCGGTATCTTTCCCGGCACGGCATCATTTCCACCGGTCGTTACGGGGCGTGGAAGTACTCGTTCATGGAAGAGGACATTCTCGACGGTTGGGATGCAGCTGACCGTGCACGGGCACAGGTGGTGGCATGAAGAGGATCAGGGTGGCGCATGTCATCACCAAACTGGAGCTGGGCGGAGCGCAGAACATAGCGCTCCATACCGTGGAGCATTTGGATCCGACGCTGTTTGAGGCGCACCTGGTCTGCGGTCGCGGAGGGATGCAGGACGGGCGTGCGCGCGCGCTGGCACGCGCCGGAGTGGTGCGGGTGCGTTTCATCACCCACCTCATCAGGCAGATCCGTCCGTGGACGGACTGTCTGGGGTTCCTGGAATTGCTGGAGGCATTCCTGTCCATCCGCCCCGACATCGTGCACACACACTCATCGAAAGCCGGTGTGCTGGGCCGTGCAGCGGCCGCCCTGTGCAGGATGCTGACCGGGAGTCCCCGGGTCATCGTGCACACTGTGCACGGATTCGGGTTTCACCCGCGCCAGGCCGCGGTGGTGCGCACGCTGTTTGAAACCGTCGAGTGGGCATGCTCCCGCATCACCGACCGTCTCATATTTGTCTCCCAGGCCAATCGTAACCATGCCGGCGCGCTGGGCATTGCGCGCCCCGGTCGTACGGAGCTCATCCGCGCGGGACTTCCGACGGCGATGTTCGTCGGAGTCACGGCACAACGTGCCCGTGTCCGGCGGGAGATGGGGATTCATGAAGATGCATTCGTAATCACCACTATCGGGCCGTTCAAACCGCAAAAGAACCACGCCGATTTCGTACGCCTGGCAGCACGTCTGAGAGACATCGCGGCTGTCCGTGGTGAGCGGCCGCCGCTGTTTCTGGTCGCGGGGGACGGAATCCTTCGTCCGTACATCGAGTCGTTGATCCGTCGCTCCGGAGTTGAAGACATCGTCCGGTTACTCGGCTGGCATCGCAACATCCCCAGCCTGTTGGGGGCGTCGGATCTGCTGGTCATGACCTCCCGCTGGGAAGGCCTGCCGGTGGCCGCGGTGGAGGCGCTCGTCGCCGGGCTACCGGTCGCAGCGTTTCGCATCGACGGCCTGGCGGACATTATTGAAAACGGGGTCAACGGGTTCCTGGTCACGCCGGGAGACGTTGCCGCGCTGGCGGATGCCGTGCATACCATCCGTACCGATCGCTCTTTTCGGGAACGATTGCAATCAGCCTCCAAAACTGCTATGATTGAAGAGTTTGACATCGACCGGATGGTCGCGCGGACAGAACGCCTGTACCGTGTGCTGATGCATCGTCTCTGCTGAACCTGCGCTTCGGTCTTTTCGCAGGTTTATTGCACGTACTCATTCCGTAAAGGAGTCCTGCTGTGAACATGAAACGATACGCCGCCACCCTCATCATCGGCGACGGAACCGGACCGGAACTGGTAGCCATCGTCAAGGACGTGGTCGCCGCGACCGGGGTGTCCATCGATTGGGACGAGGTGGACGCCGGCGAGACCGCGCTGGCGAAGTATGGTACGCCGCTGCCGGAAGCGGTGCTCGCCTCCGTCCGCAGGAACCGGGTCGCTCTCAAGGGCCCGATCACCACGCCTATCGGCACCGGATTCCGCTCTGTGAACGTGGCGCTGCGCCACGAACTGGATCTGTACGCCTGTCTGCGCCCCTGCAGGATGTATGAGGGCGTCAAGACCCGCTTTCAAAAGATCGATCTGGTGGTGGTGCGCGAGAATACCGAAGACCTCTACGCAGGCGTCGAGTTCGAAGCCGGCAGCGAGGTGGCGCGCTACCTGGTGGAACGCAGCAAGGGGAAGATCCGACCCAGCGCCGCCATTTCACTCAAGCCTATATCGCCGGAAGGCACCGCCCGCATCGTCACGTTCGCCTTTGAGTATGCGCGAAAGCACGGGCGCCGGAAAGTCACCGCGGTCACCAAGGCAAACATCATGAAGTATACCGATGGCCTCTTCCTGGCGACTGCGCGAGAAATAGCCGGTCGATACGGCGACATCGCCTACGAGGAACGCCTGGTCGACAACATGTGCATGCAGCTGGTTCAGAAACCCGAGCTGTACGATGTGCTGGTGCTGCCCAACCTGTACGGCGACATCATCTCCGACCTGTGCGCGGGATTGGTCGGTGGGCTGGGAGTGGCGCCCGGCGCCAACTATGGAGACGACTACGCCGTGTTTGAGGCGGTGCACGGCTCGGCTCCGAAGTATACCGGCCAGCACAAGGTCAACCCTTCCGCCCTGTTACTGTCGGCGGTTCTTATGCTGGAGCACCTGGGTGAGGTCGAAGCGGCCCGCCGGATGGAACGTGCCATTGCCGACGTCATCCGCGAAGGGAGGGCCGTCACGTACGACCTGGGCGGTTCGTCGCGCAACGACGAGATGGCCGCGGCGATCATCGCCCGCCTGAGAGGCTGACATGAATATCCTGGTACTCAACTGCGGCTCCTCCAGCATCAAGTTCGCCTTCTACGAGGGGGACGAACAGACCCTGTCCGGCGTCATTGAGAAAATCGGCGGGCAGGACGCCATCGTCCGGTACCGCATGAGGGCCGCACCGGCCGAATGCAAGTCCGTGGAACCGGTGGAAAACCACTCCCACGGCCTGGAAATCCTGCTGAAGGACATCTTTCCCCGTCTGGGCGACAAACGCATCGATGCCGTCGGTCACCGTATCGTGCACGGCGGGGAACGGTTCTACGCCCCGGTATTCGCCACCGATGAGGTCATGCGCGAACTCAAGTCCATCTCGCACCTTGCTCCGTTGCACAATCCGCACCATATCAAGGGTGTGGAAGCGGCTCAGATGAACCTGCACGGCGTGCCCAACGTCCTGGTGTTCGACACCGCCTTTTACCGTACCATTCCTCCGGAGGCCGCCATCTATCCGCTGCCGTACCGTTTCTACGTCCGCCATAAGATACGGCGGTACGGCTTTCACGGCACATCGCATCACTGGCTGCTGTTGCGCACCGCCGAAATCATGGGTCGTCGTCCTGAAGACACCAAACTGATCACGTGCCACCTCGGCAACGGCTGCAGCATCACCGCGATACGCAACGGTGTGGCGGTGGACACCTCCATGGGATTCACCCCGGCGGCCGGTCTGATGATGGGCACCAGGGCCGGCGACATTGACCCCTCCATCATCACCCACATACACGAAGTCGAACCGGAACATGCATCCCCGAAAGACATAGACGACCTGCTCAACAAGCAGAGCGGGCTGTTGGGCATATCGGGCATCGCCAGCGACATGCGAACCATCATCCAGGCAAAGGCAATGGACCCGCGAGCCGAACTCGCTTTCAAGATGTTCTGCCTGCGTGTCAAACGGTTCATCGGAGCATATCTCGCCGTGCTCAATGGGGCGGATGCGGTGGTGTTTTCCGCCGGCATCGGAGAGAACTCCGTTCCCGTCCGCGAGGAGATACTCCGGGACTTGGGGAACCTGGGGATACGGCTTGACGCCGCCGCCAACGAAACGGTCGTCGGACGTGACGGCATCATTTCCACCGTCGACTCCCCGATCAAGGCATACGTCGTTTGCACCAACGAAGAGCTTATGATCGCGCGGCTCGCCGCACAGCTGCTCACCGGTTGATCGTCCGCGAGGGGATGCTCTTGACAACAGGGGCAGCCACATTGTATAAGAGAAGGCGTTTGCAATGAAAGTGTCGCTTGACCGGCTCAACAAGGAACGCCGGATCGAGATTGACGAGGACGATCCGCAGTTCGCGGGCTCACCGGGCCGGGAATCCACCGTCGGTCCCCTGCGCGTGAGATTGCTGTTGCGCGCTGCGGCTGGCGCGGTACAGGTGACCGGGACGCTGAATGGTGTGTTCACCGGTGTCTGTGACCGATGCATGGAACCCTTCACCAGGGAACGACATATCACGGTCGACGAAGTTTTTGAACTAGACGAAGTTGAGACACGCTCTCGCGAAATTAACGTGTCGTCCCATGTTCGGGATATCGTGATGGAACAGGTGCCGGTCAGACAGTTGTGCTCGGACGGATGCCGCGGTATCTGTACCGGGTGCTCCGCAAACCTCAACAGGGAGCAGTGCCGTTGCACGTAAAGGAGACATCCCATGCCGAATCCAAAAAAACACCATACGCATTCACGTACACGCATGCGCCGGGGCAACTGGACCATCGCGCCGAAGTTGAATTCCCGGTGCCCGCAATGCGGGGCGTCCAAACCGCCGCACTGCATCTGCCCCGAGTGCGGGTACTACAAGAATGAGCCATGGATCGTGAAAAAAAACCAACCTGCCGATTCGGAACAGAAGTGACCCATGGCCATCCGCATAGTCCTGGACGCCATGGGAGGCGACCGGGACGTACCAGAAATGAACGTGGAGGGTGCACTGCGCGCCCTGCGCGACCTTGACGGGCTGCACGTCACTCTGACCGGCCCGGCCGACCGCATCCGCGACTACCTCAACGGGCGTCACGCCGCACGCTTCTCGGATGTCATGAACCGTCTCAGTGTGGTTGACGCCCCCGAGATCGTGGAGATGGACGATCATCCATCCAAAGTCATCCGATCGAAGAGCGGCTCGTCCATGGGTGTCGGGGTGAAACTCGTCAAGCAGGGGGACGGCGATGCCTTCGTATCGGCGGGAAACTCCGGTGCGGTCATGGCTTTTGCGCTGTTCCACATCGGTACCGCCGCGGGAATCTCCCGCCCGGCGATCGCCACCGAGTTCCCGACGCTCAGGGGCCGGTGCGTCATCGTGGACGCCGGGGCCAACGTTGATTGCAAACCGGAGATGCTGGTGGAGTTCGCGTTCATGGGGGAGGCGTACTATCGTGCACTCCACGGAACACCGCGACCCCGCATCGGCATGCTCTCCATCGGGGAAGAGGATTCCAAGGGCAATGCCCAATCTCTGACGGCCTTTGCACTCATCAAACAGACCGACGTCAACTTTGTCGGAAACGTCGACGGCAAAGACATCCCGCTGGGCCTGGCCGACGTGGTCGTGTGCGACGGTTTTGTCGGAAATGTGGTGCTCAAGTTCGGCGAAGGTGTCGCAACCATGCTCATCCAGCTCATCAAGGAGGCCCTCAAACGCCACCTGGTGGCGTGGGCGGCGTTGCCGTTCGTCTGGGCTGCCATGAAGGATCTCCGCAAACGGATCGATTTCGCAGAGTACGGCGGCGCACCGCTGCTGGGTCTCGCCAAGCCATGCCTCATCTGTCATGGCCGTTCCAACGCCAAGGCGATCAAGAACGCGCTGAAGACAGCCTATACGCTGGTGCACAGCAACGTGACCGCATCCGTTGTCGAGCATCTCCGAACGGGAGGATGATGTGGCTGCTTACGGGCTCAAAATACTGGCGACCGGTTCCTACACCCCGCCGCGGGTGATGACCAACGCCGACTTCGAGAAGTTTCTGGACACCTCGGACGAATGGATTACCACCAGGACGGGCATTCGGGAGCGGCACATTGCAGACGATTCAGTCACCACCTCCGACCTGGCGGTCGAGGCGTCACGCATCGCCATCAGGGACGCGGGGCTGGTTCACGACGACATCGACACCATCATCGTAGCGACCGTCACTCCCGATATGTTTTTTCCGTCGAGCGCCTGTTTCGTCCACAAGAAACTCGGCATCTCGCACGAAGTGATCGCCTTCGACGTATTCGCCGCCTGCACCGGCTTTGTATACGGCATGGCCACCGCCGCAGCGTACCTGCGGTCGGGTCTCAGCAAAAACGTACTGCTGATCGGCGCGGAGACCTTGTCCAAGTTCGTGGACTGGAAGGACCGCGGGACGTGCATCCTGTTCGGGGATGGTGCGGGAGCCATGGTGCTGCAACGGACCGACGATCCGTCGCAGGACGCTGTCCGTTCCGTGTACCTGGGCGCTGACGGCAACTACGATCACCTCCTGTCGTGTCCCGGCGGCGGGTCCAAGTACCGCGTGACCCACGAATCCGTCGACGCCAACCTGCACACCCTCAAAATGAGCGGAAAAGAGGTGTTCAAGGTGGCCGTCAACAGCATGGTTCGCGCAGTGGAAGAGGCATGCACCCGTGCCGGGATCTCGCCGCAACAATTGGATCTGCTCATCCCGCACCAGGCGAACCTCCGCATCATCAACGCTGTGGGTGAACGGGTTTCCGGGAGCGAAGGCAAGGTGTTCGTCAACGTGCACAAATACGGCAACATGTCGTCCGCCACCACCATTGTTGCGCTGGATGAAGCCATCCGGGAAGGCAGGGTAAAGCCCGGTTCTTTGGTGTGCATGGTGGCATTCGGTGGCGGATTCACGTGGGGCGCCGCCGTCATCCGGTTGTGACCCGTACCTCACTGCACACCTGCGCATGAACACACGCCGCCCGCACATCGTTCACTTGATAACCAGCCTCAACATCGGCGGCACCGAGAAGAACATGCTGGAGATCATCCGCCGACTCCCGGAAACATTCCGCTTCACCGTGTGCTACCTCAAGCAGCGCGGTCCTGTGGCGGACGAACTTGAATCGTTGGGGGTTCCTGTCCGGAAATTGTCCGTTCTCGGTGCAGTGCCGGCACTCGCTTCGATGGATTGCTCCATCCTCCATACGCACCTGTTCCGGGCCAATGTACTAGGCAGGGTGTGGGGGCGGCTTGCCGGCATCCCCGTCGTCATTTCCAGTCAGCAGGGCATCGACGCGTGGAAAACCGGATGGACCATCGCCGCCGAACGCATCAGCGCACGGTTCGCCGACCGCATTATTGCCAACTCCCGCGCCGCCCGCAACGTGCTCATTGAACGCGAGCGGATTCCTGCTGAAAAAATAGGCGTTATTTACAACGGAATCCGCTTTGACGGAACCTCGGTTCCACGGGAACGCGTTCCCGGGCCGTTCCGGATATCCTGTATCATGAGGCTGCACCGCGAAAAGGGGGTCAACCTCGTCCCGGATATCGCCCTGGCCGCCCGCCGCCGCACCGCGGTGCGGTTCTCGGTCATCGGGGATGGTCCGCTCCGCCGGGAACTCTCCGCACGTATCAGCGAAGGAGACCTGCGCGACGAGGTGATTCTGGAAGGCTGGCGCGACGATCTGGACCAGGTATACCGGCGCACCGACGTCCTGCTGTTGCCATCGGAGGAAGAATCGTTTCCCCAAGTGGCGCTGGATGCATTGTCATACGGCATACCGGTCGTCGCCACCAGAGTCGGGGGAGTCCCGGAACTGGTGGAACACGGCTCGGAGGGACTCCTCATAGAAACGCGCACTCCCAGCGCCTACGCAGACGCCATCGTGAAACTCGCGGAAGACCGGGACCTCTACACGACGATATCCGCAAAGGCCAGAAAAAAAGCTGCATTGTTCACCATGGAGCGCATGATAGCGGAATACGAAACACTGTACCGGACGTTGTTGTCGGCACCGCGCGCCCCAGCCTGAATCAAGAGAGGATGCCGCATATGAAAACAGCACTGCTATTCCCCGGACAGGGAGCACAACGGGTCGGCATGGGAATTCCGCTGCTGGAATCCAATCCCGGCCTTGTACCCCTGTACGAACAAGCCGCCGAGGCGTTCGGCTCCGACCTCCGTGCGCTCATTGCGAACGGTCCGGAACACACGCTCCAACAGACTCAAAACACGCAGCCTGCTGTATTCCTTACATCATACGCCTGTTTCAAGGCCTTGGAGCACCGCATTCCGGATATCCTCAGCCGGGTTTCCTTCGTTGCCGGACACAGTCTGGGCGAATACACCGCCGTCTGTGCGGCACGGGCGCTTTCATTCCGGGATGCCATACGCCTGGTGGTTCGACGGGGTGCGATAATGGCTGAAGCGGGACGCACTACCCCGGGGGCCATGGCGGCTGTTATCGGCATGGAAGCCAACGAGGTGGTGGCGGTCTGCGCAGAACTCACCGCCCGCGGCACACTTGTCGAGGCGGTCAACTTTAACTGCCCGGGGCAGACGGTCACTGCCGGGACTGTCGCTGGGATCCAGTCGCTCATTTCCTACTTGACAGAGCGCAAAATAAAAGTTATACAACTGCCGGTCTCCGGCGCTTTCCATTCATCGCTCATGAATGGAGCGCAGGAGATTTTTTCACGGGAACTTGACAACGCGTCGCTGAATAGTGCAGTAATAGACGTCGTCATGAATTGTGATGGGCGCCCCTGCCGCACGCCGGACGGTATCCGCCGCAACCTGCAGTTGCAACTCAACCATCCCGTTCGATGGGAACAGTCGTTGCGGTACATGGTTGAGCAGGGGGTGGACACGTTCATTGAGTGTGGTCCCGGCCGTGCGCTGTCAGGCATGGTCAAACGAATCGGGCGTACGCTCAACACCCTTTCGTTTGAGGATCCTGAAGGGTTGGAACAGGTCATCGCCGCACTCGGTCCCGCAGCATCGGCATGAATTCGGAGAACCATATGCAGAACCGTGCGCTTGAAAGAAAAATTGCAATCATCACCGGCGGTGCCATAGGCATCGGCCGCAGCATCGCCGTGAAACTCGCATCCGACGGCGCCGCTCTTGCGCTCGTGGATGTAAACGCAGAAGCCGCCCGCGCCACCGCGGACGAACTGGCGGCAGCGCACGGCGTCCGCACCGCTGCATACAAGGCGGATGTCAGTTGCTGGGCGGAAGTTGAGGCTTTCGTCGATGCCGTGATCGCGGAGTTCGGACGCGTGGATATCCTGGTCAACAATGCGGGCATCACCCGGGACAACCTGCTCATGCGCATGACCGAGCAGGAATGGGACGCGGTCATAGACATCAACCTTAAAGGCAGCTTCAACTGCATGAAAGCGGTGTGCCGCCCTATGATGAAACAGCGGTCGGGCCGCATCATTAACATCGCATCCGTGGTCGGTCAGATGGGCAACGCGGGTCAGGCCAATTACTCCGCATCCAAGGGCGGACTCATCGCTATGACCAAAACCGTGGCGCGGGAACTTGCCTCCCGCGGCATATTGGTCAATGCTGTTGCGCCGGGTTTTATCCGAACCCGGATGACCGACGCACTCACGGAAGACCAGAAAAAGAAGCTGTCCGAATTAATTCCGCTGACACGTCTCGGAGAACCCGAGGATGTCGCCAATGCCGTTTGGTTCCTGTGCCGTGATGAATCCTCGTACATCACCGGCCAGGTCATCGCTGTCAACGGGGGTATGTACCTGTAGCGGGCGTGCACGCAGAACGCGCCTGTCCGAAGCACGTTTTCGCCGTCCGCGTCGCGGCACGGCGGATTAATGAACACACGTTCAACCTAGAAGGGGGTCTGTATGACCGAAGATATCGAAGCAAAGGTGAAATCAGTCATCGCGGAGACGCTGGGAGTGGACATGCAAGAGATCACGCCACAGTCGTCATTTGTCAACGACCTCGGCGCGGATTCCCTGGACACCGTGGAGCTGGTCATGGCACTCGAGGAACAGTTCGGCATCGAAATCCCGGACGAGGACGCCGAGAAGACCCAGACCGTTGGACAGGTACTTGAGTACGTCAAGTCCAAGCTTGCGCAGAAGTGATGCGGGAGAAGGGCACATACGGCAAATCCATGGCGGATGATTTCAGGCGTAAACGCATCGTCGTCACCGGATGGGGAGTCGTCACCCCGATCGGCATCGGCAGGGAGGCCTTCGCTGATGCGCTCCGTGCGGGGGCCAGTGGAGCAGGTCCGATCACGCTGTTTGACGCGGCGGCGTACACCTCACGTTTTGCCTGCGAGGTGAAAGGATTCAAGCCGGAGGAACACCTTGACCGCAAGAAAGCGCGACGCATGGACCGCTTCTGTCAATTCGCGGTCGTCGCCGCGCGCATGGCAATAGAGCACTCCGGCTTGGATCCGGCGAAGGAGGATTGCACCCGGATCGGTGTCATCCTCGGGTCCGGCATCGGCGGTCTGCGCACCATAGAGGACGAACACACAGAACTCATCACCAAGGGTCCCGGTCGGGTCAGCCCGTTCATGATACCCATGCAGATTGCCAATATTGCCGCCGGCGAAATTGCCATGCTGTACGGCTTCAACGGCCCCAACTATGCCGTTGCATCCGCCTGTGCCTCATCGAACCACGCCATCGGCGATGCGCTGCGCATGCTGCGTTATGGTGACGCGGACGTCATCATCGCCGGTGGTGCCGAGGCGGCGATCACGCCCATCGGACTGGCGGGATTCTGCTCCTTGAAAGCTCTCTCCCAGCGCAACGACGAACCTGCCCGGGCGTCGCGTCCGTTCGACCTCAATCGGGACGGTTTCGTTATGGGGGAAGGAGCTGGCATGTTCGTACTGGAAACCTGGGAACACGCCATGGCCCGCGGTGCACGCATCCACGCCGAACTTGCCGGTTACGGCGCCACAGATGACGCCTATCACATGACCGCTCCTCGGGAAGATGGCGCCATCCAGGCGCTGTGCATCACCCGTGCGCTTGAAGATGCGGGCGTAAACCCCGATGACATAGACTACGTCAACGCACACGGCACTTCCACCGAGTTCAACGACAAGTTCGAGACCATGGCGATCAAGAAGGCCTTGGGAGAACACGCACTGCAGATTCCGGTCAATTCCACCAAATCAATGACCGGCCACCTCCTCGGCGCCGCCGGCGCAGTCGAACTCGCGGCGATCATAGTGCAGATGGCGGGAGGATTCGTCCACCCCACCATCAACTATGAAACTCCCGATCCCGCCTGTGATCTCGACTACGTGCCCAACGCGGCACGAGAAAAGAGGATTCATGTCGCCATCTCGAATAACTTCGGTTTTGGCGGCCATAACGCAGTTCTCGTGGTTCGGCGGGCGGACTGACCCTCCACGTGACCTGAATCATGCCATGCTGCCTACTATTGACAAGGCTAGACTCAGGGCACTCCAAAAGACCTTGGGTGTGCGTTTCCGCAACAAGTCACTGATAGTGCAGGCACTGATACACAAATCCTGGGCGGTTGAGAATCGTGGTGTTCTCTTCAACGAACGGCTGGAATTCCTAGGTGACAGCGTGCTGGCTTTGTGCACCGCCGAGTTTCTGTACGTTACCAACCCGGATGACGACGAAGGTGGCCTCTCCAAGGTGAAGTCGGTGCTCGTCTCAAAAAACCAGCTCGCGCAATGGGCGCGGGACATTGATCTCGGCTCGTATATCATGATCAGCGCAGCCGAGGCGGCAACCGGCGGTAGCAACAAGAACTCCATACTGGCCAATGTATTTGAGGCCGTTCTCGGCGCGATGTTTCTGGATCGTGGTATCCGTACATGCAAAACGTTCTTGGAAACGAAGTTTCTGAAGAAAGGCAGCAGGATATCGTTCACCGACTACAAGAGCGTTTTGCAGGAATACGTACAAAAGAAACATAAAGTTCTTCCGAGCTACGAAATACAAAATGAAATCGGCCCCGACCATGAGAAGCTCTTTGAAGTCCAAGTAAAAATCAAGGGGAAACCCATCGGTAAAGGTACAGGCAGAACTAAGAAACTAGCGGAACAAGCCGCCGCCAAAGCCACGTTGGAACAACTCCAGGCCCCCATCGACTAGCGGTTCAGGTCACCGCCCTTTCAAGGCGGCGGCACCGGTTCGAATCCGGTTGGGGGCAAGTCTTACATGAAACTTATCTCGTCTGTTCTTCCGTCGGAGAATCTTACAAGCATTCTTTTCTCGTCGGTAAATGGTTGTGTCTGCAGTTGTGTTTCGTTGTGTTTTGTTGTGTCTTGTGGTGCGGCGTGGGGGCAGTTTGGGGGGCAAGCGGGGTTACAAAATGACCGAGGGCAGTGAACAGATGGTTATGTTTTTTTGGTATCTCCTATTTTAGTCTCACCTGTTGACAAAGCATTCAAATCCGGGTATAAACGGATCGTGCTCGTATCGGCAGTATGTGCCCGAACTGATGGAAAGGAAAATACCGGGACACAAAGGGGGCGGACGTCAATGTCGGCGTTCGTAGCGACGACGGAAAGGCAGCATACGGAAGCGATTCTAGCCTAATTCACCAGACAACCTCGGTGATTTGGGTATTTTTATGGAATGATGCAAAAGTCCAGGATGTGCGGCGTTAAACAACAGGGGATCTCGTGATGACAAAGAAGCTTCCGTTCAGCACGTTCACCATCGCGTTGTTTGTTATTCACGTCTCAAGCCTCATGCCCGTCCATGCCGGCCAGCTCGCAGTCGGACTCAATTATCCGGGGCTTGGAGTGAGATACCATTTCAATGACAGGTTCGCACTGGAGTTGCGCGGTCAATACGACAGTGATGAGAATGTCATCGGTATGCGCGCATACCGGTACTTCACCAGGAATAAACTCTCGCTGTTTGCAGGGATAGAGGCGGACTACACCGGGTTTAAGCTTGACATTATAGAAGGTATGGGCTATGCTGCGGAAATGTTCGCAGGAGGGGAATACAACATCTTGGACCAGCTTTCCGTGCAATTGGACATCGGTCCGGCATGGGTGGTCCTGAGGGACAATACGACCACAGCTTCAGTCGAAGGGCTGGAGTTTGTTGTAGGAATCGGAGTGAATTGGTATTTTGGAGGCAACCGATGAAACAGGCACTGACGACCTTGATGATGCTTGCGGGCATCTGGACGTTGTGCACGGGAGGGGTGAGTGTCGGGATGACGGGTGCGGTGCACCAGAAGGTGCAGGAACTCAAGGACAAGGTGACGAAGGACAAAATATCAAAGAGCATTCCCATTATTGACAGCATAACGGCAAGTGCGACGTCAGTGAGCACGGGCGGGGTAATAACGGTCACGTGCGTTGCCCATGACCCGCTGGGACAGCCCCTGCAGTATGCGTGGAGTGCAAATACTGGAAGCGTCCAGGGAACAGGCGCGACGGTCACATACACCGCTCCAGGCACGCCACAACAGAGCACGGTCACGTGTACGGTATCAAATGGCACCAACGCCGCAAGCGCGAGGGTGAGCGTGTATGTGGGGGTAGGGATGCTGAAGTGGAAGTATCAGACGGGCGGGGCGGTGTCTTCGCCTGCGATAGGGGATGACGGAACAATTTATGTGTGGAGTTCCGACGGCAGGTTGCATGCAATAACCCCTCAGGGGATACAGAAGTGGGAGGTCATGACGGGAGTGTCAGGGAGTCAATTTAACGATCCCATGATTGACGATCAGGGGGTTATTTATATTGGAGGTAATCACAATTTGTATGCGATAAATCCAAGTGGAACAATTAAGTGGCAATTGAATTTAGGAGATAATACAGCTACTCCATCCCTAGGCAGAGATGGAACAATTTATGTTGGAAACACAACATCCCACAACCTGTTTGCGATTAATCCGTCTACTGGGGGTATTATATGGAGTACCACGGTTAACATGCGCGGTAGTCAATCACTATGCGTTATCGGGAAAGATGGAAATATCATTATTTCAGGGGATAATGTTATTTATGCCGGTATTTATTCGTATGATACTAATGGTTCAAGAAAGTGGAATCTATGTAAATATCAAGGTTATACATTTGCAATCGGGAAAGAAGGAACAATAATATCGCTTAGCGGAGCGGTAGATGCAATTGATCCATCAAATGGGACAATTAAATGGAGTACGACAACATATGCCATGGGTTGTGCTGCTGTCGATAATGGTGCGATTTATTTTTGTGGTAGTTGTGGATATTCATTTGACGCATTTACCGGTGTTATGTTCTGGCAAACTGTATTATCAGGGTACACGTACAATACTACACCGTTATTAGGAGACAACGATAAGGTATATCTAAGTAGAGATACAATCCTGTTTTGCTTGGATTCTCGAACGGGCCTTGTTGAATGGCAGTATTTGGTTGATAATAGATTATCTTCACCATCAATAGATTCCAGCGGTACTGTTTATATTGGGAGTAGCGATGGTAACCTATACGCTATTCAGGGGGGGGCGTGCTGGCGGATTCCCCATGGCCAAAATTCCAACATGATCGGCGTAACACCGGTCGGGCTCAATAACCGGGAGGATTCTCATGAGCTTGACAGTACCGAGTTCTTAGGATAAATCTACACTTTTTTGCCGGCTAAAGCAATACTTTCCCTGGAATATTCAATGGCAAGGTCAACCCATCGCTT